>Ga0307512_10008245_pt1 | contig 10187 bp, 8 predicted proteins | sample 14_EM_MG_FD_200267 | JGI IMG/M metagenome (GOLD analysis project Ga0307512, IMG submission 200267) | Populus trichocarpa ectomycorrhiza microbial communities from riparian zone in the Pacific Northwest, United States - 14_EM | ecosystem: Host-associated > Plants > Roots > Unclassified | place... | reverse complement strand
ACCTTAAAGGTATGATTTTATAGCATTCTGAAGACGACTTCATACTCTTTAGAATATTCTTGTATTCCGTTCCGCTACGTCAGGAGCGTTGAGGAGCACCTGAAAGTACTCTCGGAGCATCTGAGAGGCCCATCGTTTTGCATTCAGCCTGTTCGGGAGCTTCTGGGAGCTTCTGGAAGGATCGGTGTGGCTGTTCAGAACAGCTGAGTCATTGAGTTATGACTTCCAAACCATTTTACATTTTGCTGATGTATGATTATCAAATATGCAAGACCAAAAATTGTTGGCACTCCGTTGATGCTCATTTTCAGGATGGGGCAGCAAGTGAGTTGCAGTTGTATTTGCCCCTAGAGGCTGCCAGTATCTCAGCAATGTATGACTGCAACCAATCGGAATGTAGCTAGCCCAGGATGCAAAGTTAAACATCATTTACGCGCTGTTGATGCTCATTCAGAGAATGGGGCAGTGACCGTGTCGCGTTCTCATTTGCCTCTAATGGCGGCCACTTTGTTGATTATGCATAACAGCTACAAAATCACTATTCAATTACCGTACTTAGCAGACCAAAAATCATTCATGCTATGTTGACACTCATTTTAATGGATTGTCCATTCAACATCTGCTGCCATCAATTATTGTATTCATAATGATTCGAGCTTATTGGTTGCTTTTCTGACAGATTGAGACTCAGCCCTGTGCGAAAGCCAAGCCTGGTAATATTCTTGCACTGTTCGCTCTCATACTATCGAAATTTATATATCTTGCCAAAAGAATCATTGTGCCCGCTATACATCTATTTGTCAACTAATATTCACAAGCGACTGCTCACCATTCACCCATGATGAATCTCTAAATGAAACTCTTGGTCAAGCTGTGTATAGAAGCTGGTGAAACATATTGACACATTCTGTCCTATATTTTCTTGATTACCTGATTCCTCCTCATTTCAATTGTATTGACTATCACGAACACCGTTTCAGCCTGTCTGTTGAACATCCGTGTTGGCTGAAGCAATCCGGAAAGGTTTGGTGTGGTACTCATATGCTGCTCCTCGGGGCTTTCCGGATCCTCGATGCAATTGACTCGCTAGACATCTGATTGAACCTCTGCCATGCAGTCGTCATTGCTGTCATTGGGATTGTCCAAGTTGCCATTCCAGTTTGGCCAATTTTCGGTGTCTACGATGCTTTCAGATGCGCTGTCTAGATCACTGTGGACTGGATGAGCGTTGATTCTTCTGATATGGCGGACATTTAATATTTGAGTTCATGCTCCAGGGAGGTTCTTTGCAGACAAAGCTGGTGGCAAAGGTGATCTTTCGAACAATTCATCTGCAGCTGTGCCATCATGGTGAAAGAGTGACCAGGATGCATTGATGATCTCTTGTGAATCTGAAATGTATCGTACAGCTGTCATCTGGTTGTTGTGAGCACGTGATTCCTTCTGTGTAGCACGTAGATTTTGGCTACACTGCCACATCTCCAAAACGTTGTGGACCTTGGCCATTCTATGCAAGTTTGTTTCGTCTGCCTGTCTCTACATTTCAGAGTCGATTTCAGGGTTCATTGTATCCAATGCAGGGTCATCGCCTGCTAATATCATGTTATTGGCACCAGCAAACTGCATTACAACAGCTGTTTTGTGAAGGGTCTCGCCTGTGGTTTTTGACTGCCTCCAGCCAGTAACATCTTGCCCAGGGTAAAAACTGGCCTCCACTCCGGCACCATCCGGTATGATAGAGAGTATGTCTCCTGCCTCATCAGAGAGATCTGCGCACTTTGAGCGCGTTCCTTCGTGTTGTCACCACCAGTCCGTGATATCTGGTATCCAAAATGTATGGCCAATCTCCATTCGGTTGGAGTGGTAATCATTGAGATTTGGATTAACTTGCCCCCAGTTCATTGGTGATTCAGGCGGTGAATTCAACTGGAGCCTGGAGGCAGTCAATATGTGTGCTGCGCAATCACTTCGTCCAGGTGTCGTTTCAGCCACATTGTTAGGTGTTAAGAATTCTTCATCATCGCTGGACAAATCATACCTATCAAAGGAAGATTGACCGGATCCTGAAGCAGTTGCAGATGCGAACAGAATGTTGCTCGGCACACTTTCGTGTCTAATGACCTGCACACGTTTATGTTTGGCACAGTATTCATTCTCCACATAATTCAGGAATGCATCTTGGTATTGGGTAGTATACAAAGTCTTGTCCTCAGGATTAATATAACTTCCCTTGTCCCACTTCCCAAACAATCGCAACTTCCGCAAAGGATCAAGGATTGGTGCTGAAATGAAAAGCATACCGGTCATTGGAGTAACTTCCACATATTATTTGGACAGCTTCTGTCGCGCTAACCTCACAGTGAACTACAAGTCTTCCTTCCAGGGAGTCTTCTTGTTTGCTAAAGCTCATATAATGCCATCCATATGATCGATGATGTCATTGTAGCCTATGATGACATGATGCAAAGTGTCTGTATGCCTCTTCGACATCCAGAGGGTCCAGTATCGGAATAGCCTCACAACTTCCATGATGTACTTGAAAATGGTCCATTCATCCTGTGTTGTGAAGAGTCGCCAGTATTCATGGTATTGTGGGTTCTGAAGCCCGTCGCGGGTGAATTGTCATAATCAGTAGCCTCACTCAAGCAACTACAGTGTCGAATTCCAATGTGTCTTCACACCCATAATTGGTAGTACTGCGATATGGACTTTGACGTTTTGACCGTCAATGAACTCGTTTTGACGAGCCTGTGTCAGCATAATCAATACCGCAAGCATTCTCTGCTATATGAAGGTTAGTTTCAGGACTTTCAAATTATCTTGAAATACGTACTTTCTCAATTATCTTTGCTAAACCTGGTCTAATAGCTGACACCTTGTTGATTCTAGCATTGCCCTCTTTTCGAAGTCTTTGACTCTTCCCAATGTCGATGCTTCCATTCTCTTCACATTCCTAATCGCACTCATGTGCTTCCCAAGACTTGGTGCGGCTTTTTACACCGCGACTGCTCATGAATGCACCTACAGGCAGCAGTATGACATGCGCCATGAATGGTATGTAGTGCCTCAATGCCGGCGACTCGATTCGAGACGCTTCACAGGATGATTCCAGCTCACAAGTCATCTCGTAATTGGAGGAAGCATTATCAGTCATAATTCCAAGCAAAAGGCCGTCAGTAAGCTGAAAACGATCAAGAACATGCTTCAAAAGTACAGCTGGCCATCCTCCAGTATGTTAGCCCTTGACGTATCATCCTTGATCAGGTTTGGAAAAATTAACAGGATACGTGATCAACCACATCGAAAGCAAGTTGTACCTCTCTCAATGCCAAATTTCGATTCATATAGAATGTAATGACCGATGGCATAGCTAGTTTGTTCATTGATGTCCACTGGTCCAATGTTAAACAAACTTTATTTCGTGACGGCAATTGATTCATAAATGCATCCATGGTCACTGAGTATTTCATCCAGCAAATGTTGCTAAGGGTGGTTGCGGACGGCAGAACTACGTCACTTTGTCATTTTTTATAAGACAGTCATTGCTCGAGATTTTATATAGCATTTCATGGTGTATGAGCCAGAGAAAATCCCAGCATGAGGTAGCGATTCCACGTGTCTTGGTGAACTTCGGATGTTTCATAGTCCTTCGCTGCAGGTTTGGAGCATTGTGTCTGACAATTAAGTCAATGTGGATGAAACCTGAACGTCCAATATGTATTTCCTTTGTGAACTTACTATTGTACTTTCTTGACTTCCTTGTCTCCTCAGTATGGCTGAAGCTATTTCATCGACTATTGAACTAGTCAATTCAGTAACATCTGACTCTGTTAATTCATTTGACTTTGCGATGTGAGCTTTCGCATGCAAGTGGTTCCTAATTGAGCTTGTCCCATGTTCCGATGGATGGTGAAGAACTTGATGACAAATGATACATATGATGCCAGGGCTGCTGGTCTCATCAATGCCACAGTGCAAATAAAATCGCCACAAAGGAGCATGTCCAGATTCATTCCAAGCAATGGAACTTTTCGAGCCTACATTCATTGAAGCCCACCAAGAATCGAAGATGATTTGCAAAATAAGGTCGATCAAATCACGAATAAAGATATCATTATTTTTTCTAAGAGATCATAACCTCCAGCAATGAGGTATTCAAATATTTTGAATCGGAGATGGCAGTAGGATTTTGATAGCTGTATAATCCGAGTTGAGAGACTGCCAAATGTCACGTTATAGTAAAGTAGAAAGCGGTTATTTAAATATAGACTCTAGAGCTACAAGCAAAGAAAGTCAGATCTGTGAGATATTGCATGGATATTTGTGAAGTTGTATACAAGGACATATTGAAAAGACTGACCTCGTAACACTCAATTTAGGAACAATGCAATGCAGTTCACTTCTGTGTAGCTTCTTGAGCCCCCACAAAAATTCTTGCCGCTCCGTGGGCACTCACCTGTAGGAGGCGGTAGCGATATCGTCGCTAGCATTTTTGCCCATAAAGGCAGCTAATATGTTGATTATGGGTTAACGCCATTCCATAGCCCTTATAATATCCAGGATGCAAGACCAAAAATTGTTGATGCTCCGTTGACGCTCATTTGTAGGAGGTGGCAGTGATATCATCAATACCATTTGTGCCCATAAAGGTGGCCAACACTTCGATTATAGCTTAAAGTCCTTGCACAGCAGTTTCATTATCCAACATGCAAGAAGAAAAATCGTTAATGGTCTGTTGACGCTCATTTTTAACAGATAGTTGCGATGTCATCATTAGCATGTTTGGCTTTAAAGGCGGCCAATACTTTGATTATGTGTCACAGCGACCAAGTCTTATTTTGATCATCTGACTCACAAGACCACAAATCGTTGACTCATCATTGACACTCATTTCAATCATGGGGCAACAAGTGTGTCACTTTTGTTTTTTCATATAACAACGGCCAATACAGTCAGTTTGGAAGGATGTGACTATGCAGCCCTTTGTTGACACGCACCTTAATGACATACTAACAGTCATGCGATGCTCAACAATGGTACGTCAAAATGCATACAGTCGTTATTGGCAGCCAATAAATCGTTTCTATGTATTAACATTTGCATCCAAAAGCTTCAAAGCCTCACAATGTCTGATCGACGATTAGACATGTTTTCTGAGTGATACATGACGTTTGCCTATCATGTGACAGCGCTTTCAGCCAACAACTAACCGCATGTAGATTCATACACTAGTTTTTGATATCTTTAGCCAGACTTCCTCATCTTTCCTCATCCAGATCATTTCCCGCGATTTCCATAACCAACCGTACGCAATTTCCAAAATCTCAACCATGTGCACCAGGTCCGTGCGGAGAGTTATGCAGCTGGATGCATGAAAGAATGCGGCATGACAGTCGTCATTGATCCTGGTTCGCATTGTGCTTTGACCGCTCTATCCATGACTCATATGACATCACTGACCTATGTTGTGTTATTGAGTTTCGTCTCTAATTTAGTGTTAGTTATCTGACTTAACAGTAACCGGCAGGACGATATCAAATCCATTGGTTGTCGGTCGATGCTATTTGGAGTCTCAAACATTATCGCAGCCCATCCGACCCTGGCACACGCACAGACAAATTATCATGCGTCACAATTGGGTCACTGAATACAAGCACAAGCCCACACATAGCAAAATAGGTACACATATTGCTTTTCGAAGAGACACCAAGTCCACAATACTGATTTGTCTATTCACTCACCCAGCGACACTGCAAAAGTCACCATTTCTTTGTCCGAATCCGATTTCTATATCGTAATTAGATTGGGAAACTATCTGCAGGGGTAATAGCTTACGGGTTCAACAGGCGTTGATGTCTTAATCATTGATGAATTGGGTGCTACCTTAAGCGGGAAAGACGGAATGCATTTGTGGGTCTGGGGTTTCCGTGAAGCTAGCCTCATACGACTACTCCCTGGTCAAGAAGTCACTTGGGGTATTTGCGATTTTCTGGGGACCCCATCAACAGTCTCCATGAGCTCACCGAATGTTGTTGTTCCAGATGAGGCTGCATCATCTTCTTGTCAATGTTGAACGACTTCCGGAACGTTCAATTGGGTCATCCCGTACTTCTTATCTCACTTACAGGAGTAGTCGGCCCCCTCTCCCCAGCCTGGTTGCGTCAATTGGCCAATGTTCATCTGCTTCTGCCGAACACGCACCTTGCAATGCTGTACCATTTTGGAGATTGTGCCCAGCACCCAGCCGGGTTCGTCCTCTTCGCTCAACTTTGCCCAGCTCAGGATCTTATTCATCATCATCCTCATCTTCCCCATTCTCCACATTTTTGGAACATTCAAGCTCGCTCAGACTATCTCCGATGGCATTCAATATCTCCTCAAATGTTATTTCAGGCTTTTTGGCTGTCAATCCTGCCTTTTCAGCATTTCTCATATCTTCCTGCTCCTGCTCAATCGCTGTCTCTGCGTCTTCAACTTGCTTTGTTGCCATGGCGGTCTCTCTTTCCACATAATCCTCAATCCATATCTCCTTCTGTTCATTGCTTAAAAAGTGCGTTTAGTTGTCACTTCCCCGCCGTAAGCTTGTGTTTTGATCGCGAGCTGCGCAATGCTCCTAGGGCTCGGACCCATTCTGCTGCCAAGCTGCTCTTGCCTTCATTTGCTTGATGATGTTGTGGGGTGGAGTGCTTTATCAATTTGCCGTAATTGGCTGCCGGTAGTGGCAAAAGGTTCTTTTTAGGAGCATTGACTATTGTATTATGAGTTGACTTTGTTGATGGGCGAGATGTTGGCTGTTGCAAGATATGGACCACATGGAGGCAAGCTGCATCTTTCATGTTGACGCTGGTACGCTTAATTGACTTGGACAAAGCAAAATCTGCGTTTTGGCCGTCACTACATTGGGAATAGCAATGCTAACTGTACATCATTAGTGTAATGGCGAGGTCGTGTACAAGAGGTTAGGGTTGCAACGGCGAGCACGTAATGCGGCCGGGTAAGTGCAACCTTATCTCGACTGCTGGTGAGGACTTATATCCTCCCCGATAATCTTGCTATACTCCTACACCTAAGATCACTGGAGGCCTCGTGTGCAACCGTATCTCTTATATTACCACCCTGATCCCTACGCAGCCGGAGGCAGGCGTATGTGCCCTTACACTATCATCGGTTTTTCAGTAATTAGATACGTTTCGCTCATGGGATTTCGAGAATTGCGATTTTACCCCTTTTCCCACGCGTTACCACACGTACAATAACGAAGCAATTCCACCACTTCAATGCCTCCTAAGAAGACGAATAGATTCCCCCTTCGCACTGCTAATGAGCGTGGAAGCCCAGAGACCATTCAGGTGTCAATCAGTCATGACACTCCGAGTCTTGCTGGTCGAATTACCCCAATTGAACGGGTTCCTCCGAGAGTCCTCCCAGAGGCTGAAATCGAGGACAATTCTGATCAAGAACGCCTAATCGACGATGAGACAGACGATCGCGAAACCGACGATGACGACCATGACGATGTTGTTCCACACGCCACCTTACGACCGAATATCCTGTTGGCAGATGTAGTGGAGCAGCAGTGAGCTACGGAGGAACGACAGGGGAGAATGATTGAATTCCTCTTCCAACAGAAAACCGAACTACTATCCCGATGAGAATCAACAAACATAAACGACAAATTCGACATAACTAACCCCAGACGTTACTGCGGAGGCACACGCGAATTGGACACCTTTCTCGGCTCTCTTCGCTCGAACTTCCGCACCCACAGCTACCTCTTCTCCGACAGCGATACCGACAAAGTCCAGTATGCGCTTGATCACCTCGGAAGCTGGAGCAACCACCGCGACCATACCCTACCTAAAACGAGCATGATCGACCCAATTACCTGGGGCCAGGACCTACTTACCACCGATTCCCCATGCCTTCACGATTTCGACGTTTTCGTTAGTGAAATCCAGAAGATGTACGCTGACAAGGACCGTAAACTCAACGCAGGCACTAGACTCTGCCTTGAGTTTCGCCAAGGTCACCACGACCCCGATGAGAGCGTACGAGCATATGCTAACCGACTACGACAAAACTGGAGAGAAGCTGGCTGGGATGAAGAGCAGCAGAAGCTATCGTGCTACGATATGATCTGGGCGGGCCTCAAACCCGAACTACACCCAAAAGTCAAGCCCTTTACCAATGAGGACGGGATGTTTGACAGCATCGGCGAGCTTTTCGATCGAGCAGCAGACGTAGAAAGCAAACCTCAGAAATACAACAAATCACAACAACAAAGACAACACGGAGAAACATCATACAAAAGCGGCAGAAAACGTGGATACCGACCATCAATTTCAGAATCGAAGGATGCACCGAAGGAAGCACCGAAGCCGAGCGGTGGCAGACAACTATCCGACTTACCCCCAGCACCGTGGGTATCATCGGAGGTCTATAAGAAGCGAAATGCTAGCGGGAAATGTTCACGTTGTGCCGGCGATCACTTATCATTTAAGTGCCCGAAATTCTCCCGTGCGACTTACCCTGACAAGCTCACTCCAGGAGACGGCAAAGATGGCGGAAATCGACAGATCAAAAGGCAGCGATCTTTCGACACCCAGCAAGCAAAGAACTAACGTACCTCTCCCGGTACTTAGCTCGGCGGGGGAGGTTGGACGAGAGCGAGCTTGGTTTGGAAAAGGTGGGGCCGCAGGCATTGATGGCCACTTTGGACGAGATACGACCTCACCAGATTGCACTAAAATCAAGGTTTATCCTGGAGAGCCCGAGAGCACAAATGTTGAGTCAATATCTATGCGGTACAGAAACACCTGATTCTGCTCACATGATCCATGAGATTCAGATACGAGATAAACACGGCGAGATGCAACGCGTACGTGCTCTCATTGACTGCGGAGCTACTACCGTTTTTATGGCTTCAAGATTACTTAAGAAACTCGGGATATCACATGAAGCGGCACATACTACTACACTCGGCTTGGGCGGACAGATTATGCAACATGCGAAGGATAGCCGAAGGACGTCAATAACCGTCCAGTATATGGAGTATCTCGCCCTAGTTACAGAACCGGAAGTGCTAGTCGTACCGATGTGAGCCTACGATCTACTACTCGGACTACCGTGGTTCAGGGCCCGGAACCAGGAAATTGATTGGAACCTCCGCCGATCGACTGCCTTACGGTCACCTAACGGTCCTCAGGCTGCGGATATATTCATCTGCAAAATGTATTTTAGTCTCTGGAAGACTCCAGGAGTGTCTGAGAGGATGTGGAGTGTAAACTTAGAAGCGTCAATTTCAGGAGAGTATCAGACCCTAGGAGGGTATTCCGGCCGGCCTTCAGAGTAACTGGGATCTCTGACGACAGCTACAGGAGTAACTGGGATCTCTGATGACTGATACAGGAGTACGATGGGAGTGATGGTGATAAGTTTGGGAGCACGTCAGAGCGCCGGAGAGAACATTGGGTGCACCTGGGAGTGTCGCCGGGAATCATAAACAAACTCTGAGAGATGCCTGGGATCTTACGGATATTCATTCGGAGGACTGCAGGCGTTATCTGAGACTCTTCGGATGTACATGAGCAATCCACTTCCCTCAACATCGATTATGATGCATTGATTATTGTTCATTATCGCTTCTGAATCATACTAGCCGTCATCTTCTTCAACATTGTACTTTGTGCCTCGCTACATTAAGGAAACGAAAGAAAAAGGCGAGAGATTCAAACATAAACGCAGGTACACCGCAACAATAACCCAACTCAGCGATCGAACAATATCAATCAAACATGGTGTCGATGTCATCCACTCCATCTCCCATCTCATCAGGGCCAACGAAAGCAGGAACACACAATTCATCAACGGCGCAAAGAAGCTGGAGGCGCTCCATGTATTTGCTGATTATTCGTTCCTGGCGAGTGGATGAAATGGAATTCCAATGTCATTTGGCTCGATTTGTGATATCTAACACAGGTGTAATGAGATGTTAGCTAGCTGCGAATCTAAATGGGGGTATGAGAGGCAATATGATACATTCGGATGAAAAATGGGAACAACTACCAGTGGAAAAGAGGAGCGCCAGGTGCGGAGTGTTGTGTGGAAAAGAAGAGTACCACAAAAGGTGTTGGAGAAGCGTGGAATGAAAAAGAAGAGCGTCAAGTTTAAGCTGAGGAGCGCCAAAA
>Ga0307512_10008244_pt1 | contig 10188 bp, 10 predicted proteins | sample 14_EM_MG_FD_200267 | JGI IMG/M metagenome (GOLD analysis project Ga0307512, IMG submission 200267) | Populus trichocarpa ectomycorrhiza microbial communities from riparian zone in the Pacific Northwest, United States - 14_EM | ecosystem: Host-associated > Plants > Roots > Unclassified | place... | reverse complement strand
TATTGAACGCTTGCATCAATACTCCGCCATTTCGATTTAAAGACTTGAAAGAAAAATTAAAAAAGGAAAGAGAAGAAAGAAAAAGATACTCCGAATAGTTTACTGTAAAATTATATATAATTGCCAATATTAATATAGTGTAAAACTATATAAAAAAACCAAATAATAATATGTCAATTTGTAAATTTTCTAACTGCTATAATAGCACCAATTATTCCTGAGAAAACTATTGCTGTTATCACAGTGAACAAGAAAGACTAAAATGCTTAGTGCGGGAAAGAGCACCAGCAACCGCAGGCAAGATATGCGAAGTCACCCGTTTTTCTACTTGGTGAAATAAGAATCTCGCTACTTTTATTAATGAGTTAAATGAACTAAGTGATTACGAAGTCTTTTTGCTTGTTTATGAACCGGGTAATTACAAAGTAGAGCTTTTTCCCATAAATTTTGATTCTCGTAAATGGGGAGAATACACTCGTAACCGGCATAGCAATTTAACCGATGCTCAGGGGGAAGCTCAGTGATTAAGAGGAATGCTAACTAGTAGTAGTAATCCAATTTTATTGGTACACCCTAGCTGTGATAGTTATACTTCTTTTAATAATTTAGTCAACGATTCCTATTTCAAAATAGATTACAGTGCTTCTACTAGTGAATTTAAACCGTTGGATATAGCTTGGGTTCAAAAAAGAATGATGGGCAAAAACTATTATCATGTTGGCGTTTATTTAGGAAATGGTGAGTTAATTGAGTTTACTAATGATTATAAGTCAGGGCTAATTCCAAGCGATGAAGATATAATAAAATCTTTGCCTAATTTTATGAGAGGCGGAATAACGAGAAAAGCAAGTTGAAGTAAATTTTTAGAAGGACAAAAAGGAAGTATTCGTCGTTATCATCCCATTATTCCTTTTAAAGATTATAAAGATATCATTGCTAATTTAGTTTGAGCCAAAGATAATGGGTTTTGAAGAGAAAATTATAATTTAGCTAATCGTAATTGCGAACATTTCAGCAAAAATGTTTGCTAATTTTTAACCTTGGAAATTAGAGAGTTTATCAGCTAATTTCTTTTCGCTTTCTATCTATATTATTATTTATTATATTATACAAAAAAAATCTAATATATTCAGAAAAATACTTTTTTTGGTGTGAGAAAAGAACTAGGGGTTGGAGATTGCGGGAGATGGAAAAGATTAAGCAAAAAGAAAGGCTAAACTAACTAGTTGCTAAAATAAAAGTATAATTAATATTATGGTAATTCTTAAAAGTAAGAAAACAACTACTAAAAGCCCAGAAAAAGAATTTAAAAAATTTTTAGCCAAAATTGAAGATCCCAATTATCAAGGAGGATCTTGAGCTTTATCAGAAAATTCAACTCTTTTGGAAAAAACCAAGTATGAAATTTGTCAAAAAATTTTAACTTATCATCTAGATAAAGGCTTAACTACAGAGGAAACAGCTAAAAAAATGAAACTAAGCAAAGCCGAAACAGAAGACATTTTACATTGTCGTTTAGATTATTTTACCTTGGATAGATTAACTATTCACGCTGGTTATTTATTTGCTCCTTCGCAAGCTAAAATTACGGTCGAATTAAAACCAAGTCATAAAAGAAGTAAAAAATCAGGTTTCATTCATGCCTAAACTTACTAATAAAAAAGAAGAAAAGTGAGAACATAATTGTCATCTGACTTTTAATAATTTATTGATAACCAAACTAACTATTACTGATTACTATAAAAAGCATGAAAAGCACGGTGTCAACAGAAAACTAATTATTGAACTAGTAAAATTGCTCGATAATCGGAAAATAAAGCCTTTGGATGATTATTTAGGAAAAAGGAAAGTTTTTCTTTGGGATAGAATTTCTTATCAAGACCAAAAATATCGCTTAATCTTCTGATTTAAAGATCATACTATTAATCACTTATGAATCAGAAATTGCTATCCGATTAATTAAAATCCCCTAGTAAAGGAAAAATAACCTTAATTTTACTATAAAAATAACCAGTAAAGAGAAAACTATAGCAACTATTAAATTAACTTAAATTTTCGGCTAATTATTAAGTAAATTAATTATTTTTAGGAGGAGACTGGATTTGAGCTTGTAATTCTTGTTCTTGAGACTCTGATATTTCTAAATTGCTACCACTAACCGTTGCATCTCTAAATTGGTTATGACTACCATGAACTTCAACACCTTGATTAATGCTTTGACTTCTGCTGCTTCTATCGTGATGATGAATTTCACCGATGGTACTGCCAAAAGTAGCGTGAGAATCAGGATTATTATGAAAAGTCGCTCCGCTTCAAGCATTTTGGACTGTCACTGAAGATACTGACTGTTTTTCTTCTTTTCTTTCTGATAAAGAAAGATTGGGACAATAAGTTTCATTACAGTTCTTTTCTAAATACTCTAAAAGAATTTTTCTATGTTTCCCTCTTTTATTTATAACTGCTTTTATTTCTCCTTCATCATCAGAATCATCGGCAATTATAGGTGGATTATCAACAAAAATAATTTTTTCTGACTCGATCTTGTTAAGTAATTTTCTTATTGCTTGGCGATCGTTTTCATGAGTTTTTTTGTTAGGCGATCTAGTACGAATAATTGTAACATATTTACTAATATCTTTGGTAAAAATAGTTTCTAATAACTCATAAGCTACTTTTTCTCCATCGAGACGACCACTAGAAACAAAAAAAATCTGATTTAAACCTTCTTCTTCAAAAAGGTTACTTAACTTATTTAACTTACTTATTACTGCTTGTTCGGATAATTTTTCATCACCAATACCGACCGTATCAATTATGCGATACTTAATTCCTTCTACTTCAAACTCTTCAGTTTGAATATTTTTTGTTTCACTAGTAATTCCTGCGCTTTCTTTAAAGACTTCTTCAAAATTATTGTTTTTATTAATTAGCACGTTGCCTAAAGTAGACTTACCACTTCCTGTTCTGCCAATTAGGAGTATATTTATTATTTTTGTCATGGTGTTTATATTCTTTTTTACCATTTTACTATCAACAACACTACCGATAACAACACTACCGCCATCTTTTGCTTCAATATTTCCATAATAAATATTAGTTATTTGATTAAGTTCCTCACCACTAATACTTTTTCCCTGTTTATTAATACTAATCTTTAATTGAATAGTTTGGTTCTGCAATTGGCAAAGTTCTTTTATTTCTTCAGGAGTTAATTTTGCTTTTCTAATAAGTTGGCTTCTAACTTCAACCATTTGTTCATTCAAGTGTCCACTAAACGAACGTTCAATATTATCATTAGTGCATATTCTTTTTTGAATCTTTAAAATTTCTTCTAATCTTTCGTCTATATTTTTGTCATGGTGACGTGCTTTTTCTATGTATTTATCTTTTAGTTCTTTGATTTTTTCTTCATTCACTTGAACTGATTTATAATATTCAAGTTTTTCAGCTAATTCAGGATATTCTCTTTCTAACTCTTTTGTTAATTTCTTTAAACTCTCTTGGGAAACTTTTTGCAGTAAATTTTGTTGCAAATAATTAACTTGCTTTTGAATATCAATGAAAACATTATCTCAGTCAACCTTACCAAATCTATCTCTTTTTCAAGTTTGAAAGTTACCATCATAAAGAGAAAGTTGTTCTTCAATATTTTTACATCTAGCATTTCTTCTTACATTTGCTTGATAACAAAAAGTTCTAATGCCATCTGGTAAATATTCTAAACCTCTATCAATATCAGTGTTCATAATGTCTAAGTACCATAATTTTTTCATGTTTTTCAAAGCTTCTAAGGAACCACTAAAACGATTATATACTCCTTTTTCTATCTTTCCCCCTCCATCTCAGCCACCGCCAATATACAACACTTCCAAGTTGACAAACTTACTAAGAACTGACAAATCTTGCTTGGGAAGATTATTTTCACCTATAGATAATTGAACAAGTTTTTCAGGCTGAAAAACAGATAGATCTAATTCTTGTAAATAAGTATTACAGCATTGAAATCTCTCCAAATTACGATAATTGGTGAGATCTAATTTGGTTAGTAGATTATCATGACATCAAATTTCTTTTAACTTAGGACAATTATCTAGGCTAAGGAAAGTAAGCTGATTACCAGAACAATTAAGATATTCTAATTCAGTAAAACTATTTAAGTCTAACTCCCCTTCCAAATTTTTTTTCTTAATATCTAAGTTTGTAATGTTTTTTCTTTTTTCTTTGGGATAGTTTTTATCCAACCATTTTTGAGCTTTACTTAAACCAACATATTCTTTTTTTAATTGTTCAATGTTTGCTAAATCTTTAGGTTTTGATTTGTTGTCTTGTAATCAATCACAAAAAGGAGCATCAAACTCTGGTTCGAAACTAATTCCTAACACTTCCACTAAAGCTTGAGCCTGTTGAATATTATAACCATTTATACTTAAATTATCAATTTGATTACCATTACACTCCAATTCCACCAACCGAGAACAGTCACTAACATCCAAATTAATCAATTGATGATTGTTAACTTTTAAACTTCTTAAATTAGTAAATCTGTTTAACTTTAGTGAACCGAATAAGGACTTTTCTTGCCGTTTATTACCGACTTTTTCTTGACTAATGTCTAAATTAGCAATATCTTCTCTTTTTTTTCCTTTATTTTCTAAATCATTATCTCTTTGACATACTCCATCTAAGGGATATTTTTGATCCAGCCACTCTTGGGCATTGATGTTTTTTACCATGATTTTATTTATTTTATTTTGTTTATGTTAATAGGAATGATTACATTCCTTATGCTAATTTTCCAGTTTAGCAACTGTGTTTTTAGGTATTTTTCCAAAAAAACGCTAAAAGATTAGCATTTATAAAAAAAATACTGACTAGTGAACTACTAGGCAATTACTACTTTTAATAAAAATTAATTTTTTAAGAATACTAGTAATTGTAGTAATTGGCTTAAATTTGCTTACTAGTTTCCATCGTTTTATATTTACTTTTGACCATAGGTTTTTTTATATAGAATTAATCTATATTATAGTTTATACTTTCTTTTTCTTCCGATAGTAATAAACACCCATTACTATTACTAAGCAAACTATTCCTAGACCAATTACTCACGGTAGATAGTTAGTTGGTTCTTTACTATTGCTTTCTTCACTATTTTGCTCTAATTGCTCTAACTGTTTTCTTTTTTGGTCTAATTCTTGCTGTTCAGCATCAGTTTTATTAGGTTTATTTTCTAAATTGCTGATAGATTGCTGAATTTGCTCTCTCTCTCTCTCTCTCTCTCTCTCTCTGTTTGGTTTACTATCTGAATTATCTTTATGTTTATGGTGTTTAGGTACTGGTAAATTAGAATCCTCAGGAGTATTAGGCAATTGATTATGATTACTATTTCCTCGCTCCTGCTTTGGTGGTTTATTTGGGTTATTATTAGAAATATTGTTTTTTGCTTGCTTTTCCTTAACCAATTCTTCACATAATTGCTCAATAGATTTAGCAAATTCAAAAAGTAATCCTTGTTTTAAAAGTCCTTTAAAATAATCAGGATCAAGCCGTCCTACATGTGCATCTTGTCAGTTTTGCCAAAAATCATTTTTTTTAAGGAATTCTCTTCATTCAACTTTACTATTATCAACTTTTATGTCATTGTTTACACCCAAAGTTACTGTTAAACAGTTTTGGTTTTTTAATCATTCTTCAATTTTTTCACAATATCATTTTCAAATAGCTCGAGCTACTGATTTACTTTCGGTTGCTCCACAGTCTACACAATAGGCTTTATTTTGATAATTTTTTAACTTTTTTTGGAATTCTTGCCATTGAATATTTTTATGATGGCAATTTTTAGGGCTAATCATTGTTATATAATAAAGTTTAAGGTTTTTACTGTTTGCTATTTATTTTTATCTTCTTTAATAAAGACTAAATAAACTAACAACAATACTGAACCAGCAACTATTACTTTAGTAGTAGCGCCTATTTCTGGTAAACTAAATGGTTTTGGGGGAGCTGGTGGCGTTTTACTTTTTTCTTCTCTTTCTTTTCCATATTTTCTCTTTTCTTCTTTCAATTTCTTATTTTCATCTTCAATTAAAATGAGTCTTTTTCGAGCATTGCTTTTTTCTTCTTCAGTGCTATTGGGGTTATTAACAATAGCTCTTTGTTGGTCAGCTTCAAACTCATTTTTTTTAATTTGTTTATCTTTTTTCTCTATTTCATCACTTAATCTTTTAATCTCGGTTTGATTGGCTTTTACTTGGGCTTCTCATTGTTGATTTTGGATTTTTCATGATTCCAAGGTTTGATTGGCGTTATTATCTTCATTGTTTCCACCGCTTACAAGTTTTCTAGCAGTAGGACTAATAAGCAAACTTGTTCCATAAGTAGGAACAGCTAAAACCGCAGCTGTTAAATCTTGTACAAAAGTTCAAAAGTTATAATTATTTTTTGCCATGATTATTTACTATTATTTGAGCCATTTAGGCTATTATTTTTAATGTTGTTTTTCATAATTGTTTTAATTTCTTCCAATTTCTGGGCTAGGGCGAGTAAAGTGCTTTCGTAAGTGCTCAATTCCTCTTTGCGAGTTTTTATTAAGGCAATAATATTTTTTATTTTGGTTTCTATTTGTTTAATTTGTTGTTGATTATTCATAATGTTTAGATTTTTTTTGCTAAGTCTGTCAAGATAGTTGCTAGGTTTAGGAAATTTCGATTTATTTCGCTAACAAAATCACTATTCCGTAAAGACACATCTTCATTAATCTTTTGTAATTGTTTGTTAATTTCCTTTAAACGAACATCGATTGCTTCAGTAATTGAGGGCATTAATTCTTCAACGGTAGGCTTTTGGGGCTTTTCATATTTGCCATGAAAATTATGTAATTGCTTGCTGTCAAAAAGTCTTCAAAAAAATTCTAATACTTCACCTATTCGAATGCCTTTTTTAGTTATTTTTTCTTCGCCTTTCTCATCTATTTCCTTTTCTTCTGCTATTTGTTTTTGCGTATCAGGATAAGCAATAAATTTGTTTCAAAAAGAAATAAAATCATTTTCAAAATTCATCTTGTTAAACCGGTTTACTCACTTGGTTTCTTCATCATTTAAAGTGTCGGTTTCTTGCCAATGTTGCGGAAATTGATTAGTTATTCTAGCTTTACTGCAATAATATTTAAAATCTCCTAAGGTTCAACTAAAATCTAAGGGATTGCTTAATCTGCCCGGTCGGTAAACTGGACGGTCAATTAAATTCAAGTAATTAGTGGCAAATATTCAGAGATTTTGACTTTGAGCTTCTTTGTTAATGCCTTCCATACAAGATTTTAAAAATATTAATCTTGTGTATTCCGTAGGCATGGCAGTATTAGAACAGACATTATCAGCTTCATCGACAAAAAAAATAAATCTGACTTCGGCATTTTCTTCCCTAGTAAAGCCATAATCATCTTCCAGCATATTTTCAATATCACAAAGAGTAAAAATAAACTTATTTAATGGGTCAATTCCGTTGCTATAATCTTCTTTACGGGGCGTTAAACTAGATCCTTTTATCTCAATTAATGGATATAAGTCAGAGTTATAGGCTATTCTCCTTACCAAAGAAGTTTTGCCAGTTCCTTCGGTTCCATAGAAAAGAGCATTATTATCTTTTTTAGTATCAGGGTCTTGTTCGCCTCGCACTGGGTTAATCGTTACTTGGTTTTCTCAATCCTCGATCAAGTTATTATAGCGAAAATTTTTAGTTTCATCGTCTAAGTTCAACTCACCATGACCTTTGCTTAAAGCTAGTTTTCGTTGTTCCTCGGTTAAACTATTTCACAAAGAGGGTGGAAAGTGAATAGTATAATCAGCAGCGACATCAAAAATATTAATGTTTGCTTCTCCGCCCATATTATTTAAAGTATTTTCGAAACTTTCTTTTTTGCGAAGCAATCAATTTTCCGTTCAACTTCTTTTGGTTCTTTCTCTTCGCCAATGAAGTTTCTTTTGCTTAGTGTTTTCTAATTCTTTATTTTTCCTTTCAATTTCTTCTTGGGTTCTGGCTTGTTGATTTTCATCAGCTAAATTTTTTTCAGCTTCCAATAGTCAAGCAATAGCGTTATTTAATTCTTCTTTTTTATTTTTCAAAGCTACTTGCTGATTAACTGTTCCATTTTCTCACTGTAAATATCCTTGTAAAGTAGCTAGTAAAGAAGAGTATTCATCAGGCTGAACGGTTGCTGTTTTATTGATATCTGTTTCTATTATTTGTTCTAAAAAGTTTTTTTCCTCTTCTGGTAAATAAACCATAAAGTAATAATAAGTTGCTCCTACTAGTAGTAAAAGTATTAACAAAATTTGCTTTTTAGTTAGTCCTTTTCTCTTCGGCTTAATTACTGGCTTTTCATCTCAGTAATCAAAGTAGGCTTGGGCTTCTTTTTCATAATCGCTATAACTTTTCATATTTGCTATTCTTTTAATTTTCTAAATAAAGCCATTTGCCTAAGCAATCTTTCTTCGGCTAATGCTTCTTTTCTCGCTTCCCTTTCGGCTAATTTATTTTTATCCTCTTTAGTAAGTCAGTAAATAGTAATTGCTAACAGAGCAACTAAACCAATTATTAGTAAGCCTCTTTGGTCAGGTTCTAAAGAAAAATAATATTCTCCTACTTGCTTTTCTAGTTTTTCAGTGTTTTCACCTAGTTTTTGTTTAAAATTTTCGCTATTAGTCATATTTATATTGGCTAATTGGTTTTCTAAGTCTTTTATGTGGTCTTTTATTCCCTCTTCTGTTTCTCAGCTTTCCAAAGCAATTTCTTTGCTTAGTTTTTGTTTGGCAATAGTTAGTTGCTGTGCTAATTCTTGCTTAGTAGTCATAATAGTTTTCTTCGGTTTCTTTTTGGGAATAAAGGTAAAAGGTAAGTGCTAAAGCAATGCCGGAAAAGATTAGTAATTGTTTATTTTCTTGTCATCAGTTTTTATCAGCAGGATTATGACTAGGTTGAAAAGGGTCAAACGGATTGCTAGGTATTCCAGTTGAACCATTATTAGCACCAGTGGGATTAAAAGGAGTTCGTAATGGAGGTTTTGGAGGCTTCCTGTTGAGTTTATCTTCTAACTTTTTCAAAAAGTCATCAATGTGCTTATTAGGGTCAAAATTATTACCTAAATTAGCTGATTTAAGTTGTTTTTTTCTTTCTAAAACTTTCTTTCATTTTTCCTTGGCTTCATTTACGAGAAATAAAAATTTGGCTTTTTTAGTTGGGTCAGACTCCTTTTGGGCTTTTCGTTCATTTTCTTCGATTTCTTGCTTTAATTGCCTTTCTTCTAAGGTTAGGCGTTTTAATTCTTTGGCTTCATTATAAGAAACTCTTTCTATGTCGTTTTTTAACCTTTCTAAATCTCTACGGAAATCCTCTACTATTGAACCAAGCAAATCAGAAAAACTATCCCAAATAATACAAATTCCACCCACTGAAGTATTAGCACCAGTTTTCAGTTGTAAACCATTAATCGCTTGCTTGGCTTTGGTCAACAAGTTTTGCTGATTTTTCTCAAACTCAGTCCGATTATCAAATTTTAATAAATCTTTTCTCGCATTCTTTAATTCGGTGATTTCCGAAAAGAATTTAGCTAATCTTTCACAGTCTTCTTGAAGATTATGAGCGCCACCATAAGCACAGCGACCACCATCTCAGTAGCCAGCATCTTTTTTATAGCGTTCATCACCTCTCCTTTTCTGACTTATTCTGATAGAAGCACTTCTTGTGAATATCGCTTTTATTTCTTCGGTTGTATATCTTGGCATAATTCTCTATGAATTAGCCATAATTTTATAAATTATTGGCATTATTTATTCTTTAAAATTCTTCCTCTATCAGGGCAATTAATGGTTAGGGCTAAATATTCTAATTTCTAGGCTAAGAAGAATTTGCTTAAATTCTTCTAGAAAAATTATGTTAGTTTTTCTAAAGTAAGGGAAAGGGCTAAACTAGGTAAGGGCTATAAAAAGGAAAGGGCTAAAACTGTATAGAAACAGTTATTAAATAGAGTTATAAATTAAAGGTGTTTATGAGAATGATTAAGGAGAGTTTTACTCTTACTCTTCTTAGTAAAAACTAACGGCTGAATTTCTTTTTTGATTTTCTCCGCTTCATAATCTTTAGTAATCTCTAGGTCATAATGTTGTTGAACATTCATTCAGAAATCAGGGCTAG
>Ga0307512_10008243_pt1 | contig 10190 bp, 8 predicted proteins | sample 14_EM_MG_FD_200267 | JGI IMG/M metagenome (GOLD analysis project Ga0307512, IMG submission 200267) | Populus trichocarpa ectomycorrhiza microbial communities from riparian zone in the Pacific Northwest, United States - 14_EM | ecosystem: Host-associated > Plants > Roots > Unclassified | place... | reverse complement strand
GTGGCGGGCCACGGTCCATCTCGTCCTGACCGCGGCGATGGCGTTCTGCCTGTGGATATTCATCACCGTGCTGCTCATCACCGCCATCGCCACGCTGGCGGTGGTCGGCGCCTGGATGCTGCCCGAGACGGTGCTGATGATCCGGCGCATCGCGGGCGCCAAGCGCAGCATGACGGCGGCGTGGACGGGGCAGCGGATCCCCGAGGCGTACCGGCCCCTCACCGGGACGGTCCGTGAGCGGATCGGCACCGCCGTACGCGACCCCGGCACGCTGACCGACCTGCGCTGGATGATCGCCGACTACTTCTACGGCGCACTGCTCCTCCTCGCGCTGCCGCTGTGGCCCCTCGGCCTGGCCGTCGACGGCGTGTGGTGCGGGCTGCTGGGCCGTGCGCCCCTGGTCCTGCCGCTGATCGTGCGGCTCGCCGACCTGGAGGCCGACTGGTCGACCGCCCTGCTCAAGCCGTCCCCGAAGGCGCAACTCGCCGCCCGCGTCGAGGAGTTGGCCGCCACCCGCGCCGACGCGATCGCCGCGCACGGCGCCGAGCTGCGCCGTATCGAACGCGACCTGCACGACGGCGCGCAGGCCCGTCTGGTCGCCCTGTCCATGCGGATCGGGCTCGCCAAACGGGCCTACGGCCGCGACCCGGAGGCCGCCCGCAAGCTGCTGGACGAAGCCCAGGTCCAGGCCGAGCAGGCGCTGACCGAGCTGCGCCAGGTGGTGCGCGGCATCCACCCGCCGATCCTGACCGACCGCGGCCTGGTCGGCGCGGTGCGGGCGCTGGCCGCGAGCAGCGGACTCCAGGTGACGGTGGACGTGGACCGACTGGAGTCCGACGGCCTCCGGGCGCCGGCCGCGGTGGAGGCGGCCGCGTACTTCGTGGTGGCGGAGGCCCTGACCAACGCCGCCAAGTACAGCGGCTCACCGCGGGCCTCGGTCCGGCTCGAACGGTTCAAGCGCGGGATACGGGTGCGGGTGGCCGACGAGGGGCACGGCGGCGCCGACGAGACGGGCGGCGGCTCGGGGCTGCCCGGCATGCGGCGGCGGGTCGCCGCACTGGACGGGACCGTGGCGGTGTCCAGCCCCGCCGGAGGGCCGACGGTGATCGACGTGATGCTGCCGTGCGTGTGGTGAGTACGCCGGTGCGGTGGGCGGCGGGTGCCCGATCCAGCCGGACGGGAAGTCCGGACGCCGCCGACCCGAACCCAGTCGTTGGCTTTTGCCTCAGCCGGCGTTGAGCTCCGTCAGCTCGCCCAGCGGCAGCGTGTGGTGGGTCTGGAGGACCTTCGCGCGCAGGTAGCGGACGTTGTGGGCGGTGGTGAAGACGCCCGTGGGGACGCCGTCGTGGACGGTGATGCCCAGGTCGCGGAGCTGGCCGGCCTTGTCGGGGTTGTTGGACAGGAGGTCCAGTTCGCCGATGCCGAGGGCCCGGAGCATCTGTGCGGCCGCCGTGTAGTCGCGGTCGTCCTCGGGCAGACCCAGGGCCGCGTTCGCCTCGTACGTGTCGAGGCCCTGGTCCTGGAGGGCGTAGGCGTCCAGCTTGTTGTAGAGGCCGATGCCGCGGCCCTCCTGGCGGAGGTAGAGCAGCACGCCGCCGCGGGCCGCGATCCGCTCGACCGCCTCCCGCAGCTGCGGACCGCAGTCGCACCGGGCCGAGCCGAAGACGTCGCCGGTCAGGCACTCGGAGTGCAGGCGGACCAGCGGGACCGTGCCGGGGGCCGGGTCGCCGAGGACGACGGCGACATGCTCCTGGCCGTCGACCAGGCCGTGGAAGGTGACCAGTTCGGCGTCGACGCTGTAGCCGTCCTGGAAGCGCAGCGGTACCCGGACGCGGGCACGCGGGGTGGCGGCGGGGAAGTCGGGCATGCGGGTTCTCCCGGTCCGGTGGACGTAGCTGTCTGCGTAGCTGACTGCCGGATCTGCTTCAGTTTTGAAGCAGATCCACAGTCGGGGACACTACCGCATGTTTTAAATTTGAAGCAACAGGTTTGTGAGGCGGTTCATGTACAGGGCGAGGACGAGCGGCGGCGCCACGGGACGCCCTCCGGTGCCGCCTCGGTCCCGTCGCCCTCCAGCGCCCGCATGATCCCCGTGCTGATCTCCTCCAGCTGGGCCACCTGCTCCGGAGTGAGATGGTCGAAGATGGCGGCGCGGACCGTCTCGACGTGTCCGGGCGCGGTCCGTTCGAGGGTCGCCATGCCGGCGTCCGTGAGGACCGCGGTGCTGCCCCGCTTGTCCGACGGGCATCCCTCGCGCCGTACCAGACCGTCCTTCTCCAGACGTGTCACGGCATACGTCAGCCGGCTGCGGGTGATCTTCGACTTCTCGGCGAGGTCGGTCATGCGCAGCCGGTGGTCCGGTACGTCGGAGAGGTTGGCCAGGATGGAGTAGTACAGGTGCGGCATGCCGGCGTCCTGCTGGAGCTGCCGGTCGATCGCGTCCTCCAGGAGGTGCGTCGCGGCGATGTAGGCGCGCCAGGCGCGCTGCTCCTTGGAGGTGAGCCAGCGAGTCGTCATACGCCCAGTGTAGTTTTGTTTCAAACTTGAACCAAGCCCCACCCGCTCAAGCCCCGCCCGCCCAAGCCCTGCCCGCCCAAGTCCCACCCGCTCAAGCCCTGCCCGCCCAAGTCCCACCCGCTCAAGCCCCGCCCGCCCAAGCCTGCCCCGCCCGCCGCCGAGAGTGAGCGCGTCCGATGCCGTACCCCCACGTCCTGCTGTCCGCCGCCGTCTCACTCGACGGCTACCTCGACGACACCGGCCCCGAGCGGCTCCTGCTCTCCGGGCCGGCCGACTTCGACCGCGTGGACGAGGTGCGGGCGTCCGTCGACGCGATCCTCATCGGTGCCGGCACGATCCGCGCCGACAACCCCCGGCTGCTGGTCAACTCGCCGGGGCGCCGAGCCGCCCGGGTCGCGGCAGGAAAGCCGGAGTACCCCCTCAAGGTCACCGTCAGCGGCTCGGGCGACCTGGACCCGGACGCGAAGTTCTGGCACACGGGCGGCGAAAAGCTCGTCTTCACGACCGACAAGGGCGCCGAGCGGGCCCACGCACTCGGCCTCGCCGCCGACGTCGTCCCGCTCGGCCCCGACCTCGACTGGCGGCGGCTGCTGGAGCACCTGCACGACGTACGCGGCGTGCGGCGCCTGATGGTCGAGGGCGGCGGCACGGTCCACACCCAGCTCCTCCAGCAGGGCCTCGCCGACGAACTCCAGCTCGTCCTGGCCCCCCTCTTCGTGGGCGACCCGGACGCACCGCGCCTCTTCGGCCCCGGCGGCTACCAGGACGGCCGGCTGCGCCTGACGGAGACCCGGCGGATCGAGGACGTCGTCCTCATGCGCTACGAGCCCACGGCCCCCGGCGCCGGCCCGTTCCCCGCCGCCGCCGACCACCACTGGCTGGCCCTCGCCTGCGAGCTGGCGGCCGAGTGCCCGCCCTCCCGCACGGCCTTCAGCGTGGGCGCGGTGGTCGTCGCCGCCGACGGCACGGAGCTCGCCCGCGGCCACTCCCGCGAGGGCGACGACCCGGTGGTCCACGCCGAGGAGGCGGCCCTGGCCAAGCTCGACCCGGCCGACCCGAGGCTGGCGTCCGCGACGGTGTACAGCAGCCTGGAGCCCTGCGCCCACCGCGCGTCCCGGCCCAGGCCGTGCGCGCGGCTGATTCTCGACGCGGGGGTACGGCGGGTGGTCACGGCATGGCGGGAGCCGGACACGTTCGTGGCGGGGGCGGACGGGAGCGGGCTGCTGGCGTCGCGGGGCGTCGAGGTGGTCGTACTGCCGGAGTACGAGGAGCAGGCCAAGGCGCCGAACCGGCATCTGCCGGGGCAGTAGATCTTGGTACTGAGCATCCCGCGGATGGCGTATGCTGGTGACACACCGACGCGGGGTGGAGCAGCTCGGTAGCTCGCTGGGCTCATAACCCAGAGGTCGCAGGTTCAAATCCTGTCCCCGCTACTCAAGGCTCAGGGCCGGAGTCCAGACACTGGACTCCGGCCCTGAGTGTTTTCCCCCGATCGGCCTTCACGGCTCGCCTGCTCCTCCCGCGCCGGGAAACCTTGAGGCGTGAAGCAGGAGGGGCCGATCTCGTACGCGCGCACCTTCGCACGCATGCTCCCGGCGCTGCTGCTCACCGTCGGGGCTTTCTACGACTACTTCACCCCGTCGCAGTTCTCGGCGGCCCCCCTTTTCACCGCCGCCCCCCTGGTCGCCGCCCCGCTCTACTCGCGGCGCGGGACGGTCCTCACGGGCCTCGCGTCGGTCGTCGTCCTCCTCGCGATCCACATCAGGCTCGGCATCGCCTTCGAGGTCGGGGCGGTCACGGAGCTGGTGACCGTGGCAACGGTCGCCGTGCTGGCCGTCCTCATCAACCTCCTGGTCCGCCGCGGCCGCGAGGAGCTCGCCTCGCAGCGCGAGATCGCCGAGGCCGCCCAGCGCGCCGTACTGCCCGAACCGGCCGACCGGATCGGGGGGTTCGCGATCGCGGCCCGGTACGAGGCGGCCCAGGCGGACGCGTTCATCGGCGGAGACCTGTACGCGGTGCAGGACAGCCCGCACGGTGTACGGCTCGTCGTGGGTGACGTACGCGGGAAGGGGATGGGGGCCGTTGCGGCCGTCGCCGTCGTCATCGGGGCGTTCCGCGAGGCCGCCGAGCAGGAGGCCACACTGGAGGCGGTCGCGCAGCGGCTGGAGCGGGCGCTGGCGCGCGAGGGCACCCGGCGTGAGGGGCTCGACGCGTTTGAGGGGTTCACCACCGCCGTGCTCGCCGAACTCCCGCACGACGCCGGGCTGGTACGGATCGTCAACCGCGGCCATCCACCGCCGCTGCTGCTGTGCCCGGACGGCACCGTGCGCACCCTGCACGCCGGCGAGCCCGCTCTGCCGCTCGGCATGGGCGAGTTGGGAGCCTGGCCCGACCGCGCCGAGGAGACGAAATTCCAGAGCGGGGCCACGCTGCTTCTGTACACCGACGGGTTGTCCGAGGCGCGGGACGAGCACGGGAGGTTCTTCGACCCCGCGGACCGGCTCGGCGGCCGGGTGTTCCACGAGCCCCGCGCGCTGCTCGTCACCCTCGCGCAGGAAGTGCGCCGGCACACCGGGGACGGCACGACGGACGACATGGCGCTGCTCGCCGTCCAGCGCCCATGGTCGTCTGCCGCCGCTTCCGACCAGATGTGACCGGATGTGACCGGCCGAGCGCCCTCCGCATAACAACTGACATACCGTCAATACCTGTGAGGATCTTGGGGCATGGTCAACTCGCCCGATTTTCGCCGCTCATGGCCCGAACGTCCAGGGTGGAAAGGTTAATGATCAAGCCGAACAGCTTGGAATCGGCACCCCGGGTCTATTAACGTTCGATAACGCAGCGCGGTCGTCCCAGCCGTCACAAGAGATGGCTCCGTGCGCACGTGCCGAATCCCGCGAGGGAACCGGGGAACCACCACCCTGGGGTGAATCGCGCTGATGCATGCCGTGGTACCACGGCAGGTATACGCGCGTAGGAGACCTTCCTGCTCCGAACCCGTCAGCTAACCCGGTAGGCGAGAAGGAAGGAAGGAGCACGCCTACGTGGCGTCCAACCCGCCTGCCCCGGCAGCCCCGTTCGCGCCGAGCACCGAGCCATTCGGCTTCGCCGGCCCCCGCACCGACGAGGGCGAGTGGGAGGAATGGAACCCCACCGCGGAGTCCGTCGGCCCGATTCGCGGCCGGCATCGCGTGGCCAAGCAGCGCGGCGGGGGACTCGCCCGCAGCTCCACTGTTCTGGGCGTCGGCGTCATAGCCGCCGTCGGCGCGGGCGGCATGGCCAGCGCCAACACCGGCAAGCCGCCGGTGTCCATCTCCGTGCCCGATCTGCCCTCCGTGGGCTCCGTGTTCGGCGGCTCCTCCGACGCTCCCAAGGGCTCCGCGACCGCGCTCAGCACCGTCGGTGTCACCACCGACGGCACCACGCAGGGTGCCAAGGACGCCGGTGAGGCGCTGCGCGACCGCATCATGGCGCAGGCCGAGTCGCAGCAGGTCCAGATCGACACCAAGAGCCAGGCGGCCACCCAGGCGGCCCTTGCCAAGCAGGTCGACGACGAGGCCGCCAAGGCGGAGAAGGCTGCCGCGGCCAAGGCCGAGGCAGCCAAGGAGAAGGCCGACGCGGAGGCCAGGAAGAAGGCCGAAGCCGCTCGCCTGGCCGAACTGGCCAAGCAGTTCAAGCTGCCGGTCGTGTCGTACACGATCACCGGCACCTTCGGGCAGGCCGGCTCCATGTGGTCCTCCGGCTACCACACCGGCCTCGACTTCGCCGCCCCCACGGGCACCCTCATCAAGGCCATCCACAGCGGCACCGTCACGGAGGCCGGCTGGGCCGGCTCGTACGGCTACCGCACGATCATCACCCTCGACGACGGTACGGAGCTGTGGTTCTGCCACCAGTCGTCGATCAGCGTGAGCGTGGGCCAGAAGGTCGGCACAGGCGATGTGATCGGGCGGGTGGGCGCCACCGGCAACGTGACCGGGCCGCACCTGCACCTCGAGGTCCACCCGAACGGCCAGTCCGACGGCATCGACCCGATGACGTGGCTGCGCGGCAAGGGCCTCACCCCCTGACACCCGTACGTTCCTGAAGTCCGGCGGTCCTGACGGCATCCCCCCCGACGTCAGGACTGCCGGGTTTCCGGAGTGCCGCCATCCGCTTGTTTACAGGAATTTTGCGGCTGTTCCGGAAGGCCGGAGTCCGCCTCGGGCGTTGGAACCGGGTATGACTTCTCCTTCCTTGCACAAGCTCGGCTCCTCCGGCCTTGAGGTCTTCCCGCTCGCCCTCGGCGGCAACGTCTTCGGCTGGACCGCCGACGAGGCCACGTCCTTCGCCGTGCTGGACGCCTACGCGGCCGCGGGCGGCAACTTCCTCGACACCGCCGACTCCTACTCGGCCTTTGCCGAGGGCAACAAGGGCGGTGAGTCCGAGACGATCATCGGCAAGTGGGTCAGGGCGCGCGGCAACCGCGACGACGTGGTCATCGCGACCAAGGTCAGCCAGCATCCCGACTTCCTGGGCCTGACGGCAGCCAACATCAAGGCCGCCGCGGACGCCTCCCTGCGCCGCCTCGACACCGACCACATCGACCTCTACTACACGCACTTCGACAAGCCGGAGGTGCCGGTCGAGGAGATCATCGGCGCGCTGGACGAGCTGGTGCGGGCCGGCAAGGTGCGGCACATCGCCGCGTCCAACATCTCGCCCGAGCGGCTCCGCGCCTCCCTGGAGTTCTCCGACCGCGAGGGCCTGGCCAAGTACGTGGCCCTGCAGCCCCAGTACAACCTGGTCTCGCGTGACACGTACGAGGGTGAGCTCCAGGACCTGGCCTCCAGGGAGGGCCTGGCCGCCGTGCCGTACTTCGGCCTCGCCTCGGGCTTCCTCACCGGCAAGTACCGGCCGGGTACGACCGTCGAGGGCCCGCGCGCACAGGCGGGCGCCGGCAAGCACCTGGAGACCGACCGCGGCCGCAAGGTCCTCGCGGCCCTCGACGAGATCGCCGAGTCCCACTCGGTCCCGGTTGCGACGGTGGCCCTGGCCTGGCTCGCGGCCCGCCCGACGGTCGTCGCACCGATCGCGTCCGCGCGGACGGTGGAGCAGCTGCCGGCGCTGGTGGGGGTGGGGGAGCTGACGCTCACCGAGGCCGAGGTCGCACGCCTGACGGCGGCGTCGGCCTGATCCCTCAGGTGCTATGGGCCTCGGCTCTCAAGTCGCACAGGCCTCGGCTCTGGAGTCGTACAGGCCTCGGCTCTGGAGTCGTACAGGCCTCGGCTCTGGAGTCGTACAGGCAACAAGCCCTACGACCGGTACGGGTTGTACGCGGGATTCGGCATCGCCGGGTACCCGTAGACCCCGTAGACCCCGTGCACCGGCCAGGGCGGCGCAGCCACCGGCACCGGGGGCGCCGTGGCCCGCGCCGCGTGGTCCAGCGCCGGGCGGGCCACCTCGCGCCGCCGCCACAACTCGTGCAGCAGCTCGCGTTCCCTTACGACGAAGTCGGCGCCGGCGCGGCCACGGCGGCCCCGATGCCGCAGGAACGCCAGGGAGGTCGCGTACGCCTCGTACTGTGCGACCGTCCGTGCCGCCGGCTTGCCGAGGTGGTGGGCGGCGTATTCGCGGGCCAGCCGGCGCGCCCGCATCGAGCCGAGGGCGTAGGGCTCGGCGGGGGTGAGCCAGCCGGCGACGGCGTAGGCGGGCAGTTCCTCGCGCACGGTGCGCAGTTCGCGCTGGCGCGTCCAGATGACCAGCCAGGTCAGCAGGCCGAACGCGGGGACCATGAAGGCGGCGTAAACGGCGAAGAATCCGTACTCGCCGAACGTCGACGAGCTGTTCCATATCGCGTGCATGCTCATGGCGAGCAGCAGGCCGGAGAGCGGGACGAGGACGCGCCGCAGGTGCTGGCGTTCCGCCGAGAGCGCGGCGATCCCGAAGCCGATGCCGGTGAGGACGGTGAAGAGCGGGTGCGCGAACGGGGACATCACGACGCGCACGAAGAACGTCGCCGCCGTGACGGAGGCGATGCCGCGGTCGCCGGTGAGCTGGTCGGTACCGAAGGCCGTGCCCAGGTAGAGGATGTTCTCGGTGAACGCGAAGCCGGTGGCGGTGACGCCGGCTATGACGACGCCGTCGACGATCCCGGTGAAGTCCCGTCTGCGGAAGAGGAAGACGAGCAGGACGGCGGCGGCCTTCGCGGACTCCTCGACGATGGGGGCTATGACGGTCGCGCCGAGCGTGTCCGCGCCGGACGGATCGGCTGTCGCCGTCGCTATCCACTTCGTGGCGAAGCTGTTGGCGACGATCGCTATCAGCGCGGCGGCACAGGCCCCCCAGGCGAAGGCGAACAGCAGGTTGCGCCAGGGGCCGGGGGCGACGCGGTCGAGCCAGCGGAAGGCGGCCAGGAGAAGCGGCACGGGCAGGACGGCGAGCCCGAGCCCGACCAGGAACCCCTCGGTGCCGGTCTGTTCGCGTACCAGGGCCAGGATGACGAGCCCGGAGAGCGCGAGCAGGGTGCTGAGCGCGCCGTACCGCACCCATCTGCGCTGCCACCAGTGAGCGTGCCTGAGCGCACCGCCGGCCGGGCCGCCGGGGTGCGGCGGATGCGTCGGGTACGGGGGACTGCTGTCCACGGCATTGACCCTAACGAGGGAGGGCGCCGCCCGCGACGGTACGTCGGATTGCCCGCAGGGCCGAGGGGGGCTTCAGGCGCCGGTGGGGGGCTGGTTGTGATGCTGTACGCGACGGAAGAGCAGGTCGTTCACGACATGTCCCTTCTCCAGTCCCTGACCCTCGAAACGGGTCAGCGGCCGGAACTCGGGACGGGGCGCAAAACCGCCCCCGGTCTGTGTGTTCTCGAACTCCGGGTGCACCGTCAGCACCTCGAGCATCTGCTCGGCGTACGGCTCCCAGTCGGTCGCACAGTGCACGGTGCCGCCGGGCCGGATCCGGGCCGCGGCGAGGTCGAGGAACTCCGGCTGGATGAGCCGCCGCTTGTGGTGCCGCTTCTTGGGCCACGGGTCGGGGAAGTAGACGCGCAGCCCGTCCAGCGAGTCCGGGGTGAGCATCTCGCGCAGCAGGATGATTGCGTCCCCGTTCCCGACCCGGACGTTGGAGAGCCCGTCGTGATCGGCGAGGTTGAGCAGGTTGCCCTGCCCAGGGGTGTGCACGTCCACGGCGAGGATGTTCGTCTCCGGGTCCGCGGCGGCCATCCGAACCGTCGCCTCCCCCATCCCGAAGCCGATCTCCAGCACGACGGGGTCGGTGTTCCCGAACAGCTCGGTGAGATCGATGGTGTGCTGCCCGTCGATGTCCAGCCCCCACTTGGGCCACAACCGCTGCAGGGCGTCCGCCTGCCCCGCGGTCACCCGACTCCGCCGCGGCTGGAAACTCCGAATCCGCCGCTCGAAGTGCGACCCGGCGGGATCGGCGCTCGGCCCGTCGGGGAAGCGAGGTTCCCCTTTGGCCCGGGTGTGCCGGATGGAGACACCGGGGGCGTGCGGCGTGTGCTCGCCGGGCTGGGGAGTTTCGGGGGCGTTGAGGAAGTCAGACACAGTGGGGTCGATTTTACGGGGCCACGGACATGATCAGCCCATCCGGCTGCCCTTCGTACCGTGACACCCCTTGACGCCGGTCGGCATCTTTCAGCCCGTCCGGCGTTTGAGGACGAGGCCGTTCAG
>Ga0307512_10008242_pt1 | contig 10191 bp, 8 predicted proteins | sample 14_EM_MG_FD_200267 | JGI IMG/M metagenome (GOLD analysis project Ga0307512, IMG submission 200267) | Populus trichocarpa ectomycorrhiza microbial communities from riparian zone in the Pacific Northwest, United States - 14_EM | ecosystem: Host-associated > Plants > Roots > Unclassified | place... | reverse complement strand
CCGTAGCGCTAACGGCCTCCCGGACCGCGGGGACGATGTCGCGCGCCCAGGTGCCGCGCGCGACATCCGACGCGTCGCCGTCGACCCCGAAGTACACAAAGCCCGCCGCGCCGTGGGCAAGCACGGCGTCGGTCAGTTCGTCGACCCATTGCCGCACCGATCCGCCGATCCACCGGCCGTCGCCGTCGCGGGTGGCCGGCAGCGGTGCGGTGGTGATGCGCCCGGGAAAGTTGTAGATGGTCGCGACGCTCGACGGATCCCGGCCCGCGGTGATGGCCGCCTGGTCGACAATCGGGCGGGACGTGGCGAATCGGGAGCTCAGCCAGTCGGCGGCGTGACCCGGGATCCAGCCATCGGCGCAGCGCCCGGTCACCGCCAGTGATCTCGGGCCGACCGAGCCGGTCCAGATCGGCGGAGCCGGTACCGCGGCCGGAACGAGCCCGGCGACGGAATAGAACTCACCCTCGAAGGTGACCGGCGCACCTCCGCCGCACAGCGCCCTGACCACGGTGATCGCCTCTTCCATGGCCCGGACGGCCGCGGCCGGCGAGAGCGCTTGCACCCCGAGTTTCGTGATCTCCGGCCAGAGCCCACCCGCGCCGATGCCCAGCGCGACCCGCCCGCCGGACAGGACGGACAGCCCGGCGATGGTGCGGGCCAGCATCGGTGCGGGGCGGCTCGGCAGGTTGGTGACGTTGACCGCCCCGGTGATCGTGGCCGTCCGTCCCAAGACGACACCCAGCGCCGCGTACGCGTCGAGGCGATCGCCGAAATAGGGGTGATCGGACAGCGTGACCAGGTCCAGCCCGTCGCGATCCGCCGCGACGGCGTGCTCGAGCAGCGCGCCCACCTCACCGACCCCGGTCTCCAGACCGAGGCCGAAGAGCACGTTCCGGTTCGCCGCACCCGCGCTTGGAGCCACGTCACACACCTCTCGGTCGCTGATCTCCCGCCGACTCTGGCCCGGGCGCCGATGCTCAGCAAGGCCGGGGCGAGGCTGGTAGTGGCAGGGACACCATCCGGGTCGCCGGCGCTGTTAGGTTCGGCTGGTGAGCGACAACGAGCTCGGCTTGTTTCTGCGTACCCGGCGAGAAGCCGTCTCGCCCGCCGAAGTCGGTCTGTCGGCCGGGCCCCGCCGCCGCGCCCCAGGGCTGCGCCGCTCCGAGGTGGCGTCGCTAGCCGGCGTCAGCGTGGAGTACATCACCCGCCTGGAACAGGGCCGGGACCGCCGGCCGTCCCCTCAGGTGCAGGCCGCCCTCGCCGACGCGCTGCTGCTGACCTCGAGCGACCGCGTCCACATGTACCGTCTGGCCAAGGGCGCCGACGCCGGCTTCACCTGCCGGCGCTTCACGGGCCCCGCACGCACGGTGCGCCCGGGCGTCCGGGCCTTGATCGATCGCTTCGAGCCCACCCCGGCGGCGCTGCTCAACCGGCTCGGCGACATTCTGGCCTACACGACGGGCTACGAACGCTTGGCCGCTCCGATCGGCCTGCTAGACGCGGCGCAGCCGAACCTCGCCCGGTTCGTCTTCACCGACGGCCGGGCCCGAGGCGCCTATCCGGACTGGGAGCACGTCGCCGACGAGCAGGTAGCGGCGCTTAAACAAGGCCCGTTCCGGGTGGATCCGAACGTTGCGGCGCTGGCCGACGAGCTGACGGTCACCGCGGGCGACGCGTTCACGAGCCGGGTGGAAGCCGTTCCGGGCCGGCCCAGGTCCACCGGCATCGTCCGCCTGGCCCACCCCGAGGCGGGCGCGCTCCGGCTCGGATACGAGACGCTCGACCTGCCCGACGACGACCAACGGCTGATCGTCTACCTCCCCGCCGACCCGGCAACCGCGACGGCGCTCGACCACCTCACCAGGCATCCGCCGCGGCCCTTGCGCCTCGTACCCCGCTAACCCGGCCGATGCTGACTCCCTCAACCGCCCGTTGATCCGAGTACGGTTCGTGCTGTCTCTTACTGACCGGTGCGGTGGCCGACGACGTCCGTATCCGGCGTCACCCGACGCCGCTGGACGAGGCGCTGACCGGCATCGCCGACCTGGCGGAACGCCTCGTCCCCGGCGCGATCGGCCACCGCTCCCGGCACTGTTCCGCTTGACTAGCTGAGCGGTGGTCCGACGTGGAACCAGCGCTGGTTGTCGGTGGAGTTGTTGCACGTCCAGATCTGCAGGGGCAGGCCGTTGTCGCTCAGACCGTTCTCCAGATCCAGGCAGACATTCGCAAACGCCGACTTGTACCGGAACGCGTTGACCGTGGTGACGCCGTACGGGACCGTGCCGGCGCTCTGCCGCAGCCAGTAGGTGCCGGTCTGCTGCAGGTTGCAATCCGTCTGCACGACCGGTGCGCCGTTGCCGAAATTGGTGATGTCGATGCACTTGCCGGTGGAGAAGTTGCTGATCTGGAACGGCTGATTCGTGCTCAGCCCCGGGCCGAAGAGCCACGACTGCCCGGGCGCGTCCGTGCACGGCTCCTGCAGGATATCGGTGCCCCCGACGATCCCACTGACACACTTACGCGAACGCGCACTCTCGATGTAGAAGCCATGGAAATCGGCCTGCGCCGGCGCGGCGAACGCAAACGTGGTCACGGCGATGACGGCCGCACCGAGCAGCGCGAGCATCGATCTCATCCGGAGTCTCATACATGTCCCCTCGAAATCCGATTGATCCACCGCTCTGGAGGCGTTCCACGCCGTTCCGCATCGATGCCGAGGAGGGGTCTGACCTGGCGCCGTCGCCGTTGACGGAGCACGGCGGGGACAACAGTTTCTGCCGGGCGAGAGGCCGGTCAGCGGGCGGAGCGGCACATCGGCGACGTCGACGCCGCGCGGGTTGGCTACGACTCGATCACCTCTCGCTGACGTAGGGGGCGGGGCGGATTACAGTTCGTTGTCGGAGGTGCATTGGTGATGACTCAGGACTCTGAGAAGGCCGTTCTTGCCGGGGGCTGCTTTTGGGGCATGCAGGACCTCATCCGCAAGCGGCCCGGGGTGATCTCCACCCGGGTCGGCTACACCGGCGGCGACGTGGTCAACGCGACATACCGCAACCATGACGGGCACGCCGAGGCTATCGAGATCGTCTTCGACCCGGCGGTCACGTCGTACCGGGAACTGCTTGAGTTTTTCTTTCAGATCCACGACCCGACCACGCTTGACCGGCAGGGCAACGATATCGGCAGCAGCTACCGCTCGGCCATCTTCTACACCGGCGATGAGCAGCGGCGGGTCGCCGAGGACACGATCGCCGACGTCGAGGCGTCCGGGTTGTGGCCGGGCAAGGTGGTTACCGAGGTGACCCCGGCCGGCGCGTTCTGGGAGGCGGAGCCCGAGCACCAGGATTATCTGGAGCGTATCCCGTTCGGCTACACCTGCCACTTCCCCCGGCCGAACTGGAAGCTGCCCCGCCGCGCGGACACCGCCAGCCGGCCCTGAGCCGGCGGTGTCGGCCGGTCAGCCCTTGACGGCTCCGCTGGTGAGGCCGCGGACGAAGTAGCGCTGCAGGGCCAGGAACACCAGGATCGGCACGAGCGTCGAGAACATGCCGCCGGCCGTCACCAGCTCCCACCCGGTGCCCTGCTGCCCGAGCAGGCTGTTGGCCGCGATCGTGATCGGCTGCTTGTCGCCGGGGCCGACGAAGATCAGGGCGACGAGCAGATCGTTCCAGACCCAGAGGAACTGGAAGATCGCAAACGAGGCCAGCGCGGGGGCCGACATCGGCAGGATCAGCCGGTAGAACGTCTGGTAGTGGCTCGCGCCGTCGATTTTCGCGGATTCGATGACGTCCTTGGGCAGGGTGGCCATGAAGTTGCGCAGGATGTAGACGGCCAGCGACATGCCGAAGCCGATGTGCGCGAGCCAGGCCGCCGGGAAGGTGCCGTTGAGGTGTACGGCGGCGTAGAGCTTGATGATCGGGACGAACGCGACGTAGTTCGGCACGACCAGCAGGCTCACGATCACGATGAAGAGCGTGTCGCGGCCCTTGAACTGCATGAAGGTGAAGGCGTACGCGGCGAACGCGGCGATCAGGATCGGCAGGAAGACCGCGGGCAGGGTGATGGCCACGCTGTTGAGGAAGGCGGAGCCGAGGTCCGCCTGCTCGATGGCCTGGCCGTAGTTGCCGGTGGTGAGCCGGCCTAGTCCGCTGGGGTGGGCCAGGATCGTCCACCAGCCGCTGGAGTTGGCGTCGTCGACGCTGCGGAACGACGTGACGAGCACGCCGAGGGTGGGCACGATCCACAGCAGACAGACGAACACCATGCTGAGCTTGACCGGTAGCGGGCTGCGCTTGCCGCGTTTCCCGGCCGACGCCGGGGTCCCGCGCCGGGCCGGGCCGCCGCGGCGCGCCGCCGGGGCGGGCTTCTCTGTCGTCTGGGTGGTCATGCCGACTCCTCAGCCCGGAATTGACGAATCTGGTAGATCATGATCGGCACGATGGCGACGAGCAGCATGACGACGATCGCCGACGCGTAGCCGAAGTTGTAGTTGGTGAACAGCTGGTTGAAGAATTCGAGGCCGACCACGTTGGTGTTGAAGGCCCCGTCGGTCATCACATAGATCACGTCGAAGATCTTCATGACGCCGATCAGTACGGTGACGAACACGGTGATGAGCGTGCCGCGGATCTGCGGGATGATGACCCGCCAGAAGATCCTCAGTTCGCCGGCGCCGTCCATCCGGGCCGCCTCCGTACTCTCCGTGGGAACGCCCTTGATGGCCGCGGAGAGCAGCACCATGGCGAAGCCGGCCTGTCCCCAGAGCAGCATGACCATCAGCAGCAGGCTGTTGGCGTGCCAGGTGGTCTGCTGGAGCCAGGGGATCGGGTCGTGGCCGAGGGCGGTGACGACCCCGTTCAGCAGTCCGGTCTGCGGGGTCCCGGGCGGCTGGGTGGCGTACATGAAACGCCAGACGGTGGCGGCGCCGACGGCGCTGATGGCCATCGGCATGAAGATGATGGTTTTGGCCGCCTTCTCGGCGCCGGAGGACAGGCGGTCGGCGAGGGCGGCGACGATCAGCCCGACGACGATGCAGGTGGCGGGGACGACGGCGATCCACAGCAGGGAGTTGAGCAGAGTCTGCCGGAAAGCCGGGGTGGCGAGGAGCTTGCTGAAGTTGTCCAGGCCGACGAAGCCTTCGCCGTTGCTGTCCCGGAAGCTGTCGATGATGGTGACGACGGTCGGGTAGATCAGGTAGACCCCGATCGCCGCGACCGCCGGCGCGACGAAGAAGTAGGGCTTGACCCGGTGTTCCCAGCGGCCCGGCAGGGCTTCGGCGAGCTTGTTGAGCACCAGGAAGACAGCCAGGGCGGCGGCGATACCCGCCAGGACGATGAGGACCGTCGAGAATAGTTGGCTGAGCACAGCGGGTTCCTTTCCGGGAACGTCGGTCGAGTCGGCGGGCCGAGGGGGTTCCCGGCGGCCCGCCGCACTGTGATCAGCTGACGGGCCAGCTGGCGTCGATGTTCTTCAGGGCGGTGTCCAGCGATTGCTGGCCGGCGATCCAGGCCGTCATTTCCTTCCAGAACGTGCCGGAGCCGACCGCGGTGGGCATGGCGTCGGAGCCGTCGAAGGCGAAACCGGTGGAGCCGTAGGCGACCTTGGCGACCGCCTGCGTGGTCTGCAGCGGGTAGCCGCTGATCGGGAAGTCCTTGTGCGGGGAGAGGAACGAGGATCCGTTGCCGGCGGCGGTGGTGCCGAGATCGGTCGCCGCGAGCAGCTTCATGACCTTCTGGGCGGCCGGGCTGTTCTTGTAGATGGAGGCGGTGTCGCCGCCACCCTCAACCGCGTTTTCGCCGCCCGCGGTCGCCGGCGGCAGGCCGAAGAGGCCGACCTCGGCGTCCAGGCTCTGCTGGATCGCCTTGGGGAAGAATCCCGTGATGAAACTGCCCTGCTGGTACAGGTAGCAGCCGGGCTTGCCGCTATTGAACATCGCGTTGCCCGCGGTGCCGAAGGCGTTGCTGGCGATGGCCTTGCGGCCGCCGAGCACGTTGCCGTCGGTGAAGGCGATCTTCTCGAACTCTGCGGCGGCCTGCCGGACCAGCGGGGAGTCGAACTTCACCTGGTGGGCGATCCACGCGTTGTACTGGGCGAGGCCGCCGTACTTCAGGACCAGGTTTTCGAACCAGTCCGTCGCGGGCCAGCCGGTCGCCGTGCCGGACTCGATGCCCAGGCACCAGGGCGTGTTCCCGTCGGCCTTGATCTTCGCGGTCAGGGTGTCCAGCTCGTCGAGGGTCTTCGGGGCGGTGTAGCCGGCGGCCTCGAACGCCTTCTTCGGGTAGAAGACCAGGCCCTTGACGTTCATGCTGACCATCAGGCCGTAGGTCTTGCCGTCGACCTGGGCGACGTCCAGGGTGCCCGCCGTCATGCTGTTGCGCAGCGTGGGCAGGTCGAGGATGCCGTCCAGCGCGGTGACCTTGCCCTTGGCCGCGAGGTCCTTGATGATGCCCGGCTGCGGCATGAAGGCGATGTCCGGCGGGTCGTTGGCCTGCACCTTCTGCACGATGAGCTGGCTGATGTTGTCGACCTTGCTCCACTTGACGGTGATGCCCTCGGCCTTGGCCCGGGGCGCGAGCGCGGCCTCCAGCCCATCGATGATGGGCTGGTCCATGCTTGTCCAGATCGTGACGGTTTTGTCGCCGGTGTCGCCGGTGTCGGAGCCGGACGAGCAGCCGGTGATGAGCAGCGAGAGCGCGCTGAACGCGCTCACACCGAGAACTAGCTTCCGCGTGAACATGTATGACTCCTGGGTCGATGCGCTGGCGGCACGGGAGCCGAGGCCTCGTACCTGAGTGACCTGAGCGCCGCGGGCCGGGGCTTGCGCCGGACCCGCGGTGACGAGTACAAATTCGAATTAGTGGGAAGCTAGCCGCCCCACGATTCTCACGTCAAGGACTTGTTACGGGGGTGTTACTCGTGGCCGTACGCGGTAGAGCGCTGTTTCCCGGCTCAGGCCGGGGCCGCGGTGGAATCGCGCATCACGAGCGGGCAGTGCACGAGGGTGCGGCCGGGCTTCGCGGTCGACGCTCCGGCCGCCAACTGCTCGGCGGCCAGCCGGCCCATCGCGTGAAATGGCAGCCGGACGGTGCTCAGCGCCGGGTGGACCTCCGCCGCGAGCTGAAACTGGTCGTCGTAGCCCAGCACCGACACGTCCTCGGGCACCCGGATCCCCGCCTCCGCGAGGGCGAGCAGCGTGCCCACCGCCATCCGGTCGTTGCCGCACATGATCGCCGTCGGCCGAGAGCCGCTCCGCAGCAGATCCCGCGCCAGCTCGTAGCCGGAGTCGGTCTGATAATTGCCCGCCACCACGGTACGGTCCCGAGGGTCGAGCCCCGCACCGCGCAGCGCCTCGCGGAAGCCTCGCAGCCGGGCCTTGGTCGCCCAGCCGCTGGCGGAGCCGGTCAGATAGGCGATCTCCCGATGCCCGAGGTCGAGCAGCGCCTGGGTGGCATCGCGCCCGCCCCGCACCTCGTCCGGCAGGATCGCCGGGGCGGGATCGGCCGGGACGAAACAATTGACCAGGATCGTCGGCACCCGGCTCGCGCCCTCGGGGAGCACCACCGACCGGGTGCCGGAGACGGCGAAGATCAACGCGTCGACCTGGCGGTCGAGCAGGTCGGCGACCAACTGCGCCGCCTGGCGGTTCGACCCGCCGGTGTTGACCAGGACCAGGAGATTGCCCTGGCGTACGGACGCCTCATGCGCGCCCTTGATCACGGCGGCCACGAACACCCCGAAATCCGCGTCGTGATTGACGAACCCGATGGTCGCGCTGCGGCCCTGGCGCAACCCCTGGGCGGCCCTGTTCGGCCGGTAGTCGAGCTCGGCCACCGCCTGCAGGACCCGCTGCCGGGTCTCCTCGCTGATCGTCTGTCCGGGCGTCTGGTTGAGCACGAACGAGACGGTCGAGGGCGCGACCCCGGCCAGGCGCGCCACATCGCGCTGATGCGGCCGTCCCGCCGTCAATCGGCGCTGCTCATGGGCTGACACGCCGCCAGCGTACGAGACGCCCGCGCCCGGGAAATCAGCACGTACCGACCCGTCTTGAGAGGACTCCTCGACATGGCCCCATGGCTGCACTACATGCCCGCCGAGGGCTGGATGAACGACCCGAACGGGCTGATCCACTGGCAGGGGCGGCACCACCTGTTCTACCAGTACAACCCGGACGGCTTGGAATTCACCAACCAGCACTGGGGTCATGCCAGCTCCCCGGACCTGCTCACCTGGACCGAGCACGAGGTCGCGCTCTTTCCCGGCCCGGCGCCGTACGATGCCACGGCTTGCTTCTCGGGTTGCGCGATCCAGCACGACGGCCGCGTCTCGATCCTCTACACCGGCGTACGCGGCGACGCTCAACTGCCATGCCTCGCGCACGCCACCGACGACGGGCTCTCGGGCTTCGTCAAGGACGAGGCCAACCCGGTCGTAGCGGCCCCGCCCGCCGCGGACATCACCGACTTCCGCGACCACAGCGTGTGGCGCGAGTACGACGGCGGGCCGTGGCGCCAACTCGTCGCCGGCGGTCGCGGCGGCCGGGGTGGTGCGGTCTTCGCACTGACCTCGCCGGACCTGCTGACCTGGACCTACGACGGCGTCTTCGTCGACCGGGCCAGCGCGAAGATACCCGGCGCGGTCTGGGAGTGCCCGGACTATTTCGCGGTGGACGACACGGCGGCACTACTGATCTCCGTCATCCACGAAAGCGGCGACGAAGGCCCCGGCGTCTGGTGGCTGACCGGCGGCATTTCCGGCACCACGTTCGACGTACGCCAGACCGGCGTGGCCGACGTGGGCGACCGCTTCTACGCCCCGCAGTCGTATTGGACGTCCGACGGCCGCCGCATCCAGTTCGGCTGGGTGCGCACCCACGAGGACCCGGCGGGGCTCGGCGGCCGGTCGGTCGGCGCAATGACGCTGCCCCGCGAGCTCTCGGTGCGCCACGGCCGCCTGCACTGCGCGCCGGCGGCCGAACTGACCGGGTTGCGGGCGGCCGCGACACTTGTGCCGCCGCACGGGACGGCCGACCTCGCGGGGGAGCGGACCGCCGGCGAGTTGGTGCTCGATCCCGTGGCCGCCGACGGGGTGCGGGCCGTTGTCCTGAGCTCGCCGGACGGCGCCAAGATGACCGTCGACCTGGCACCCTTCGCGGGGCTCGACGGGCCGCTGCGCCTGTACTGGGACGCGGGCATCGTCGAGGTATTCCGCGGCGGGGTGGCGGGGACCTGGTCGGATCTGCGGATCACCGAGGTCGCCGAACTGCGACTCGACAGCGCCGGGCAGACCGTGGGCGGCCGGGCCGAGATCTGGGAACTCACCCGGCCGCAACGCCTCACCGCCCCAGCAGCCGGACAACCAGGCCGAACCGTGCCGGTGGCCGCGGGGTAAGCGGGCTGGGTTACCGGGTGAGTAGGGCTGCTAGGGCGACGGTTGCCAGCCATGCCGGGTAGAGCGGCAGCGGGCGCCCGGTCAGCGAGATCTCCGGTGGTGGCGGCGCGTGTTCCGCCGCGATCGCCCGGTGCTGGGCGAACCGCAGGGCCGCAACCAACTGCTCGGCGGTGCGCTGCGTGCTCCACGACGGCCACGGCCGGGGCGCCTCCACGGTCAGCACGGCGTCGCCGGCGATCAGCGTCACCCCGCCGGAGCCGTCGGCCAGGGCGGCGCTGTCCACGCTCCACGGCTGGCGGTCGCGGCGCCGGAAGCCGACCGCCGCGATGCCGCCGACGTCCCAGCGCAGCCGTGGCCGGATCCGGGCCCGCCAGCCGTACTCGAGGCCCAGCGCGGACCCGGCGGCGATGGCCAGCACCGGTGGCCACCCGGTGTCCAGGCCGGCCAAACTCAGCGCCTGGCCGCCCAGGAACGCCCCGCCCAGGCCGATCACTAGCGTCTCCAACCAGGCCCGGTCGGGCGAGATCCGATGCTCGTGCACCTCGTCGGGCGCGGCGTCCCGGTCGTACGCGGTCAGCTGCGCCCCGTCGACGATCTGCTCGTCGTCGTCGGTGACCTCCTGCGGCAGCGCGTGTTCCGGGTCGTACGCGATCTCCGCGGTCCGGCCCACCGGCGCGGTCGGCACCCGCAGCCGGCCGCCCACCTCGACCGCGCACCACCGCCCGGCCCGCGGTTCGCCGTAGAGCGTGCCCGGCACGGTCACCGGTTCGGCGGCGTCCGGCTCGGGTGGCATCGGCCCCGGTT
>Ga0307512_10008240_pt1 | contig 10192 bp, 4 predicted proteins | sample 14_EM_MG_FD_200267 | JGI IMG/M metagenome (GOLD analysis project Ga0307512, IMG submission 200267) | Populus trichocarpa ectomycorrhiza microbial communities from riparian zone in the Pacific Northwest, United States - 14_EM | ecosystem: Host-associated > Plants > Roots > Unclassified | place... | reverse complement strand
TAAAAAGAATGATTATTAACTTTTATAGGAAAAAAAACTTAAGGATGATGAAATTGTAAAAAAAAAAACCAATTTAAAGAACTTTCTCAAATAAAACAAATAGCAGTCAAAAGAATAAAAACCATAGTTGCAAGATGAAGAATTGATGGGGGATGAAATTGAAAAATAACTTCAGTTTTATAAATTATTCCAGATAAAATAAATAACAAGTAGAAGAATAAAGACCAAATATGGAGGAACAACAAATTAAAAAGTTGTTTTGAAATTTTGAAGATGCAATACAAAAATCGAGAAGAAGAAAGAAAAAAGAGAAAGATAAAAAAAAGGTTGCGGACACCAAACTAGAGGGATGTTGGCCATGCGCACCGCCTCACGAAGAGGATGCCGAGACGATTCAAATGCTATCATAAAAGGTATAGTTTAATCACCAGAAAACTATGCACGCGCCACCCATATGTGGACGCGTGCAACTTTCTTTTAATAATATTTAATATTTAATTAAATACAAAAATATTTACAAGTCAACTCAATATCAATCAAAAAAACCTCGATTAAAAGACAAAATATTTGTTTTGCTTTCAATGTTTAATTCAAATGTTTTAATATTGAAGGGCAAATTCACCATTATACCACTGCAATGAATATTACTATGTTGTGAGCAGTGCATAGTGAGAGGGGGAGAGAGAGAGAGAGAGAGAGAGAGTAACATAGTGACGAAGTAGCGATAAGAGCAAAATCAACTTAGCCTCTCTGGCAAGGTATAAAGATTGCACTTGCTATTAAGAGATGAATATCCACACTATCAATTCGCCGCTGGAAATCCAAACCAAAAGCAAATTGTTATAAATAATTGAACAAAATTAAACACTGAAAGAATATTTCAACGATGGAAATTCATCCGTCGAGTAGAAGTGTAGCTTTCTATCGCTTGCAAGGACTTATCTCACAAATGACAAACTTGTTCAGTCAACACTTGGCAGTGAATTAATTGAACAAAACCGTATATTTATTGGAAGATCAATCAATCTCGCTGCGGTTCTTGTCTCTGTAACAAATCCCAATGAGAGCTGTTCACTTGGAAATTCTTTTGAAAGCTGTTTGTTTGTGCCTTTGTGGGGCAATAACTTTTATTTTCTTAAAAAAAATTGCAGAGACAAACTCTCATCTTGTTTTAAATGGATAAATTTGAGGACCAAGTTGACTTTTTCATTTTTTTTTAATTAAATCTGAAAGAATCAAATAAATGGTCTTAAAAAGGAGTGTGTGTTATCAATTATATTGATTAAAATCTTAACCAAGATCTGTGAAAATGATTAAAAACCCTACACATGCAATGCTGATTCAAAAAGAAAAAAGAAGGCATTTAAAATTAGATTGGCATCGTATCTAGTCCAAAAAAAGGGATTAAATAACACTAATATACATCAATACCATAATAGATTTGTTCTAAATTCTAATATCTTATGTAGTTTTGTGTTTGAAAATGTGGCTGCGGTTGTTTTTCAAAGTATTCTTCACTCAGAAATATATCAAAATCATATTTTTTTTTATTTTTTAAAAATGATTTTTGATATCAGTGCATCAAAATAATCTGAAAACACAAAAAAAATATTAATTTAAAATAAAAAAAAATTTAAAATTTAAATTTTTTTTCAAAAATATTTCTAAAACGCAAAAACAAATACAATTTCTATTCTTTAGTGCTTTCATTAAGGTATCTCCCACAAATATCTTATTATCCGACCTAAAAAAATCATCAGTTATAATTATAATATAAATTTAAGTTCAAAATTTAAAATGATGTCTCCACTTACTTATTCTTCGTCTATTTTATTTTTCAATGAGTACAATAATAATTGAGGGAATATTTGAGATTATAGTTAAAAATAAATTAAAATAATAATTTTTTATTTTTTTATAATTTATTCAAAACAATACAGAATTATAAAAAAATTAATCTAAAAAAATATATTAAAAAGCATTTTTTGAATGAAAAAACGAACTCTCTCGCATAGTGCCAATATATTGACTTTAACAGTCACAGTACACCACCGATCATTTGCCACGAAAACCTATTTAATAAAAAAAAACATACTTACAATTTGCAAAAGAAAAACCAATCCAATGGCAGTACGACAACAATAACAGGCTCAAGTCTCGACTTTTCAACTCAGCTAAAGAATTTGTTTTTTTATTTATTTATTTATTTATTAAACCCTCCCAAACCATTTGAAAACCCCAAGAAAGAGAGAGACCCCCTCCTTGATGAACTCAATGCTTTGATTCCTCATCATCACACCGAATCCCAAATTTTTTACTTTCATTTTTAATCAACACTCACTCACTAATAAAAAAACAAACAAATACCCTCATTTCCTCCCTAGCTGCTTCTCCACAATCTCCATCCTTGAACTCTAAAACTTCCCTCTTCTTTTCTTCTCTCCTTTTTGTTCCGGGTTACTTTTGAACAGTTGATTTTTTTATTTTTTTTGCTATTGTATATAAATAGTTTGCGTGATTGAATCATGAGGGATAAATTCAATCTGGGTTTTTGGTTTTTCATCCGGGGACATTTTCAGATTCCATTTATTACAAGAAAAGAGGAGAATCTAGTCTAGTGTTTCATGGGTTTTGTATCTCATGTGTTCCATTTACTGTCTCTTTTAAGACATCTCTCTTAGATCTGTTTGCTGCCGTTTTTGACCCCCCGCTTTACTCACGCTCTACCTCTCCCTTCCAAGGTTAGATCATCACATTTCACGCTTCGTATCTATTAATTTATATAGTTTTCTTGATGTTGTAATCCAGTTCGCCGTTTATACTAGCTATAGTTTAAATATTTATAGTTTTTCAGACACAAGGGTTTCGGGGTTTTATTGCTTTTGGAGTATGATAATTTGATGATGTGCAGATACTTGAAAAGTTATAAGGTGGTTGGGAGGTTTCATGGGTTTTTGGGATTTTGTTTGAGTTTCTTTATGTTGTATGTGCTTATGGTGCGAAGTGAGATAAGCCCTCCATGTAAGAGGTCTTGTAAGCCTTTTTTGTGAGGTCTGTATTGCAAAATGGGTAACGGCACTTCTCGTGTCGTGGGTTGTTTTGCTTTTAATGGCAAGAATGGTGTTGATTTAGAGTTTTTAGAGCCATTAGATGAAGGGTTAGGCCATTCATTTTGCTATGTTAGGCCACCTATTTTTGACTCCCCTGCCATTACCCCCTCAAACTCTGAGAGGTTTACTGTTGATTCCAGTACTCTAGATTCTGAAACATTAAGTGGTTCTTTTAGACATGATATCATAGATGATCCCTTGGGTTTGCATAGACAAAACAAGACTTTCCCTGAAACTACATTTAAAACAATATCTGGGGCATCAGTTAGTGCCAATGTTTCAACTGCTAGGAGTAACCAGAGTGCATTGTTTGCTGGTGAAATGCAAGAGCCAGCTGCTTCATTCGAGAGCACCTCATCTTTTTCTGCAATTCCTCTGCAGCCATTGCCTCGTGGCTCTGGACCTTTGAATGGCTTTATGTCCGGTCCTCTTGAGAGAGGATTTGCTTCAGGTCCTTTAGATAAGGGTGGTGGTTTTATGTCTGGACCTATCGAGAAGGGGGTAATGTCAGGTCCTCTTGATGTCACTGATAAATCCAACTTCTCCGCTCCACTTGCACGTGGTCGTCGAAGACCCCGCTTTCAGCGTTTAGTGAGGAGTGTGAGTGGACCTATGAAAAACACTCTATCACGAACATTATCAAGACATTTGATGGGTTCAGGTTGGATGCAGAGGTTTTTTTTGCACCCAGTAACCCAATTGGCTTGGCAGGTTAGGGAGCCAAAGTTTCGGCCAGAAGCCTCAAGGAACTGTCTTGAAGGAGGGCCATCAGAGAGCGAGTACGTGGACATTTGCAACTTACAATGGGCTCATGGCAAGGCTGGGGAAGACAGGGTTCATGTCGTACTTTGTGATGAGCAGGGATGGCTGTTTATTGGGATATATGATGGCTTTAGTGGTCCAGATGCACCAGATTTTCTGATGAGCCATCTTCATAGAGCTATTGACAGGGAGTTAGAAGGACTGCTGTGGGATTTTGAAGATAAATCTTCCAATGATCCAATAAAACCTAAACTGTCCAAGAGTGGACTTGCTGAGGCAGGTTCAGAGTGCAGCAAGCAAGAGCAGCCTAACTCGAGTCAAACAACCTCTTGCAGCTTAAACAACTTGTGTAGTCCTGGAGATGTTGGGGGCCAATCTTCTAATTGTGAGATTGTGGATGAAATTGATGTTAGGGGCTGTCAGCAGCAATCATCTAATTGTGAAAAGCCTAGCAGCTTGGACCCTGCTTCTGCCTCTATTCCAACTGCCAACTTGACTGGCAAAGGAAGGAAAAGCGTTCGGCTTTACGAGCTGCTGCAGATGGAATCATGTGACGGTTCAGGTTCTGCATCATTCTCAGTGGTTAAAAGCCAAAGAAGCAGATCATGGAATTGTCAACCAAGCTCAGATGCTTTGGATTTTGATCAAACTTTTCGAAAAGAACCGTCGAGATCCTCCTCATTGGATAACTGCAAAGGAGAAGGTTTTAGTCATCGAGGTGAAGATCCCACGACATCTGGAGAAGATGGAGGGATTGGCCTTCAATCTGGTAATCAGGGAGGTGGAACTGATCTTTCTGTTTCTGTTCAAAGACAGGGTACAAGAAAGTTTGTTATCAGCTCAAAGATCCGAAAAATGTATCGGAAGCAGAAGTCCTTGCGTAAGAAACTCTTTCCTTGGAGTTATGATTGGCATAGAGAGGAGATTTGTGCTGATGAGAGAGTGGTGGAACCCTCTGGACCTATTAGGAGATGGAAAACAGGAATTGTTGACCACGATGCAGTTTTGAGAGCAATGGCTCGGGGACTTCAACACACTGAAGAGCAATATATGGAAATGGTGGAAAAGGACCTTGATAGAAATGCAGAGCTTGCTTTGATGGGATCATGTGTTCTAGTGATGTTAATGAAGGATCAAGATGTGTATGTCATGAACCTTGGGGATAGCCGTGCAATATTAGCACAAGAACGACCCAATGATCGTCATCCTAATCCAACTTTGGCGAAGGATGACATGAGGTATAAGAATAGATCCCGGGAGTTTCTAGTACGTATGGAGCTGGACAGAATCTCAGAGGAGTCTCCAATGCATAATCATAACAGTCAGGTTAATATGATCAACAAGAACAGAGAGATCTCTATTTGCAGATTGAAGATGAGGGCAGTTCAGCTTTCAACTGATCACAGCACTAGTATTGAAGAGGTGTGCTTCTTGAAATTTTCAATATGGCTAATATTGTGAGTGTTCCACAAATGATTATCTATATGTTGGACCTTTGTATGTTCATTTACTGTACTATCCATCAATTGCATCATGAGTTAGAATAAACCTGAAAATCCCCAGCATGTATTTATTCATTTTGAGTATCAACAGGATAGAATACCCATGGCAACTCCAGTGATTCGCCATTTGCTTAAACATCGGGTCACTTTCTTTTACCGGTTTTGAAAGATGTGAAGCAAAGGTATCGTATTTCCAAGTCCATGCTAGGTGCAGCAATATCTGAATGATTTAAGCTAAAATGTCTGCCAACCAGTTGCCTAACTGATTGTTGGTTAATATCATTTCACGCATAAGCTTCTGGTTTAAGGATTTTCATAGAGCTATAAACATTAAAACATCCAATGGATCAGTGAAAATGAGTTTATTGCAACACTTTGATCATGTTATGCTGTAATTGAAAATTGATCTTGAATTCTTGCGTGCTTCAGGAAGTGCTTAGAATAAAGGCAGAGCATCCTGATGACAACCAAGCGATTTTAAACGATCGAGTGAAGGGACAATTGAAAGTAACCAGAGCTTTCGGTGCTGGATTTTTGAAGAAGGTCAGTCATTGTGCAGCCTTGACCACTTTTCTCTGTTTGTATCTCTAGGTACTTTGAGCTTTTCAAAAATTTGGAAACACAAATTGCTATTTGTTAACAATTCATCAATTTTGATAATTTATTAACTTGACATGTCTACAAATGTTCACATATACATTTCCATCTACCTGCTATAAGATAGGCATGCTGGTCTGGGCCAGAAGTGAGTTGAATCTTATAATTACAAGGAGTTAAAAAGTCAAATCAGGGTACCATAGTGATGCCATGATCAACTCAAGTTGCTGGATGATATCTGCGCTATGGAGGAAGGTTGAAATTAGTATTTGCCATCCCACAGCAATGACTTGATGAACTCATCTGTTAGGTTAAATTTGTGTGGCGAATTCATTTGTTGCAGGCATCATAGAGTTTGCAGGATTATGAAGGGTTGTGGGGAGGGGAGCTTCTTTAATGTTCTATCATGTTGACAATCAAGAAGCTGTGTACTGACATATTGATTGTTGAAACAAGGGAGTACCGGATGGGTGTTGAGATTGGATTTGGAATACTCATGTTTACAAGTTATTTGTAGTTTAGTTTGAAATCTTATTCTTCCCCGTAGCGTTTCAGTTGAGGGGATGCAAAATATGTTAAGCTTGAAAACTTTGTTGAACACTTAGTTGCATACTTCATTGTGAGTTCTGCTGTTTGCACATTGATAATTATTCTTCACACTATTCAGCTAAATTTGAAAATGAGCTTCATACTTTGCTTGTGCAAATATCTTTCTCATCAAATGAACGCTTTATGTGCAATAATTTACTTCTACTAACAGCTTCCCATGTTTAGCAAATCATGAATTTATGTAAACAGTCAGCATCATTTGCTAATTTTATGCCTTGTCTTATTTGTTTATTCTTTTGTTTATTAACCTTTTTGGATGCTGGTTGCAGCCATCTTGTAATGAAGCTCTGCTAGAGATTTTTCGGATCGCTTATGTGGGAACTAATCCCTATGTGAGCTGCATTCCTTCTGTAGTTCACCACCGACTCTCCTCAAGCGATCGATTCTTAGTTCTCTCCTCTGATGGGCTTTACCAGTACTTCAGCAATGAAGAGGTGGTTGCTCATGTCACATGGTTCATGGAAAATGTCCCTGAAGGTGATCCTGCACAGTATCTCATTGCAGAACTTCTCTTCCGTGCTGCCAAAAAGAATGGTTAGTTGAATAAACTTCCTACCTGTCTTATTAATTTCATACCGAAAGATGAAATCTCCTGATCTTCTGTTTTTTTTTTTAAAAAAAAAGTTTTGATGGGATGGAAGTGATACGTTCTAGGAAACTTAGGTTTGTAACGTCTCTATCTGATTTTCGAACTTGCTCATTTAATCTACCAAGCTGTGGCCCTGTAGTTTTTATTTGCGAAGCTCTGCAAAACAGTACTTGACAGGTTGGTGTAATTCAGTTAAAAAAGGAGAGGATGGAGTCATTGAATAAGGCATTCAGCTAAAAATAAAAACAAATGCATACTGCACCTTAAATTATTAAAGATCCAACCCACTTCGAAAATCTGGCATAAATTCATTGGCATGGTTACTAAATCAATTATCAGGAGTCCGTTCAAATTTTTTATTCAATAACTAAACTGTCACCTAATGTGGTTAATCAAATCACCAGCGCGGTGTGGCTGCTGTAATTTCAGTTGAAAAGGCAGAATGTCGAAGTTCTGTAGAGTTTTTGCTCAAATTTTCAATTACAACTGTCAAGGAAGAGCACACCCAATTAGATCTTTGCCCTTGACATGGGTATTCAAGTGAAATCAAAATCTTTCTCATACCTTTGCTATTTACAAGTTTGAATCCATATCCATACTTCCTCTCCGCAAATTGAAGTCTTCAGCAATTCTCTGATTGTCTTTTATTGGTGGTTACAGGAATGGATTTTCATGAATTGCTTGATATTCCTCATGGGGACAGACGTAAATATCATGATGATGTCTCTGTTATGGTGGTTTCTCTAGAGGGAGGAGAAATTTGGAGATCCTCTGGATAATTGTTTTCAGTTTACGCGTATTGCCTCAACAATGTAAACATTTTCAAGGGGGTGGTAACCGTCTCTGCAATTCAGAATTTAGAAATCAGTGATGACATTCTCAGGAATATAATTTTTTCCTCCTGTCATTTCCTTTCTTCATCCAGTGATAGTTCAAGGAGGGCAAAAAAATCACCAGCCCATGCTGCTAGAATGTTGCAATCAGATGCCCCTTGAAGTTTCCAGTATATCCATTTATTTTGTATGCCGCCTCCATCATTAAAGTCCTTTTTGTATTTCCTTTCTCCTTGGAATGGTATATAAGATGATTAAAGATTTATTTCCCGCACTCCTGCTCCGACCTCACCTCTTTTATCCTTTCCTGGCGGTTAATGTTTTTCATTTCTTCATTCCCACGTTCACCAAATTCTCCCTGAAACGGCCCTTGTATTATCTGATGTATTGAAAGCTAGGCAGAGGAGGCCTGGTTTAAATGGATTACAATTGTTTTGGTCCTCTAGGTTTTCGTTGATAAAATAAGATTCGTTAATGTTAAAGGAAGTCCCTTTAATTTATACTTCCCACTGCGTTCCGATGGATATTCTCCTACTCCTATTACCTTCACATGCAGAAACTGGTCTTTAGTTTTTGTACTCTTAGATGCTCAGATGCTGGGGTTTCTCACCATGTCCTTTGCAAATAAGAACTCACAATCCACGGATATGCAAGATAGCTTCACCTGCTTGATTGTTTCTAAATTCTAGTTCTTTCTTCTTCTTTTTTTGCTTTGAAAAGCATTCATTCACTTTAAAATACATCCATTATCACAGTAATATCACAATCTTAAACATTACTACAGGGGGAGGGTTCTTGCTTGCAGGGTGTCTATAGCGTGAGAGAATGTTTTCAACAGATACTGGCTAGTTTACTCAAATGTGTTTTATATTTTGGTGGCCCGTTTGCTATAGGTCCAATTCTGCACAGACAAATTGGGTAGAGGCCTAATGCCTATTCTTTGGGCACTCCGAACTCCTGAGTTGGACTCTCCCGCTCCCCGATACCCATGTTCTATATTGGTTTTTTCTTTTCTTTTCTCTTCTTTTGTCGGTGGAGTAGCTCGATGGCCCTCTCTCAATCCCTACGGCCTTTATACTTTACGTCGCTACATGGGAGCAAAAAGCATTGTGAGCTTACTTACCGTGAAGTGTTTCTTTCGTGGTGTATGAAGGAGAATTGAACTTTGACGATATAGACTGGAAATAAGGTAACCGGTGCCTTATTAGACACTAGATGTCTTTTGTCTGTGCACATTTAGTATTTTGCAAGGCTTGTGGCCATAGTAATCACTCGAAAGACTTCTCCCACCTACACTTTTGTCGCCAGAAGTTTCGTGAGGCGAGATGCAATTTTTTTCTTTAATATTACCTTTAATTTTTTCATAAAGACGGGCATTATTCGGGTTGCTTTATGGAAAGCAAGTGACAAGGGGACCTCATGAGCAGAGACGACAGAAAAGAGAAAACCCGAGTTTAAAAGATAGTCCATGCTTCATGGATTGGACCATCCAACCACTGAAACCGGGCTGGTTAACCAGACCCTTTTTAATTTTTTATTTATTTATCAAGCTACACATGAATTTCCAAAAAGACAAGACTAAAGTGCGGTGGTAGAGCTGTCCCATCTCAAGGGCCCAATTTCCTTGTTTCTTGTTTGGTGCTGGTAAGTGTTGTTTTTTTAAGGCCTTTGCGACTCTCCCAGTCCCAATTTCCCATGTATCATGTGGACCCAGAGGCGGAGACACCCATCTGTCACCTAATCCTTGAAAGCTTTCTTTTTTCGCTTCACAATTAATAACCTGTTCGTTCAAGCTCTTAATTAATTTAGAAGCTAATTGAGGTATGCATTTCTTTTATAGCTTCCCTTCTTAATAAATTTCTTTGACCCGCAAAAAACCCAGATACTGATTGTGGTCTAAATAGAATAGAAAAATCGTTTCCTGTATTTGAAATTGCTTTGCAGTTAAGTTGAAGGCCTTCTAGTTTCCATGCCTTTGTATCACCCCCGTCCCTTTCTCCAAACAACCATATCTAGAATCATTTTTTTATGCTCAAGACAGAGACTATTATAAAGTATAGCCAGTGCTTCCACATCGAGACCAGAGCTGTAACTGTTCTTCCTTTGCATCATAATAACTCAAGTCTCCTTGATAGATAGCTGCACCACCCTTCTCCAATGCAAGAAATGGCAGCTATTGTCACATATCTA
>Ga0307512_10008237_pt1 | contig 10195 bp, 18 predicted proteins | sample 14_EM_MG_FD_200267 | JGI IMG/M metagenome (GOLD analysis project Ga0307512, IMG submission 200267) | Populus trichocarpa ectomycorrhiza microbial communities from riparian zone in the Pacific Northwest, United States - 14_EM | ecosystem: Host-associated > Plants > Roots > Unclassified | place... | reverse complement strand
CGAGTAGACAATCTATAGTTGGGTTAGAGGACAGGTCTGGTCATAGGCAGTTACGGGCGCACTTGGGGCAGTGTGATATGCGACTTGGTTATGCTCGTTATCGTGCACGCCTTCGATGATATCAACCTCTCCGTACTACAAACCATTCTGTGAGAATATACAGAGAGCCAGGAAGGGTTGGGCTTACCTTTGGCCATGGGCCGTTTCCAAGAAGCCTGGAACGAGTGGTTAGCATCTCTGTTCTCACAAGTACCCAAATATATGCGCGTACCAATACGCGGGCCAAGTTGCTGGATATATCAACTAAGAATTAGATATCTCCGGGAGATCTGGTAACAACTCACCACAACCCCACGGGACTTTATCGAGATCCAGGATGAACAACCCAGTATTGTAATGCGCCTTACTCGATATACGAACACTGAAAAGCCAAGAATCACGAACGGCGACAACGCGTGGGGGGTCGAAGAGGCATGCCTTGAACGATGAACTCCTCGTTCCAGCTGGGTGTAATCGTCTCCTTTCATGATAACCTTTCCGTCTTCCCTGGTATAGATGAGGCGGGACTGGATGGATGTATTTCGATCAACATAGCTAGGGAGGTATTGAGCACGACGAGGCCACGGTGAACCTTGACTTGACTCACTTGACCATTCCGCTAGACGAATTCGGTCCGATGGTCAGCAATAACCCCGCACGCGATGAATCAGCGGCAATCAGCTCACTTTGTGGGATCACGACCAGTGAAGAAATTCCAGCGGCTGGTAATTCATAACGGTCGACAATCAGAACATCACCGACAAGAATAACCCCAAACTAGCCCCTCACTCAAAGAAGGTTTCACCCTCATAAGTATCCTGCAACGCCCACAGAAAAGCCGATCCATCCGGATTCCGATCGAAATCTGTTCCGTCCCCTTGACCTTGCCGCTTCGCGAGGTTCTGTTCGGAAGCTCGGTCCGCATACAATGATTCCCGTGTGAGCGGATTCAAATGTTTAGTCCAGGTTGTGATAGAGGTCGGGTCGAAGGCCGGGAATGCAGCGGTTTCGTGGGGTAGGAGCAGGAGAGCGAGGGTTGCAAAAAGACATGTCGGAAGCATCGTTATGGGTCATCAGAACCGGTGAAACGAGGGAGACAGGTTATTATAAAGGCCTCGTGAAGGAGAGCGTGCCCTCGCCCAGCCTTCTTGGGCATTCTTGCAAAGGCCAAGATCGTCGAGCCCAAAGAGCGCCTTGCCAACTCTTGCCAAGTTTTCATCCCGCCCTCCGCCGTCCGGCCACGTGGTCTCCATCCATCCCTTGCGCGGCTATGAACGAACCTCACGTCGACACGGAGGCCCTGGGTTTCCCTACCGGATATTTCTCCATCAAATCCATCGCAACGGGTCGCCTTCTCGAGATTTATAGGAACGATACAGGGGATGGCTCTCCTCTCGCTCTCTGGCCTGCGAAAGAACAATCTCTCGTGGAGAGTACGTCAGTCCGTCGATCCTCCTGATCACCTTTGTATCTCATCGACACGCCGACCTTCATTGTATCTCCAGCTCTTCGGTCGACAGATGCAGATAACCAAGTGAGCCCCCGGACCAATAGATCTCCCGTCGCAATGGATTTACCCTGCACTACGTCATATCGCATTAGGTGTTCTTTATCGATTCCACCGGCGCACTTTGCTCCCGTGCCTCTGGACATGCAGTAGACGTCGATGGTGAGCCTGGTCCATACGTACTTTAACGTCTGGCGGTTTGATTTGAACACCAGCCCACACATCAGACGAAGAACTCGTCCTCCGCCACAGACGTCCAATCTCTTATCCTTTCCCGAACGAATTCTCCCATCCTCTTCCCCAGTTCTCCTACGATAAGGGAACTCAACAAATATCCATAACGTTCTCATACCCTCCAAACTTCTCCAACTCTCCTAAGAACTGGGCAGAGAACACCTACCTGCTAGCATCCAAACCCAGGGTTCGCCCAAAATCTATCATAGAACAAGCTACCACCTTCTTCTCTACCGCAGTGATTTCCTCCAAGTCTCTGATCTCCGGTGTCGGTCACAACAAAGCCACACCAGATCAGGTCTTTGATAACGGTGACATTGACCTGCGAGACGACGAGATTCTCGACTTGGATCGAAGCGAGGAAGGGGAGGTAGATGATTCTCCGGACCTTTTGCGACTCGTCAGGGTTGTAACTGTTTCCCCTACCGATTACGACAAGACCGTTGCACCCTACAAAGCTCTCAGGAGAAGGTGGGAACTGTTACCACTCAGAGCGACCAGGGCCCAGTATCACGCTCGTAAGCCCAGCACCTCGAATTAAAACGCTTGGTTGGATTCGGCTAGCCCTGCTATTGCTTTTCTCTGCTAGGTAAACTTGTACAGTACAACATTTGATGATGACGAAATACAGGGTATACAAGCCGTCGTGTAGTGTGTGATGTGGTGTGACAACATGTAAGACCAGAGGGAGGAGGGCCAAGGAAAGTAAAAGAGACAAATATTTACTGAGAGGAGTCATTAGGTAGACTGAAAAACGGAGAAAAAGAAGAAAACAGGGTGGAAAGTGGTTATCTAGCAGTCCGTGGACGTCTTCTGTAAACTGACCGTGAGGCCGAATATCCATCTTGAGAGCGGGACGATACTCGGTCGTCTTCACCTTCCGATCTCGCCCCTCTTCCGAGGCTCTGAGTTTTGCTCCTCGCCCTCGATCTTTCCCCATCCGCAATTGCGGATCGGGGATCCCGACCTGCCGGTCGAATAGCATCCGTACTCTTGCTTCGATCCCCATCCCACCTCTGCAGCGGCCGTTCGGTCTCTTGCGACACCCGCGAAAAGAAAGCGGAGGTGGGCCGATGCCGCTTCCTTCGGTTAGCAGAGTCCTCTGATGGAATGAGATCTTCCTCACTACCATCGCTTCCTTTGTCGAATCGATAAGGTGAAGATTTGGTCCATTTTCCCCACAGCTTAGTCACCGTTGGAAATCGAAGCGCACCGGCGTGCTTTGGCGACGTAGGAGGGGAAGCTGATCCGGCAAGATTATGCGTTTGATGACCGGGGGTTGTAGGAGAGGTTATTATTGGTAGCTCGACCTTGCCAGCGACGAGTCTCGGCTGGATGCTCTTTCTCCACACGCTTAGAACGGTGACTTTGCGTGATTGTCTGGGATGAAGCAACCACGGAGAGCAACTGAACCTGAGCGGCGTCAAGAATTTCTCCCCACCGCCCGCCTTGGACCCGTCAGCTTTTCGCTTGTCTTCTACCGCGTACTCGAAGCGCCACTCGAGCTTGATCGGGGAAGAACCGATGCCACCTTCCGACCAACCGGTCGTATCCTCACCACCACACCCTCGCCTGACCTCGGATCCACACACCGCGTAGACCTGGAATCCACCGTTGGACTTGACGCTGAGGTATGCGTTTTGTGAGAGGTAGTCTCTCGATTCGTCCTCATTGACGCTTAATCTCCGAATAGAAGGCGGCGTGTCCAAAGTGGAATGGTTAAAAAGGAAACTCTCCCTCTTGAGCGGCATAAACTCGGCCATCCCCACGTCGAGGTTCACCGTCAAATCCGGGTCCGTCGACGACTGGTCCATGAACTCTGCGAATTTGATCGAGGTGTCACCCATGTGGTTACTATTCGCGAGAAGTTTCTGCATTTCGGCTCGGGAGGTGTGAATGGGAAGGGCGGGTTTCGTGTATCCGACCAGCTTGAATGTGGGGAAGACAGCGCGGAAACCTTCCTGGTCGATACAGAACGAAATCGTGATGTTTCGTAGCCACGCGAGGTGGTGCGGGAGGTTCATTGAAGAGGATGAGGAGGACGGCTCGATCGCTGGCGAATAGAGCGGAGGCAAGTCACAGCCCATCACTTGGCCTTTTGGCGGAAATTCGATGGCCAAGTCCGCCTCTGTGGAGGAGAACGCAGGAGAGGAGAGAGCGCAGGCTTCTGGCTGCTGGTTGCTGATTTTGTGGTCGTGGTTAAGAGTAAGGGGAAGCCGAACTTGTTCCGCACAGTCATGGAAGGAGAAGGAAAAGGGCTGGCCGATCCGAGGGTTAAAAGTTTCAAGGACAAAACCTTGCTTATGCTTCGCAGCTGCTATCAGTTGAGTGTTACTGATAGACGCCGGAGAAGCTCCACACGATTCGTAACAAGTTTGTTGCATCTCTTGACCGCCAGGCGTATTGAGAACGCTCGCTTGACTGAGGTAACTGAGGGAGCTCGATCTGGAGGACGATGGGCGGGAACAGCAATAACGAGAGTGAGAAGGAGAAACCGCGTCAAAGAAAAGGGAGAGAGATTTTTCTCTGTCGTCACCGCGGTCGTCAGCAGATCCAGAAGGTTCCGAGTCGATGGAACTGAATGCAAGATGGACGAGGCGATGAGGACCACTGAAGCGATTTCGTACATGCCCTCCACGAGTTGATGATTGTTCTTCGGAAGACCCACGGACTGCGGATGATTCGACGGTGCCAAGAACGCCCGAAAAAGAATCCCGACCGACACGGTAACCAGTAGTATTGCTGCCGGTTTCTTCAGATTTGGTATTATAAGCCGGTTCAAATTGAGGTGAGAGGGAGGCCGGATCAGACCCCAGCAGAACATCTGCATCACCATCAAACAACAAGATTGGAATCGTTCCAGTGCTGGGGAAGGTTCCCCCTGGTCGAAATCCCTCGCAGTCGTCAGAAAGCGACAAAGAACCGAGAGAGCAGCTCGCAGGAAAAGACAGTCGCTTAACGAGAGAGTCGGGGAGATGCGAGTCCATGGCGATCAACGAAAGACCTCGCATGTTTTCGAACATATCGGCCCTCGCCTGATGAACCGTGTGACCGGGGCCGGAGTGGGGCGGAGCGGGGCGGCCGCACGGCCAACGATTCGAGAGATCCAAAAAATGTTTTATCCGGTGGACATACCCGGCGATCTGGTTGGGCGTCGAATGGGAAAATCTCTGGACTGTCGTCGTATGTCTGCGGGTTCAAGTCTCAGATCTCAAGGGCAGCAGCCAGGACATTCACCAGGGAGGTGATCCCCCGAAGATCATTGCGCGTGTACTTGAATACCGATGAAATGTCTCCTCAGGCGGACCACGTAATACCGCTGACGACCACCTGGCCTGGCTGATGAAAGCATGTGTTTAGGATTACAGACAGTGGGAGAGAAGGCAGAAGATTAGTCGATTATGCTTAGCAACGATTCGACGGTCTCGCCTACCGTCCGCGTTGACCGGAATATCCACTAATAGGTTTTACTTTACTCAGACTAACGGCCCCCCCCGGAAGTTCTGGTCATAGATGAAATTGGGATTTCCTGGGTCGTTGGCCGCGTGATGTTCGATTCGAGCTTTCGGGTGGAATGAGGTGTTTTGATGACGAAATAGGTGGGAGCCACCACATTACACAACAGACAGCTATTTAAGACACAACCTTCTTCTCTTCTATCTTCCGAGATAACCCCTCCTTATTGCCCAACAGACAATAGTCTCCATACTCGTTTGCCTTTTGCCATGACTCCGAAGGGAGCCAGAGGACCCTAGTAAGCACAGGCGAATTCCTCGCATCCAAAAATGGGGCGCAAGCAAGTCGTTGCCAACCTGGATCTATACTATATCGGGGTTCGAGCGGCGAAGAAGAAGGATTTCGAGGGAAATCGAGATCAATCAAGTAGTCGCAGACCGATATGTCGACCTTAAAATACCACGAGCGTCAGCGTAATTCTGCCGGAGTAGAACCTGCGTGCAGCGATCTGCGCACAAACTCACCAGGTGGTTGGGCTCTTCTCGATTCATGTCATTCATACCGGACGGCACATACCTTGTGCCGTCCCGGAGCCAAAAGCCCGATGTTTGCGGAACGTTCTCCTCGAAGTGCCCAGGCATCAGTCCCGAGAATTCGCTCTTGATCCAATCCACCCGTATCCCTTCCGGTATTAGGTAGCTCCCGGGAAACCTGTGCCACTCCTTTCCGATGCACAACCGCAACCCGAAATCTTTAAGATGCGTTAGGTTATATTGTGGTTGGATCTCTCCCTTTTGGTAATAGGGGTGATGGCTCGGAAGGTGGATATGGCCCGTGGTGTTCAGCAGCTTCGGCAAAACCTCCATTTCAAAGTCATGGATGATCTGCAGCGGGGCATGATAGTAGCTGTATAGGGCTATTATCCGGGAAATCGAGAGCACCGATGTCGCAACAATGGCCGATAGTGTGAACCGGCTAAAAAGATTCACCGTGGACGCCTGTCCAAGCATTGGCTTCAGTTTACAGAAGAGGTCCGGACATGGCGCTCACTTGGTACGGTGACGCAGTAGCCTTGATATAGGCGACCTCTAGCCAACCACGAGCCAGATAAAGTGTGACCGCGGCATTGAAACAAATCAAAGGATACGCTGGGAACATGAACCGTTCTTCCTTGTGCGGTTGGGCAGTAAGAATACCTATCCAAAGGTACAACGGGAACAGTCTCATCGCGAGCAATGTGAACGGACTAGAGCGTTCGGGGCCCGCCTTCCCAAGGCCCAGGCGCTTTTTGTCGAAAAAATAAGTGATCACGAGGGCTGGTAACGATGCGATGGCGAGTAGAAGGAGACCGTTGAAATTCAAGACGAGGTTTATGAAGTAATAGCTCCATGGTTCCGTCCCGTACAGATCGGGGCCCTTACCAGATGCTGCGGAGAAGATGTTGTACTTGATGATGTTCCACGGAATAATCGTGAGTTTCCCATAGGCGAGAGAATCGATTCCTATGACAGGAACCTGAATCCATCAAGGGAGGTCAGCAGGGCAAGGCGTAGACGCTTAGATAAGACTAACGAATATCAGAGCAGCTGTCGCCACAGATCGCGCGAAACGCAACCACCTGTTGACCATCCATTTCGACTTGTCGACTGCCGGAACTATGTCCCCCGCGTAAAGGAAGAGTTCCTCCGCTACAAAAGGAACGGAGAGAGCCAGGGCAAATGGCCAACCAACGATTGCTGCGGTAGCGAAAAGGGTGGTCACAAGTAATGTGCGTTGAGGGTTCCCTGAACTCGATGGTTCCATGTTGAACGCAGACGCGAGAGTGACGAAGTACATCGCGAAGGAGGATGGGAGAAATGCTAGCGGACAAACATATTTAGGATCCGGTCACGTCGATCAGCTCTGCAGTAAACTTGACATACCCACTGAAGCATTCCACATCCCGGAACTGGTGAGCATCATGAAGAACATGTACCTCGCCACACGCCAATTAACCTTCTCGAGAACCATCCGATATAATTTTGCCTCGCAGAGAGTCGACACGAGAGAAAGGGTTCCGCGGAGGGCAAAGAAAGCAATTCTCTATGGTAGAAACGATCAGCGATTAATTTCCTTGGTTCGTGCCCACGGACCTTTTCATCTCCAAAGAGGAACCGCGGGATTTTCACCGAAATGAGGTGCAAAGCGATATACGCGTAACTTCGAATGGCGTATTCCGGTGAAGTCTCCCACGTCTGGAAGCCGCGACCGCGATCGAGGTAATGAAGTGGTTCCCAGAAATTGAATACTGAAAAATGCATGAGCAGACGTCCTGAACGACGGATCGCACCCCATACCCTCGTCGCAATCTTGAATGTTGGAGTACATTGCAGCAGAGAACCTTACAAGAAGCAATATTCGCACCGCCAGCGAGAAGCTCGGACACCAGGGTGCCTTCTTAGATCTGCAGTGATTTAACCAGGTGGTAGGAGTTGGTGAATGGCGCACACCCTCACCTACGAAGTTGGTCTTGCAAAATGCCCGCATGCCTATCGACACGGTTTGGTGGCTCGACGGTGGCATCTTTTGGTTGGTTCGTAGGACGACGGAATCGGATTGTTTGCACGTTGGCCATTGTCACAGTACGACTCGTCCAACAAGCTTTCGAGAGCCGGAAACAACCCTAGTAGGTGATAGGAAGAGTGGGGTTGTTACTGTGTGTATCGGAGGCAAAAAGACATTCGTCTACCCGAGTAGTGGCGGACAAGACGAGACACGTCGTGAAAAAGATCGGATCCGGATCGGCGATAGACGCCCATTGTTTGCGGACGGGGCCATTCCATACCATGAACGACCGCACCTAGGTCCATCTGCGAGGAATCAAAATATATCTGAGGCTCTGGTTTACATTTCGCAGGGTATTTTTCATGAGGACAGGACGCTTCGCTCTGCACTCGGGATATGTAGACTCTGGGCGGCAGAACAAATCTTCTACGGCATCCCAGAACCGAGGATCCTCGTCGAATCACCATCATCCGATCCGCCATGCCACCTCCATTCGAACATAAAGCCTTTCATTTGGCCCTGCTACCGAACATCTACTTCGTGAAACAACTCCCGGCCTCTACTGAACTCCCAGGAAACGTCCTCTCACTCCTCAACGAGCCGGGATTCTTCTCAGTCACGCGGACATCCGAAGAGATCTCCATTGTAGGGGAAATAACGGATAATTCCCAAGTCCAGTTTCTGAGCAGTGGAGTCGGTGATTGGAGGTGCATAAAGATCGCAGGTCCTATGGAGTTTGGTAAATCATCCCTACCACGTTTGACAAGTATCTGAATATACTTCGGGCAGGAATAACTGGCGTGATGTGTAACTTTACTACACCGTTGAAGGCAGCCGGAATCCCTGTCTATGCCGTGTCGACCTGGTTGGTCATGTCGGGAGAGGCTTTTTTCGGTCGCTAACGATAGTCCCGCAGGAACACTGACTACGTCTTGGTCCCCAAGGCCAAGGCGGAACAGGCCGTGGAAACACTCAAAACCGATGGATGGCACTTCATTGTTCCTTGACTTAAAAGTCCGTATGCTGAACGCTCAATTAAACTCACTCTACAGTAAAACTTGAAACCTAGTCAATACATGATGCCAACTCGCGATGTGAATGAAGTACGTGGGGTTGAAAAGAATACAATGTCCGCGTTTACGCCTTGATGGGAGGGGCAGCAGTGACGTGGATTTTTGCAAGTGCACAAACGAGAGGGATAGAATGGAAGGCGTAACCAACCCATACCATCGTGAAACCGTTGGAAATCCCCGCGATCAGATGCGGTGCATTGACACCCTCGAGCTCAATGCTCTGGTTGAAATCATCAACGGCTTTTCCGAACCACATCCGAATGATCAAGAACGAGGAGATACCTACAGGAATTCGTTTTAGTCCGAGGTTCTCGAGATGGATATTTCAATGACGTACCGATCATGAAACCAAAAATACCAATCCAAGCACATACCCGCTGGATCATGGGCCTGTCGAGTGCGGCTCCTAACTTGGCGCCGAGCTTGGCACGGAAGGCGATCAGGGAGAAGAGGACGAAGAAGATGGATGAGAACCCCAGGGCAATCGCAATGAAGGCGGGGGTAGTAGCCGTAGGCGCAGATAACCAGCGCGATGCGTCGCTTGGAAGTACAGAAAGATCTGAGTGGGAGATAATATCAGAATCACCGTCCATTTGCCGCGAGGATCATGAACAGACCGTAGGTTGGATTCAGAACAGGAACTGTGCAATTGATGGATGCGCCATCATTAGTTCGTGAGCAGGATCCTGAAGCGCGAGATGAGCGACACTGAATACTCGCACTTGCTCAGGGGACGTACCTAGAGGTCCCAAGAAGACGGAAGGACCGTCGATCTTATCCTTTGATGGATTCGGCAACAAAAGTAGAGAAGGTTTCACCACAAGCAAAGACACCTGGGTGTGCAGCATAACCGCAGGGGACAGGTATGAGAACAATGAAAGCAAAACCGCCGTCAAGGACAGGATTGGGGCAAGGTAGAGAGCGACAGCGTTAGAAAGTTGGTTGAGCATGATGGACTGGCGACCTTGCGCGAAGAAATAGAGAAAGAAAAAAAGACAGGAAGTGTTAATGAGTAGCACTGGGCTAGCCCGAGAGTGGATGAGGGATCAAGAGAAGATGAGGATACCAGTCCGTTCGTCCGTCGGGCTTTAAGAACCCATTTCCTTTGAACAATAGCAGCCGAAGAGAATGAAACACGTGACCGGCGTTCAATGACTATTGTCCGCCCCTTTGTCGGTCCATTGCGCCCGCTCCGTGCGTCCCATTGTCTGGATCAGCCTCCTGTTGCGGGCCGGACGACCTGTGAATGGTGGAAAGCTGATATCGATGTAGAACATCATGCATCATGATCTTGGTCCTCAATGGGGTGGCTTCGCGAGCATTTCTAGGGTGTCGGTTTCTT
>Ga0307512_10008235_pt1 | contig 10199 bp, 4 predicted proteins | sample 14_EM_MG_FD_200267 | JGI IMG/M metagenome (GOLD analysis project Ga0307512, IMG submission 200267) | Populus trichocarpa ectomycorrhiza microbial communities from riparian zone in the Pacific Northwest, United States - 14_EM | ecosystem: Host-associated > Plants > Roots > Unclassified | place... | reverse complement strand
TAGAATATGCTACTGCATTTTTGGCCAGCTAGTTATTATGGCATGGGCTTTGCACGTGGGAAATTTATATTATTATGAAAAAGTTAAGGTTTAGTTTAAGAATAATTAATCAAATTATGCTAATTATGATTGGAAAAAAATTATTTGAAACATTTTTCCAGTTTTAGCTAAACCTACATGTTGTTGACCTTTTATTTTAAATTTTTTATGGAATAATAAAATAGTTCATTATCCCTATTAATTAATTAAACAACTAAAATCATATCCTTGAAAAAAAAAGGGGCTCAAATCTACTCGATTCCTTTTAGTAGCATTTTTTTTTTGTATATTTTTTATTTTTCTCTAGCTATGGTTTATCTAGCTATGAAATTTTTTTGTATTATTATTTGGTTTGCTAGGGTTTTGCACAACACACTATTAGTTTAAATATGGAAGGGCAATAAAGTTTAGTAAAGTTTAATATAGATAAATTATTTAATGGACATGTTATTGTTTAAAAAGACAAAGTAAATACATGAATTAGTAAAATTTGTTTAGTTATAACAGGTTGTATTAGCTAGGTAACTACAAGGTAGTTTTTGTTTTTAAAGAAACAAACAGCAATCTTGTTGAGTGAGTATTTTGTTAGTCTTATAGTTTAGTTAAAAATTGAATGCCATCACAAAAATATAGAAGTGTAATAGAGGTCATAAAATCATAAGTAAATAAATAAAGGGTATGTAATTCTTCACATGAGAAAAAGATTAATGGTATTTTAGTCAAATCAAGTGTTTCAACAGAGTTCATACTTATATATACAATTATTGATTTATGGTTCCTAATATAAGAAATACGATCATATAAATTGTTCCTTGAGTATTCTTTACGATGTCTTGTTTTTTCACAATTTTTTCTCATTGCTAATTTTTTGTGTGCGTCAGGTTTTCTTTACTCCTGAAGGAAAGGGGTGGGGTCTCAGAACTCTAGAATTGCTACCAAAAGGTACATTTGTATGTGAGTATGTAGGGGAGATCCTAACCAACAAGGAGTTCTACGAGAGGAAGATGCAAAGGGCAACTAGCAACAAAACTGAAAAGCATGCCTATCCAGCTGTACTTGATGCAGATTGGTGCTTGAAAGGAGTTGTAAATGATGAAGAAGCTCTGTGCTTGGATGCGACATTTTATGGAAATGTTGCTAGGTTTATCAACCACAGGTAAGACTGTATATCTGATGCATATTGCTTTGAGCAGTTGATCTCCCATAGACTTTTTTTCTTTCTTTTCTTTTTGAACTTTTCAGTTGGTTTTCCTTATTTCACATGCACCGGAAAAATTCTTAATTTCTATCAGAAAAAGAAAAGAGAAAAATGATGATATGAAGTTTCAGCCCTACATAAGTAATCTTCCCTGTGCTGGTGATCAGAGAGTTGATGCATTCTGATAAATGTTCTTTTGTTTTTGTTAGATGTCTCGATGCTAACATGATCGAGATCCCGGTGAAGATTGAGACCCCTGATCATCATTATTATCATGTATGGATGCTTCATTTGGATTCTTATTACCATGTATATATTGAACATACAATTATATTCTCAATGACAGTACTTCTCTCATAGGATTAATTTTCATGCAGCTTGCTTTCTTCACGACTAGAGAAGTGAATGCTTCGGAAGAGTTAACCTGGGTGAGCAATGTCACTCGAGTTTATGAATTTTTTCCATGTTTTTGCTTAGTTATGTAAGCATCGTTGCTCTGATGCTTTCCAATGAGGAGGCATGGTTGGCATTACACTGTTTTACGGTAAGTTATATTGTGTTGCAACATTGTAGTCGTTGTTTGTGAGAAATAATATCAGTTCCTTTACTGCTGCTGAAATTACAAAGATGGTATGTCTAAATGTTTGTTTTCTTTAGTGATCGAGAGCTTTATTTATTGTAGCTATGACATTTGCAATTGGAAATTCTATATACTACTTGTTTTTGTTATACTTAGTTAGCAGTTCACATCATGCCGTGTTCCATGCTCTTCAATTTTAAATTTTTTATCATGTGCAATCTTTCTATGGTTTTAAAAATTGGTGTCTGACATGTCTGCAGGATTATGGCATTGATTTTGATGATACTGATCAACCTGTGGAGTTATTCCATTGCCGATGTGGCAGCAAGTTCTGCAGGAACATGAAACGTTCAAGTAGTAAGCTTATTCTAAATCTTTTTGAGGCATGAGTTGAGCAATGTGAACTATTTTGACCTCTTTACTTTTTAGTGATATTGAGATGCAATCTCCGAGCATGTGCCCTTTTGACGTCTCCAAGCTTTCCTTGGAAGCTGTATTGTTCGTTATGTTTATGATAAAAAACCTATGGTTTTCAGGTCTCAAGGATAGCCTATTATGGTTTTCAGGTCTCAAGGATAGCCTAGTAATAGGCGCTGGTGTTTGGTCATATATCTTTGAGTTGGCAATTAATTTTAGTTTAGATAGTGATGCAGGTTTTTTCAAACCATTCACTGATCACATATGGTGTTCGCATTTGAGATTTCTTAGGGATATATTTAGCTGATATTTTCCAGGATGGAATAGCACTTCTATTAGAATTTTATTTTTTCCTTCAATTTTACTTCTGTATCTCTTCTTCCTTCTTAATCAAAATTCGTTTTGTTCTCCAACCAGAATATTTTTAAAGTGGCTTCTGCTCCTCTTGCTTTCCCATATATGCTGTTGTCAGTTAATGAACACGTGGATTGAAGTTATCAAAAGAAATTATTATTGTTAAGAACTCTGATGTCCCATACATCCTCTACATTATATTTCAGAGAGGTGTGTGTCGGTGATGTCCACATATCTTGGCAGCCCGATAATATACATCCTAGATTTTCTAGTTTCAAATAATTTCTTTTGCATGGCTTATTTGCCCTATTTCCTGTAATTTTCTCCTATCAAGACTCAGGTTTGGGGAGCACAGAGTGCTGATATTTGGATGACTTTTTTCTTGTGATCCTGTTGCTTCCCGCCTTCTGTTCTTTTGGTATTCCTTTTCCTTCTAATGATATCACCTTTTGCACTGGGGCAGGATCTAATTCAGCAGCAAGATGATTGGGAGCGCGGATGACGAGACTGCTGATATTTTGTTAGAATCCCATCCATGACAAGGGAAGAAAGCTTTCAAGTGGACTTGCTTAATTTTTCTTGGTCCTACTGTAATCTTGTCAAAGTCATGTAATTATTTTGTTAAGCGAAGTGGTTTATCAGCAGCGGCCTTATAAATCTGGTTTTGGTTGCACAGATTGCATGATCTACCGTCTCTACCGTGGATTATGCATCTAAATCCTGGACATTTTGCTGCATTTTGGAGGAAGGGGGCCCTATGTCAGGTGTTTCCTGTGGATCTTTTTTTAGTTTTGCTGAAGTGTTTCTGTGGTGCAGGGGCAACAAAAACTGGGTCATGTATGTTGGTTGGTGTCTATTCCTATTATTGTACAGGTTTATGGCTGTCTTTGTAATCTGCTTTATCTGCTTTTGACTGCTTCCCGTCGATGTTGGGCAGCACGGTTTGGCCACCGGCTGCTATTTGGGTGGGCAGAAGATGCCATTCAGCGCAGCATGGCTTGTTTTTGCACAAGCTGCTGCTATTTGGCCTTGGCATCTACTCTGCTATTTGGAGTGAATTATATTTTAGTTCCTTAGTTTATCAAAACATATTAATTAATCCTAATAATTTTAGAAGCTACTAGATTAGGCACGCTCGCTCAGCGCAGCGGGTCGGATTAGACTTTTTTCAACCTGAAATAAAAAGTTCAGTGGAATTAGAAAAAAAATTAATTTTTAAAAAGAACATAAAAAAAATCTAGCCAACCTGGTTAAATATTTTGAACTTGTGACCTGAAAAGTTAATAAAATTCTAATTAATAAAATATAAAGAGATGAAATTGAAAAGACAAGTTTGAATAAAAATGATTAAAAACAAAAAAATGTAAATAAAAAAAGTAAAGACCATGAACTAAAATATTAGAGGGATACAATTGAAAAACAAATAAATTAAAAGGGTAATGTTAAATATAGAGGGATGTAATTGAAAAAGAAAATTTAATTTTATTAACAGAATATTTTAAAAAATAACAATAAAAAGTTGAGAATTAAAAAAGTGAAAAAAAATCGAAGGAGAGTTAAATTAAAAGAAAACTAAATCTAAAAGAAAAATCATTCAAAGGGTTGCTTCGAAAATAGCTCCTGGAACTGAATTAAAAAACTATAAATATTATACAAGTTTAATTAAATTTAACAATATTAAAATTTATTAATTATTTATCAGGTAATAATTTTGAATACCCATTCCTAGCCTAAAATATTAACCATTAAATTAAATTAAATCAAATAAAATACTATACCAGTAAATTACATATATACCGGTTGTTTTATTGTGTTTTTGCTGTTGCTAGAGGATTTAGTTTATTTATTTATAATTTTTATGTAATTATCATCCTTTAAGCAATTATTTATTAGTTTTGATACTATCAGGATTAGTTTCTTTATTTTTATAAACTACAATTACTAAATTGTAACTAACTCCTTGTATTGGTTGGATCAAAACGGCGTCGGTTGCAAATATTGCAAAACCCTAGGAGGCCTAGAAACTCAGTGATATATAATAGATAGAGCGTTACAATTTATTGCTGAAGGGGGACAGGCGGGTGCGCAGACGGAAGCGAAGAAGGCGATAAAAAATGTCGAAGCGAGGTAAAGCCACTGACCCTACCTTCTCCGAGTAATGTAACGACACGTCAATCACACCAAACGCTCTAACCTATTTCTCTTCTGTTTTCAGGAAGGGGAGGATCGGCCGGAAACAAGTTCCGCATGTCGCTGGGTCTTCCGGTGGCGGCGACGGTGAACTGCGCTGACAACACTGGAGCGAAGAATCTCTATATCATATCAGTGAAAGGAATCAAAGGTCGCCTCAACCGTTTGCCGTCGGCTTGCGTCGGAGACATGGTGATGGCTACAGTGAAGAAAGGAAAACCTGATCTCAGGAAGAAGGTGATGCCTGCTGTCATTGTTAGGCAGAGAAAGCCTTGGCGCAGAAAGGACGGTGTTTTCATGTATTTTGAAGGTTTGTTTAGTAATTTTCCTTTCAATTTTGATTTTCAGATTTTAAAACCATATATATATAAATTTGTTTGTTGCGTTTGCAGATAATGCTGGTGTTATTGTCAATCCCAAGGGAGAAATGAAAGGTGAAATTATTTCTTAAACTTCATCTGTGTTAAGTTTGGTGCGTTTTAGCTTGTAATTGTCTTACAAATCTCCATTTATTGTAGCTGATGAGTGATCTTGCTGTGGTGAAACTTGTTGTGGTTTGCTTGAGATATAATTAAGTAGCTTGTGGTTTTGAGATCTTCTATGACTGTAATGGGTTGCGTTTTCCCTGAATTTTGATTTTCGGGAAAGGCTAAGGTTCTCTCATATTTAGCCCTTGATGAGTTTGAAAATCCCACCACTCGGTGATGTTGACTTCCCATTTGTTATGATTCCCATCTGATGGCTTGGAAGCACGTGCTCATGTAAGCTTGAGTTTATAGCAGTCTAACCCATATTTTTTAGGCCCCAATTATGAAAGCATTTGGATGATTATGGTCCCTTCACCCATTTATTGAACACAACTCTCTGGGGACAAGGACTTTTTTTGCAGTTTTTTGATCATTAATGGTTACCTTAGATTTGAATTGTTTTTTGCTCTCTATTAATAAGGGAGGGTGGTATATGATTGTTGATTAGCAAAAGGCATTTTAGATGTGTTTTTGGAGTTTTTTGTAGGTTTGTTTGTTTAGTTTCTAAGAATTAATAGGTTGTCAAATGGCGTATCATGATGGTTTTATGTTCGAAGAGAGAATTATTACCAATCTCAATATTTTTTTGGAACGTGTTGTTTGCTTGGGCCTGGCTGTTGTTTATGATACCCTCATGAGAATCATAAGCGGGGATCGGTGTTACTCTAGTTTTTGCCGTAATATTTCTGCAATGGTTCATGTTGCTGATTGTTGCTGTTTTACTGCTTGTAGGATCTGCCATCACTGGACCCATCGGCAAGGAATGTGCTGATTTGTGGCCAAGAATTGCCAGTGCTGCCAATGCCATCGTCTGAATGGAGATTGGTTTTTGATAGTTCGTGGCTTCAGAACTTGATGCTGTCTTCAGAATGTTATTACCTTTATGTTCAGACAGAATTAAATGGAATGGAGGACCTTCATGAGCCCTGTCTATGTTTTTGATAAATTGCAGATGTTTAAGTTTTGATCGATTGCTTCGCCACAACTTTTTCTCCTTTCTATTCTCTTTTGTCCCATCAAGATCGTTAGAGAGATGAACATATGGATCACAACGGGGGAGTGAGAATCGTTCTTGTTTTAGGATTGCATTACATTCATGTCATGGGTGATGCTGTCATCACTGTTGCAGTATGTCTGATATTGGACTCCCAATTTTTTTCTCAAAGCATTTATTTTTGGATTAAAATAATATTTTGTTATTTTTGAAAAATTATTTTTGATATTAATGTATTAAAATGATTTAAAAATATTAAAAAAATATTAATTTAAAGCAAAGAAAAAAATAAAAAATTTTAAAATTTTTTTAAAGCATTTTTAAAATGGAAAACAAATAAGCCATGTATAATTTGTGATTTTCTAAGCACCTTTTCTCATGATATGCACGCTCGTGGGAGTGTGGCACTGGATGATTTTATTGTGTTAATATTAAAAAATAAAAATACAATCAAGTAAAAATCACAAGAACATATTCTAAAAAGTAAAGAGGATACAGAGATTGTTAATGATTATATTTAATTTTTTTTTAATTTGAGAATATATTAAAATAATATATATTTTTATTTTTAAAATAAACATAAAAAACATAAAAAATTAATATTATTCTTCTAACGGTGCCATGTGATGTCAACGAACTTGTTTATTATTATATTTTAAAAGCGTATTTAAAGAAAAATTAAAATTGTTTTTATTTTTTTAAATTTTAAAACATATTTTTTTTTATGTAAGCTTTCAATGAAGGTTTGTAGTACTTCATTGAAGTGTAGGAGCATTTTTTAAAACATTTTGAAAACATCTGTTTGCAGTGAGGAAAGGACACCACTTGCGGGCCTTTCTACCTTTCACATTTTTGGATCTCGTGCTGTGCATGGTGCCCAGTGGTGCTTCACAGGTATGTAATAGAAGGTAGCGATTCCTGTTTATATTATAACCAAAATATTTTTTTAAAAATTAATGTGTATTAAATGATATTTTTTAAAATATTAAAATTATGATGTATTAGATGGAAAACTGATACGTATTTGGCTAAATAAATAAAATTTCTTATACACGGCGTGTAAAACTATGAATGGACAATGGCCTTAAAGCTAGCTCTCAAAAATGGACGAAGGTGATTGTATTGTGTCCCCCTCTCACTCTTTAGGTATGGACGGTGTGGACTTTTATGCTAGAGAAAACCTTATCTCACTTTTTGGTCACAGATTCTTCCCGGGAAGGTTCACCAACTAGGAGTATAACCCAAGGAAACCCAGTAATTAAGAATATTAAGTAGCTTGTTCTTTTGCAAGACATCTAATGTGAAAAGTGTCTCATCATCCCTGTTAACATCACATCACTACCTGCAAGTCTCAATCGCTGCTCCAAGTTGGGAATAATCTGACCGAAGACTGCCGGTAAGGCAGTATTGTATGGTCTCCCGCTAATGAGAGGGTGACACTGTGTGTATCACTGATAGTGATGCCTGTTAGTGGGAATCGATGCTTTAAAGCTCAACTCCTGCTTTGCTCTCACTCGTCCTGCTTCAAGTGTTTCACTCCCTCTTGGTTGCTTGCTAGGTCGTCGTCTTCTTGTGTCCAGGTGCAGCTGGTACAGTACTGATGGTGGAGGGAAGAATGAAGAGAATCCGGTTCTTGAGGTGGGGGAGCAGAATCTCAAGCACTGGGTCTGCAGTCAAGCTTGTTAGTCTGAAAAGACAAGTGCCGTTTGGTCGACGTTGTGAATCATCTTTCTTAATGCAGCTAGCTTCGAGGTTCAGGGCTCAATGGAAGCAAGCTTTCGGGTGGAAAAGGAGCAGTGCACAGTGCAGCTATGATCCTTACAGCTACTCTTTGAACTTTGATGATGGTCTCTCGATCCCATGAGTACTCTTGACCAACTCTAATATCGGAATGTTTCTGAATAAAATCCTCTCTCCCAGCAATGTCTCACCGGACTCTTCGCTGCCGCTTCAGAAGCCGTCTTGTGCATACAGAAATAAGATACTGGGGGTATTAATTTCTTCATCATTCCAATATCCTCCAGTTGCTGTACGTTAGTTATTGCTTCTTCACTCATGTTTCTTGCTTGTTGAAACCTGTCGTAAACATTTTTGAGCTGAGCTCTCTGTCTTTTCATCCCTCCCGGCAGCTTCAAACTATCATTTTCATTTTCTGTAAAACTGTGTTTCCAAATGCTAGTGCAAATCATGCTGCATGCTCGCGTAATTCTCTACGTACGTACGTACCTGGTAGTTCTAGACCCTAGCTAGGAGAAAAATACCTTACATTATCTGGGGAGGCAATCTTACAATCAAGCTTAATTTCCCTGGAATATTTGAATGATATAAATATTGTATCTTGAATTTGTTTCCCGTTAGTCTAGTCTATAAGAGATCAGCCGTGTTTCGAACTGCCACTGGGCAAGAACTTTTTTATTTTTCAAGTGCTTTTTTAGATATCCATGTGTTTATGGTTATGATTATTTGAAAAAAAAGAAGAAGAAATGCTTTTATTTTCTTTATTTTTAGATGTTTTTTAATTGTTTTGATGAGTAAGTTTTAAAAATAAAAATATTATAAAAAATAATTTTAATATATTTTAAAATAAAAAACATTTTAAAAAACTATTAGATATAATACCAACAACTTCTCTCAATTCGACCAAGATATCACGAGCAGCACTCCGATCATAAAACAATCGATAAATTCAAGATGTATTTTTACAAGTAAAATAAAACGCACTAACAAGTCTATACTTTTTATATAAAAAAACATCAAATTAATACTTTTTACCCACCCCATATCATGAACAAACAAATACTAGGACATGGTAAAAAGTATCTTAAAAATTACATGACTGGTGAATTTCTTTTTCAATCTCGCCTAGCTAGCACTGTGTGATATTCTTGTGAAAAAGGGCAGTGCTCAGTTAATGGTAGGGCCATGATTATGGCACCCCACTACTTATTTCTTCTTCTTTCTGCCCAACCAAAAAAAAAAAAACATAGATCATGCAACCCACCTCTACTTTAATTCTCTTTTGAAAATTAGGTGATAGCTCAGCAACCAAACAGCAATAATCCTACCTTCTTTGACAGAGAAAGAGACGAGGAGGTAGGTCCTCTGATTTCCTCTTCATCCCTCCCACTCGTTTTTGCTATGATTTCTGTGAGCTAGCTAGACTATACTTTATTCATCGTAAAACAATGAATACGAAGAACAATAAATTATAAGAAAAAAAAAACATAAAAAATCAATTCTTAATTAAGAGCTGACTTGATGGTTAAGGAGGTAATTAAGTTCAATTTCTTGATTTCTCAAATTTAGATTTTGAGATCAATCAATACTTGGAAGAATTTATTAAATTTTTATGAATACAACATATAGATAGACGGGAGAAATATTCCTTTAAAATCATCGAGAGAGAGGTCATTTATAGGATATTTGAGAGTGTCTTGGTGATAGTTTTAATTAAAATGTTTTTCGTTCGAACACGTATTAAATTAATATTTTTTATTTTTTAAAATATTATTTTTTATTTTACTATATTAAAAAATATTAATTTTAAACAAAAAAAATATTTAAATTTTCATAAAACATTATTCGAAATGAAATTAAAAAAAAACTATTTAAAATGGAATTATTACTTCCTACAAGCTGGCTTGTAACTAATCATTCAATTTCAGATCCCTCTGCATGATATGTATATACATTTTTTTTTCTTGGCTCCCCTGGAATAATTTCAAATCTTAGAGTAAAATCCAGTAAAATTTAAATTTTGAAATTTATTATTTTTTTCTAATCTTAGGCGCTCAAGAAAACCCTCCTAGCTTTGTTTTTGTATTTTAAAAATATTTTTTTTAAAAAATTAAATTTTATTTATTTATTTTTTATTTCAAAATAATTTTTTAAAATATTTTC
>Ga0307512_10008234_pt1 | contig 10199 bp, 7 predicted proteins | sample 14_EM_MG_FD_200267 | JGI IMG/M metagenome (GOLD analysis project Ga0307512, IMG submission 200267) | Populus trichocarpa ectomycorrhiza microbial communities from riparian zone in the Pacific Northwest, United States - 14_EM | ecosystem: Host-associated > Plants > Roots > Unclassified | place... | reverse complement strand
ATGCTATCATGATAAAATTACACTACAAACCCTTCTCTTTACAAAAAGACGAGACTCATGGGCAATACACCATGAGACCTTCAGACAAAGGTTCACAATCTTCATTCTCTATTACATATATATTTTTAGAGCATCTCTTTCTAGAATATTATTGTATTTTTTCTCTTTAAAAAGATACTTATTTAAGCATCGAAAAATCCCCACCTCCATCAAAGGGGATCTTTTGCAGATATTAGCCACAAGCCACCTTGGTTACCAAGCATCAAATACAAGCTATCAACCACCTTAGCTAGAGAGAATGGATGAGATTGCTAGGGCTAATTGATTAATTGATTATTCAACCTGGAAGCCTTATTCCTAGGTTACTTGGATTTTTAGGATTTCATTAATGGTGTCATCTATAAGAAGGATGATAAAAAAGTCATCGGTTTCTTCCTAAAACTTGTTTTTAATATTTTCAGGGCATTTCATGGCACACAGCCAATGCCCACATGGGTTAGGACGTGGGACAAATCAACTCGTTGCTATGAACACTCCTACCCAGCAAGAGCTTCAACAACTCACTAGTCAGGTGTAACTCCTCACCTAGACCGTGTTGGCAACTCGATGGAAAAATCAGACCTTGCCACCCCAACAAGTTTTAACACCCTCAATAACACACAATGCTTTAGCGCCACGACCATCGGTTGCACAAGGAGCCTATAAGAATGATAATTATAGAAGTCTCTCAAGGGATCATTGCCACACCCATGTACATAATAAATACTCCGAATGTACTCCCCCTAGCTACTATAGGATGGATAATGGTTACTATAACTATCATTTTATGCCAAGCTCTCTGGGCTCCTAAGAGCCCAACAGACGAAAAACTAAGAGACAATTTATGCATGAGCATACCTAGGGGAATGTTTATAACCCCCATCAATGAAGAGTTTCTCCCTTGTCCAAACGCATATTGAGCATTTGACTCCCTAAAGACTATATTTCTATGAAAACGAGTTTGGACAACTGTGATGGCTTGGCTGCCCCAAAAGAACATGTACAAAATATGCGCAGTAGCTTGGAATTGATCATCCAAGATCGTGACTCAATATGAAAGATACTCCTTACAACCTTTAGAGGATCTACATGTGCTTGGTATAACAACTTGGAACTAAACTCTATTGAAGGATTCAGTGACCTATGCGTTAAGCTAGTGGCATGTTTTAGCATCAGCATACATGCTAAAAAAAAACTCCACAGACCTTTTTTGTGTTGCCCAACAAGAGGAAGGGTTTACACGGGCATATTTAAAGAGATTCAACGAGAAGATGTTCAAGGTAAAAGAATTGATTGAGCCAATGACCATACAAGCCTTAATAAGAAGAGTAAGTGAACATGCTCTCTAGAGAAAACTTTATAACTTACCAAATAAAAGCTTGTCCAGAATGAAGCAATTCATGAAAAATCACATACAGATTGAAAAAACCAGTTTACTACGAGATGGACCTCCTTGTTTTTACAAGGACAACCAGCGTGATTGACCTTCCAAGTGAAGTAATCAGAGTATTCTAAGCATATGTCTTAATGTCACCTCCAAGACATGTTTCCTTCTAAGAACCTCCTCCATACCTATCACTCATATCATTTCAGGATGTATAATCCTTGATAAAAATGTAAGTTTCTTGAATATGAATGACTTATTCAAAATGACCTTTTATTTTCTCCAGGTGATGACTGAAGGCCTCTCAACACTTATCCTAAGAAGGTGCAATTCTCTTAGAAAGGGATAGATGTAATCTCCTCAATGCTATATACACCAATCTTCAGGGGATGAAAGTGATCTCCTTAGTGCTTTATGCACCGATCTTTAGGGGATAGCTGTAATCTTCCCAGTGCTATACGCACCAATCTCCAGGGGATGAAAGTGATCTCTTCAGTGCTATATGCACCGATCTCTAAGGGATAGACGTAGCCTTCCCAGTGCTATATGCATTAATCTCAAAGGGATAAATGTGATCTCCCTAGTGTTATATGCATCAATCTTCAAAGAATGAATGTGATCTTCCTAGTGTTATATACACTAATCTCTAAGGAATAGGTGTAGTCTCTCAAGTACTATATGCACAAATATCTAAGGGATGAATATGATCTCTCCAATGCTATATTCATGAAGCTTTAAGGGATAGAAACAGTCTCCCCATTGTTGTATGCACCAATCTCCAAGAAATATACGCAGTCTCCCCAGTGCTATATGCATCAATCTCTCAGGGATGGATGTGATCTCCCCAATATTATATGTACCAATCTCCAAGGGATAGACGTAGTCTCCCCAATGCTATATGCACCAATCTCTGAGGGATGTATGTGATCTCCCTAATGCTAAATACACCAATCTCCAAGGTATGGACTTAATCTCCTTAATGTTATATGTATCACTCTTCAATGGATGGACTTGGTCTCTCTAGTACAGATAGCAACATCATCTAATCACTACTCTTCAGTGAGGGGCTCTCATGCCTCGTCAAAAAATTAAAAAAAAAAGATCATGATAACCACTCTTTAGTGGAGGGCTCTTAAACCTTATAACAATGTTGGGAAAGCTACAGATACTCACTTTTCAAAAAACCTATAATCACTTAGAAATTTCTTAGTTTCATCCTTTCCGAGTTCCACATAATCACTTAGGAATTTGTATAGATGATAGGCATGGTATCTGTGATCTCTTATAATTTTTCTAAGTATAGATTCTTCATATTTTATGTCTGAAAGAATTTCTTCTGGTCCATATGCATATTTTCTCGCATTTTTTCTAGCTTATTCCCCTTTTTTATACGAGCAAAACTCATTTCTCTACCCGAACTAGGAAATTAATTAAAGTCTTCGCTTATTATTATATTGCAAAGATTAGGTGACTAATGATAAACCAATATTTTATCAGTATATCTTTACCAAAAAACACCGGATTAAGAAAAACTTATGGGTATAAATTTTTCAGAACACAAACACACCCTAATGAAGGTGCGTTGGGTCTGACGCTAGCCAAACCCAGCTATAATTGGGCTTGATAGTGTGTCAAGATCTTGGTGCATTGGGTATGGCCAATGCCAGACCCAACCACGATTGGGCTTGGCAGTGAGCCTAGCCTAAGTGCGTTTGACCCTTTTTTTTTTTGCAACTATGGTGGATGACATGTCATCTGCCCCAAATTATTTTGAAAACAAAAATCAGACGACGAGTCGTATGATTTGCACAGTGGCTAGAAAATCAGGACATAAGTTTTTTTTTTACCTAAAAATCAGTTTTCAACCTATTTTGACCTAAAACATCATAGAAACCGTGATAAACTTATCTATGGCCTCAAAAAACCCAAAAAAACCATCCCAAAAACCAAAATCAACCCGAACTCATATATGTTTTTTCACGAACTTTAAAGGTAAAAAAAACACCTAATATGAACTTCCCTAATCAAATGAAACTATTTGACACAAATATCGTTGGTTGCCTAAATCAACGTCAACAACATTTCTCTCTCTCTATCACTGGAATCCGACAACCCCTCTCTCTGCTCTTTCAATCAGGGACTAAAAAAATAATAAAAAAGAACTTTTATATCAAAATTAAATTGAAAAAATATTAAGAAATTGAAATTATATAATTTGCATAATTTTTAAAGTTTAAAGAACAAATTACATCTATTGCGAAACTTATGGCATACCACCTACTTTTTCATTTAAGTTTATATTTTTTTTATTTTATTTTTTTATAAGAAATCAAAAGTTAAATTATAACTAAATCATCAAAAATAAAAAAGTTTAAAAATCAAATTAGAAAAACTTTATGTACATTATCTTTACAACACAGATATGGATCGCTTAAGATTGTAGTGACCTTGCGCTGGAGTTTCCCCACCTCCAGCCAGCCCGCTCCACCTTGATTCTTTTTTGTCAATCGCATTAAATTACTGCGGAACTGTTTCTGATCTCACCCATCGTGTGAAACAGCACTCGCTGTCTCTGTGAACGGTTTTTTTTTTAACCGAATCAATCAACCGCTACGTTTACCCGGTTAGCTCAATCTAGCCGCGCCACAAGAAAAAGGGCTGGCTCGCTCTCTCTAAAAGTCTCCCGTGTAGACAGAGACAAAGAGACGACTATGGCAATTGGCCTGCAAGGATTTCACTAATCCGGTTCAGCAAACGAGTATCTGCTAGTGCAGTGATAGATCTGACTGATTGGTTTTGTATTCTTTGGGTTATAGCAATGGAGGAAGAAGAGAATGGAGGAGGTGAGGTAGTAGATATTTTGATTGAGACAGTGAACAAGATTGCTTCGATCTCAGATTACAGATGTACGGTCAAGAAACAGTATTGCAATCTAGCCAGGAGGTTGAAGTTGTTGATACCAATGTTGGAAGAGATTAGAGACAGCAAAGACTCCATCATCCCTCAACAAACTCTCAAAGCTCTTGTTTTGCTCAAACAAGCTTTGGATTCCGCTAAAGATTTGCTTATATTTGGTTGCGAAGGAAGCAAGATTTACTTGGTTTGTGTTTTTTTCTATAATTTTTTTCTCATTTTCTATTTTAGTTCCTTATCTGATTGTAGAGACTCTGTTGACGGGACATTGATTTCTTTGTATGGAGCTGGTTCGTGGGCTTTTGGATTTTGATCATGCATAGTACTGAATACAACCCAGTGAATGTTCTGGATTGACTTTTTTTGAGCTAGTTGTTGTCAAAACCTTTCTTGTCGAGGTCTTTGGATTGCAATTTTATGTCATGCCACAGCATTTCGCTAATCAGTCACTGCTGGTACTTCGGTATGGGTTCATAGGCAATATGTCATACAGGAAAAATAAAATAATAGAGAAGGGGAGCCATAAAATTGCCTACCGTGAAAGAAAATGCTGTGGCATTTCAGAATTGGAATATTTATGCTTTTGTTTGTTTCTTTTTCCTTTAACCACTGCATTGTATACAAATACTGCGCAGAGACTTGTCTAAAGATTTTCAGCTGATGCCGATTCATTGATGGAATGGCTTTAAGCATTGGAACATTTTGTTTATCTTTATATCAATGTCAACTTCCTCAATCCTATGTATATAATGTATATTCTATATTGTTTGTAATGTTGCAATATTTATTGTTAAATATTACCATGCCCTGGTGTTATTAGACAAGTCCTCCGTTATTCTTATTGCAAAAGAGTAGAGGCAAAATTCGGTAATATTTTCAAAATGCTATTTAGGTTATGGTTTGGTCTGTCATGGTTCCTGCAAGCTACCTAGTTTTCTTTGTTCTTTTTTCTTCCAAAATCACCGGGTTTATTTTGCTTTCAGGTCCTAGAGAGGGAACAAATTATGAATAAATACCATGAGGTGACAGCTAAATTGGAGCAAGCTCTAAGTGGAATTTCCTATGAAGGCCTGGACATATCTGATGAAGTTAAGGAACAGGTTGAAAATTATTTGTTTATGTATATATTTGGGGATGTAGATAGCCCAGAACCAACAAGTTAATATTCTGCCCTGTGATATTTGAGATTTTATGTCATATGCATTGCATAATGTTGAGGTGATTTCTTGGGAATCATAATCGTCAAAGGAGCTTAGTGAGACTTCACTGTTTTTCTTCTTGACATTTTCAAAAAATTTATGGTTCGAAGATCCTAAGATGATCCTGTCACATTTTAAAACTACACCTGCTTCTTTTTAACTAGAATATGAGTGGTCCTTTCAGCTCCTTGCATCAATTTGTCCGTGTTATTGTATTTGTTATATTATACATCTTTTTTTGTTCTTTTTCTTTTTTAAAAGTAAACTCTGATTTCAGGTTGAGCTTGTCCTTGCTCAATTTAGAAGAGCCAAAGGAAGGGTCGATGCTACCGATGTTGAGCTGTATGAAGATCTCTTGTCCCTTTACAACAAGACCAATGATTCAGCATCAGATCTTGCTGTCATAAGAAGAATATCTGAAAAATTACAATTGATGGGAATAGTTGACCTTACACAAGAGTCTCTAGCTTTGCATGAGATGGTTGCTGCTACTGGAGGAGATCCTGGGGAGAGCATTGAGAAGATGTCGATGCTTTTGAAGAAAATTAAAGATTTTGTGCAAACAGAAAACCCAAACCTGGATGCACCTGAAAGAGAAAAGAATCTTCCCCCAAGTGGCAGTGGACTTGTTGATGGAAGTCACCAGATGCCAGTTATACCAGATGATTTCCGCTGTCCAATATCCCTGGAATTGATGAAGGATCCTGTAATTGTTTCAACAGGGCAGGTATATGGATCCCGAATCTTCTATCCTATGATGTCCTAAACAATGGTTGAACCTCTGTTTTTCATGTGTTTTTGTCTGTGATTTGATGATGTGAAGTTTCAGCCCTTGCCTCCATCTTCCATTTTTCAATCACAATTATAGAATGTCTACAGAAAGTGCCATATGCTTAGATAAAACTTGTTATGTGCATTGAAACAGTTAGGTCACAGGGCATCAAGTAATTAAGATCTTCCCTTTGATGAGACCTTTATTTGAGATTTGAAGGTGTAGAGTTATCAGAGGAGGATTCTTGTCCTCCAATAATCACTTTTAAGTTGCTTCAAAAAGACGGGAAACTTGCAAAAACAAATCTGATGGTTTGCTGCTTCTCGGGTAGGAGGGCAACAAACTTCTGGGGGGTTGATAGCTGATTGATCTTTTACTAGATTTCTTGCTTGGTCCTCGCCCTGTATAAACTGAGGGACTTGCTTATACATTTTTCTATGGCTGTCCTTTTTAACACATCTTCTCTATCGATTATAGACCTATGAACGTTCCTGCATTGAGAAATGGCTGGGAGCAGGACATGACACTTGTCCAAAGACGCAACAGAAACTCACTAGTACTGCTCCGACACCCAACTACGTTCTACGAAGCCTCATAGCGCAGTGGTGTGAAGCCAATGGCATTGAGCCACCAAAAAGGCCCAGCAGTTCTGGGACAAGTAAAACTGTATCTACTTGCTCACTTGCTGAGCGTACAAAGATTGAAATTCTCCTCCACAAGCTTACATCTGGCTGCCTAGAAGACCAGCGGTCTGCTGCTGGGGAGATCCGTCTTCTTGCCAAGCACAACGCTGATAATCGTGTGGCTATTGCTCAAGCTGGTGCAATCCCTCTCCTTGTTGGCCTCCTCTCTACACCTGACCCTCGCATCCAAGAGCATGCAATTACAGCACTTCTTAACCTCTCCATATGCGAAGATAACAAAGGAAGCATTGTATCAGCTGGGGCAGTTCCTGGTATTGTGCATGTGCTCAAGAAGGGCAGCATGGAAGCTCGAGAAAATGCTGCAGCCACCCTTTTCAGCCTTTCAGTTGTGGATGAAAATAAGGTTACAATTGGTTTTCTGGGGGCTATCCCACCTCTGGTGACACTTCTAAGTGAAGGTACACAAAGGGGGAAGAAGGATGCAGCGACTGCACTTTTCAACTTGTGCATCTACCAGGGGAACAAGGGAAAGGCAGTGAGGGCCGGAGTTGTGCCCACATTGATGTGTCTATTAACAGAAACCGGAGGTGGAATGGTGGATGAGGCACTGGCTATACTAGCAATACTGGCTAGCCACCCTGAAGGGAAGGCAACCATTGGAGCTGCAGAGGCAGTGCCAGTTTTGGTGGAAGTTATCAGGAATGGGTCACCCAGGAACAGAGAGAATGCAGCAGCAGTGTTGGTGCATCTTTGTTCTGGAGACCAGAAACATATGGTAGAGGCACAAGAACATGGAGTTATGGGACCGCTGGTGGATTTGGCACAAAATGGCACAGACCGGGGAAAGAGGAAGGCTCAACAGTTGCTTGAGCGTATAAGCAGATTTGTTGAGCAACAAAATCACTCTCAGGCACAAACTGAGGCTCATATCCAGCAGCCTCAGCCATCCTCCATGGCTAATTTTGGTGATAGCTGACATTTTGGTGTACTGTCTGTTTGTTTGGTTTTTGTTCCTTTTCAAGATTCCAAGAGGCATCCTTGCTTTGGAAGAGGAAGGTGGAAGATGCCTTCCTCTTAAGTCATTCATTTGTTTGTGTGGGGTGAGGACTGCTGCTCTGTCAGGGGACTACTCAAGATCCAACAGAAATAGGAGAATGAAGAGAAAACTCCAAAATGAATCCTACTTGTACGTGAAATTGTACCATTGTAACATGCAATCATCCTCGGTTTTTATTGAAGAGATGTCTTCTTTACTCGCATCAAGTCATGTATAAGAATAAGATACCACGGTTCAACTTACAGAGAGGAAAGAATGAAATGATATCAGTCTATGTAAATGCTTTTATTAGTTGCTCCTTTGCTGCAACGGAACTATATTTCTAATTTCGTTTAGCTGCTCCTCAAGCGTGAACAAGATGTGCTAACCCAAGGAACATGGCCAACAATTTGTTGTGATCCAGGCCCTTGGAAGAAGAAACTGGTTCTCAATACTTGTGGAGCTTCACTGGGAATATGCATTTGTTTTTCTAGCGAAACAATTTGGCTCTGCTACGAAGCACTGGTATGGGGACAGAGAGAGCGAGAAAGGCATTTATTGCAGCACCATGTATATATATGGTAATATCTTTCCAACAAACCTTACAATATGGGCATCTGTCCTGTTTCAAGGGCAGTTATATAAAATTCCATAAGATGGAATAAAAAAGTATTATAATAATTATATAGACTTGTAGTTGTTTTCTTAACCTACTTTATAATTAATATTGAATAAATCTATGATAATTATATTAAAAAAATACATCAACCTAGCGATTCAAGGTAAAAAAAAAAACAATTTGCTTGCTTGCATGTCTTTCTTCGGACAAGTAACGTAAGCCCATACTCTTTCAATGCAGGTTACATAAATCTTGGATATGGTCATAGCCATTTTAGCACGACTGCAAAATAAATGAGACCCGTGGGCTTGGTTGGTGGCCCCCCAAAAAAGGGTGAGAACGTCTTATCCAACCCTTTTATCGCTGAGTCGCTCTTGTGAGTCCATAGAAATTAAGGTGTTAGTCGAAGGCTTCAGAGTTCTATAAGCATTAAAAGACATGGAAAATCATGCCCCCTTTCTCTCCTTTTCCTTTTAAGATAGAATTTCCATTAATATTAAAATTGAGAGAGACTTTATGTAATATATCACGTAGCCAAAAAGAAAGTGGTAGTTGGTCTTATTAAGAGTGCTAGTAGTCAACTTATCATACGTGTTTTAGAGTATTAGGCTTAAAAGTGAGTTCGCGTCACTAGAAATAAAATTGTGAGAGTGATAAGACTTAAAACGGACAATATATGATAGGTTGGGCCGGGCTGTTACACTCATGAAATGAGCCAATCCATATCTACATTCTTTATGACTAAACTGAAGAACAGACACCTAATGACATGTAAAGAAAATTTCATGTAATTAAGAAAAATCATGATCCAGTGTCAAAGTTTTGGAAATTGCACATATATATTTGTCATCAAGAGAATGATTTCTGATCTCTCATTTTATTTTCTGTAACTCATTTATCGTTCTACTACTTCTAAAAATCTCTTAATTAATTTGTTAACACTTCTTTTACCATATAGGGATTAATTGTGTACGACGTCGTAGTAATGGCAGCACGATACATGCTAATTTATGTTAGGTGGGGATAAAAATAAACAAATGAAACAAAATTGATTAAGAAACGTTAATTCTAAGTTTAATATTCTTCTTTATTTATAGTCCGAAGATCTGAATTTAAATAGGATCCGATTTCTCTTAACTTTTCCTTAAATTTTGAGTTTAATCTGGATTTTTTATTTTATAAATTTTAATTCCAATGAGATTTTCGATTCTAAGCGCGATACATGCATGTTTGGACACTATTACGTGATTTATGGAATGCTAATGTGTTCGAGGGTACTCAGCTATCCTAATGATATTGTCTTAATGACATTCATACTCTTTTAAATTTCTTAATCTAACTTTTGTGTTATTGCTCCATCCATGTCGTCGGTCCCTTTATCATTATTGAATTTAATAATTGAGTAACGTCACATTAAGAAACTTAAATCTTGTACTTTGTTGTTATTCATTTTTTACCCCCTTGAAAAGGAAAAAAAAAAAGAACAGAAAAAACAAAAAAAAATTAAAAAATTGATGGAAGAAAATAAAAAAAATATCAGTGAGAAGAATATACTAAAACGCCCAAGAAATTGTCGAAAACTGCTGAGGAAGA
>Ga0307512_10008233_pt1 | contig 10199 bp, 9 predicted proteins | sample 14_EM_MG_FD_200267 | JGI IMG/M metagenome (GOLD analysis project Ga0307512, IMG submission 200267) | Populus trichocarpa ectomycorrhiza microbial communities from riparian zone in the Pacific Northwest, United States - 14_EM | ecosystem: Host-associated > Plants > Roots > Unclassified | place... | reverse complement strand
CATCATACCCATTTTCCCACACTAAATACTTCTATGTCAAGGAATTTAGTTTTCATACTACCTTTTACATTAAAGGTTATAGGAAATATTGATTTGGTTGAAATGATGCAAGGACTAACTATACTCCTTTAACATATATGGAACCATTGCAGTTTCCTTTTCACAATGTTAGCCCCCTCCCCCCTGAAAATCTTGATAAATTAGTTAATTCGCAGAGCCAAAATTCAGTTGTTGTCTTTCTTGTTTAGATTTCCAATACGCTGCCCTTTTATAAGCTTAGGATCTGTATGTAGCACTATTCAGCTTCTGTGAAGGGTCTTACTTTTAGTATGAATTATCTTTATAAGCTTAGCTGCTAAACTTTCCTCTCTGTTTGTTGCTTTAGAGGTTACCTGGCACCAGAGTATGCAATAAGGGGGCAATTGACACGGAAAGCAGATCTCTACAGTTTTGGCGTCCTCCTTGTGGAAATTGTTTGTGGCAGAAATAACACAAACACAAGATTACCTGTTGCAGAACAATACCTCTTAGAACGGGTATGAATCTCGAGTTCTTGCTGCCATGTTAGAAAATTGTAATTGAAATGTGAAATGTCAATGCTATTAGTTGATGGTGTGAGGATTATGGTGCTTGCTTTCATCAATCATTTTTCTTGGTATCCAACATTTACGTAGAGAATGCATTTACATAAATAACCAACAATCAGGATTAACTCACACTTGGGGCCACAAGCTGACTTGATAATTGGCTCTACTGTTGCAGGCTTGGGATCTTTATGAGCGAAGGGAGCTGGTTGCTCTGGTGGATACGGCATTAGATGGTGACTTTGATGCTGAGGAGGCTTGTAGGTTTCTAAAAATCGGTCTACTCTGCACCCAAGATAATCCAAAGCTTCGGCCTTCCATGTCTACCGTAGTCAGAATGCTGACTGGCCAGAAGGACCTTGATGAGAGTAAGATAATGAAGCCAGGCCTAATTTCTGATTTCATGGACCTCAAAGTACGAGCACCCTTCAACACCAAAGCATCTGCTACAACATCTTTTAATGCATTTTCTGGATCAGAGATGCTGGACAGTTCGATCTTGTCATCAGAAAACTCATCAACTGCAACTCCTACAACTTTGACTGGGTTATATGGTCGGAGCATTTGAACTTCTGGATTTCATGAACCTCAAAGTATGAGTACTCTCCAAGACTAAAGCATCTGCTACGACATCCTTTTAGGCATCTTGCAAATCAGAGATGCAGGAAATTTCGATCCTGTCATCACAAAACTCATCAAGCACGACCATGACGCTTTTACTGCGATGTATGATTGGAGCATTTGAACTTCAATGTGAGAAAAATTCCGATTGCATATATTTTATTCCATTTTTTTTATTTTCTTTTTCTAGGCTTGTAAATTTTATAACCATCCCTTATATACACAGGTACACAGTTTTGCTATTCTGTTGCAAATGGACAAATTCCTGTAATGTTAATAAATAATTGCACAAGGGTTTGGAATCTCCCTCTTTTTCTCTCTTCTCCTCGCCATCTCCCTCATTTACTTCCCTTCTCTCACTCAATTACACATTTGGTTTCTCTGTCTGATCCAATGTGATCAAGTTACCAAAAATCTTGAATTGTGAGCAATTTCATAACATTTTTTAATTCCAAATGAGTTGCATCTATGGTCCTAGATGTTTCACACTCCTTTGGAAATGATAGTTGATGATTGGGAAAGGGTGAAAAGAGAATTTGTTGAATAATGCATCTAGAATTGATAATTTGTTGACAAAGATTGCTCTTGAATGATAAAGGGAAAAATATTTTGATCATTCTCATTCTTAAATAAACAGCATGAAAGCAGCATCTTAAGTAAATGAGAAATTTATTGAAATTGAATATTATATGTACAAAATATTGAAAATTAGTGCAAAAAGGCTAACATTATGTGCTGCTTGTGCAAAATGTATCTTGATTTTTTCTTCCTTTGATGGGATGGGGGTTATTCTGACATTGACAGAACCTATGACAAGTCGCATGCTGCAAGGTAACTGCCTGTTACAAGCTTGAAAATTACACCCAAAACCCATCTGTCTTTTTTTGTTTAGACTCTAAAACCCAGCTCAATTCCTCAAATTTGGCTTTGCTGGAATCACCAAATCACATTCCATTGGTGAAACAGGTGATCTCGATCCAAACCAATCACCCCCACAACAGGGGAACAAAAGCACAGTTCCATTTGGTTGCAATGGGAATTCATTCAAGTTGATGTTTTTCGCCATTGCTTCTTCCCTTTCTTTTGGGGCAACTTAAAAGGACTCCAACTCTTTCTACGTTTGGAGGTCTCACAAAAACGGCCAAAAGCCTGCTGAAGCCTCACCTCAAATTCTTCTTCCTTCTCATCCATCATTTCAGCATCCAAATCCCATGGATATTTGCTTGAGTTGGACCATTTTGTCTTCTCCAAGCCAACCATGTTTACATGGAAGCTTGGCCTATGGGTGTTGGGCCTGCATAGCATCCCCTGTAAAGAGTTTTAATGATTTAGAATATTGGATTATAACTGATAATCTGATTATAATTAATTCAGTCAACGTACATGTTATAGGCACCACTGATGCGACTGCCATGAGGAATTGAAAGATCCGGTCATCAATCATTTCCATTAATGAAGATAGGAAATAATGAAATTAACCGAAAGTCTACAGTATGAGAAAATGGTTTGAAATAATGCCAACAAGGCAAGGTACTCTTTGCTGGATCATAGGATCTTCTAATCTGACTATCTCCCAGGTGGGAATCTAACAAAGAGGAAAGAGCAGCAAGCGGCTGATTTTTTGCCATGTCTAATTGCTCTCTCTTTAATTTTCAGAAAGCATATCAGAGAAATTAAAACCAGCTATCTCAAAAAATCCATTACCCTAGGATTTGGATTCAACAGTTTTGTTTTTATCGAGGCTATTTGATGCTGCCTACACAGGCAGTTAGAAAATTCAGTAATTTTCCTGCAAAGAGATATACTTTCTAGCAATTTAGGAATAACAAGATTTAGGTTTCTCTTTCCTAGTAAAAATTAAAAAAGTTATACATTTCTTATTTAAGAGCCCAAGTCTATGGTTAGTAGTATGCTTTTATCCTTTCAATTTCTGCATGAAAATATATTATGAATGAAGTGCAGCCCCTAGATCAATATATTTCACAGCCGTAACCCTAAAACAGCCGTCTACAACTTCCACTAAAGTTGTCCTGCACCCTAATTAATGTCTTATATAGCCCCAAGTTCAGATTGGCAAATTAGCTTGGAACTGTAAATTTCACAGATCAGAACCACCGTGGTCATTACCACAACTGATTTTGTAGTCATTAATTGTAATACTTCTTTTTTTCTACTCAGCAAGGTTCAAATGGCATATTGAAAAGAAACAAAATCAGCACATGCCCATGGAAAAAGAACTACAGACCTGGCAAATAGCCCATTCTGACACATCAAAGATTTTGCTCTCACCACAAACAAATGCACGCGGAATTTCCATCTAAAAAACAGGAACTGAAAATGCTTAGCATAATGAATAGTTGACAGATGGCAGATCACCAAAAGCACATTCACAAGATAAGATCAGATGACTCTGTCGAATTATCAGACATATTTACTGAAACACAGATGAAATAATGAGTAATCACAAGGAACGTTCAGATCACCAAAACCACATTCACAAAATAAGATCACATGATTTTGAAGAATTAACGGACATGCTTACTGAAACATAGATGAAATAATGAGTAATCACGAGGAATGTACCTTCTGAGGCTTGTCAAAGATCAATGAGCCTTTATATTCAACCCATCCATCTCCATCCTTGGCTTGATGATATTGGCGGCAATCCTGAAGCAAAAATTAATTCTAATTTATAAATTTAGAAAGATGAAATACAGAGTTGGAAAGAGAATCAGAAAACCAACCTGGCACCATCTTGCCTTGGCCTTATTCCTATTAGTACACACCCATATATGTGAATTGCCACACTTGGTGCAATGTATCCACCTCGATTCCTCAGAGCAGTAATCTGAATTATCCTGCTTATAACAGTAATAAGATTAGAAAATGTCGCAATCAGTGATATTATTTATTATCAGTGATTTAACTCAGAATCATATGAATCAGTTCAGCATTCAGCTGCACATAACTGCCATACATAGCATGTGGGCTTGGACTTAGGAGGCAGGTTTCCCAGATTAAACACACCTATTACTACTTTGACCGATCTTACAATGCCTTGCCATTTTACAACTAATGCAAGCTCATGATCCTAGAGTTCACAATTTAATTATTTGATCTCCATTCTACCTCAGAAATAAACAACCTACAAAAGTGCCAAGTGAAACATAAAAATCCTTGTAAACGATACTTTCAAGTTTGTAATAAATTGCACCTCAATTGATGCTTTCTCAAACAAAAACACATATCATTATCCTCTGGTTCCATCGAAGTGTAGTCCTGGGGTGGAAATCTGGATAAGCCTACTTTCACCATTTTGCAAGAAGTAACCGCTCTCAGGAATCAAACTTGAACCCACAATGGCAGCAAGTCAAAGATAAGCCATTGCACCAAGCAATGACTCCCCAGACATGAAAAGACAGTATTCACAACTCATTGCACATGATAAAAATGCATCAATGAACTGTGAACATGAAAACAAGATTCCATGTGGGGAACACTAACAGTCAGTCTCCACAAATGGTTGTTTTATTCTTTTACTTCTTTTTTTCTTTTAGTCAGGAATTTCACATCAATGATAATTGGAGAACAAAAAATTCCAAATATTGACCATAAGGCTGAAAAATACATCGGCAAGCAATACCACATAAATTACCTGACGTGAAGTACTATGGGATTTCTCGCATACACTCCTAGTCCTAGATTCTTCCTTTCTCAATTGCTCATCATAGTCCCTCTTCTTCACAGAATCAGACAAAACCTGGACATTGTATCATTGTGGTCAGTCAATAGGACACAAATCAACACATTCTTAAATTTGTTATGTTTCATCTCCCCTAACTTTCTTGAGAGAGAGAGAGAGAGAGGACAGAGAAGGATGCTTACCTCATAAGCACATTGAAGTTTCTTAAATGATTCACTTGCTAAAGGGCTTCCCATATTTTTATCAGGATGGACAAGCATGGCCTGCATATTTTAAAGGATAAAGAGAAAATCAGAAACCCCATTCACTCATCCCCCCTACCTTTTCTTTTCCCATGGGGCAAGGGGGTAATGTTACATTCACACAAACATAATAGATTTATACATCAAGAACAACCTGACACCACTCCACAACATAAATATTAGGAGACGGAACTAGATTTTAAAAATACAAGGGCTAGCATGAAAACAAGAGGGACCTGAAAACATATATTTTTCTTTTGGAGGGTGGGATTGGAGGGAAAATGTACTAACAGGATGATTTAAGACTTCCTCAAAGCTTGGGCAGGGCATAAGCTAGTTCCACCCATGCACAGCAATTCAAATATCTCATTGGCATTTTAACCAGCCATGAACACAACCATGCAAAATCAACAAGCAGCTTTCTTGGCCAATCAAGGGACAGGTCCCTGGCATTGGCATGCCTGATATGAATTCTATGAAATATTAAGTAACAAAAAATGACGGGTTATTGTACCGCCCCTAACTTTTCTCTCTTGCAAGCCTTTTTACTGCAAGCTGAACATAATGGTTTTTGTGATACATTAAGAGTCCTAATGTAGTATTCTGATATTTAGGTTCTTTTTGTTTACTGTGACCATTTTAGATACCTGGTGAGATTGTTTTGGTATCTCATTTACTTGCACAGAACAATCAATAAGATGCAAAACTTTTGAGAAATGATCCAACCAGATCAACTTTCCCAAACACTTTCGCATCTCAGAGTGAGAACACTAGAACAAATCAATTAAAATGGTTACTAGTATTTCAGTTTAGAACAAAAGTGGAACTTGCCTTTTTCCGGTATTCCTTCTTCAAAATTGCAACATCAATTCGCTTGTGGCGAGGAAATCCCAGTGCTTCATAATGACCTCCACTATCTAATATTCTTTTCATCTCATCAGCTGAGCTTGTTTCTTCTTCTACAACTACTTTTCTAGCAGAAGACTCTTTTTGGTTATTCACAACAGACGCGCTTGCAGCTGGTTTGCTAGATGATTTGCATGACTGCACCTTCTCAGATTCATCAGCAGGAATCGAGAATTCACATTCCTCAGAAAAAAACTCATCTTCCAGAACTGTTTCAGTTTCCTTGTGTTCTTCAAATTGGGTGCTTTCCCTGACATTATCACACCATTGAAGCAGGAAATTTAAAATATCGTTTGAGAAAAATGTTAGGTTTATTGATAGGAAAACACCATGCCATCCAACTCGAACTTTCACACAATAAATAGCATATATAGTCGCCATTAAGACTACTAGCCGTGCATGATTTTGAGAGAACAAATAACCTGTAATTTCATAAAAAACAGAATTAGATTCCCCGAAAGTTCTACAGATATATAGAATTTGAAAAAAAGAGCATCTACTTGCACTAGTAACTAAACTTACCTCCAACTATAAATAATGTTCCAGTTATCAAAAAGTTAGCATACATCCATAAAATTAAAATAGCAAACAGTCCTACAATAAAAAGTCCAGGAGTGTAGCCCAAATACTGAACAGCAGCTCCCGCAGCTCCCTGAAATGTTGAAGCCACCGTCAGTGGCATTTAATGAAATTTCAATTTTAAAATATTCACTTGAATTATAATCCCTGACAAAGCCAATGTATCTATAGACCCTGTTGATTTCTAGAATTATAATCCCTGACAAAGCCAATGTATCTATAGACCCTGTTGATTTCTAGAAATCCTATCAACTCAAACAACTTTATAGTGATATTTTCATAATAAGCTTTAATAAGTTTGAGATCCACGATTATAAATGAACACAAATGCTAATGGTCAAAATTGCAAATGCATGGAAGCAATCGAAAGGCTGAAAGTGGTCCAATAAGAAGGTTGCAAACATAAAATACACAAACACAGCGTTAAGATCTATCATTTTCCCCCAAGAAAGGAAAAAAAAAAAGAAAAAAAAAAAAGAAGGATTGTGGGCTAATTTAGAACTAAATGATGTAGCAGTTCTCAGCAACAGCAGTTCCCAGTAGTATGTCATCAGCATATTTAGCGCAAGAAAGATTTATTAAGTAATGGTTTTTAAGAGGGGCAGCTAAAGGGCCAGGTGTCTCTCAGACCAGATAGCTAATATCATCTCCCCGACCAACTCTATCAGCAGGCCCTTTCTTTGCAATGGACGTGGACCAATGAGAAGGTTGTAAACATAAAACATCACCAAAGCATTAAGCTTTACCATTCTCTCCCAAGAGAATAAATGAATTTCGCACAAATTAGAACCATACGACATCAGGAGCTTCAGACACTAAACCTATGAACATAAATTTCCAATAACTCTACAATTTGGATTATAATTTCTCACTATTTGCTGAATACAATGTCTAGAATTTCTAAGGATTGTGGACTTCCAGAAAGGAGATCACAGTTCTTATCAGTCTGGGAACTGCTGGTTTATCTATAACTACAATTTTAAATTTATTACTTGTTATCTCCATTATTTGCACAAAAACCTCTCTAAGACTTCAATTTAACAAGTAATTATTATTTTTTAACCGAGTATTGAGAACTGTGCTTAAACTTAAATTTTTTCTTCTATAATCTCTCTTCTTCTGGTGAATTTCAGTCTTTAAGAGTTCTGAATACTGCATCACTGGAGTTGCTTGCCAAATTGGTGATTTGGCAAGTATGTTGGATTCATGGTCAAGTTCTCAGCCTTTTCAGGATCCAGTTCATTAATGCTAATTTCGTTTCATGTAAAACCCATGAGAGCTTATACCATATTTGTCCACAGACTAGCTCCACGATTGGTATCATCAGAGCAGACAGTCCATAACTTCGCATTACACAAAAACTAAATTGATCTCCACGTTGTCATGAACGATTTTAATCGCCCTCCACCTGACTTTCAAGTTTAATTACCCACAACTAGAATATGCCACAAATAAATGTGAACACCATAAATTCAACTCAAACATTGATGAATCAGAAATGCAGATTCAAAACAATCGGATCACAAAAATAAGGGGAAAAACAAAAAAACCAAGAAGAAATGATAGCGACATGATCAGAATAAGAATCAGGTGCATACAACAAGAAAAGTTAAATGGCTAAAAATAAGAAAACATACCATACAAAGTAGTACATAAAGCAAGGAAGACATTGAAGTGAGACTAAGAAAGCAACTCCACATTATAAGAAGCAAAGCCGCCGAACCCAATTTGATAACTGAATTAAAACCCCTCACAACACAATCTTTCCAATAAATCAACAACAAACGCATCAATCTTCCAAATCTTGCACATCCATTGCACACCATAGGCCAATGCCTCTCTACAAACACACCAATCTTGTCCCGCCAACACCCCACTGTAGTTTTCGCCCGCCAATAGGCATGTTTCTGCGTTTGCAGCCATTTCCGCCCACGCTTAACCAGCCCAATATCCTCCATTATCAAACTAGTAACTATATAACCAACTCCACAAAGAAACAAATAAACACAACCCACAACTTAAACAAGCATCTAGATCTTCACTACAGTCTGTTCATATCTCCATTGATATTACCTCAACATCCTCTACCCCTCACACAATGCGAAGCTAAAAAATAAATGCTATCCATAGTGAGAGAGGCTTGATCTACCAAAACTACCAAAAAGCAGCCTCGATCAGGGAAGCTTCACAGGTTTCTTGAGGTTGCAAATAGAAATCAGTGAATTGAAGGTTCTCCTTTTAGCAGTGAGAGTTGAAAAGGAGAGAGACCCTCATGAGAAAACACTAAAATCCATCACGTTCAACACTAAATTTTGCTTCACATGATCGTTTTCAAAAAAGCAAGAAGAACCCGAATTATTCTCCTCCTTTATTTTTGACACTAATGTCTTTATCTGTCTCCTCTCTCTTAAGACTGAACATAACTTAATAAGGCTAAAGAGAAAGAAAAAAAAAAGAGCTAGAAGTTAACAGTAACTGTATTGGGGTGTCATAAGAAAGCCAATTAGATCCCAAAAACTTTGAAAATAGCTAGAAAGATTCAGACTTTAGTAAGAAGAAGAAGAAGAAACAACAACTAGGTACAGCTGGGTTTGGTGAGGTTCACATGATAGAGGGCTAAAAGCTAAGAAAAGACCACAAAAATGGGTTTACGGCAAGACATGGTAAAATGGGTTTCTTTAAAAGAACGATTCGCAAGAGAGGATAAACATCTTTTGGCTTTGGTGGTGAAGAGAGACAAGAGAACCCTAAACTTTTTACCAAGTGCAGAGAAAGCTCGTGAAAGGAGAGACACTGAGCTCCAAAAGGTCTGGTTTTTTTTATTATTATTACAGTGGAGAAAGAAAGAGCGCTGGTCGAGGATGACAGAATTTACTTTTGGCTTTGTGTCGTGGAGTTGGATGAGCGTTGCATTGCATAACAATGATGATTCAGTGGGACCAACTTTGAGTTCTTCTTTTTGGGTTAATGCCTTAATGGTTAATAATTGCTTATGCTTTCAATTTTAGTAGAATGCATCCGTTTCCATGATTGTTGTTGTGGTAACAACTAACATCAGCAGCTCTGTTTTCTTAAAAATATTTTAATCATAGAGAGAGAAGATGATAAAACATATTAGTATGAAAATCATGTAATTTAAATTTATCCTAAGACACATGAATTTACTAAAATCTTCGATAAAACAGATTATAGAAAGAAATACAAATACTTTGTGCTTTTTTATATAGTTTATTTTATTGTTTGAATTTTAAGTTATTTAAAATAATGATTTAGAGAATTCACTATTCATGAGACAACAAACACTACATTAATTTTCTGTGATTTTTTTTTTATGATTAATAGGATATTTGAAAGTATAATTCAATTGTGCTTTTAAAAGTTTTAAATTTTGTTTTTAAATTAATTTTTTTTAAGGTTTTGAATTGTTTTAATATATTTGTGTTAAAAATAATTTTTTAAAAAAATATTATTTTAATATATTTATAATAAAAAAAAATCTTAAAAAACGCATACCGTTGTAATAACACTCCCAACAGGTGAAGCAAAAACTTGAAAAAGGAAATC
>Ga0307512_10008232_pt1 | contig 10199 bp, 6 predicted proteins | sample 14_EM_MG_FD_200267 | JGI IMG/M metagenome (GOLD analysis project Ga0307512, IMG submission 200267) | Populus trichocarpa ectomycorrhiza microbial communities from riparian zone in the Pacific Northwest, United States - 14_EM | ecosystem: Host-associated > Plants > Roots > Unclassified | place... | reverse complement strand
TTATTTGGATGTTGATAAGAATTCAATGAATTTTTATTTGAATTATGTATTTTAAGGTGTTTGGATATTTGTATTGTTTATTTCACTTTTATTTTAATTATGTTATATTATTATTTACTACTTCACTGGATCTTGCAATTTAGTTAAAATATTTTACTTGCGATTTTATGATTTTTAGTTAAAAAATTTTACTTGCGATTTTACGATCCGAGTTTATATTGTATGTTCCGTGTCGTGTCAAAAAAGCATTTTTGACAACCTTGCTGCCCATGGTCTATGTTTGGGCAATTTGCCCATGGTAAGTGATCAAGTAACCTACTTGTGGTCTCTATTTGGGAAACATGTACATGGTTTGTGATTCAGTAACCTATTTGTGGTTCATGATAAGGTAACCTGCCCATGGTCTTTGTTCGGGCAATTTGCCTGTGGTAAGTGATCGGATAACCTGCATGTTGTGTGAAAAATATCTAGGATTTTACACAAATAATCTTTGTTCAGGCGACCTGCTCGTGGTTTGTGACCGGGTAACCTGTCGGTTGTGTGAAAAATATCTAGGATTTTTCATAAATGGTCTTTGTTCGAGAGACCTGTCTATGGTTCGTGATTAGGTAACCTATATGTGGTCTCTGTTTGGGCGACTTACATGTGGTTCGTGAATGGGTAACCTCCTTGTTGCTTGAAAAAATCTAGGATTTTTCACGAATAATGGCGTGTTAGATCTTTATATAATGAGCTTTAGCCTCCCTTCTTCTAAGATGATCCAACGTTTTATTTTCTTTGTCCATGCACTTTTAGTTATATTTTATGGTTCACATTTGTTGAACCTTTCTGGCAACTTTTGAGGAAAATTCCTGAAAATATCTTCATGATGTTTATGTATGCATTTTACCTGATTTGAAAGATATGCCCCCTTTTTGTCAGTTTCTTTATTCCTTTAGATTATTTTGGCTTCTAACTTACTTGAGCCAGTATGTAGGTCTTTGCATGATTTTCACTATGCCTTAGTGATTTTCTTAGAGCTTACGACCTTATAGATTTGAGTAAATCATTCCATGCTTCAAAACCAGTTGTTTAGAAGAGTTCAAAACAAAGTTGCCCTTGCCTTCTTAATTGTCGTGAGAAGAACTTTAGATTTTTTTTGAACTGTCCGTTGTTGTATCCTTCCAAATATGCTTTTGTCAGTGACTTAAGTAAATGATACTTTTCAAAAGCCCCTTTTATCTTGTTGGTTTATTTTGAAATAAACCCTAACTGTAATGGTCATCAAACTTTTGATCTTTTTCTGATTTTAAAAACTCTAATGATTTTGATGTGAGCTTAAAAAAATCTTTAAATTACACAATTCCCCAAGTTTTGAGGATGCCATTTATAGATCCAAGTTGCTTGTTCGCTTGATTCGAAAAAACTTCTTAAGGCACGTAATGCAGGTTGTGGCTTTTGGTTATGAAAGAAAGCGATTCATGGGCTTAAAGAGTGTCAAGGTTTTGTAGACTAATCACTACTTTTTTCTCAACTTATTATGTCTTTGTTTTCTTTTATATTGCTTTTCTTATTCACCCTTTTTTATTGCTTTGGTGAGGAATCCTTATTTTATTTTGACATTTAATTGGTCATTATTTTTTTTCAATTGGGTATGCCCCTCCAACATTTGGATTTCTCAAGCTCTTTGGAATTTTCAAAGCACACCTCATTTTTGAACTTTTGTGTGCCCCCTAGTGTGGGGTTGATCCTATTTAAGATTGAACTTTGACTTTTAGAATTTTTATGCCCTTGCCAGTATAGGATGTGATTCTAGTTATGGTTTTTTATGAAGAAAAACTAATTTAAGCCAAATAGAGACAACAAGAGATATATTTTAGAATGTGAGGGGATAACAAAGATGACATTTTTTTATTTCAAGCAGGAACGATTATAATCAATAAATTTTGTCATCCTCCAATTCTAATGGTTTGGAATTTTTGCAAAAAACTTCGAATTGATGACTAGTGAATCTTACTATACTATATGTGATTATACATGCAACTAAAATGTAACTTAAGATATATGTTGTAGGTGATTTTTGTTGTCACCTCAAGGTGAGAACTGCTTGATGAACAAATGCCAAAATATTATTTTAAACAAACATCATTTCTTTTTTAAAACAAAAGGCCATTTAAGAAAGAGGATTTTTTTAAAAAAACATTTTGAGCCGGTGAGATCATGCAAGGTTGTAAGGAATGTTTATTTGGAAGAAGAGTACACACAAAGAGAATTCTTGGCCAAACCTCATTTTATTGATAAGATCAAATTACACAAAGTATTTGTTTATATAATCTGAATTCACGAGCCTAATTACATCTTCACCATCCATATTAGTTAAATCAATGCCCCTCTCGAGAATGCCTTTCTTTCTTTTTTTTATCATACAAAGGCCTTTCTTAATTTGGCACCTATTTGTTATGATCCTCATTAGGCAATGATAAGATCTTTCTTAACACTAGATCACCTAATCTGAATTATCTTGGTTGAACTTTTCTGTCATGGGTTTTCGCTATTCATTTTTTATACAGTTGGTGATGATAGATCGCTACTAGCCTATTTTCACTAATCATGTTTAACTGCTCGTATTTTATCTTTGCCCCTTCAGCTTCTTCTAAACCACTTTCATTCTATATACCAATGAGTAGAGTGTAACACCAATTGATGTTCTTACTGCTATTCAAGAAGCCATTCATGTCAATCTTTATAAGTGACTACCATCTTTCGGACAATCTTCTTAATGTTTTTTGTTGGCAGCCTCTACAAGTACATTCTTCTTTAGCCTATATGAAAATGGATTCGAGTGCTTGATCTTCCATTTAGCATATAATTTAGCGATTATTTTTCCATTAAAGTTATGAGCATTATCTATTACTACTCTTTCAGGCAGCCCATATCAGCAGATCAACTCTCTCTCAATAAATTTTTTGACAACCTTTTGAGTCACATATGTGTATGAATAAGCTTTGATCCATTTAGTAAAGTAGCCAATTGTTACTAAGATGAATCTATGTTATTGGCTTTTCGATTAATAGGCCCAATAATATCTATCCCCCATATTACAAATGTCCAAGGTGACATCATGTTGAATAGAGGAACCAGTAGTGCATTGATTTTATCTCCATATACCTGGCACTTATGACACTTCCACATATAATATAATCCCTCTCCATAATGATAAAAACATACCCAGCTCTTTGTATATGTTTGGTCATCATGTGTTTGTTTGCGCGTGTAGCACAAACTCTCTCTCACGTATTTCGTGCAATGCTATTTTTGTTTCCTTATGTATAAAACCAAGTAGCTGGACATGCAGATTATACACGTGGGAATCGAGCTGAATTTGCACAAGACCCTTTGTCACTTCCTAGTGGCCCAATTACAAGACTTAGAGCCAAACATTTCAAGGAAGCAATAAATGGGCTAATCCAAGAGAATTGGGCTGATTCTAAAATGATCAAGATGGGCTCAATTAATAATCAAGGCTTAGTACATGTCATCAAAGCAATTGAAGAGGCTAATTAGCACGCAAAAACATGACTAACATGGTCTGACCATTAAAGGTTATGAATTTGTTGAGTTTCAAAGATATTAAATAGGGGAATGAGCTTGGTCTTAGCTGGTTATGTTAAATACATTGAACTTAGTCATTTAGTTATTTTTGGCTATCTCTAGAAGTCCAAGAGACCTAAATTAACATGGGGACTTGTTGATGCTGATGTTTTTAAAGATGTAGTTATGAAAAGTTATGACTTTTCCTATTCTTTGAGGGTTGTTCCTAGTATGAATTTATTGGGGCATGAGTTTTCAGAAAAATTATTATTATTCTGAGGTCTTGTGTTCCTCTTCATTCTTAAGAGAACCCACTTTTATCAAGTTAATCTTGTGGCGTTCAAACAACCAAACTTATCACCTTGATTCTTCAGAGAATTCTCAGGTTTCTTGGTGTGGCGTTTTCAATATAGTTTGTATGAGTGGTTAGTAATGTTTTTTGGTTTAACTAATGCACCAAGCACATTTATGTGTTTGATTAACCATGTTTTGCATGTATTTATTGGCAGATTTGTAGTTGTGCATTTTGATGATATCTTAATTTATAACAAAAACTTGGAAGAACATTTAATGCATTTGAAATCTGTTTTGGAAATTCTAAGGAAAGAAAAGTTGTTTGCTAACCTCAAGAAGTGCACCTTTTGCACGGATAAGCTTGTGTTTCTTGGTTTTGTTGTTAGTAAGAGAGGAATTGAGGTGGACGAGGAAAAGGTGAAGGCAATCCAAGAGTGGCCAATGCCTACAACAATCAGCAGCAAAGTGAGGAGTTTCCACGATATAGCTAGCTTTTATAGACAGTTTGTGCATGATTTTAGTAGCTTAGCTGCCCCTCTTACTGACGTCATCAAGAAAAATGTGTCATTTAAGTGGGGGAAAGAATAAGGAAAGGCATTTAATTTGATCAAAGAAAAGTTAACTAATGTACCTTTGCTTGTTTTACCTAACTTTGCTAAAACTTTTGAAATTGAGTGTGATGCCTCATGAATAGGTATTGTAGCTATTTTGATGCAAGAAGGTCATCCAATTGCTTATTTCAGTGAAAAGTTGAGTGGGGCAGCCCTAAGTTACCCCACTTATGATAAGGAGATGTATGCTAGTAGGGGCTTTGGAAAATTGGCAGCACTATCTATGGCCAAAGGAATTTGTGATTCATACAGATCATGAATCTTTGAAGCATTTGAAAGGACAACAAAGGTTGAACAAACACCATGCCAAGTGGTTGGCATTCATTGAAACATTTCCTTATGTGATCAGATACAAGCAAGGTAAGGAAAATGTGGTGGTTAATGCCTTGTCCCGAAGGTATGCGTTACTTTCCATTTTAGATACAAAATTGCTTGGCTTTGAATACATTAAGGATTTGTATGCACGAGATTCTGATTTTGGTGATGTGTTCAATGCATGTGAAAAAGTGGCGTTTGGTAATTCTATAGGCATGATGGATTTTTGTTTCAGGAAAATAAATTATATGCCTATGTGTTCTTTACGTGAATTGCTTGAGAGAGAAGCTCATGGTGGTGGTTTGATGGGTCATTTTGGTGTAGCTAAGACTTTAGAAATTTTGTATGATCATTTATTTTTTGCCTCATATGAAACGTGATGTGGAAAGAATCTGTGAGAAGTGTATTACGTGTAAACAAGCTAAGTCTAAGTTGAAACCCTATGGTTTGTACACCCTTTTGCCAATACCTAGTGAACATTGAACTGATATTTCTATGGATTTTGTTTTAGGTTTACCCAAGACTAAAAGGAGGAGAGATTCAGTTTTTGTGATGGTAGATAGATTTTCCAAGATGACACACATATAGCTGTCTAGTTGCATGTCATAAAATCGATGATGCATCACATATAGCTTATTTGTTCTTCAAAGAAATTGTTAGGTTACAATGCGTGTCTAGGACCATTGTTTCTTATAGGGATGCAAAGTTTTGGAGTTACTTTTAGAAGACTTTGTGGGGAAAGTTGGGAACCAAGTTGTTGTTTTCTACTACTTGTCATCCCACAAACGGATGGTCAAATTGAAGTAGTGAATAGAACTTTGTCTTCTTTGTTGCGTGTTATAATTAAAAAGAACTTGAAAACATGGGAAGATTGTTTGCCACAAGTTGAATTTGCTTACAATAGAAATATACATTCTGCAACTAAGTTTTCACCATTTGAAATTGTTTATGACTTTAACCCATTGTCACCTTTAGATTTAACTCCTTTATCTTTGAGTGAACGTGTGAACTTAGATGGCAAAATTTGTAAAGATGATTCATGAAAAGACATGACTGAAAATTGAAAAGAGGACTACACAATATGTCCATCAAGCCTACAAGGTACACAAGAAGGTAGTGTTTGAACCAGGAGATTGGGTTTGGTTGCACTTAAGGAAGGAATGTTTTTCGGAGAAACAGCTTTCAAAACTCCTTCCTCAGGGTGATAGACCATTTGAAGTAGTGGAACACATCAATGATAATGCCTACAAGCTTGACTTACCAGGTGAGTATGGTATCAGTGCAAGCTTTAATGTTGCTAATTTGTCTCCTTTTAATGTAGGTGATGATTTGAGGACAAATCCTTCTTAAAAGGAGGAGAATGATCCAAACCAAGGAGCTAGACATGCTGATTATACACGTGGGAATGGAGTTGAATTTGCAAAGACCCTTTGTCACTTCCTAGTGGCCTAATTACAATACTTAGAGCCAAACGTTTCAAGGAAGCAATAAATGGGCTAATCTAAAAGAATTAGGTTGATTCTAAAAATACCAAGATGGTCTCAATTAATAATTAAGGCTTAGTCCATGTCATCAAAGCAATTGAAGAGGCTAATAAGCATGCAAAAAAGTGACCAGTATGGTTTGACCAATAAAAGGAATGAATTTGTTGAGTTTCAAGGATATTAGATGGGGGAATGAGCTTGGACTTGGCCAGTTGTGTTAAATACATTGAATTTAGTCATTTAATTATTTTTGGCTGCCTCTAGAAGTCCAAAAGACCTAAAATAACATGGGGGCTTGTTTATGTTGATGTTTTTAAAGCTGTAGTTCTTAAAAGTTATGACTTTTCCTATTCTTGGAGGGTTCTCAGTATGAATTTATTGGGGCATGAGTTTTCAGAAAAATTATTATTATTCTAATGTCTTGTGTTCCTCTTCGTTCTTAAAAGAACTCACTAAACTTATCAAGTTAATCTTATGGCGTTCAAACAACCAAATTTATCACCTTGATTCTTGAGAGAATTCTCAGGTTTCTTTGTGTGGCATTTTCAATTCCTTTATAGTCTTGGTTCTTTTTTCCATCTAGTTAGGTGACAGGTCAAGGCTCAACAAATCTTGTCTGCATGATCTTGGGGATTCAAACCATCATTGCTATCGGGTTTCATCAAAATTATTCATGGCTATTCTTCGCAATTTGTTTTCGATCTGACTTGGATGCCCGCTCGGGATACTCTCGATACTACAAAATTTTCTTTATATCGTAATACCAAGGCTTCTCATCTGTTTCTTCCCCGATTGAGCAACAGTAAACAGGGGAATTTTTTTAATTCTTATGCAAATGAATTTTACTTGATCCTCATAATCAATCTGAGTCATGGAAGCCAAAGTTGCTAGAGCATCAAAAAAATTGGTTTTTGTCCCTTCCCAAATGTGTAAACTCTATCTCCTCAAAACCCTCTATTAATTTGGAAAGGTATTCATGATATGGGTTTAACTTTTTATATTTGATTTGCCATTCTCCTTTTACTTGGTAAATTATCAAACTGAATCTCCATATACATTTAACTTTATTTTTATTTTCACAATTGTTTCTAGGCCATGAATACATGATTTATATTCAGTTATATTATTAGTGCAACCAAATTCTAGTTTGAACGAGATAGGGTATTGTTTATCATCTAGAAAAATTATGATAGCTTCTACTCCATTACCATATATGTTCACAGCTCCATCACAGTAGATGGTCCACCATTCATTCCCCTCTTCCTTTTCAATTGTTAGGACATCTTCATATTGGAAGTCAAAGCTCAAATGACCATATTCTTCGATGGCATTGTCAGCTAAATGATCTACATTGGTGCTTTCTTTTACATCTTTTACATATCACAGTAGATTATGTTGTACTTAGACAATAAAACTTGTCATCTTACAATTTGATTTGACATATACAATTTCTCAAATATGTACTTAAAGGGGATCTATTTTACAAATAAGCTAGGTAGCTTAGTACAACATGTGCTAGCCTAGTCTAAGGCATTTCGTGCTAATCCATAACATAATTCCTCAATCATGTTACCATATCACCCCATTCATAGCTGCTTCATTAATTGTTAAGTATTAGTATCAAAGGCCTCCTAGGGATTGGTGGTAATATACAAGAGGTGGGTTCACAAGGTATTGTTTAATTTTATCAAAAGCCTCTCGACAATCTTCATTCCAAATTCTTTGGTTATTCTTCATTAACAATTTAAAGATTGGTTCGCATGTAGATGTCAACTAGAATATAAAATGAGCTATATAATTCAGTTTTCCTAAGAAGCCTTACTTCTTTCTCGGTCTTAGGTGCCCACATCTCTTGTATGGCTTTGACTTTATCTACCTCAATTCTTTTATTGCTTACCATAAATCCTAATAACTTCCCAGATTTAACTCTAAATGTGTGTTTTGTAGAATTCAACTTTAATTGATACTTTCTCAATCATTCAAAGTTCGCACATGATCTTGTTTTATCTAGGTTTTGTTATCATATCATTGATGTATACCTCAATCTCTTTATACATCATATCATGACTCTTACCATCGCTCGTTGATACGAGGCTTCGTCATTTTTCAAACTGAAAAGCATTACCTTGTAACATAATGTTCTTCATAGGGGGTAACAAAGGTAGTTTTTCATTGTCTTCTTTGGCCATCTTGATTTGAATATAACTCAAGAAACCATGTAAACCTTGTCAGAAAAATTAAGTTAAATTGAGTTATAGTAGTACATCTATTAAAAAAATTTGACTTGGTACCCACCCCAGAATAACATAAGGGAACCGACCAATGTACAACTTAAAAAAAACACTAGGATAAAAAATACATCCAAACATGGCCTACCCTCATTTAAGAATACATTGGGAGAGAGAAAAATTAACTTTTCTTCTCCCTCATGGTTGGCTAAAACAACCATACCAGCCCTTTCTCTTACAAGCTCCACCAAAGAAATATCTTGCATGTCACCCATACAAGATACTTGAATGAGAGAAGAATAGAGGTAAGATGAAAATCCAAAAACATTAAACTAGTAAGAGAGAGAGGAAATCGGCTGGAACAACAGCGAAGGAGGAAGGAAAACCGGAAAAAAGGTAAAGAAAATCACAAAAACACCCTCACATTCTATTCAATTTTGTGTGGTAAGTATAACCTTTACTCTTGCATTTTTTTGTTTTGAATATGGCAGGAAAACCCCAAATGAGGTAACCTTTACTCTTATACGTCATGATTGTGAAAGACCAAAAAAAAGAGATTAGAAAGTTGAGATAAGAAGAGGATATTTTCATATTCTATAACTAAAAAAATTGATATGTATTGATATATGATGCGGATCAGCCCAACACCAAGCGTAATCATGCCAACGATCCATTAGAGGTGCCAATTGGGCCAATCACAAGAGCTAGGGCAAAAAAGCTTTCAAAAGCATTGAATGGGCTTGTTCAGAATGTATAGAGCAAAATGGACTTAGAGGGGCTTGGGAAATTTAACGAGCATGAAGGAAAACTTTTAATTCATCTATGATACAATCCAGGAAAGGTCAAATTTGGATTTTGATGTAAAATGTGCAATTATCCAGTTTTACGACAATAGTCCTAATTCTCAATCTGACTGTTGGATTGGGCTAAAATTTTACATGAAGTCTCCGGACATGTTTTCCTACCTTGGGTTAAAATGTCAGGTCAATCGGAGTTCGGGAAGGCATCAAAACACGGGTCAATAGAGGCTGTACGGTTTTGTTATTTACTTCCTTTTGACTTGTGGACTTTCTATTTGGCTAGGATTCTTTTCCTAAAAGGATGTAGCAGCTTATTTTGGGAATCTCCTATTTCTACAAAGATCTTTAATGGGCTGCAACATAGTTTCCAAGTGTGGCAAGGATTCATAAATGCTTGAGAATCCTTTTCTTACATGGATTCCTTATTCATCCTTGCTACAAAAAAAGGAAAGAAGATTTCAAAATTAATTCTACCTTCAAATTTGATTCTCCTAGCTTATATGGGACTTCTACAGGGCAACAAATCTGATCCTATTATATTTAAATTCGGATTTATTATTGTTGTTGTTATTTTCTTCCCAATTTAGGGTTTATTTATATTATTTGGGTTTAATTGTAAGTGGACATCATATAAGTCCACACAAGAGGTCCATTAGGGTTTATTTTAGTTTGGAGTCACTATAAATAAGGACATAACCAGACATGTAAGGTCAGACAATTCAGATTAATAAAACTTCTTGTTTGCCGCACTTTGTGTGTGTGTGTCTTGGTGAGATAATCTCCCTTCGATGGGCCACTGTCTCTTGGCATGGCAAGAGTTTCGTCAATTTTTCTCGTAAACTGAGTTTTGCAGCTACAGTGTATCATGTATGGCAAGAACGGAATGCAAGGATCTTT
>Ga0307512_10008231_pt1 | contig 10200 bp, 7 predicted proteins | sample 14_EM_MG_FD_200267 | JGI IMG/M metagenome (GOLD analysis project Ga0307512, IMG submission 200267) | Populus trichocarpa ectomycorrhiza microbial communities from riparian zone in the Pacific Northwest, United States - 14_EM | ecosystem: Host-associated > Plants > Roots > Unclassified | place... | reverse complement strand
TCACTGTCCTAGTCCTCCTTGCCATCTGTCGAACAACCCAGTGTCGAACAACTGGGGGTAGTCCACACACTTGCTCGCCCGTGCGCAAGTGGCGCACCGAGTGTGTGGCAATTTACCGCGCCAGCAGCGCATGGGCACCCTGTGTGATGGCATCTTCCCCGATCAGGACCTGTTGTGCCGCCGGTCCGAGCGGAACGAACGAATCAGCCGAGGCTATTCGCCGGGCCGCGCCGACGAAACCGCCGTCGACCAGCGCCGCCAGGATGCCTTCGCCGACTCCGCCGGAGCGGCGGGTTTCGTCCACGATCAGCACCCGCCCGGTGGCCGCAGCCTCCCTGACCAGGTCGGCTGTGGGTAGCGGGGACAGCCAGCGTAGATCCACCACGCGGGAACCATAGCCCTCGGCGGCTAGCCGGGCCGCCACCCGGAGCGACATGCGCAGCCCGTTGCCGAATGTGATGATCGTGAGATCGTCGGCGTCTCCGGACGTTGCGGATGGCACGGGATAGGTTCGCGCGCGGCCGATCGGCACGTGTCCCGTGGACCATTCCCCGGGCGCGGCGTACGGCGAGAGCCACTCATTGTCGCCTGTTTGATACAGATCGCGGGTGTGGTAGAGGGCAATCGGCTCCAGGTACACGCAGACGCTGCCGTCGACGACCGCGGCGGCGAGGCAGGATCGCAGCATGGGCGCGGCGTCCGCGGGCCGGGACGGGACGGCGAGCACGAGTCCGGGCACGTCGCGCAGTACGGCCACCGAGTTGTCGTTGTGGAAGTGCCCGCCGAAGGCTTGCTGGTAGGCCAGCCCCGCGATCCGGACGACTAGCGGGTTCCGAAACGCTCCTTGGGAGAAAAATGCCATGGTGGCCGCCTCGCCGCGGAGTTGGTCCTCGGCGTTGTGCAGGTAGGCCAGGTATTGGATCTCCGGGATCGGCAGCAGGCCGGCCAGTCCGACGCCGAGGCCCAGTCCGAGGATCGAGGTCTCGTCCAGCAGGGTGTCGAAGACCCGGTCGGCGCCGAACCGGTCGCGCAGGTTCTTCGTGACGCCGTAGACGCCGCCTTTGCGGGCCACGTCCTCGCCGTAGACCAGCGCGCCGGGGGTGGCCAGCAGCGCGTCGGTGAGCGTCGCGTTGATGGTTTGGGCCAGGGTCAGCGGGCCGGACCGCTCGGGCAGTTTGCCGCCGAAGGCCTGCAGCCGGACGGCCGAGCCGGCGCCGGCGGCCCGGTCGGCGGCGTCGGCGATGGTCCGGGCGGCGCGCAGCGGGCGGCGGGGGGCGAGCGGGGCGACCACTTCGGCGGCCGAGGTCAGTTTGGGCTCGCCGAGCACCTCCTCGGCGACCTTGCGGATCTGCCAGCCCACCTCGTCGTAGCGGGTGATCACCTCGTCGACGCTGGCCAGGCCCGCCTCGACCAGCAGTTTCGCGGTGCCGACCAGCGGGTCGCGGGCCAGGTCGCGGGTGATTTCCTCGACCGAGCGGTAGCCGACCTCGGCGTCGGAGCCGGCGTGTCCCATCAGCCGGACCATGGACAGGTGCAGCACGGCGGGCCGCCGGTGCTCGCGGACCCAGTCGGCGGCCTCCTGCGCGGCCGTGTAGGCGGCCAGCAGGTCGCAGCCGTCGGCGGCCGAGTAGCGCAGCCCGGGCCGGGAGCGGAGCGTTTCGGCGACCCAGCCTTCGGGGGACGGCACGCTGATGCCCAGCCCGTTGTCCTCGCAGACCAGCAGCAGCGGCAGCCGGACGCCGGTGTGGTCGTACCAGCCGGCGGCGTTCAGGGCGGTGGTGGCGCTGGCGTGGTTGACCGACGCGTCCCCGAAGGAGGCCACCGCGATGGCGTCCGCCGGCCACGGGCTGCTCACGCCTTTGAGGGCGGGGGCCTGGCTGATTGCGTACGCGATGCCGACCGCCCGCGGCAGGTGCGAGGCGATTGTCGAGGTGGTGGGGATGATGTGCAGGTCGGCGCGGCCGAACACCTTGTGCCGGCCGCCGGCGATCGGCTCCTGGGTGGAGGCGACGACGCCGCGCAGGACGTCCCGGGCGGCTTCGACCAGCGGGTCGGTGCCGGAGGCGGCCAGCAGGCGGGCGCAGTAGAAGCCAGCCGAGCGATAGTGCAGCAGGGCCGGGTCGTCGGTGCGCAGCGCGGCGGCGACCGCCGCGTTGCCTTCGTGCCCGGACGATCCGATCGTGTAGAAGCCTTCGTTGAAGCTGCGTAACCAGCGCGCGGCGAGGTCGAGGTGGCGGCTGGTGAGCTGGGCGTCGAACAGTTGCAGGGCTCGGGCACCGGTGAGGGCGGCGCCGTCGCGGACCGGTTCGTCGGGCGTACGCCGGGACTCGGGCGGCTGGAGCGCCGTCACGGCGTCCCGGAACCGCTCGTCGAGGTTCTGGGGGGTGGTCACGCGACCCAGCATTACTGACCAACGCGAGGGCCGCCACGTAAGCAATCCGACTTGACATCGATGACGACCACGACGGGACCTCTCCGCCTTCCTCGAACGCGAGCTCCCGCTCCTGACCGAAGCGCCCCGGCCGGCTGGTGGGAGACTCGGGCGATGCTGACCGAGGTGATCACCGTCCGGACCGGGGGCCGAAGCGTCGTAGTTGACATCACGCGCGAGGCGGAGCGGTTCGTCGGGGGCCGGGGCGACGGCCTGCTGCACGTCTTCGTTCCGCACGCGACCGCCGGGCTGGCGATCATCGAGACCGGCGCGGGCTCCGACCAGGACCTGCTCGCCGCGATCGACGAGCTTTTGCCGGCCGAGGACAAGTGGCGGCACCGGCACGGGTCGGCCGGGCACGGTCGCGACCACGTGCTGCCGGCCTGGATCCCGCCGTACGCGACCCTGCCCGTGGTGGACGGGCGGATCGCGCTGGGCACCTGGCAGTCCATCTGTCTCGTCGACCCGAACGGCGACAACCCGACCCGGCAGGTGCGCTTCAGTCTTATCCCCGGTTAGGGGAGTTACTGCCCAGTACCTGTGTCGAGTGTCGCGTACCGGCCCGGTAGACGTGACGACTGACACCGTAAGGGGGCAGGATGGAAGCATCTCCGCGCGTTTCACACGATGAGCGTGCGGTCCGACATCGACAAGAGGTAAAGCCTGTGGCCACGGAACGCAAGCGCCCGGTGATCAGCGACGGCCTGCCGAGCCAGCTTCCGGACATCGACCCCGAAGAAACGGCGGAGTGGGTCGAGTCGCTCGACGGAGTCATCGACGAACGCGGGGCCAAACGAGCCCGATACGTGATGCTGCGCCTGCTCGAGCGGGCCCGGGAACGGCAGGTTGGCGTGCCGCCGCTGACTTCGACCGACTACATCAACACGATCCCGCCCGAGCAGGAGCCGTGGTTCCCCGGCGACGAGTTCGTCGAGCGGCGGATCCGGGCGTACATCCGGTGGAACGCCGCGATGCTCGTGCACCGCGCGCAGCGCCCCGAGATCGGCGTCGGCGGCCACATCTCGACGTACGCGTCGAGCGCCAGCCTCTACGAGGTCGGCATGAACCACTTCTTCCGCGGCAAGGACCACCCCGGCGGCGGCGACCACGTCTTCTTCCAGGGTCACGCCTCCCCGGGCATGTACGCGAGGGCCTTCCTCGAGGGCCGGCTCAGCGAGAACGATCTGGACGGTTTCCGCCAGGAGCTGTCCCACCAGGGTGGCGGCCTCCCGTCCTATCCCCACCCGCGGCTGATGCCGAGCTTCTGGGAGTTCCCGACGGTCAGCATGGGCCTCGGCCCGCTGAACGCGATCTACCAGGCCCGGTTCAACCGCTACCTGCACAACCGCGGCATCAAGGACACCAGCGACCAGCACGTCTGGGCGTATCTCGGCGACGGCGAGATGGACGAGGTCGAGTCGCTCGGCGCGATCGGCCTGGCGGCCCGCGAAGAGCTCGACAACCTGACCTTCGTGATCAACTGCAACCTGCAGCGCCTCGACGGCCCGGTCCGCGGCAACGGCAAGGTGATCCAGGAGCTCGAGGCGTTCTTCCGCGGCGCGGGCTGGAACGTGATCAAGGTGATCTGGGGCCGGGAGTGGGACCCGCTGCTCGCCGCCGACACCGACGGCGCCCTGGTCAACTTGATGAACGTCACGCCGGACGGCGACTTCCAGACCTACAAGGGCGAGTCCGGAGCGTACGTCCGGGAGAACTTCTTCGGTCGTGACCCGCGCACCCGCAAGCTGGTCGAGGCCATGTCCGACGACGAGGTTTGGAACCTCAAGCGCGGCGGCCACGACTACAAGAAGCTGTACGCGGCCTACCAGGCGGCGATCAATCACACCGGCCAGCCGACCGTGATCCTCGCGCACACCATCAAGGGCTGGACGCTGGGCTCGCACTTCGAGGCGCGCAACGCGACCCACCAGATGAAGAAGCTGACCCTGGAGGACCTCAAGGGCTTCCGGGACCGGCTCTACCTGGAGATCAGCGACAAGCAGCTCGAGGAAAACCCGTACCTGCCGCCGTATTACCGGCCCAGCGACAAATCCGACGAGATGCAGTACATGTTCGAGCGGCGCCGGGAGCTCGGCGGCTTCGTGCCCACCCGGCGCACCAAGGCCAAGCCGCTGGCGATCCCCGAGGCGAAGACCTTCAGCGACGTCAAGCGCGGCTCCGGCAAGCAGAAGGTCGCCACCACAATGGCGTTCGTCCGGCTGCTCAAGGACCTGATGCGCGACAAGGATTTCGGGGCCCGCTGGGTGCCGATCATCCCCGACGAGGCGCGCACCTTCGGGATGGATTCGCTCTTCCCGACGAAGAAGATCTACTCGCCGCACGGCCAGACGTACACCTCGGTCGACCGGGAGCTCTTCCTGTCCTACAAGGAAGCGACCAACGGGCAGATCCTGCACGAGGGCATCAACGAGGCCGGCTCGACCGCCAGCTTCATCGCCGCCGGAACGTCGTACGCGACCCACGACGAGCCGATGATCCCGCTGTACATCTTCTACTCGATGTTCGGCTTCCAGCGCACCGCCGACGAGTTGTGGGCGGCCTCCGACCAGATGACCCGGGGCTTCCTGCTCGGCGCGACGGCCGGGCGCACCACGCTGAACGGCGAGGGCCTGCAGCACGAGGACGGCCACTCGCTGCTGATCGCGGCGACGAACCCGGCCGTGGTGGCCTACGATCCGGCGTTCGCGTTCGAGATCGCGCACATCGTGGAGAACGGCCTGCACCGGATGTACGGCGAGCAGCCGGAGAACATCTACTACTACCTGACGATCTACAACGAGCCGATCCTGCAGCCCGTCGAGCCCGCCGAGGTGGACGTCGAGGGCCTACTCAAGGGCATCTACCGCTACCAGGCCGCCCCGGCGACCGACGGGCCCAAGGCGCAGATCCTGGCCTCGGGGATGGGCATGCAGTGGGCGCTCAAGGCGCAACAGCTGCTGGCCCAGGACTGGGGCGTCGGCGCCGACGTGTGGTCGGTGACGTCGTGGACGGAGCTGCGCCGCGACGCGGTCGAAACCGAGGAGCACAACCTGCTGCACCCCGGTGACCAGCCGAAGAAGCCGTACATCCAGACCAAGCTCGAGCCCACCGAGGGCCCGGCGATCGCGGTCAGCGACTGGATGCGCGCGGTGCCCGACCTGATCGCCCGCTGGGTGCCGAACGACTACATGTCGCTGGGCACGGACGGCTTCGGCATGAGCGACACCCGGCACGCGCTGCGCCGGCACTTCCACGTCGACGCCGAGTCGATCGCGGTGGCGGCGCTGCGCCAGCTGGCGCTGCGGGGCCTGGTGCCGCCGCACGTACCGGCCGAGGCCGCCAAGAAGTACGCGATCGACGACGTCTCGGCCGCCCCGGTCGGCGAGACCGGCGGCGACTCGTAACTCCTCGGAGGGTGGTCCGCCCGTCTCGCGGGCGGGCCACCGTCGCAGCCTCGGCACCATAGGTAGTCTGGGTGGGTGACTGTTCGAGTACGCTTCGCCCCTTCTCCGACCGGAATGTTCCATGTCGGCAGTGCCCGTTCGGCGCTGCACAACTGGATCGTCGCCCAGCAGGCCGGCGGCACTTTCGTCCTACGCATCGAGGACACCGACGCCGCCCGTAACCGTCCCGAGTGGATCGAGGGCATCCTGTCCGCCCTGGACTGGATCGGCATCGAACGCGGCACATACGAGGGGCCGTACTTCCAGTCCGCGTACGCGGACGAGCACGCCGCCGCCGCGACCCGGCTGTATGGCGAGGCTCGCGCGTACTACTGCGACTGCACCCGCGACGACGTCATCGCGCGCAACGGCAACCAGCACAGCGGCTACGACGGCTTCTGCCGCGAGCGTGGGCTGGCCCCGGGCGAGGGCCGTGCGCTGCGGTTCCGCACGCCCGACGAGGGCTCGACCGTCGTCGTCGACGTAGTGCGCGGCGAGCCGACCTTCGAAAACAAGCTGATCGAGGATTTCGTCATCGTCCGCGGCGACGGCTCTCCGCTGTTCCTGCTGGCCAACGTCGTCGACGACATGACCATGGGGATCACCCACGTGATCCGCGCCGAGGAGCATCTGCCCAATACGCCCAAGCAGCAACTGCTCTGGGAGGCTTTGGGCGGCAAGGCGCCGATTTGGGCGCACGTCCCGGTGATCGTCAACGAGAAGCGGCAGAAGCTGTCGAAGCGCCGCGACAAGGTGGCCCTGGAGAGTTACCGCGACGAGGGTTACCTCGCCGCCGCGATGCGCAACTATCTGATGCTGCTCGGCTGGGCCCCGACGGGCGACCGCGAGATCGTGCCGTGGTCGGTCATCGAGGCCGAGTTCAAGCTCGAGGACGTCAACCACTCCCCGGCCTTCTACGACGTGAAGAAGCTGCGTGCGTTCAACGGCGAGTACATCCGCGCGCTGTCGGGCGAGGACTTCGCCGCGGTCTGCGCACCCTGGCTCGCCGGCACGGACACGATCCCCGCGCCGCCGTGGGAGCCGGCCGCGTTCGACTCAACCGTCTTCGCGTCGGTCGCCCCCCTGGCACAGACCCGGATCGCGGTACTCGCGGAGATCGTCGACTATGTCGATTTCCTCTTCCTCGCCGAGCCGGTCGCCGACGAGCAGTCCTGGAACAAGGCGATGAAGGAAGGCGCCGGCGAAATCCTCGACGCCGCCGCGGCCGGTTTCGGCGCGCTTGAGCAATGGACGGCCGAGCCGTTGAAGGCGGCGCTGGAGCGGGTCGGCGAGGAGCGCGGGCTCAAGCTGGGCAAGACCCAGGCGCCGGTCCGGGTCGCGGTGATGGGCCGCACGGTCGGGCTGCCGCTCTTCGAGTCGCTCGAGGTCCTGGGCCGCGAGCGCACCCTCGCCCGAATTGCCGCCGCCCGCGCCAAGCTGGGCGAATAGCAGATAGTCCCGCCATCCGCCAGAGCGGACAGTCGCCCAAAGCTAACTGTCCGCTCAGCGGGGTGACCGGGGCATTGCGGATTTGCATGCGGTGGGTACCATTCGGCCGCTGATCAACGGCCGTCCTCGCCACATCAGCCGTTCCCAGATGGCTCCAAATCGTCCCTTCTTAGGATGCGAAGCCGTGAGCCCCGGGGAAGGCTGTATCCCGAGTAGGGCCTGAGCTAGCTGGGCCGGGCGCAGAGAGCCATGTCCATCCACGGGGCGGGGAGGCCGGACGATGGTGAAAATGGCGTTAACCAGATTCGCGGCAGCGGCTGGCGCCCTGCTGGCTGCGGTGCTGCTCCTACTCGGCGCCACGCCGTTGACCGCGCAGGCCGCGCCGAAGGCCCCGGTCAAGCCGACGAGCGTGACAATCACCGGCAAGGGCATCACCGGCAAGCTGACCATCAACGCGGCCGACCAGCCAGGAATTTTCAACCAGTTGCTCAGCGAGGTCACCTGGTTGGCCACCACCAAGCCGCAAACCACGGCGCCGAAGGCGGACAAGCTCGGCCCGAAGTTCACCCTCACCGTCTTGATCAAAGACAAGGCGACCTACACGTACGACCTGTACCCGTCGGCGTCCGGCGGGCCGCGCGCGCACCGGCCGGCCAAACAGCCGTCCGGCAAGAAGGTGGCTGACGGCTGGTTCTACGGTCGGCTGACAATGTCCGAGTCGCTGCGGATCAGCGGCGTGCCCCTGGCCGCCAAGCCGGACGTGATGAGCGGCGGCATCGGCGGCGGCATCGGCACCGGCGTGGTCAACGACGAGCTCGACCCGGCCGCGACCCTCGACCAGTTCATCACCGAGATGCGCCAGCTCATTCTGCTCAACGGCGCGGTCGTGGTGGTCATCCTGTTCGGCCTCGGCGGGATCTCGTTCCTGATCCGGCGCAAGGTCTAGGCCGAGGTTACGGGTCAGCCCACCGCGGGCACCTCGACCCGCAGCACCGGGCAGGCCGGCGCCGGGGCGTTGCAGCGTTCCGCCTCGCCGAAGGCGTCCATCAGCCGCTGATCGGTTGCGGCCCGCGCCGCCTCGGCGGCGGTCAACGCCGGCCGGCCCGCCCCGGCGGCGCCGGTGTCACGCTCCCCGGCCGCCATCACCGCGACCGTGCGGCCGTCCCGCGGCCGCCGGGCGATCACCTCGTTCACCTGGGCGTTGACGTCGTCGAAGCGGTAGCGGGCGTACTCGACGTCGCCGGCCGCCTCGGCCAACGCGCAGACGTCCCGGTGGGCTAGCACCGGCAGGCAGAGGCCGGTCGGCGCGGCGTAGACGACGACCACGATCAGGCCGCGCGGGTGACCGGCCCGGTCCACCGCCGTGTACTGCCGCCAGCCCGGACCCGGCGACCGCGGCTCAAGGGTCAGGTCCGCGACCTCGGCCAGCACGACCGCGACCGGATCGACGCTCCCTCCGGGCGACGGGTGCGGCACCGGGCGCCCGGCGGCCGTAGGCATCAGCACGCTGATCAACCCGTAGCCGAGGGCCGCCACCAGGACGATGGCGACCAGGCCGGCCAGCAGCACCGCACGAATCCGGCGCCGGCGCAACTGCTTGGCCCGATGAAAGACGGCATCAACGGCATCCCCCAGCGGAGGCTCAACTTCAAGAGCCTTCGCCAGCCGTTCATCAAGAGCAGTCACGGCTGTGCCTCCCTGCCATGCCCTTCTGGCCCTCGCCTGCGAGGTAGTGGGCCGGCGGTCATGATGGCACCGGTTCGCCGAGGAGGCTCTCGAGGGCCTTGCAGCCGGCCGCGTCGTAGGCCTCGACGCGTTCGTCGGTCAGGCTCAGCACGTCGGCGATCTCGGTGATCTGCAGGCCGGCCCAATGCCGCAACACCAGTACCGCCCGGCACCGGGGCGCGAGCTTCTGCAGCGCGTCCAGCAGCAGGATCGTCTCCGTCGGGTCATGGCCGTCCGGCACGTCACTCGGGGCGACGAAGACGTGCTCGCGACGCTTGTGCTTCAGCGGAAAGGCGGCCATCAGTTCGGCGTACGCGGAACCGCCCGGGTCTTCGAGCCCGTCCCGGCGCAGATCCGCGATCACCCGAGCCAGCGCCTCCCGGACCACGTCGTCGGCCGTCGCCCAGTCACCGCACATCAGGAACGCCGACCGGCGCAACTGCGGGTACCGGGTCGCCACGAAGTCCAACAGCCCCGTGTCGTCGTCGCCCATCCACCCGTTATAGGCCCGCGGCCGGTGCGGGCGAGGGCGAACGGCCGGAGCCGACCCGAACGGCGACCTCCACGAGCGCGACCAGATCGTCCAGGTCGGCGTCGAACTCCACCGCCAAGTCGGCCGCCGGATCGACCCCGGGCAGCCCCCCGGTCACCTCACCGGTGGTGTAGCCGAGCAGGAAGGCACAGATCATCCGGGCCATCCGGGGCACCTCGGCCGCCGGCACGCCGGCATCGTGCACGGTTTTCCGCAGGGCGGCGGTCAGCCAGGACGCCGAGGCCGCGGCGGCCCGGCGGTTCAAGATCAGCGGGTACGCGCCGGGGTGCGCCCGTGAGAGCGTCCGCACCGCCCGGCCCAGGGCGCGCAGCCGCTGCCGCCAGTCGAGATCCGCCGGGTCGGTCCCGTAGGCGGTGCCGAGTTCGGCGTGCAGCAGGTCGACGAGCCCGTCCAGCAGCGCATCCTTGCCGCCGACATAGGGGTAGAGGGCCATCGACGTGAGGCCGACGCGTTCCGCCACGGCCCGCATGGACATGGCGCTGAGCCCCCGCTCGTCGACGAGCGCGAGGGCCTGGTCCAGGATCAGCCGTCTCTTGTCGTCCACGGGCACACGGTGTCGGCCTTTGCCGCCGTCCGGCGGGAACGCGCCCGGCGGGGCC
>Ga0307512_10008230_pt1 | contig 10200 bp, 10 predicted proteins | sample 14_EM_MG_FD_200267 | JGI IMG/M metagenome (GOLD analysis project Ga0307512, IMG submission 200267) | Populus trichocarpa ectomycorrhiza microbial communities from riparian zone in the Pacific Northwest, United States - 14_EM | ecosystem: Host-associated > Plants > Roots > Unclassified | place... | reverse complement strand
CTGGCTGTTATTTGCATGGATGGCAAAAAATGCTTGCTCAAGGACCTTGGTGTAGAGTTGGTCAACCCCAGATTTTCCTTCTTCAACAGTGCTTCCAGGAAGGGAGGTGATGAGGGTAAGTCTTTCGGTGGGAGGATCAATTTCAGAATCAATGAATTTGACAACCGTTGAGGCGTAGATGAAGAACCCCGCTGCCTTCTTGCACAGAATCTCAATTTCAAGTGAACTTGGCCAATCTTCTGTAAAATCCAAATCACTTCGGTTCTTGGCAAGGCTTGCTAGCTGAGTTCGGAAGAACAGTTCAATATCGCTATCCACCGCCTCGGGCTTGACCTCATGTAGCTTTAGGACTGTTGTGATCGGGGCAAGCAACTCCAATCGAAATCCAGAGCGAATTCGTGGTTCGGGCCGTCCGGTGATGAAGAACTTGACATTGGGTATCTGGTCCGCATAGCGGGAGAGTATCGACAGGATGGCGGATGCGGGCTCTTTGTCCTTGCATTCGTCAAGGGCGTCGACGATGATGAGAGCTGAGATGCGGGTGGCTTTGAGCGGACCAATGATGAGCTTCTCCATCTGCGAACAGAGGGATTCCTGTCCGGCATCGGGGCACTCCTTCAAGACCTGGAGCAGCTCCTTTCGGAACCGCGGATACTGGCAGGCGAGTTGGAAGGCGAGTGTTGGGAAGATCATCTGGAGATTGCTGCGGTCCTCGAAGTCTCGTGAGCAGAAGAAGCTGGCTCCGAGCTTTCCGTCCATGAACGTTGTCTCGGCGAACGTTTGGGCAATAGTTGATTTTCCGGTCCCAGCGAGGCCGTTCAGCCAGAAGACACGCTGGCCTTGTTCGCTCGCGAGCCAATGTTCAATATCCTCGAGGACATCCTTCCTCGTTCCCCTCAGACACCCCTCCCTGTTCCCACAGCGGTGTCCAGCGTTCGCGGTGTAGTGCATCCTGTCGAGAAGGGCGAGGTCTGCTGATTCCTATCCACCGGTCAGCCTCAGGCTGTGAGGACGGAAGGCAAGGGGGTGAGACTCACGATGAGTCGACGGCTATTGTCGTAGATATCTTGCTGCAACGAAGTCTGGTGCGAGTGTCAGAGGTGCCTGATATGGTTGGCTTGTGGATGGATGTACCTGATACTCCATCATCGCATCCCGGATATCCTCAATCAGACCTCCAAGTTTTCCCGCGTTCTCAGTATTGTTGAAGAATCCTTCAACCTTTCCTTGTTCTTCTAGTGGGGATAGATCTCGACGAACACCTTGCAACGTCCTGCCAATCCTCGTATGTCAAACTCGGTGCTCTTCCTCGAGGAGTATGTGCTTACTGTTCGAGCCTCTTTCTCCTTTCTCGCTCCTTGACATCATCCTCAGGAACGGGTTCACAGAGCCGTTCGGCAAGCGCTTTGACCCGGGGTGCCAATGATTCTATTGCTTCCTTATTTGCCTCCGTACGCTGCGGCACCGGTGAGCGTTGTGGGTAGCGTTAGGGGAAGGGGACCGTACCTCGCAATTTTCCAAGATAAAGCAGAGACCACTAGCGACAGACTTGAGGGGACCGAAGGCATCTGCCGAGTCTCTCACCCCGCGGAGGACTAGTTTGGCCGAGGCAGACGCAGTAGATTTCCAGTCCGATTTGTTCTCATCCGGGACAGCACTCGGTTCAACGTTCTCGTCGTCTGCGTTGAGTTCATTTCCTTCTTGTTCGCGATCGCTGCCCGCCACGACAGGAGTCCCTGGTCGGGAGAGCGGACCCGACGGGTCAACCCTCTCCCCACTTCCGCCAGCCCCTGGTTTTTCCACTTTGCGTTTGCTCCCTGTCAGTCGGTACTTGATATCCTTCTTCATTCTGGAGAGTGATTCTCGTATGTCGTCCATTTCGGTGTCGTGTCGGCGCAGATGGTGGTTGCGACTGGTTGCGATAACAGCTGGCTGGCCTCGTGGCTTTGATTCATTTCCACGCCAGCGCTCAGCGCTTATCGCCCGTGCAATGCGCTAGGTTCAAGAATCAATCCCGAGATATTCCAACAAAAAATCAAAATTCCATTCAAAATCTCTGCGTACACAACAAGAACAAAAGCAGGGGGCTAGTCATTGTGCACCACATAAAGCTCTCTAACAGAGGCAACAGACGACGGGATCATATCGAAACGACGACAGTTCAGTCTACAGATTTCGGCCATCGGGGGAGGATGCTTCTCTTCTGCCTCGAAATGTCCCTCCAGAGCAACCCAAAAAACGAAGCCCGTATGGTAAACTTCACCGCTCCGTGACTTGTCGCGATTGAGAGAAAACAGCTAGTTCTCATTCATCAGACCCGGTCGCAGGGACCCATCTAATCAGCACAATCATGAGGATGGAGCGCCAGTAAATACTAGACATCAGTCTCCTCGATAGCTTGTCGACTTTCCTTCAAAAAACCCAAACGACCCAGATTCACTTCGATACCAAAACAAAGAACAGAACAGTAACAAACGAGATACGATAGTAGACCACCGAAAAAACAGATTGACCACGACTCACGAGTTCAGATTCACCGGAAAGAAAGGGATAAAGGAGTTAAGCTAATTGCACTAGTACGAATACGTTACGTAGCTGTAGAACCCATGGTGATACAACACAAATTTCACACAAGAGAACACAAAGGGGGAGTGAACGACTGGGAGGAAAGAGGTACATATACTACACGATGACGGGACAAGGGTGCGATCGAGAAGCAAGTGGGTCAAGGGGGAGCAAGGTGAGGTATAGGATGAGTGAGTGCGTGAAGGAGAGAGGGGAGGGGTAAAAATAGCGGGTCCAGTGAGACAGCGGAATGGATGACCAAAGGGAAACAACGTTAGATGTTGAGTGAGAGAGCACACAACGGTATCGGATAAAGCATTTAAGAGCACTTGGGAGAGTCCATGGGAATTAGCAAATACGATCTGGTGAATGTACATCCCAGCCGGAAAAAAACCGCAGGAAGATATGTTTTGTTCATCAAGATTGAGAGATCGGGGTCGGTTTTGTTTAGATGGATCGCGCATAATTGGCGTGAGGGATCATAGACACGTCGATCAAATCTGCCGAGTCGATGAATCAGAACTTGTCGCGTTCGTTTGACTTGTGGCTTACCAATCGGAGAAGTGAAAGTCGCGACCTGCGATTACGAAGGTTAGTCTGAGGGTTTCTACGCGCCGATGTAGGAGCACACACATAAGGATGTAGATTCGTCGCTGACTGAGGGGGAGGATTAGCCCGCTCGCCCCTCCATGGCCTAGCCTCAAGCACCCCCATCGGAAGTTGAGGCCCATCTTCATATATCGTCCCAGAGATTGCTTCAAGATCAGATTTCGGGTGTTCCCTCTCCCTTCGCCTCCCACGGCCCCGGTCTTCCCACTGATCTTCCTCCGGATATTGATGATAAGATGGTGCTTCGGAATAATTTGACGCGGTATCTTCCTGGAGACCCACCTCGAAGTCCAAGGACCTAAAATTCCTGTCTTGCCTTGTCCTCAACCGCGATGCTGTGGGTGGGAACCCGCAGCCAACCTCGATAGAAGGATGCTCCCGTCGATGCCGCTTGTGGTATTGCACAAAGTTCACGGGGCTCTTGGGGGACATAGGTTGTGCGAACGTGTATTGAGATGGGGGTCTGGATTTCGGGATAGGAGATCGTGGCTTGACTTGATAGCCTATCTCGCTTGTGACGTTACGGGGAAAGAATATCTGGCAATTTTGATACATCAAAAAAGATGGACAAGCGGCGGATATGCCGGCATACCAGAAGGGTTATAGCAGAGGAAAAGAAACATCCGATTCCCCCGAGCATGAAAAGGAAATCTGGAACACAGAATGAGGAAGCATGTCCATGTAGGGTTGGAGACTGGTGTACCTGACCAAAATCTGTATGTGCGATGTCAGTGGTACGGTGGAGGCACGTCACCGGGGTTGCACTTACGGGTGATGGTTGATAATTTGTCCACCTGGCCCCACCGCATCGAGACCTAATGCAAGCAGTGGTAGACAGAAGAATATTCGGAAGATGAATCGTGCGATCTGCACGAGCCTGTCAGCATTGAAACGTATGATAGGCAGGAAGGTCTCACGTTGAAGCGATAGAAAGTGTGAAGCTGGACGACAATGGCGGCTTCTGCCCCTTCGGATTTGATATGGCGAAGGAAACCAGGGAACTTGATAAGAACATAAATGAACGCAAGAGTTGTAGCCAGCGACCCGCACGAGCCGACCACAACAACCCAAGCGTCACACTACCCGGGAATGATTCAGCCTGGTTCTCCGTCAAAGTGTAGATGGAGGTAATTACGAGAACGATGTCGTTCTTGGCCACAAATACCGTGAGTGGAATTCCCAAGACGGAAACAAAACTCCCTGAATGATCGATAACCGTCAGAAATAAACGTACCAAGGGGGTGAGAGCGACATACCGAAAAACCACATTTTGTATTCACAGCTGGAGAACCACTGGCTCTTACCAGGACCCTGGTTCAGCATGAATAACCAGAATGTCAATTCTGCGGATAAACGTATGAGCCGACGCACATTTCAGTGATAAGTAAGCTTGGGACGCTTACCTTCTAAGTGAGTGACCCTTGATGATTGGTCACATTTGTCGTTGTATTATCAGCTTGGCGATCTGCAAATGATCGGAAACCAGTGATGCGGGGAAACTCACATTTCGAGGGCCCAGGATCCCGCGAAAAGAAAGTAAAGAGGGAGGAGCAAAGAGGTGGAGCTATCAGAATATAATTGTACCGGTCGAGGGATTACTGTCCGGTGTATTGGTGAATTTTGTTGTCGAAGCTCGACTGGGCATTGTCCGCGTACCTGATCCGTCCGCAAGTACGATTAACCCTGGAAGGAAGGCTGTGTGAGTAGCTACGGGCGGAAAACGCAGCGGGGTTTCTGGGACGCACCTTCTCGCACTTTAATCACCGTCATCGATATGCTGAATACGACCAACAGTGGCACCGAAGCCACGTATGAGTACTGAAGGACAGAAGGTTCAGTCCCATCGGAGTCGCGCCATATCCATGGCTACGAGAAGAGAACTGACGGTCATAACCCTCTTGAATGCACCTGGCTGTCGTCCCGAATTCCACTTGAGGCAGCTAAATCGATCATAATTCCAGAGATGTTGCGTGAGGAAACCGAGGAACTACGCGCGTAGGGCGAGTAGGAGGGCATATCCATATCAGCGGATTGAGGAAATATTTCTGGGCGACGTTTACGCACGATGACGGCTAATATTGACCAGAGAAGAAAAGCCGCAGACGAGACTGAGCTCATTTGGCGGGGAAGGATGAAGAGGAGGGAAAGAAAGATGGCGAAAGGAAGGAGAATGAAGTAGACCGAAAGCGGAAGAAAAGCCTTCGTCACGAGCAAGAGGGTATATGTAACCAGCACGTAAGCGAAAGCTCTCTCTCTTCAAGTCGTCCTATATATCTTCCAGGATCATCCTCTCTCCCTCCCACTCAACTCTTCCTCCGGTGTACGAGAGATCTCCCCGTTCTCCATTTGTCCCCGGATGAGTGTTCGCACCTCCTCCCGAGCTGCGTCCGCCCCGGTTGACCCGGCGTTTTCTCCCGTTTTTCCCCCATCCGTCTCCGGTGGAAATAGCGCCACATATTTCCGTAGTTTCGGATAGTGCTGAGAAGAAAGTCAGCGTTCGCATCCCTGCCGAACAAGCTGCCCGTCCCGCACCAAGACGTAGTTTAGATCGACTCGGAGGGCGAATAACCGGTCTTCGTCGACTGGCGTTTGCTTTTTGGCTTGGTTGATTTTCCGTAGCAACTTTTGTCGCTCTGTATCGGTAATCCCGGATAAGAGATAACCGTGTGTGGCAGGTCAGAGACAGACTGACCAAAAAATTTGACTTTATGGTATCGCACGGCAAACACCCTCTCCTTATTCGCGGTCTCAGCCTTCTCCAAATCTTTCTGAAGAGACTTAAGTCTTCGTTCCGTTTCCACTCTCACGTCTGCAGCAAGGTCATCCTGGATGGTTGGAACTGGGAAAGCGGACTTGAGCCTTGAGACTGCGACATACCTTGGCTAACAGCCTCCTGGTCTGCCGCAGCTGCGCCTTCAATTTCGACGCTCCTGGAGTTTTCTCCGATGTCGACGGAGCCGTGGTTGCATTTTTCTTGTGCTTTGACGGCCTTTTCGAGGAAGAGGCCTCCGTCCGTGAGGGTCCCATCAGAGATCGAATCGAAAGAAAATACAATCGTGAGAAGAATTTCGGAAACCTTTTTCTCCCCCCTTTCCCCGTCTGTGTATTTCTAGATTTTATCTCCTGAAAATGCGGAACCTTGGACTACGAGCTGTACACAATATCGCGTTGCCCAACGTGAACCTTTCCGCAGTCGCGATCGACATCGAGGAGGATGCAATCTATGTCACATCCGAACGTCAGAATGCGGACGCTGACATCGAGGTCGAGATTTTTAAACTCGAGTTTCCAGAAGATGGGTTGGTGCAGGTATGTGCTTCCAGATTGGTACCAACTGTAATTGGTTGACGTGAATTAGCCCTCTCCGATAGCCCTATTTACCTCAAATTCGATCCCATCCTTCAATCCACTACCATCTCAAGTCGTCGCTTGCCAAATCTTACCGGACAACCGCGAATTGGCCGTAATCCTAAGTTGTGGAGACATTGTCACCGTTTCATTACAAGACGATGCCCCGATTGTGTGTCTTTCGACAAAGTTGTGAAATATTACATTAAACATATGCCACAGGCGGACACCGTTGGATCCATTGATTTCGGAATCCTTGCCGCTACATGGAGCCCAGACGAATCCTTGTTGGCTCTAGTTACAGGTACGTCATCGACGAGCGCAACAAATGGCGTTTCTAACAGAGATCTCAGGCGACAACAAGTTGATGCTGATGACGTCTACCTTCGACGTTCTCTCTGAAGCCTCCTTACATACCGAGGAATACGGTGAAGGTAGCGATAAACTACAAGGGACTCGAAGCGATTGTTAATGCATCCTTCCTCAGACGCGCCGATCAACGTCGGCTGGGGTTCTAAGCAGACCCAATTCCACGGTTCACTTGGAAAGGCCGCGGCACAAACTGCAACTAACCTCGACAATGTTGGTTCTAGCCCCGATGACGACGAGATTCCCCGAATCAGCTGGCGTGGAGATGGGGCGTACTTTGTGGTCTCCACCTTATCCAGCAGAAATCCTCAGGGTGGTCTGAGGCGGCGGGTTCTGAGGGTGTACAATCGCGATGCTACCCTACAATCTACGTCTGAAGCTGTCGCTGGATTGGAGCACACTCTTTCGTGGAGACCCTCCGGGAACCTGATAGTTTCTACCCAGAGGTTTGGCTTCGAAGGTGGAGGCGCGGGGAAAGACGGTCGACATGACGTTGTGTTTTTCGAGAGGAATGGCCTCAGGCATGGCGAGTTCAACCTGAGAGAACCATGGATTAAGACCACCCTGGGTGGGAAGATTTGTTGGGGATATTCCGTCAAAGAAGTGGCTTGGAGTTCTGACTCGAATATCCTATCTGTCTGGATAAGGGGGCAGGAAAAGGATGTGGGTCCGTTATGCGTCTCTCCCCCTTTCGTTCTTTGGACTCACGCCCCGGCAGTTCAACTATGGACTACTGGTAATTACCATTGGTGAGTGGTTGTCTACAAGGAACCGGACCACATATCGATAACTTCGGTAGGTATTTAAAGCAAGAGATTGAATCCTCAACCGATGAACGGTTTACACGGGTATTGTGGCACCCTGAGGATGGCTCCAAGCTAATCCTCGCTACTCCTTGTACGTGTGTATTTTTTCATCGTCTGAGATATCTCTCTGATACGTCGTCTCAGCCCAGTTATCCCTGAGGACTTACGAATGGGAGACATGGGTGTCCCCTACCACGTTCCCAAGTGACACCGGGACCGTCGCAGTCATGGATGGACGTGAGTGCATACATCTGTGATATCCCTCAAACCTCCTGACATTTCCTTATTCTCGAAGTTGATGCGCTTTTGACACCTTTCCGCTCCCAAAACATCCCTCCTCCAATGTCGTCGTTCAAGCTTGTCCTCCCCTCCGTCAGGACACCTCTACACGCCTCTTTCTCTTCGACAAATGACACCATCGCTTTCTTGTGGGAGAATGGACTGGTGCAAGTGTGGAACCTCCAGACAAGGCTTGGTCCTGGTCCCGGGAAGATCATGAGTCCCGTGAAGGTCGGAGAAGGGTCCGTTTCCGTTAGTCTCGCAAGGCGCGTCAGCGCTTCCGCAGTTGTCGATGGGAGAGTCACGCTCGCGATCCTCGGGTTGAGGGAAAACGACGTTCTTACGTACGCAGAGGTCGGGAACGGCATATTCAAACCTAAGAATGAAGTTGAATTGCCGGGACTGGGCGGGACAATACCGGACGCGGCTATAGACGTCTGGCAGGATTCAACAGGACAGGTTTTCCGAGGTTTGGCTGCCTCAATGTAGATTGGTTGCTCGTTGACGCGGTTTATCAGTTTACATCTCGGGATCCGTGAACGAAGTCGCCAAGTTCCCAGAATTCTGCTCTGCTCTCCATAGAGAGCCCAACCCGTTGGACAATGATAACCCTCTTTTCATTGGGTTATCTAAAACTGGGAAGCTACATGTTGCCAATCGGTCTGGGTCCATGACTCTCGCGACAAATGCCAACTCTTTCTGTTGTACTTCAGGGTTTGCGATCTACGCGACCTCAGCGCACGAGGCACACTTCGTCCCGATTCAATCGCTCTTTTTGGTCCTCTCCCCTGGTTACGTCGGCGAAAATAAGGTCGAAGGAGAGGTTCGGAGGGTGGAAAGAGGGTCTAAGATTGTCACAGCAGTGTCGAGCAACATGGCACTGGTGTTGCAAATGCCCAGAGGGAATCTCGAGTCTGTGAACCCACGGCCGCTAGTATTGGAGGTTGTGAAGAAGGACGTGGATGGGTTCTGGCTTTCTACTTGTTCCAAATTCTGTGCTGACTAGAAAGCCTACAGCGGACAGTGGCGCAAGGCGTTTTTATCGTGCCGCAAGCATCGTATCGATTTCAATATCCTCGTTGAACACGATCCGGACCGCTTTTTCTCCGATCTTTCAAAATTCGTGGAACAGATCGACGATGTCGACTATATCAACCTTTTCCTTACGAGCGTGGGGTGCGTTGGTTTATACATGGGCTTCTAGCTGTCCGATCGCTGACGCTGTTTATGACGAAGGAGGAGTACGATGACAACCGAGATGATCGGTCGAGTGTGCGACAGTGTTAGGACCGAACTGGAGAACAGGGATCTGAACCGGTACATAAATTCTATCCTCACCGCCTATGTTTTCCGTCAACCTCCGGACTATGAGGCTGGTTTGGCGCTGCTATTACGAATTCGAGGTATGCTGTTCGCTTCCCATTGCGTTTGGCCAACGCCTGATGGAAAGGGGGTGGCTACTAGAAAGCGCGCCTCACTTGGTCGAAGATGCGGTGAAATATATCATATTCCTCGTAGATGCCAACGCGCTGTTCGACCTCGCGTTGGGGATGTACGACTTTTCTCTCGTGTTGATGATCGCTCAACACGCGCAAAAGGTAGCTGACTCAGCTTTGGCCGTGAAAAAAAAAAAAAAGCATCAGGATGCTGACTGCCTGTAGGACCCAAGAGAATATCTGCCGTTCCTTCGGGAGCTGAGGTCCTTGGAGACGAATTACCAGAAGTTTAAGATCGACGATCACCTCAAACGGCATGAGAAGGCTTTAAGGAGTTTGAGTAACGCTGGTGGGTAATTTCACTGAGCTTATTTTTTCGTGGATTCATATGCGATTGCTTAGGCCCTCATCGGTTCGACGAGGCGATGGCTTATGTCGAGAAGCATCGGTTGTATGATCTCGCGCTGTCGATGTGGGAAGGAACGGAGAATTATAAGGTCTCTTTCGAGCCATTTTGATGCTTGTGGATCATAATTGACTATCGGGAAATGCAGTCCGTCCTGAACGTGTACGGCGAGTACTTGTTCGAAAGAAGGGAGTTCTCACAGGCAGCTCTGGGTAAGAGGATTTATTGAATGTTTGTCCTGACGTTTTCTCACCCGCCCTCCCCCCTCCAGTGTTCGTCCAAGCGGAAAAATTACCAAAGGCCATGATCGCCTACGAGAAAGCTCTAGATTGGAGAGAACTGTTCGATCTTGCGGTTCGAGAGAATACACTGGAAGGCGAGC
>Ga0307512_10008229_pt1 | contig 10201 bp, 9 predicted proteins | sample 14_EM_MG_FD_200267 | JGI IMG/M metagenome (GOLD analysis project Ga0307512, IMG submission 200267) | Populus trichocarpa ectomycorrhiza microbial communities from riparian zone in the Pacific Northwest, United States - 14_EM | ecosystem: Host-associated > Plants > Roots > Unclassified | place... | reverse complement strand
AGTTAGACATACTCATTCTCAACTAATTTCACAGAGAGAAAAATTCATTACATAAAACACATTTTATTTTATTTTATTCAAAAAGCTCACATTTATGCCAATAAAAATCAATCAAATTGTACATTTTATTTAATTCTACAAACTCAAATGACCAAAAAAGCAAACTCGTCTTCTAACAGTAATAGCTAAAACAGAATAGACCATATATGAGCAGAAACTACAAGCCAGTACTATTTAACATTACAGTTCAAAATTAAGAAAGTCTAGTTGAAAAAACTAGAACAAATAAAAATGTAGTGTAAAAGAACAAAAGGGGTAAAATAAACTAAAAATTAAAGGAATAAAAGGATAGTTCTCACACAGAAGCCAGTCTTGATCATGAACAACTCCATAGAAGCTCCAATTAAAGCACCAGCAGCTGATATTTTCACGTACCAATCTAAAAACTTCATTTCCACTGTAAATTTTATTTAATCAGTTTAGCAGTACAAAAATAGAAAGCAATTAACAAACATTAAAGCAGGCATGAGTTCAATGTGAAACTTCTTCAGTGAGTATTTAGATTAAATCGAATATACCATGTGGTTGATTTTACTATGCAAAAATGTGAGCTCTTAGAATTAAATAAAATATCATATCATGTAACTGATTTTTTTTTCTCCGTTACCATGACCTTGGCATGCAAATTAGTGAATTGGTAATGGTGTTGTGAGTTGATTGACATATGTGGATTGTTTGTTTGAGTGTTACACTTACATCTTTCTGCACTGTGTTGGAGGATCTTATCAATACTTCATATTCCACTCACAGCTATATTACTTGAGCAAATCAGCAAAAAGGACAAATTTGTAAGGTACATACCAGCAAGTCCTTAGATTGGAAAAGGAATTATCTAGTAGACTTAAAGTTGCTTCTACAGAGACCTAAGCTTTAAACCAATCAGACTAACAAATAGACTTCACTACCGTATGACACTTTAAATACAAATTTTGCTTGTATAAATACCTTTTAACACAATCAAAATCACATGCATGCAAAAATGTATTTTGTGTAGGCATGTACTTTTATAACGAAAAAACATTGCAAGCTCTAATATTTTATAAATAATAATTCCTACAGGCACATTTTGAATTAGACACTAAACTCATAAAATTGCTAAGCTGTCAAATCTGGATTCAAAAACCAAAGATCGCAAGTCCAAAGCACATCCAGATCAAACCTTCAAAGTGCCTAAACTATGTAAAAACCAAGGCCACAAAATATTAACAAATCTAATTTCAGTCTTAATTTCACAACATCCATCACCTGCATCTTTTTTTCATTAACCATTAAAGACTAATCTGTATATCTGATATAACTATCAGGAACTAAATGAAAACAGATTTTTATCCCCGGGTGCTAAACTCTATCTTTCAAACTCAAGGGATCAGATTGTAATATATAAAACATGAGGGACCAAAGTGACCTTTGTCCATCGTTCTCAATTCTCACCAGCAACATCGGGTGTTGCGGTGTGCTACAGCCAAAACAATCTCTTTTTTTCCATCTTACTCTTTCCTTGATGAAACTTAGCAATCTCATATGAATCGAACCTTAAGATCAATATAAATATATATAATATATAATCCCTTTGAACTCAAAAATTTATCAGAACCCTATCAGTTATCACTTTCCTCAAACCAATATTTAGCAAATCAATTTCATAAATCTTAACCCGTAATCAACTCTCCAATAAATGAAACTTAGTATCCACCGAACTAACTTCAAAGACAAACCCATTTACCATAAACCTCAAACATCCTACGTACATCAAATCAAACCCTTTATGTTCATTTCTCGCATGTAAAGTAAGAGGAGAAAACCCTCAATTTCCAGCCAGTACATATATGATGGAGACATGAACTCAAACGAAACCTCAAAAGTCTAAGAAATGAACAAACTTACCAAAATGGGTCTTAGATGTTGGCCTTTCTTAACCAATTTACAGCAGCAAATTCAACGCCAAAAATACAAGAGAACAAAGTTTATTAATGGAGCAAAGGAAGTCGGAGCACAGAGAGTTTGTGCGCCTTCCCCAACACTTCAAATGAATTGTAGTCTGTAAGTCCAGTTCTGCCACGGAACCGACTTGTCTTTTTAATAATAATAAAAAAAAAAAGTGAAGTGCCTATCCAGAGGATTAAATTTTTTTAAAATACAAAAATAAACAAGACTAAAACACTACCATATTAAAAATATATTTTAAAAAAAATTATTTTTAATAACAATATATCAAAATTATTTAAAACTATATAAAAAAAATTATTTTAAAATAAATTAAAATTTAAAAAAACACATATATAAACATACCCTAAACTCTAAAGAAGTTTAAAATGATTCAGTAAACTTTAAATTTTTTTATTTAAAATTAATTTTTTATATATTTTTTAAAAATATTATATTAAAAATAATTTTTTAAAAATAAAAAAAATTATTTTAATATATTTTTAAATAAAAAATATTTTAAAAATGAATTGTTACCGTATCAAATTCAATCATCCCTTTGCAGACTAGATAAATCACACAAAACTGAAACGACTTGTCATCTTCTCTTTTTTGTGGTCTCAAATTTATACTTGGGGCCGGTGATGACGACGACGAGGAGTTGAAAAGCTAGTAAGTTTGATTATTTGCAATAAATTACTACTTGGGTTACTCTATTTTTTTCCTTCTCTAGGTGTTTTTGATGTTTTAAAGGACTTCCATTTTAGGGGGTTTGCTACCTTTTTGTGTCTCTGTGTGTAAAAAGAAACAAGCTTGGAAGATGGCTTCCGTCAATCTCTACTGTTCCTTCTTGGCCTCCTCCCGTTTACAGTGAGTGACCAATCTCTCTTATGGTAATGTTCATGTTATGTTAGGATTTTTATAGGTGAGAAAGTCATGTCACTGTGCTAGGAATTTGAACAATCTGTACATGTAACTGGTAAAATTGAAGATTTCAATGCTAATTGTGAAAATTTTGCATTTTTGGGTGATTTGTGGAGTTTTTTTTTTGTGTCAATCATCATACTTGTTTGACTAAATCACCTGCTTTGTTTCTCTTTGGACACTAGAGGCCACTACACTGGTCTACATTGTGTGTGTCCATTCGTGAGAAGAGGGCACCTTACTTATCTGGGCTCTGGTGATCTTGCTAAAAAACTGTGCTTTAGTTTCAAACGTGATGGTAGAGCTGGAGCTGGAGCCTCTTCCATATCTGGAGAGGGTGATGTGCTATCTTATCCCAATGATAATATAGTTTCGGGACAGGATATGTTTGTGAACCAATCACCTGGGGTTGAGTTACAACCTGATGCTATAGGTTTTGGAACATTATCAGCGGAAATAACTCCTTCCACTGGTGGTTTCTTCGCTGATAATGATGAATATGACCTCGATCGTCCTACGGAAGGATGTGCCTCAATCCCAGAGGCCATTGAGGATATTCATCAAGGAAAGGTTCGTCCTCTTCATTGATATTTAAATTTTTGGGTGTATTAAGGATGCTTAGGTCGTACATTATTACTTGGAAGGATTTTATGTTGCTAATGTGTGATGGTCTTTGCAGATGGTAATTGTTGTAGATGATGAGGACAGAGAAAATGAGGGAGACCTTATAATGGCAGCATGAAAGGCAACACCAGAAGCTATGGCATTCATTGTCAAACATGGAACTGGTATAGTGTGTGTGAGCATGAAAGCAGAAGATTTAGAAAGATTGGAACTTCCTTTAATGGTAACTCATAAGGAGAACGAGGAAAAACTGTGCACCGCATTCGCTGTATCGGTGGTACGTAACTAACTTTGCTTTTTATGTTATCTAATGGGTTGTGATCTTCCTCTTTTAAATGAAAAGGCTAAAACTTTTTCAAGAAACCATTATGTTAGTCTGATTTATAAAGTGTTGCTGTAAAATGTATCTGCTTTGTAATTAACACGTTTTAAGGGCACGCCATTCCTTTTCGTCTTTGTTTCCTGTTTATGTTTAAACAATAACTATTTCATCATCTTTCTTCTTTTTATCATCTATGATGTATAGATTGATCGCAATTGTAGAATCACAGGCGCATGTCCTGTGGCTTGCTTTTTCTCTTGAAGTAGATAAATCTTGAAGTCTTAGGAATCATCTTTAGGTCTTTGGAAGTGCTTTCTGACCATGTAACGTGTTTTGATGTGCACTTTAGCAGCCACTGTCATGCTAATCAAATCATGTCCACGGGCTTCCTGGTCCATGTTATATTTCTTGCAACTGTCTTGGATTTTCAGAAGCTATTGATTGTGCCAAAATGATCTAGATTTTTTTTAAAAGGGTACTTGGTATGATTAGGTATCGGAATGGTGGTGATATCTCTTTTCCTTTGAGTAGGAATATCACTTGTGATGTTTTAAGTTTGTTTGGCAATGTTTGAAGTAGAGTTAACTGAATGTTTTCTATAACATTTTGTAGATTAGATTTCTTTAGAATTTGGATATGAGTAATACCCAAGAGTAAAAAAGAATTAGAGCGTGGTGTTACAAGCTGAGAAGGAAATCCCAGTGGGATGATACGTATGTGGCATCCGAGGAGGTGAGGAAGTAGGATGTTGTGATAGTGGCAATAATTTTCCCCTGATAGGAAATGCTAGACAACTGGTGTATTCCTAAAGGGGGGAATGTTGGTGTGACGCTTCTTGATTGTCAGTCCATTTCATGGAGAAAACTTAGTAAAGAGAGAGCTGCAGTTAGGGTTGGTAAGAAGATTTGGGTTTTGCCCTGGGGGATGGGATATGTTGAGAGTTAAATAGCCATCGACCAAAAGAGTGATAAAGAGGCTAATTTACGACTGACATTAAGGAATGCTTAGGTAATGTGATCATGGACCAAGAAAAGTCAAGCAGGTGCCATACATGAATAAATTTCATTTTTGGGTTTTGTTAGTAATTCATAATTAATCCCGTATATGAATAAATTGATGGTGAATATTATGACTAGCTCCAACTAACAGCACACTTCAATTGTTGCATCTTTGAGCTACTGTTTCCCAATTTATAGAAAAAATTAAATAATAAAATGAGCTTAACATGACCTTTGCATGATAATTATACAAACAATCAAGGAACAATAATTGAGATTGGAAGTGACAATTATGACTGTTCTGTCTTAACAAATTATCAATAGATAAATGCTTGACCAGATAAATAATGGAAGGCAACATGGGGAACAACAGATGTAGGAAAATAAAAAAGGCATATACACGTTTCAAGTAGCATAATCTCAGGCTTCATTTTTCTATTTCACCAGCTATGCATGTTCAGCTTAGTCCAGGTGGATTTTGACTGAGAAAATAAGGTTATTCAGCTGAAGAGGAGGGACATGGATGAGAAAATGGCTTGATGTTGTAGGAATTATGGGATTGTTATATAATATTTAGAGAAGAAATTTCCTCTTTGAGACCCTATATTCTTTTTCATCAAACTAGAAATCTTCTTTTCTTTGAGAATTAGTGTTCATAGTGGTTTTAAGATGTGGGGGTTTAACTTAGCTAATTATATGTGAAAGTTTTTGTCAGGGGAAACATTAACTACCTATGGACTCTTGATAGAGAATATTCTTGAAGCCAGCTTCCTCTTCTCCCTTCTCCCTTCTCCCTTCTTTCTATTTTTCCTGTTTTTCATTTCTATCTATGTAATTTTGTAGTGAGAGAAATGTGTGAGGTTAGATAGCAGGTTCTATTTTGTGGGTTATGGTAGTTAACAGTAATCCAGTGTGCTTTCCGTTGTATGTGACCACTATTTCTGTGATTTTTCCTGATTGTCAGTTTTTATAGGTGAAGTGTGTATAGTGTGGGTCCCAAACTAGAGGTGGTTGTTAATAAGTGTCCATATTCCATTAACTGTTGCTACATGATGGTTGGTTATGTATTCTTGACCTTGTTGGAGATTAAAGTCAATATTTTCAACCATTTTCGACAAAGGAAGTTCTTGTTGCAGTTTTCTTATTCTTAGGGTCAAAAGGTTTTATTTGCTACATGTGCACCGTTGCAACTAGTGAGCAATGGGTTGGTTTGAGTATGGTGTATTGGGCAGCAGGAGTTGAAACATTTTGATTAAAATGGCATCTAGTTGTAACTTACTTGCAATGCTTGTTTACTGGAATCATCCTCTTCAAATATCAAATGAATCACTAGCTACTGGGCTAACAAGGTCAGCTGGTGAAGTAGCAAAGCCAAATTAAGAGTGTGGATGGAGTTCTGCAGCCTAATATCTAAAAAGACACCCCATTTTTGTCTGTGATCAGGCTTACTACATCATCAAACCTCTTCCCCTAAATTTTGAATTTGTCAATTAAAATCTCCCTGTTAACAAACTATCTGCATTCGGTGCTTTAATTACTTATGTGGTCGCGCAGTTTCACTGATGTTATAGCTTTGAGTATTCTGAAAATCTTATCTTCATGTTGCTTGTGCCACTAGTTTTTTTTCTTATATTCTATTTTCTTATCTTTTTTGTTTTTTACTGTGTCATTCATGTTTTTTTGGAAGTGTCAAAATATCTGTGACTTCCAGCTCTCTTGTACGATGCCAAGAGAGTTTATCATCCAAGCTATCAGTCTCTATCAATTGTGTAACCTTGGCTCTACCTGCTGATTGCTTTCTCTGTAATTAGCATAATCTTGGTTATATATTTAGCTTCTACTACCTGTATCTCAAACTTCGTATGTTCTTAATTTCTAGGATGCAAAACATGGCACATCAACAGGTGTCTCAGCTCGTGATAGGGCAACAACCACAGTAGCTCTTGCCTCCAAAGATTCAAAACCTGAAGATTTCAATCGCCCAGGCCATATTTTCCCACTCAAGTACAGGGAGGGTGGTGTTCTAAAAAGAGCTGGACACACAGAAGCCTCAGTTGATCTTGCAATGCTGGCTGGGTTGGAGCCTGTTGCTGTTTTATGTGAGATAGTGGATGATGATGGCTCTATGGCAAGATTACCAAGGCTTCGTCAATTTGCACAGGCGGAAAACTTAAAAATCATTTCAATTGCTGATCTAATCAGGTTTTGTCTCCACACACAGTTGAAAATTCTCTTTTCTCTTCTATTAGCTGTCAAACTCTGCTCCACATTTCTAAAAATCATTGACTAGCATGGATGGTGAAATGTGCTCTACATCTGAACTTTATGCATCAATATATCTTCAGAACAACCTACCTCTTCCTACAGAGGTTCAAGTGAATATTTTTTCCTGTTCTATTCGTTATCAAACTTTCCTCCACATAACTCAAAATCAGTGACGAGCATTGATGGTGCATTTGCCATCGAAATGTGAACTTTGTGAATTCGTATATCTTCTGAACAACCAACCTCCTTCTAAAACGGTTGTAATTTGTTCCTCATGGTGATTGATATCGGGCATGACCTAGTTCTGCAGAGCCCTGCCATTAATCCCTCACCCCCCAAAAATGAAAAAAACAGGAGCATATTTTAAAAAGAATGAACAGAAATAATGAAAGCATCAATTGTTTTGGTGATATTTGTATTTTTTAAGTGAAAGATATAGGAGGAGAAGAGATAGATTGGTGGAGCTGGCTGCTGCAGCTCCAATACCCACAATGTGGGGGCCATTCAAAGCCTACTGTTATAGGTCATTGCTGGATGGGATTGAGCATATTGCAATGGTCAAAGTAAGTTACTTCATTCAAATTAGCAGCCACCTTATGAATATGTCTCTTTGCATTTTGTGCAACACTAAATTCAAACTCAACTTTCTAGATCTAGTGTTCTTACACGGTGGTCAACTAAAATTCAACAGTTAAGAAGAGGATTAGAGATGTGCTCATGCTTTGTTTGGGTGGCTGTTGTTTTTCTTTTCTTTTTTTCTTTTCTTGTCTTTTATACTGTCTATGATATATTAGTTCTGCATACGTTGTTGTTGACTTGGATCAGCATTTCATACAATGCTTCACCTTCGCTCAACCAAGCTTCAGCGTCAAAGAAGTGTGCACATGCCCACTGTGTATCGGGGCATGTTTAATGAAATTATTTCAAGTTTGTCCCCCCTTTGATTTGAAATCAAATTTCAGGCTGATGGAACATCCAAAAAGTTAGCAATCTATTTTAAAAGTGCTGATGGAACATGCTGATATTTAGAATATTATCATTGGCTGTTCACACCAGTATCATCTGTCCCATTTAAGGGGGAAAGCTTGCAAATATCTATTTGACTTTCTTGTCATCATTTGGGAGTAAAACTATTACCACCAGACATTTGATTGACAAACACTGTTTATTTCTTCTATGTTTTTCGTTCATTTGGTGAGGTGGAGTGTCCTGGTACCATGATTAATAATGGCATTCTGACATACACAGGGTGAAATTGGGGGTGGGAAAGATATTCTGGTGCGGGTACATTCCGAGTGCCTCACAGGCGACATTTTTGGATCAGCTAGATGTGATTGTGGGAACCAGCTAGCACTTGCAATGAAGCAAATCGAGGAAGCTGGCAGGGGTGTTCTGCTGTATCTCCGTGGACATGAAGGTAGAGGAGTTGGCTTGGGTCACAAGCTCCCTGCTTATAACCTTCAAATTGATGGACGAGATACAGTTGAAGCCAACAAGGATCTGGGTTTACCTGTCGATTCTCGCGAATATGGCATTGGTGCACAGGTACTATCTTCTTAATAGTTTGATAATTTATTCTGATTTCATCCTCTCTGTGCAGTCCTGTCCTTGTTTATCTCTCTCTCTACCACGTAGTTAGACAAAATATAGAGCACACAAGCCTCTATGATTGAAGAATTGTGATCGTTTCTTAGCTGATCTTACTGGAAAATTGCCCTTTTTTCATTCTAATTATAATTTAGTGAACATCGTTAGTTTTCTAAGTTATGCCCACACCATATTTATTTGACTAGCTTTGATCATACTTGTTGGGTTATCAGAACAAAGTCTTTCTACCGAGTACCTTTCGTTGGTATTATCCAGATATTTAAACATTCATGTTATTTAAGAGCAATTGAAGTTTATACTGCATTTGCATGGTTAGAAAGCATCTTTACACTAGTTTCACTTATTACATAAGATGGCCTCTTTGAAACTAAAGTGTGCACTTCTCATGAGATCTCTGTTGTTATTAGCATTCCTCCCTCTTTAATTTCCTAGTTTTTCATGGCATAGATTCCTCATTGTAGGCAGCTGAAATGTTCGGTCCGATTTATTGCAGATGTTGAGAGATCTGGGTGTTCGAACAATGAAACTGATGACAAATAATCCAGCCAAATATGTTGGGCTCAAAGGCTATGGTTTGGCAGTTGCAGGCAGGGTCCCCCTGTTGACACCAATAACCATGGAAAACAAGAGATATTTGGAAACTAAACGTGAAAAAATGGGGCATATATATGGTTCAGATAGTGGCCTTGTGAACGGTCTTATCGGTGAAAACGATAATTCAACCACCGGCAGCCTGTCCGATGGTGTATGATATCCAAGGCATAAGTGCTTCCTGCAGGTCTGTTCAAGGGAGTAAAATGAATAGTAAGTTCCAAAGTCTTTTTACCATGAAAGAGAAAATAAGCATTCTTTGTTACCGTTGTGTTACTTACCTGTACTCCTTGGTTTTAGGATGTAAATAATAAATAATAATTATGAAATTAATTTTTTTTCCTTGTGGTAAAGTAGGAGGCTGTAGTTTTTATTCCGTGCTATTGTAACAAACACGGAATTGAGGAGTCCAAGTGCCATTTGACGCTAACTGTTCCACAAGGAATTATTGTACATAAAAGAATCTTCACATGGCCGCATTTTGCTTGGCCTAATTTTCAACCGGACCATTATAATTATAATTTTATTACCTATAATCTAAATAGTGTGGTGTTTTCACCGAATATTGACTCTATTGTTCATTTTCTTGTATTTTACCGTGGATGACTGTAAAATTTTGTATTTTTAAATTTTGTACTCAAATTTTTTGTTTGGATGATTTAGTCCTAATTAAAAAGCAATTGATTTTGAATTCTTATGAAAGTGTGAGATTGGAAGAGGAGGGATCAAAAAAAAAAAAAACACAGCAAATATAAGTGGTGTGCCATAAGTTTTTTTAAAAGATGTACTTTGGTCCTCCAACTTAAACAATCATGCAAATTATATAATTTCGGTTCCTCAATATTTTTTCAATTTTATTTTGGTACAAAAGTTTGTTTTTGTTATT
>Ga0307512_10008228_pt1 | contig 10201 bp, 18 predicted proteins | sample 14_EM_MG_FD_200267 | JGI IMG/M metagenome (GOLD analysis project Ga0307512, IMG submission 200267) | Populus trichocarpa ectomycorrhiza microbial communities from riparian zone in the Pacific Northwest, United States - 14_EM | ecosystem: Host-associated > Plants > Roots > Unclassified | place... | reverse complement strand
AGTCGCGGGAAGTCGTTCATACGACGGCGCTGGGAGCCGGAGGGCTAGTCGATCGAAGTCGTAGTCGACGCCGTGTGGTGTTGGTGCAGAGGACGCAGGAATAAGAAGGCCACGCGTTGGGCTGAAGATGGGGAGAAGGGTGGGGAGAAGGGTGGGGAGAAGGAAGGGGGGAAAGACAAGTAATGTGTAGAAGAATCGGTCCTGGTGAGTAGGTTATGAAAGAAATGCCCCGCACATTATGTACGACGTGTGCGGCACTAAAGCGCGTTGAATGTATGTATATACCACAGACGATGCGAGCAGCCGCCAAGACGGTGTGGATTGCGCCAAGTACAACCCAAGTGTGCGGCGTGCGGCTCGGCTCCATACTTTCGGGGCGGCAGTCTAGACCGTCTGCCTACCTCCGGTATCATGTAGAGTGGTGCTGTATGTACCGGATGCGCTGGAGTCGATCGATATGGCGTCTTGTGTTGGGTGCCGAGAGCTTTCCACGGTTTCAGATTTCGTCGTATCCGATCCGGGAATCGGTGTGGGGATTTTGTCCGTGCAAGCAGACACAGGTCGCGGCCGCGGCCCTGCGGGCTGTCGATGTAGATGCGTGGACCTTGGCATCTGGCTTGTCGGGAAACAACCAGAAGGAACAGATAAGTATGTAGACTAGATACGAGAATTCTTCACTCCACGACCACCCGATGGCCCGCCAAGACGCACCCAACTTTGCCCTTTGCGATTATGCACTCGGCGCCGCACGGCTCGATTGACGCTGGTTATATGTGTGTGTCTTCCCGTGGGTCTAGATATCCAGGCATGTCCACGCTGGCTCGTGCCAGCATCTCACGGTCTCGGAGACCCGGACAGTTGCGGTGCATGGGTTCGTTCTGGAGTCCGTTAGCTGGCGGGATGGATGTCCGACTTCTTCGAGCTCGACGCAATTCGCCGGCAGGAATAGCAAACTTCCCCCCCTCCTCATTCACGTGTCGACTGCGATACTACGCGCATGGCAAGTAATGTGTCTTTTTTCCTGGGGTGTCTAACTGATGGCAAACAATACGATAACCCGAGAAGTGCACTGCTATGCCCACTGATGGGCAAAGTGTACTTTCCCCTCTCACACGCCGGTGCCCAGACGAACAAGGCTTCTGGTGTCTACGAATTGTATGCGAGTATAATATCTGAGCTCACCCACAGAGTCGGCCCACCGAATCAAGGTCCAAAAAAGCGCAATGTCGGTCTCCAAATGCACAATATATACCTTCCCATACCTTCCCGGCACATAGTCAACCCGGTCTACCGCCTCCCCAGTGAACCAGAACATACATGGATTACATCCTACCGAGTCTACTCGATTAAGCCACCGTCACAACCACCACCCAAATCAGACCAGACAGATCAGAGCAGACACATACAGAGAGTGAGACACATCGTAACAAGAAAAAACGAAGGAAGAGAGAAAAGGGAAGGGAAGAAATCAAACGCCCGAATCAACTTGCACGCAACAGCAACACAACTACAACTCGGAAGGAAGTTTCGACAAGCTTTCTCCCCACCGCCACCAGTCACCGCACACAATATTGACAACCTCGTGGAAATACCGACTTAGTTGAAGTCCTGGACATATGAAAACCCGCGGAATTCTTCCTGCATTTGCTGGGTGAGTACTGTCGAGAACGATGTGAGTACGCGGCATGATCAATCGCAGCAGCAGTTTCCTGGTTGGCTTACCTGAATTGACGGGTGTAAGGACAGGAGTGACACTGGTAAATTCTTGGTCAAAGTTCGAGGTATCGGTAGCATTGGCGATGGTCGGCCTGAATGGGGGTTCAATCCTTTTGTGATAGATGTCATCCCAGTTAATGTTCTTGAAGAAAGGGTGCGCCATGATGTCTTTGGCATCGTTGGGACCCGCCCCCAGACGCAGTTCGGGCTCTCTCGTAAGAAGCTGCGCCAAGTCAGCTCTAGGAACGACGGGAAGTCGGCTGGATGGATGCCTACCTTTTGCAGGATTGACACGGAGTCTCGTGGCATGTGGATGGGGTACAGGGGCTCATCGGACAGAATTGCATCGTAGATTTCATCTTCATCCTCACCACGGAAAGGAGACTGCTGAAGCAACATCTGGTATATCAGAACACCAAACGCCCACCAGTCCACAGCTCGACCATATCGTTTGTCCATCAGAATCTATTATTGTTAGCATGATCTGGATAGAGCGAGCTCAGGGGGGTAAGGCTATCCTCACTTCCGGCGCCATGAACTCGGGAGTACCGCAAAAGGTACTTGTAGTGGATCCATAATGCATGTCCTCCTTGCACAGACCGTAATCTGCAATCTTGATGTGACCATCCAAAGTGAGCAAGATGTTGTCGAGTTTTAGATCGCGATAAATAACGCCGTTCTCATGGAAATATTTGAGCGCCAGGCACACTTCCGCAGCATAAAACCTGCAAAAACATTAGTCGGAAGAAACAGAGGGTGGGGGTTTTTTTCGGGAACAATTACTGTGCTCTGTTGAAGCCAAACTGGCCTCTTTGGATGTGCAACATCAAATCACCCCCGCTGATGTACTCCATCACGAAATAGACGCGGGTCTCGGTCTGGAAACACGCGTGCAGGTTGAGCAGGAATGGATGCCTCTCCTTGTTCGCGATCAGGAACACCCGTTTTTCTGACCGTGTGCTCTCAACTTCATCGTTCTCAATGATAAACTCCTTCTTGAGCACCTTGATGGCGTACAGCTGCTTGGACGCCTTGGTTTCCGCCAACATAACCTTACCGAAGTTACCCTTACCCAAAACTGCCAGGAAGTTAAAGTGGTCCAGTCCAATCTTTTGTGGCCGAGACTGTTGTTGCACTTGTTGCTGGTGCTGGTGTTGGGGCGGGGCCTGCTGCTGGATGGGAGACTGTTGCAGCGGGTGCTGCTGCTGCTGCTGCTGTGGGAGAACCTTGGGGGGAAGTGCTGCCGCGGGAGGGGGTCCTTGGGGCGGGGGAGGAATCATGATGTTGGGCGGCGGTCCTTGGGGAGTCTTGTAGAGCGCATTTTTTGGGGAGCCGTATGGATCTTGCGGCGCTCCCGGTTGGTACGGGGCGTTGGGCTGGTGTGGCTGGCCCGGAGGCGGCCTCACGCTCTGGGGCGGGTATCCTGACACGGCACCAGGAGGAGCACCCGGCGGAGGCTGGTAATACTGCTGGTATCCAGTCGAGACCGGCCGGGCAAGCGCCGCAGCCGCAGCCGCGGCTGCAGAATCGGTCCTTGGCTGAGGGGTGTATGGTTGCGGCGGAGGGTACTGAGGAGCTTGGGTCATTTGAACTGGCGATTGAGGTGTTGACGCACTGCTGCCGGAGTAAGCAGCAGTCGCCCCTGCATTGGCCAGGCTCGACGGTGTAGCTGAGGCGTAAGAGTGCCGTCCCTGGTTCAGTGGCCGCTCCTCGCTGACAGACCCACGGTTGTCCGGCGAGGGCCGCATACGTTCCGTCATAGATACCGGCTTCGGCTTCGGCTGCACGTGCTTCTTGGACCGAAGCTCTGCAAGAATGGTGTTGGCAGCCTCCATGGACATGCCGCAGAAGTCAGGGACCAGATGCGTGCATTGAGTGTGGCAGGTGAGCGCACATTCTGTCCCCTTGTCGTCAGCGGGTTGCCTTCCCAAGTTTGCTCATATGACATACCTGTACACTTGCGTGCGTTCTTCTTCCCTACGGGAAGCATATAACCACAGTGGCAGCACCAGTTTGCGCCAAGGTTCGTCGTAGGCTCGAACCTGTGGGGGATGCGGTGGTTAAGCTTCTCTTCTTCTGGGTCGGTTTCTGCGTTGGACTTCGAGATGCACTTTGTGACCACCTTCTGATAGCACTTCTTGTGGCAGGTATATTTGCAGTCGGAACATTGCATGCCGGCAGAATACTTGAGAAGCTCTCCGCAAAGCGCGCAACGCATGATGTTGTAAAACTGTTGCTGCACGAACTTGTGGCCATACATCTCGTGAACTTCTTCTTTCTTTGCACGGACGGCGCCTTTTCTCCCGAGTCCCAGGTCCAACGGTCGTTTGCCCCGGTTGTACTTCGCTACGGTGGGTTAGTTCACGGTTTCAACGGCGACCAAGGGGAGGATTCCACGTACTGAAGTTCAGCGAGAGATGGATCTGCCCGACAGGCTCCAACGCGAACCACGCCTCAATGTTCGGCGCCGAATACACACCCTGCGGCTGTTGCTGCGCAACCACACGTCCCGATGCGCCTATCATTGGAGGGGGGCCGCCCGGTGTCCCGGCAGCAGAAGGAGGTACGGAAAATTCGAGCCCGCCACTTGCCCTTCCCCCAGCACCGCCGTCGTTCGCCATCCTTTCTGCGCTGACCCATCCTGAACTGCTTATATCTGCCTCGATCTTTTTCCGCCGCAGTTCCTCCACAAGATCCGAGATGCGCACCCACAGCATCCCAACCGGCAGCGGATGTTCTCCAGGCTTGTCGTAGACGATGATCTCAACCTCGTTGGCCTTGTCGACATCGATTTCATGACCCTCGTCAATCCATTTGTCGTTCCTCGTGGATTTCGTCCGGACTCGGGTGGCATCCTCGACTTTAATGATGACGAAAGTTTCTGGCCCGCGGGCGAATCGCGATGTTGTCGCGTGGTCGACATCCTTGACGGCGAGAACCCGACACTGCAAGCGCCCAGTCAGTGGACGACGGATGTTCGGGGCGTTGATACTATCGTCTGTCGCAAAGTTAGTTTCTCACGATAACAATAAGCTCCGCGATGTCTCGGGTGCCCCCACCATCTGCGTCGTCGCCGACGTCCATATCCACGTGGAGGTCCTCGTATCGTTTCAAGGCTTGTTTTAGCAGCTGAATCTTCTGACTACTCTCTATCCTCCTGCTTTCAGCGTCCCGTCCGCTTCGGCGGTCTCCGTCCATCTGATACAATTTTGCCATCTTTTCAATTCCCTCCTTGTACTGCTTTTCGACACCCAGCTTGAACTCCAGCTGGGACAGCATCAACTGAATCCGCGGGCCAAGGTGCGGGGTGTCATATTTGATCAAGTCTGGGGAGGAATATCATCGTCAGCGACCGTTTCCCTCCCACCACACGCCGAAGACGGTGGACGATGCCGACGACGAACCTAGCTTCGAGTAGTTGGCACGAGATTTCGGCTGCGATCCAGGTTCCTGCGCGAACGGCTTGTTCGGAGGCGACATCCCTTGATAGTTGCCGTAGCCTGCTAACGCGCGAAAGAGGTCGTCAGATCGAATCGCCTCAGGTTTACCCCTCCTCCCCGCGACCGTGGGATAACCTACCATCGGACGTCTGCATGTTCTGCATACCCGTAGTGGTCTGCCTCATGACCCTGTTCTGCAGCTCTCTGTACTTCTCCTCCAGATAGCCCAGGTTTCTTTGCGACTCGCGGATCTGGTTGTCGAGACGTTGCTGCACGGCAGCGTTATCGGTCGATTGCCGCATCGCACGCGCCCCGTTGATCAGAACCTTCTCCCGTTCTATCTTTCGATAGACGTCCTGCATTGTTTTTTCCGCCATGGTTGCGAAGGCGGGAGGGGAGGTGGGGGGAAGTGGGAGTGGACGGAGGTGGTGATGATGCTGTTGGTGGGAGGTGAGGTTGTGTTGGTGTTCTGGCCTGCTCTCCCGGTGGGATCGCCGAGAGCAGGGTGTTGTCTGGTCGAGCTATGTAGCAGCGGGTCGGGGAAGAGGCTGCTAGATACAGCTTCAACGCGTTTTCGCCGGCTCTTCTTCTCTCACTCTCACCCTCACTCTCACTTTCTCACTCCTTTCCTATTCTGTTCTCGTCCCTCCCCTCACACACACACACACACTCTCTCTCTCTCTCTCACGACACCCGGCACACAGGAATGATGTCCCTCAAGGGTAGTTAGATGTCCGTCCGAGGTGTAGATATCTGGCCCGTCGAATCCGCGCAGTCGTCCTGATACCTAAACACAAACCTTCTCATGTATCGATAGCAAGAACTCCCCTCCCCCACGCGCAAGGTGTATGTTGGGTATGGTCGAGTTGCAGGGAGTTGGGAACAAAAAAATAAAATAAGAAGTGTTTGGGGGGAGTATTGCAGGCTGCTTTTCGCAGTGCTTCTGGCTGCGGGGCTGTGTGTGACAGATGGCGATGGTTGCTTTTCCGCCTGGCCCAAATGAGGGGCAGCAAGTACATAACCAGGTGTAGTGTGGTGTGGCGTGCGAGGGGCTCTACAATGCCGTTAAGTCTCACTCGATAATTGTTGGGGAGCGGCAATCTACGGGAGGACTACCTACTCGGATTGCAGCTTTGGAATGCGTGATGGACTACGTCTTCGACATCTGGAGGCTCGAATCAAAGATCGGTGAAAGAAAAGAAAAAAAAGGTCATGTAACCCTCCCTCCTCCTCCCGCCATCGATGGACCGGCCACCCGAGAGGCCGAAAAGTCAATTCTTTGTGCCTGAGCTTCATCCGCAGTAGCGTAAGGGAAGGGGAGATCCACAGCCTAAAATGCCTGGCTGCGTGTGTGGATTACCTCCCGAGTGTCCCCCTTATGTGCACGAGCGTCGTGTTCTGGGGGCGGGGGAATTTAGAACTACTAGTCTATGTGGTTCCGATACCTATCTCGGCACAATATGTGCAAGAGCGAGCAGCAGGAGCGGGTGATGACTTGTGAGCGTCCCCCTACGGGGGCAACCGTCGACAGCATATAGGTTGTCATACAACCCGAAGCCAGTCCACCGTGAAAAGAGCGACCTTTGATCCGAAGTCTAGAAAAAATGCACGCAAGAGAAACGCCTGCCCAAATGCCCACCCGGAACAAGACAGAGAAATAGAATGATGGGTAACTTTAAAGCTTAACACGATCGTTCCCAGGGCCCGCTTCTACCGCATCACTGTGAGCTGCCGGGAAGCCGGAGGAGATGGACAGGACTTACCGTGCATCCTAAGAATACCAGCCCTCGATGGCGCGGGCGACGTAGCGCTGGAACTGGGCGAAGCCGACTGCCGCCTCAGCGTCAAAAGCTGGAGCCCATGGAGTTGCGAGCCCAAGTTGTTGACCGCAGCGCCAATCATTGCGACCTCCTCCCGAGTCCTCATGTTATCGCTCATGTGCATGGTCAGCATGCTCTGCTTGATATCCATCTCCGTGAGCGCAGCAAACAATCTCTCCAGGTCGGAGCGGATATGTTCCTGCTCGGTGAGAATCTGTATCGTCTGATCATCCAGCGTGCTGTGCTCGTTGCGCTCCGAATTCCGGCGCGCGGGGATAAGGATGTCGAGCCGTTTGCGGAGCGACTTGTTCTCGAGCTCGAGGGCGGAGATACGACTAGCGTAATCGCGCAGCAGCGGGCTGAGGTGGACGAATGCGCAGGAGACGGCGTGGGAGACGGCGTCGCGGCGACGCCCGGTCCACGGACAGCCAACGGTGTGTGCTTCGCACGCGACGATGGCCTCTTCGCAGGTTAACTGATGGCTGTTGATATCCGAGCGAGGGAGCTCGACGGCGCAATATTGGCATGGTGCGGAGAGTCCGGGACATATCGACTCATGGTCCTGGTACTTGTGAGCATCCCGTCCGACGCCGAAAGTGGGAGCCAAACAAACCTCCATCTCCAGCTTCCGGACCATCGCCGTACAGTGCTCGCACTCGACCTCACCGTGCATGCACCCCTCGGTCCTCCGATCCCTCCTGAGGATACTCTCGTTGCACCCGGGACAATCCACGGTGACAAATCCACACGCCTCCTTCAGATGTCCTTTGACCAGCGCCCTGGAAAGGGTACACAAACACCCCAGCGCCGAATTGGGACACCTCACTTCGAGATCGTTGACCAGATTCGCGATCATGACCGGTGCGGCCGAAACATCCCCCGGACTAAGAGGGCTGCGGTCAACGGGGCAGGTATCGCTGTTCTCGAGTGCGCCGGATATGCAGTCGGCGCAAAATGTGTGGCGGCATTTGGTCGTCTCGGGATCCACGAGAGGCGATCGGCAGATGGGACAGCAGAGGTTGTCGTCCACTGCTGCGAGGTAGGTGAGCGATCGAATGTCGAAGGTCGTAGGAGAGACCGAGGCCAAGGCCATTGTTTGATACTGCCGAAGCGTAGAGGTGCTGGGGGGTTAACGAGTGTCGCACTTTGCTTGGGAGCTCTCGATGTCCGTAGCTTCATGGGTACATAACTAATAGCCGCATGGCGGGGAGAACACCATTGAACGCAGATAGGGAAAGTAATGCACGTCGAACTGGATGCGCCTGGGACCGAACCAAACGCTGTGAAAAAAAGCCAAGGAAGCATTCATTTCCACAGGCGTCAGAATGCCTGCCGCATGTTCGTGCGGGTGCGGGAGAAACTACTTAGTTAGCCTACGCTTGTAGCTGGGAAGCTCTCTCTATGTAGATTCCGAGGCTGGCAGCTCTCGAACCCCTTGGGCAACAGCAATAGCCACCTCTCTGCATTGCACCACCACACCATCGTAACCACAGTTCAACCATAGCCACCCACCCGCACCCAAACCGCCGCTATGTCCGCGACCGCCGAGCGACTGCATCTCCTACACGAGCACATCCGGCTCTCGTTGCTCGACCGGAAACGCGCCATCTCCTCCGGCGCGCAACCCGATGCCCGTGCTGTTGACGAGATCGCACGGAGTCTCGACACGCTGTGCCAGGGGATCGAGCAGCTGGAACGGGAACAGCAACAGCTCGAGAGCAACGGCGTCCTGTACGTACCTCCTTTCTTCTCCTCGCCCTCCCGCACCTCCCTCTGCTGACGCGCGTCCACTACCAGTCTCGCCGCCGATCTTCACGAGCGCCAGGAAGAGCTCAAAAAACTCCGCGCCGAATACACCCGCCTGTTCTCGCTGTTCATCCACGAAACCACTCGCGAACCCGCCGATGTCGGAGGCGACCTGCTGATCGATCTCGGGGCGCCCCGGCGCTCGCAGAACTCGCTGGACGAGTCCGCGGCACGGGAGGCCCTGATGGGCAGTCGGGCATCCCCGAGCAGTCTGCGCAAGAACAACAAAACGGTGCGGTTCCGCGACTCGCTGGTGGACACGGACGAGCTCGATAATCAGCAGGTGCTGCAGCTGCAGCAGAGGGTTGTGGACGAGCAGGACGAGAGTCTGGACAGACTTTCGACTAGTATTAGGAATCAGCGCGAGTTGAGCATACAGATCGGAGAGGAGTTGGACAGCCATGTTAGGCTTCTCGACGACGTCGAGGCGCTCGTGGACCGACACCAGGGTAGGATGGATTTAGCGAAGACGAAGCTGACGCATGTGGCGAGGGCGGCGAAAGACCACGGTGAGTTCTGGGGGTCCCTTTTCGCCTCCCGGTACGGAACTGACGACATTCAGGGAGCCTGGTGGTCATCATCGTTCTGATTATCATACTGGTCCTCCTTATTGCGATCCTGAAGTGATCCGTCTGCGAGTGAGAAGTCTGCACTCTACTTACACATGATCCCCCCCCAATGTCAATGCATACTCTTTTCTGCTACCCATTTTCGGAGTTTACGGTTGGGTCCCCGGGCAGGCTCGTCTAGTTATCGCTTGCAATAGTTCTGGCTTCTACTCTGCATTCGTCGTTCTCATTCGCTGGCATAGATGTTTCATGTACAAGAGTTCAAGCCTGTGAACGGCTCCCCATTTCCAGCTCCCCCCACTCGGCCAACCTATTTCTTCTTGTCGGAAATATCCTTCGTGGCGTTCTGCAATTTGGCAATCTCCGCGGCGGAAGCGTCCACCTCTCCGCGATACGCTTTTATCTGCACGCCATCGCATCGTGTCAGCCAGAGCAGCTCACGCATAGGAGGCAGGAGAGCATACGAAAGCTTCGGAATCACTCGCCAATTCTTCGTGCCAGTGAGGGGCCTCCTTGCTGTCCTTGCTGTGCTTCTGCAGGACGCTCTGCTTGCCCTTCTCGAGGACCTTTGCGTAGACGTCCAGATTGTCAATCCCGCACGCTTCCTCCAGTACGGAGCGGAGAAGGAGGTGCAAGTGCATACCTCGGGATCGTTTCCGTGGCGCGCAGAACCGCCGGTCCGGAGACGCGCAGCGGTCGAGAGCAGGCGGCCGGCAGGGCGGCTGGCGAGGGGGAGGCGGCCGGCGATCGTGCGGAGAGAGGACATCGTGCAGGTATAGCAGTTGATTTGTTTGTTTGTTTGTTTGTTTGGGCGGTAGCTGTGGGGGGTTTGCGGTTGTTGATGGATCGG
>Ga0307512_10008227_pt1 | contig 10201 bp, 7 predicted proteins | sample 14_EM_MG_FD_200267 | JGI IMG/M metagenome (GOLD analysis project Ga0307512, IMG submission 200267) | Populus trichocarpa ectomycorrhiza microbial communities from riparian zone in the Pacific Northwest, United States - 14_EM | ecosystem: Host-associated > Plants > Roots > Unclassified | place... | reverse complement strand
TACTACCCGTGGGGGCTCACGCGCAGAGCTTAAGCTGTTGGGTATCACATACACAGGCATATCTCTCCTGGAAAATGACAGGACTTGGCGAGGACGCTCGCCTTGGGGAAACTCACCCGAATGTTCGCCGATTTTTCCTCGTTAGATGTATCTCCACTTAAATTTAACTCAGGAATCCTCAAGGCGTTCTTTCCTTTTACCAACTTTCAGAGTCCCTAAATCTGTATTTTTTGGGGGTGTGATGCCTCGAAACAGGTTTACGTTCGGCCATATTGGTATCTATGGATTATTCTCTGCCCTCAATCTCCGTAATCACATCCTGGACGAGACCTGTGTGGGACCTTTATGACCGGTGTCTCCCCTCCCGTCAAATCCGAGGACTGCAAGCACCTCCAGAGCCTTAGAACCCATCCCAACCCAATGGAGGTCATTGCGTTGAGCAGCCGCGAAAGGTCCTTCACGTTATTTGACGACAGCCTGAGATCTAAGGACGTATTCTGAATACACACTCAAGACTTCCAGCGTTGGGAATAATTCGGACGTTCCGAAGTTGGTGTACGGTCACGGTGCTCTACTTTCCGTGATCAAACATGCGCCTGACAACGGGGTATGGCCGCCGGGGTGCAGAGGCGGCTTGAAAAGTGCAAAGCCGGCACGAGGTTTCTTGGGTGCTCGCGTCGGTTTTGTAATTCGATGTGTCTTGGATCTTATATTCACGCGTCGGTCCCAAGGTGTACTTGAAAAACTTGACCCTTCACCGGTGAAGCTTGAAGGGTTGTTTACTGTATTCTACCTGCATAGTGACCATTCCGACCAACCCGGCGGGGGTTGGTTAATAACAAAAAAATAGAGCCAATGATGGCTTGGCCCGGATGGAGGCCCCCAGGATGGTGACACCGAAATGGCCCACGCGGTGTCACCAAACTGATGGCATAAAGTCGAGCCTAGCGACGGACCCCCTGATAACAATAACCAACCGGGTTGGTCAGAATGTAGTACAGTAGGGGGACGATGGCGGCGCCAGAAAAACCACAAATTGAATATCCGCGGCACACAAGCGCAATTGGAGTGCCTCCTCGTTACAGCGGTTTGTGAAAACCTTGTTCGCTCTCTTTTTTTCCCCTTACGATTGATCGGTGGGTACATAGCCGACATCGGAAACGTCTAGCGGCGTGTTCGGTAGCAGAAAGGATTATTTGTCCCTTCCTCTCCCTTCATGTTACGAACACTGTTAGGAGAAGGGGGGGTCAAAACGGCCTGTTACTAACGTCGGCTGTCCCCACCACCCGATGCCACCCAAATGTAGTAACTAAGTCTCTTATATAGTCTACAGCCAATGGGATGGAATTCTGACCCGATGGCATCTCAGTCGGTTAGGCATGGAGCGGGACCCTCCAAAAAACGAAAAGTCTGACCCTCCGCCTCAACCGTCCGTCCTGAACATCCCGTTAACCCATGTCTCAGAACGAGCGGTTCATACGTCTCCGACACTACTGGAATCATTCTTTCGGACGAGCGGCAAGTACAAAGCTTTGAGGGTGTTGTGCTTCCTGTGGTTGTCGCACACATGGAAACGAGGAACCGCGAAGCAACCGAGGAGGACTGGCAGAATATGTAATGATCGCGTTATATGCTGGCGTTTCTAACTGATTTCTAACTATTTCTAACACCGTTAACAATCGATTAGCTGTTAGAATTAGTGTACATATGTGAGGTTAGATTTCATGTTAGTAACGGTTAGAATGTGTGTTAAGAATGGCGAACTCGCACGGAAGTTAGTTAGAAAATCCGATTAATTTCTCACGCAACCCTGGTTCTGAACACGCACTCAAGAATTCGAATGTTGGGAATATTCGGGCGTTTGAAGCTGATGTATGATCACGGTGCTTCTCGAGGTATTCTCTCTGCTTTCCGTGGTCGGAGGTGCGTCTGACAGCGGGATGTGCAGAGGCGGCTTCAAAGGTGCAAAGCCGGTACGAGGTTTCTTGGGTGCTCGCGTCGGTTCTGTAATTCGACGTGTCTTGGATCTTCAAGCTTCAATACTCACGCGTCGGTCCCAAGGCGTACTTGAAAAACTTGACCCTTCAAAGCCTGAACCGGGATCGGGGTATTCCCAAGCTGGGTCGTCGCCTCGCTTTCGAACGTCGGGTGCTTACTGTTTTGTCATCGTTTCATATTCACTTGCTCTTTCCGTCGATGTCCACCGTGCCAAACGAGATAATATGCGAGCGCTAACTCTAGTACAGGCTACCCCGATGTTAGCAGAGTTAGCGCATTAACTCTTCGCCCAAACCCGATGAGATTGATGGGGTGCACTCGGCTTCCCCCCTTCGATCGCATCCTTCCGGAGGATCGAGCATAATCGTCGTGCTGCTGAGGGTGGTAGACGCTGAGTGGTACCATAGTCATAAAAACGTTCTCTTCCGGTCGGGTTGGGTTCGGCGGTGGTTCCTTCGGCCATGCCATGGATAAGATTAAGATTAGCTTGCCCACGGCTGTGGGGAGGTTGTTAGAGTACTACATCAAGTCCACGATCCAGGGGTGGGTAACAATGGAATACATTTCTGTAACAAATGTGGGGTACAGAGACACATCATAAAAATATCATGAATCGGCAGGACACGAATCGCCAATCTCCCCCATCATCAGGTTGAACGACTCCTCCCACCAGGTCAACTCCGGGGCGAAATGACCTCCCCATTTTGTCTTGGCCGTTTTGAGCCAAGCTTCCTGTCTCTCGAGGTCGTACACCTCTTCCTGGTCGCACATGCCGTTAGGACACTTCGCGCTGGAATCGATGGGCTTGATGAGGGTGTAATGGATAATCCTCATATCCGCTTGCATCGCCTTCCACATCTCCGGTGACCGCTCCTTGATCGCAAGGTTACCCCCATACGCGTAAGGAAGACGAATGGACTGAGCCCCAAAGTAGTGATTCAGATAAGATTGCTCCGCGTCCTTCAACCTGAAATCCGTCGTCTCCAATTTTGACAGCATATCTTTGAAGATCTCGGTCGAAGGACGGAAAAAGAGGATTCCAGCGTTGAAGCCTACTGTGAACCCGGGGTCGTCCACCCAGATATCCGGGACAGCTCCAAACTCGAAAGGCAGGTCCCAGATTTCGTCAAAGTTTCTACGGACGATTGTGTCCGCGTCGAGGTATACGGCGGTCTTGATGCCAATTTGGTCGAGTGTCCAGATGTTCAGTTTCGTGTATTGATCGACGAAGGTGTAGTGAATGCCTTTCCCTTGATGAGGCGGAGGAATGAAGTCGACCTGGTGGAGTTCCCAGCCAGCCGCCTTGACGAAACATAACGTCCGTTTCGAAACGCGGTTGGGAAGGTAAATGAGAATTCTGCGAGCGTCGACATGGTGTTGTTTGAGGGTGTAGCCGAGAACAGCAAGCAGGAAGACATAGGAGTCTGTGTACATTGAGGATACGACTGCCCGTTGTCCAGGGGTGATCGTCTCATGGTCTTGGTGGATCATCGGAAATGGGTTTCTAGCGTGATGCGAAACTTTAGACAACCACGTTTCGTCAACGAAAGGATTGGAACACGCACATACTCTGAAAATTATCCAACGCGCTGGATGAGGGATTAAGATTGGTCAATCGGTGAATATAGCCAATTGTCCAGTAGAACATAATCCCTGCGAGGAAAGCAAGGCCTACGAGGATCTTCGTTTGCCGGTCCAGCCGGACTACCCTCCTTTTCGAGAGGGGCATGTAGCCTAATGTCTCCCCGGTCATTTTCTGTGGGCTGAGTGTCGGAGTAGAGGGTGAAACTGCTGCGGTGCGATTGCAACGCCTCTCGTGCTTAGCGCTCAATGGACAACATGACGTAAATCCCGTGACCAGATCCAGTAACTAGGGAGTCCCGATGAAACGCCTAAATTACTTTAGTAAACTGTACGGCAGTTTGCATTTCGATAGGCAATCTGGAATCTATACGGTCCAGGGCCTAGTAGCGGCAGAGTCCGGGACGGGTCAACTAGATCTGTGACATTGTATTCGAAAAAGGCATGGACAACTTTGCCTGTGGAAAATCGCGCCCTTGCGTCGTTTCAAACGCAGATTTACCCTGAAGTCTCACCTGTATTCTCCCGTATACAACTGCCTGAAGCTTCCTGCCGTCCTACTGGGATGTGTAGGGTGCTCAATCTGCTCTAGTTGACGGTCAGCGCAATATCGCTGAAAAGGTCCATCTTGGGACGTTCAGCTAGTGTCTCGCCAATCATATTGATGTCCGTGAAGACTATCGGGCGCGTGGCCTCACTGTCGGTAGGAAAGTTCTAGACAGAACCCAAACGATGAATATGTCGTGCGAGACTTGAACGTTCTGAACCAAGGTGGCTGACCATTCTTGACCTCGTACCTCAACCATGTCTTCCTCGCTTCCTCCCCTCCCCTCTGGCTTACAGGTTGACGAGACTGTCAAGTTCGAGGAAGGCAGAGTCGTGATCATCCGCTTCGGCCACGATTGGGATCCCCAGTGAACGAAACTCTCTATGGGGTGGAGAATTTGTACGACACCATCCAGGTTCCAGACTTCAATTAGGTCAGTAAACCTCATTCTATGTTCTTATGTAATAATCGAGTCGCCTAAGGCGCGTCGATCGGCAGATGTACCAGTTGTATGGCCCATCCGTGCACAGTCATGTTTTTCTATCGGTGCGCGTTCACCGTTTCGTTTCTGGTGAAAGCTGGCCCTGAATCCGCTCACGCAGGAACAAGCATGTTATGATCGATCTTGGTACCGGAAACAAGATGCAAGCAACCTTCGCCTCGAATCAAAGTCACGCTTCTCATCCACGACACTTTTAATAACTGAGCTATGGACAACAAGCAAGAGGTACACAATTCACTCATCAGAGAGTATGCAGGGCTTACGTGCTCTTAGTTGATCGATATCACCGAGACCGTCTACCCCGGTGTGTCCAAGGGACGAGGTCTTGTTGTATCACCTCAATGGATGGCATACTGTATTATTTATCTCCTGTTACCCATCTCACAAATCGTTCTAGACTACTCCACCCGCTACCGATGCTAATCGTTCGGTTATCTGTCCGTAGGGGTCTCCTAATTCTGCGCAGAGTATCGTTCATCACACAGAATAACAATGAGAAGAGTTCCGCCGCCGAGAATTCGCATCAACTATTCCATGCAGTTAACCCATTTCAGCGTAGAAACACAGTTCCCATGCACAATATTTGAGCCCGGTATGAAGCTCATGGTACTGGCTGCTGGGCATTCGAGCGGCGGGGATAGGGATCCCCTTCTTTTCCTCAAGGGCAAGGACGTTGAGAGTCTCGTGGAAGCTCTCATCGTAGGAATCCCGCTCTTCTGCTTCCGTTTTATCGCTGTCGCCTTATTCACTTTCGTACTCTTCGCAATAGAGCTTCTGTCAGATGGGCGTGGGAATGTATTATACTACGAGGGGATTGAAGCACATACTGGGTCGTATATGACTCTGGTAATCAGAGTGCAGCCAGGACATGTAGGCGTGTCCCCACAATCTCTGGGCTGGGTCTTAGAGATCTCGGAGCGATCGCCACAGGGACACGGGTGATGAAATATTCTCTTGACGTTATCCTACGTCATGTCCTCGGTTTCTATCTCGTCGTAGTATGCACCCATTCTAGCTCTGGCGAAGGTGGCTGAGGGCAGAAGAAATTTCAGCCGGAGTGATTCTGGATCACCCGAGACAACGGAGCAAGCAAGAGGACCGAGGTAGTCGCTGAGCGTGAGTTCAGAGCGCTTGAGCCGACGGGACGAATGACGGCCAAGCAACGGGTCACAAAGAGTATAAGAGATTACAACAGCGGCCCACTCGATATACCTTGAAAATATACACCAAGCTTCCGTTCCTAAGTGCAACTGGGACAATTCTCTCTATTCGAGGCAAGGATGCTTTTAGCATCATTTGCCTCCGGCACGTCCAGTGCAGGGTTGATCTTGAAGAAGCTCTGCGGTCGGAACGACACCTTCAAGGTCTCAGCCGGCATCCTGGGTTGTACATCAGCACTGATCTCAAACACCGAACTCATCTCAATCTCACACAGGGAAGTCCTCAGGGCGAGGGATATGCGTCACGCCTGCACGTAAAAAATCGATATGAACGTGAGAACCGGGCGTGTCGCGTTTGGACTCACCAACGGTTATGAACAGCAAGATATCTTCGTTCTCAACGCTGGCCTCCCCCTCAACCCATCTTCCGATAGAGTCATCTACCTCACCACGACTCTGTGTGACATACTTACCGGCCGGCCAGAATCGCTCAGTGCCTATCTCAGTCTCCTTGTCCTTCACCACCCACAGGGGCTTAGACGCAAACTTTGCCCTCTGGGCCACCCAGCTACCCTCCTTGGCAAGGAGGGGTGTCGCACCCCCTTTGAGATGGATCCCATAACCAGTGTACTCGCCAGAAGCGTAGTGCTTGTTGCTGGTATTAATAATCTTCCATCTTCTATCAGCTGCCCAATCATAGTCACGGGACCCTTCCACCTTGAGGATCTGCTTCTTGGTCGTGAATGCGTTGCCGGCGAAGTTCTCTGGCGACCCAACAGGGGCCGGGGATGGAACGACGTCCGTCTCGAGGACGCTGTTCGCAAGCCCATCAACCATTGGGTCGACTCGCAGCGAGAACATGTGCTGGTGATGCTGAGCATTAACCTTCGGTGCAACGGTTGTCCCATAAGGGTTGGGCTCGTTTTCCATTGCGACATAGGTCTGCAAGATACCAGTCAATTTAATCTCGCAGTCGATGGAGCCGTCTTGATAAAAGTGGAAATTCCAAATGTAGTCTGCGGCGTTCAACATTCAGCCATGAGCCAAAGATAGGAACACTGAGGGATTACCATAGTTAGCCAGCGTGCAGGCCATGCTGATAACGAGACGCCTGGCACGAGCGGTCTTCGGGCGTCCACCGATTCGATAGTCGCTGTGTTTCCAGAGGACCCCGGCGTCTTCCTCGTGGATACAGATCACGTTCTTTACTGTAACTGCCTGACCACTGTGGTTGACATACGCCCCGGGCTGTCATCTGATCAGATATCATCGCCCTACATTCAAACAACAACGGACCAAGTAGTGAATCTGCCCCAAACAATCACACCCGAGCGTAAGTTCGTTCGCCACTATCCCCAATCCACATTCGCCGCTAACCCGATCAACGAAGTTGAATTAAAATGAAAAGGTAGTAGAGAAGACTCACACGTCAAACGCGAACTTGCGCGGGTGGGGGTGCTCAGGTGCCGCATATGGGACGACCATCTCTGCCGGGGAAAGGCGGTAGAAAATCGGCCTAATGACTCCGTCATCATCGTACGTGATCGTCGAGAGTGCGATACCCTCTCGGTGGCTGAACGCTATAGTGGGTTCAGTTTTATCGTTGACAACTGTCACAGGAGGCTTGCTTGCTCACAGACGTGCATTTTCCACTTCTGCCACTCGAGCTCGTTACCGTTCATCTTGAAACTGACGCCCTCGGGTTGAATCACGTGAAGGGGCTTCAGATCGTCCCGAAGCTTGAAATCTTTATCATTTTCGGCGATGAGGTCTGAGAGGAAATCAAATCTGCCGGTTGGTGGTGGGATACGCCCCCGATTGGAGTGATCTAGCGCCGCGACGTCCAAGGGGTGAGGAGCTGTTGTGGTTGTAGATAGTCTGTATTCTTTTTCCTCTTTATCGACATATGTGTAGTGAGCAGGGAAGTCGATATGTATGACTTTCCTGGCCAGACCATCAATAATTGGGATAAAGTCCTGGGAGGGAAGGCAACCATGAGCGTGCTTCTTGAGATCAGGCTTGTCGCTTACCAGAGGGTGAGCATAAAGGTTCTCATGTTCCGAATACCGAGCGAAACATAGTCCTTGCTGAATTCTGGTGGTTAGCGGGAACCTGTCGTCATAGCCAATTGCCCAGCAATCTGCGGAGATCTGGTGGGGCTCGACGCCTGTGGAACATTAAATTCGGCAGACAGGTTCACGGAAGCGGGTTCCACCACTTACCGACTTCCTTCGCCAACCTTTGAACCTCACGGTCGGCTTGTATAATCTTCTCACAGTCCAAAATTTCCTCAAGTGAAATTTGTGGCTGTGTGCCAGCGGGAAGCTTTTCGGCTGATTCCACGGTCCATCCGGTTCCATTCAAGGTCAAGATCAAATTGTATGTGTGGCTGAGGAATACGCCGAATCAGTATGAAGGGCTGCGCTCCTCGAAAGGTTACACACCCGGTCAACAAATCGATGAACTGTCCCTAAATGTCAACTACGGATCTTGGGATAGAGAAGGAACCTCACATCAACTTCTGCCTTTCGTGGGAGTTCACCGGGGTGCGCCTCTGACTCCTGACCAGTGACGAGGGGAATTCCGAGATATGCAAGAACTTGTCTCTTGGGAGGCAGCAAGAGATTACACAGGATGAATCTCAGGGCCTTGATAGACAGTTTATCTGCGGCGTAGAGCTGAGTAGCACGAGAGGCCGCGACGATCTGAGGAATGATCAGTGATGGTCGCTTCCGTTTTCTCAAAGGTTTGTATGATACCTCATCTGCATCGAGAGGGTCCAACGGGTGAAGGTGTTTCTTCAGGGGCGAGGGCGAAGCTTTGACTTTCGATGCTGTTCCACAAACCTTGTCGGTCATCGTGGTAGTGGTGAAAGAGCAAGGTTGAGCAGTCTTGGGGGGGTTTTGTATCATTTTGGCCTAACTAAGTCCGATTCTGACCGCTCCTATTTCTGTCGACTGCGGGTATCGTGGGGTACCGTCGAATGGAGGCTGATAACAATAACGGATCCCAGGCTAGCCAGCTCGAACATGCAGGGCCTGGGGAATCCATCACCGAATCGTGAAAAGTCATACATCAGCCCCTGTCGGGGAAGCACTTCGATCACTAGGCACTGCAGGGTTTAATTAAATAGGACTTTCCACGACTTGCTGATATCGCGAGCGCCGACGGCGGTGTCATTCCCATAAATTGACACACCTTGTTGCCACGGTAGGTGGGACGGCCACGGATGAAATTCCGCACGATACTAGCTAGTAGCGGCCAAGGGTGTCTCAGGCTACGTAACCTGCCGGACCGCTGTTACCGCCGAAGTCTGACAGAGCCTTTAGTCAATTTTACCTCACAAAAACCGCTCTGCGCATAATTACCGCAGCATTTTTGCTATTTTTAGAGGTTTTTGGGCTGCTTGGACGAGGGGCCTGTTTTCGGAGGGCCTTGGGGTGGTCTGGGGATTGTCGAATCACGGCGACACCGATCAGACTTCAAACCCCGTGCCGAGCCTAGATCTCAAGTAGTGTTGGACCACTGACCTTAACCCATTACTTGTGGCTGTCGCTAGTAGAAGGTACCGGTTATAGCCATATGGCGAGGTCTGTTGGCGGTTTGGCTTTCTCGGACGGCCCTTGCCGGATCAACGGGATGCTTCGATGACCCGGATCAGTTTGCATTCCAGAGGCGTGGGAAGAAAATGTCGCTAAGTAGCCCGAAAGCTACGGTCGAGTCGCGGCTAGTGGCCGTGATTTGGCGAGGGCAGTAGCCGGCTCTTAGCCGCTACTGGTCAGCACAACACTGACTCCAGCTGCATAGAGGGATCAGCCGAACGTATTGTCACCTCGGACAATGATTTACGTCTTTGCTGCCCCTGATTTCACAGAAGCGCAGGCTCCATCGGTAAGTTCACGGCCGTAGGGGTTTGTCGGACGCTAGGGGGAGTAAACTAAGTTCCTGACGATGAATCAGGGACGGACTAACGAATATGGGTAGCACTCCGCGGAGCCCTCTGGGTCAGGATGTGAAACTGCCACCCACTGTACATACCGGTCGAATCTTCGGAAAACCGGTCGATATCTGTGACTCAACTGCATAAAACTGAGAGTCGAGGAACGTCCCGCTCGTCAGGGAGGTGGTTAGTGCCTTCGCCTCCCAGTCCCCACTGGTGGCTTGCTGGCTGGGTGACGCAGCCGCGGGGAGTGGTATTTCCTTAATTCCCCGCGAGCGTAGCTTTTGGTTCTCGTCTTCAACAGCCCTAGTGTAGGGCCAGAGTTGGGAGATAACAACATCCGTGCCAGTTGCCTGAGTTCAAGTTCTCTCAACTCGGGGTACCTGTCGATCCGTGGGAACCTGACCGGCCTGAGTGAAAGAGGATGACGTACCAGGAGGTGTACTTGCTAAACACTTCCTCGCTGATGTTAC
>Ga0307512_10008226_pt1 | contig 10202 bp, 17 predicted proteins | sample 14_EM_MG_FD_200267 | JGI IMG/M metagenome (GOLD analysis project Ga0307512, IMG submission 200267) | Populus trichocarpa ectomycorrhiza microbial communities from riparian zone in the Pacific Northwest, United States - 14_EM | ecosystem: Host-associated > Plants > Roots > Unclassified | place... | reverse complement strand
ACGTGCACCCCGCAAACTCTGCCGTCCGGAAATATGGCCACCTTCCACGCGCCGCCAACGGGCCCAATTCCGACCGCTTCGCGGGACCTGGGCAAGTCCCACACGCAGTCCGGCTGGCGCGTCAGCACGCACAAGTACCCGATCTGCAACGCGACCGAGATCAACGCCATGACGGAGGCGCTCGGGATCGCACCGCCGGAGATGATCTTCGGCAACAACGCGGTGCGTATCACGCACGTGGCGAGCGGATTCACGGTCGCGTTCACGGCGCAGGACGCGCTCGACGTCGTCGACAAGACCGGCGCGACCATGCTCAAGGTCGCCTACTCCGAGGAGTGGCAGAAGATGCGCGAGAAGCTGTCGGAGGAGATCAAGGAGGTCATCCGGCCATTCGACTGGAGCTACTCCTCGAGCTGGAAGGGCCGGGTCGACGGCGGCGGAGCGGCACAGCTGGTTGCCGTCGGAGAGGACCAGGGGATCCCGTACGAGAAACTCAGGCGGCCGGATCCGATCCTGTTGTTCGACGAGGTCGTGCTGTACGAGGACGAGTTGGCCGACAACGGCATCGCTGTGATGAGCGTCAAGGTGCGAGTCATGCCCGAGAGGCTGCTGGTCCTCCAGAGATTCTTCCTGCGGCTGGACGGGGTCGTCGTCAGGATCCGGGACACGAGGGTGTACGTCGAGTTTGCGACGGGGGAGGTGATCAGGGAGTATGTGAGCAAAGAGGCCAAGTATCAGGATGTCAAGAAGGTACGACTGGACCCCCGCCGCCCCCCCAATTTCCGACCACACAGGGGAACTGACCGGGACCAGAAATTCGCGATGTACCCACCAGATGATATCCCGAGTCTCTTGAGGGACCCGAATCAGCTCGTCGATGTGCTGCCGATCATCGAGACCACGAGGGAAAGGACGGTGGTGAAGTAAGTGGCTATTTTTTCTGCTGTCTGTTTTGGAGGCCTTGGCGTTTTCTGTTTCTTTGTAAAGCACCAGCACTCGATCCTAGTATGTAGATACCGCTTGCAATGCGGTGGCTTCATCGCCGTCCTTCCCGTCAGACACAGACACTGCATCTCACTCGCCAGAAAACCGCCATTGCACGCATGGTTGCAGGCTCGAGACTGCGGGTTGTCTGCTATCTGCTGGCACGTGTCCCCGGCTGCGGTCGGGTATATGATGGCCAGGCCCGAACATCTACCTAGGCCGCGACGGGCGTGTTGGCGTTATCTTATGGCCACAGTTCCGTACCAGGGGCGAATAAGCCTAGGAACCGTCGGCAGATACTGGACGGGTGTCTCCGAAGCGCGCAATGCCCCTCGCTCCGCAACGACTGCGGGGCAGAAAGAAAGGCAGAAGTAAAACTCTCATCCCCGTTCGGATGGGCACGAACAGAAACCTGCATAAATACTTCCCGTCCCTCTCCATCCATCGGATCGAGTGCAGCACAACCAAAACAAAGACCACAATGGAAACCAGTGCGAGCTCCCCCCTCCTCAGCGCCAAAAGCGCGGTGGTGCGATACCACGAGAAGATCCCGTACGTGCGCCGTCTGCCCGCAGCGGTTGTGGGGATCATCCTCGCCGCCGCCGCCGCCAACGCGGTTGTTTGGGCTGCTGTCGGTGCTGTTCTGGTGCGGTTGGCTATGCTCTCCCTTGGGTCGAGGCGCAGGCTTTGGAATCTCGGTGCTGACATTGTGCACTGCGCAGCATTTCAACCGGTATGTTGGCTCCCCCCACGGGCGGTAATGCAGAGCGGTGCTCAACGGCTGAGTGGTTCTCTCCCCGAACAGGCCCCTCTTCGCAACCGCGGTACTCGCCTACACCCTCGGCCTCCGGCACGCGCTCGATGCGGACCACATCGCGGCCATCGACCTCATGACCCGCCGGCTCATCGCCAGCGGCCGCAAGCCTGTTGCCGTGGGGATGTACTTCTCGCTCGGGCACAGCACGGTCGTGGTCCTGACATCGATCGCCGTCGCGGCGACCAGCGCCTCGCTCTCGCAGCGCTTCGACTCCTTCTCCCGCGTGGGCGGCATCATCGGCACCGGCGTATCTGCCGCGTTCCTGATGGTCCTTGCCGGGCTGAATGCCTTCGTGCTGTGGAGGCTCACCGCCAAGCTCAGGGGCGCGTTGAGGGGTGAGGGCGGTGGCGAGCAGAATGCGCTCGCCGAGGCACTCGCGGGCGCCGGGTGCCTCACGAGGGTGTTCAAGGGTGCGTTCAGGATTGTCGATAGGGAGTGGAAGATGTATCCACTCGGCGTGCTGTGTATGTTCTCTCCCTCTTGGTGTCCTGTCCGGTATCGAGGCGTTGGGCTGATGCACATACGTGCAGTCGGTTTAGGCTTCGACACCTCCAGCGAAGTCGCGCTCCTGGGCATCGCCAGCATCCAAGCCGCTTCGGGCACGAGCATCTGGCTGATCCTGATCTTCCCGCTGCTCTTCACGGCGGGAATGTGCCTCCTCGACACCACCGATGGAGCGTTGATGTCGGCACTCTACCAAACCTCGACGTTCTCCCAAGACATCGTAGCGGTCCTCTACTACAGCATCGCACTCACCGCGATCACGGTGCTTGTCGCAGTGGTCATCGGAACGATCCAGCTGCTGTCGTTGATCTACAATGTTGCCGAGCCCACGGGACGCTTCTGGGACGGTGTGGAAAAGGTGGGAGAATACTACGATATTGTGGGTGGCAGCATCGTGGCGCTGTTCCTGGTCGGGGCTGTGGTCAGCGTTCTGGTGTACAAACCGTGGAGGCGGTGGGAGGAACGGAGGAGAATCCGAAGGGAGCTTGCAGCGGAGGTGGTGAGGGTGGAGGGTTGCTAGGGGAGACCGCAGAGCGCTGCACATATCGGCTCTACAGACGTCAGGGCTTTCCGCCCAGGGTCGGAGTGTATAGGTATTGGGAGCAATGGCCCGTATTCCATCTGTTGAATCATTTATGATGCGAAATGTGTCAGCGTCAAGCGCGCTTAATCGGAGCGCGCTGTGGACAGCGTCTAATCCCCAACCGAAAATCACTTGCCAAGGGCCCAAAATCCACCAATCTATATCTATAGTCCATTTACACCTTCGATCCACTGCCACCTCACCACAACCCGCCAGCACCTCGTTGAGCTCCACGTTTCAACCGCCCCGTCATGATCCAACTGAAGGCAACCTACCAGCCCAGCCCTCCTCCTCCCCGTCATCATTCGAACCCGGCCCCGCTGACACAACACAGTCTATGCTAAACTGCATCGACAACTCCGGCGCGGCCCTAGTGGAATGCGTGAAAGTGCTCAAGATGAAGCGCGCCGCCAAAGTTGGTCCGTCAATTCTCTCTCTCTCTCCTCCGGTCCACCCACCTTCCTCCTCCTCCTCCTCCTCCTCCTCCGCACGTGCGTACTCACAGGTCGCGCGACAGGCGACAGGATCGTAGTGGTAGTCCAGAAGCAGCGCAACCTCGGCAGCGAACTCAGCGGGCAGGCGGCAGCGGCGCAGAAGGTGCGCCGCGGCGACATTTCGCACGCCATCGTCGTCCGCACGAAAAAGAAGTACGGACGGCCCGACGGATCGTTCGTGCGCTTCGACGATAATGCGTGCGTCCTGATCAACAAGGCTGGAGATCCCATGGGGACGAGACTGAACGGTGGGGGTTATTCTTTCTTTTTTTTTCTCCATTCCCCCCTTCGTAATTCGGGAACCGGGGGCGAGGCAGGGATTGGGCTGATGGGTGGAAACTACAGGTGCTGTTGCGCAGGAGCTGCGAGGGAAGCAATGGTCCAAGATTTTGTCCCTGGCACCAGCTTACGTTTAGATTGTTGGTGGCTTCAGCAGCAATGGATTGTACGACAGATTTGATTTCATGAGGGTGCTTCAACTCCTAACTGGTGGCCAGTGGTTGAGTTTGTCGCTGTGAAGTGATTTTTGACTTTGGAGTGGAAAGGCAATGGGGTCTGTTCGGACTGCCGTCTTTCCGACCTAGCACAGCCCGAAACAAAGGTCAAGACCGCCATGATGGCCTATTGCATCCGCCAACCACGCCGAAACGTCGTGGTGAGCATTTGATAGCCGATTATAGCCGATTTTGTTGCCGTTGTACATACACACAATGGGATGCTCCTGAATCTCGCCGCATGTAACCTAGCAGCAGAAACGGCCTTGTCGCCTGCCGCCCTATCATATCTCATTGACGTCGGGCTTGGAGGCGGTGACCACTGCTCGCTACCTACCGCTGCGGAGCCATCAGGTAGACACATTGAGCACTACGACCGTTCGACGGGCGGAGGACATGCCACTCAAGTGAACTGTAAAGACTGCTCTATGGTAGATGCGCCATTATCGAACTTTAAAGCGATTTCAAACGATTTTAACGCCAGATCTAACCTGCATGCTTGCTGGAAAAAAAAAAGGAAACCCTGCTTTGCTCTAATGATGAACGGATCCGCAACTTATGCAGACGTAAAACAGAGACTGCATATAACATTAGCCACGTCCGAAGCCTCCGGGTGCCACAGGCACAGCTTACCATCTTGGTATCCTCGGTTCGCTGCTGACTCTGGAAGAACACACTCTCCGACTCACCGCACTGCGGGCAGACACGGACAGCCTTGGGCAACTACATTTCCACGCGATCCGTCAGCGGGGCAGTCTCCGGCAGGGCAGGACGTCGCGACTCACGGTAGGGTCGCTTCCAATATCCGTGGTGACACCGGCGGTTTCTCCCGCGTTGCTCGAGAGAGTGTTACGGAACACACAGTAGTTCGCCGCCTTCTCAGTGTTGTGACAGGTACGACAACGGTACATCAGCTCGTTTTTGGCACGATCCTGCGTAGGGGGTAAGGTTCAGATGGGCGGTCGACCCGGGTAGGAAGGCAGGGGACGGACCGCGTGCGGGTAGAGCATGTTGCTGCTGTACGGGGGTTAGCATGAAGCCCGGCCTGTGGGAGGCGTGTGTGGGTTTACCACTCGCGGCAGAAACGGAAGGCCACCTTCTCGCGCGAGGAGCGCTGCTGGTTATCGGGAGCTGGGGTACCGGCGTCGGAAGACATGGTGAAAGCTCAGTGGTGGTGGTGGTGGTGGTGGTGGTGGTGGTGGTGGTGGTGGTGGTTGTTGTTGTTGAACACGAGTAAACTGACGTCGGGATAGAGCAACAAGCTGCTGGGTATGAGCTTGTTGCTTGGGAGCACGCGCTGGGCTTGGGGTTTGGTTAGTTTCTTACTCAGCAAAAAAAGAACCTTGGCATTTACGGGTGAGCGACACACTTCGGAAACGCTTTATCGCGTGCGCTCTCTCCGCCCCACCAGTACCGGCCCGTTCAATTGCCAGCCTCCCCACCCGGCACCGCTACCGAGACCTTCGTCTATACTCGATTTCTTCGCAATGGCTCTGGCTTCCCGATGCTGCGCCCGTCTGGTCGCCCGTTCTTCCTTCTCGCTCGTGCCGAAGACTGCGGCACTCCCGGTGATGAACAGGCGGCACAACTCGATCGCCGCGGCCGATCCTAAGATCGCCTCCATAGTCGACCAGATCTCCGGGTTGACGCTGCTGCAGACCGCTGAGCTGGTATCTTCGCTCAAGGTAAACTCCAGGCCCCCCCGGCCTGTCCGGCCAGCGGCACACCCGTGAGGAGTGGAACGGAATGAAACGGGGCAACTGATACGGACCCCCTTGCCATCTGCAGACCCGTCTGAACATTCCCGATGCGGCGCTCCAATCGTTCGCCGCTGCTCCAGCTGCTGCCCCCGCTGCCGCCGCTGAGGAGCCCGAGGAGGAGATTGTCCAGGAGAAGACTATGTTCAACGTTAAGCTCGAGAGCTTCGAGGCTGGTTCGAAGCCCAAGATCATCAAGGAAATAAAGTCGTTGCTTGGCCTGTCTTTAGTGGACTCAAAGAAGTTCGTCGAGTCGGCACCCAAGATCGTGAAGGAGGGATTGTCGAAGGAAGATGCAGAGAAGATGCAGAAGACGCTACAGGACCTTGGTGCAAAGGTTGTGCTGGAGTAGGGAGGATCTAGAAGGGTTGGCTGGGAAGGGATGAGCAATGTGGATTCTGATAGGGAACGACTCTGTATATCTAGGTAGCTAGAGATCACCATGCGCTGAGTTGCACAGAGTGCCCGACCAGTAACATTGTCCTCAACGCCGACGCCGACAGCCATTAAAGTACATTTGGTGTAGTATCAAGTGATGGAGGAAGCCAGAATCTCGTTCTCCTCCCTCATAATTTCATAATCATCGGAGTTCAAATCACTCGCCTCATCCCACGCCTTGTCGAACTCGGGGTCTTCCGACTCTGGCTCGGGGGCCGGAACCTGCCAAATGTTTTCGCGAAGCCGTTTATGCTGTTGGGGGCATTCTCGTATCAGCACTGATTATCATCCCATCACCCCCGGGGCGGCCCAAAGCATACCCTCTCACGATCCTCCTCCATTCGCTGTTGTATAAGGGTATCCGAGAAGCGTCTCCTCTTCTGCCGCTCGGGCGGGTCCTCGTCATCTTCGCCGTCGTCGCCAGAGACAGTGTCGTCCGAGGACTCATCGGTAGCCTTGTGGGCTGCCTCTCGTTGCGACAGCATCTCCGTCATGTCCTTCAGCGTCTTGCGATCCACGATTCCTTTCCGATTGAGACTCTGCAGGACCTAAACCCCCCGCCGGCCGTCAGCCCATACTCGAATAGAAGTTATACGTTCTCAGTTGACTGCATACCTTCCGAACCGTCTCAGCGTTCGCAGCGCCCTGCGGGTCATTCGGCGTGACCGCGTCGACAATCAGTGGGAGATCCCTCTGGATCATTTTCACATACGCCATGTGGTCCGTCTTGAGACTCTGCTCGCACAGGCTCTCGATGAAGTAGAGGACATTGACGCGGACGTTCATGGAGCAATCTTTCTATTCTCCACCAGTTATACCAACTCCCAGCTACCACTGCGACTAAGGAAGTAGGCGGAGAGGTAGGTACCGATTGCAGCTGCTCGAGAATGACGCTAAATAAATCCTCGTCCACATCGCGATTCTTAAGCGCAAATTGGGCACATTGTTTTGCGGCTACGGCAGAGGCGGTGAGGTTTGAGATTAACCGCGTAAAGTGGAGACGACACTGAAATGCGTCCATTCTTGTGGTTGTCGGAGGAGGGGGCGACGGCGGAGAAGCATCAGGAGCCGGGTCGAGTGACAGATGACTGGTTCGCGACGCGCATCATAGCATGTGCATGGAAGAGGGTAACTTGGAGTAAGTCACTGCTTAGAGTTATGTAATCTGCATCTTGGTAGACTAGGTGTTACATACACTACTCGTGCTCACCCACACAGGTCGCCGCCACCAAGTGAGCAACACTACAACTCATACACGGCCGCACCATGACCCGACCAGAATTCACCAACGATCGCCTCGGAATTCTTCACGGCATAACGCGGGATGAAGCACCACAGCACCCCTCGGAACCTCCCCCTAAACGGACGAAAAAATCCCACCGCAGCTCATGCTCCCACCCCGGTGACAGAGACAAAGACAGCGATGGAGCGAAAGACAAGGAACGCAGGTCCAAGAGATTCCGCTTCAAGAAATCGCATCGCTCAAAGGGAAAAGAACGCTCCAGCTCCAACCGCCATGGCAGCAGCACACCCAAGACTCGACGTGACAAGTACCACGCCCCACTAGCCGATGACCCGACAGCCTACGACGACAGCTACATCCCGAACCTGGCGTCCTGGAACTCGTCCGGTGACCCCGATGCAGCCTTCCGCGAGTCCCTTTTCGACGCCATGGCGGACGACGAGGGGGCAGCGTTCTGGGAGGGTGTCTACGGCCAGCCGATACACGTGTACCAACGCCCACCAGTTAAGGATGAGAGGGGAGAACTAGAGATGATGGACGATGAGGATTACGCCAAGTTCGTTAGGGAGAAGATGTGGGAGAAAAGCCATGGGCATATCACGGAGGAGCGTGAGCGACGGGAGAGGGAGAGGGAGAGGAGGAAGCAGAAGGAAGAGGAGGAGCGAGTTGAGTGGGAATACAAGGAGAAGGAGCAAAGAGCGAGGGACAAGCTAAGAAGAGAGAAGAGGGCGATCGAGAAGATGCGGACGCGCTGGGAAGAGTACACCCAGTACTGGGAAGCTCATGCCAGAGGGCCGAATCGCGGTGATGGCAGTGGAGGCGATATACCTTGGCCCGTCGCCTCCGGCAAGTCACGAGATGTGACGAAGGAAGCCGTCGAAGAGTTCGTCCTCGCGGCTCCTGGCGGTCGGTCGACTTTGGCGGATGTTGTCAAGGTGGAGAGGATACGTTGGCATCCGGACAAAGCTCAGCAGCGGTGGGGCCGGGGTGCGCTCGGCGAGATGGAAATGAGGGCCGTCACAACTGTGTTCCAAACGCTGGACGCCTTATGGGTGGAGCACAAGAAGCAGGACGAAAAGGCCTCGTAGGCCATGGTGGCTACGGGCGTAGTTCGCACGGCGTTTTGATTGCTTCTGCATGCACCCAGATACCTAGAGCACAAATGACCGGCTTTGCACGCTTATCGCAATCGCGTGCAGATGCAGGTTGAAACGGTATGTAGAGGAATATCGATCTCTGGACGGCCCCGACACCCATAGCATGTGTGTTGTCCGAACGCATGAGAGATCCGATTGTAGTTGCGTCCTCCCGGTGGCACATGGCAATGGTTCTGCATATTGCAATCTAGCCATGATCCGGCCCGACCCAATCGATGCAGCCTCCGGGACACCCGCAAGAGCCATTGCCGGGATAGACGGATGCTACAGGCGAAGGCGTCCATAAGCCCCACTCTCCTAGCGATGTTGTTCGTCCATTAGAGAACCAGGAGCAGGTCGCGCTCCGGACAGCTGGTCCAAACAACCACCGAGTCCCAAGGGCGGAGTGAAGCTGATGCTGATGCTGCACTGCGCACCTGGTGTCGAGTGGATGGGGCTCGAGTGGTTGTCACTGCAGATCCGATCGACTGCAATGCGATTAGATCATCTGATATCGGCGCCATGAGTGGGCACCGGACGAGATAGAGTGGAGGCAAAGAGGCCTGTAGCAATCATCATGCACGAACGGCAATGACCCAATCAAAGGACTCGGGCGGTGGATCTGATCCAATGCCTGCGGGAGTTATGCCGACTCCGCACACTCTGCTTGGCGGGCACGCACTCGGGGCGTCTTCAGCCGAGGTGGAGCGGAGCAAACCATTTGGGCAGCCAGGCCAGCCAGCCAGCAGACGGTGGGTTGATGCCCACAATGCCAGTCGGTCAGCGACAGTTCGGGCTCACAATGTTCTGGCCAGCCGCTCCACTGAGCGCCGTAGTGGCTCCCGCACTGCTGCTGCTTAGTTACTTCTGGCGTGCATCGTTGGAGGTCGACTTGTTCGCTCGATCTCTTCTCCCCATCCCTCCGACTCCCGCCGTGCGCTCGCCTCCGCACCACCGTCAGCATCGCCACCGTCGCCACCGTCGTCACGTTAAGCGTCCACACGCCGCCTTCGTCTCCGGCCCGAAACATCTGCGAGCAGAGACCGCCGCTCCGCGCAGACACCGCAGTGCTCGGCATTGCCCTCCGTTCACGGCCCTCCTCTCGGCTTCCCCGGCCCCGGACTGCGACCAGCGTCCCTGGAGAATCCCTCCCATCCGAGCAACGCCGAGCTCCAAGCCCAATCCCCCCAGCCCGTCGGAGAACCAAAAAGCGGAGAAAGAAGATACCAATCTCCACCACTGCTCCCCCGAGAACGCTTGACGCCGGTGCAAAGCGACTTCTCGCTTGAACCCAAAGCCATAGACATACCTGACAAGTGCCCACTCGACCTGCGTCCGCTCGCCCGCTTGCCGTGGGATTTCTGCCGGCGGAGAAATAGAGCAGCCCCCCACTCGTCGCCTCCCCGCCGTGTCATCTCCATCTCTACCGTCCTCACCATCCGTGACGTGGAATTGGGCGGCCGGCTGTCCACAGCACAGCGCCAGCCACAGCCCAGCCAACCGGTCCTCGCCATCCTCACCCACCCCCTCCCCGGCTTCTGACGAGCATCTCTGCCCCTCTCATTCCCCTCCTCCTTGTCCGCCCCCCCAGTCGCCCCCCGTCCGCCCCGTCCAACTGTCCGGCCGTTGTGTTGTTGTCGTTCACAGGCTGTCACCGGCTTGTGCAGTTGCGCACCTGTGACTTCCGCCAGCTGCTGCTGTACCGCAAACTTCTCACTGCTGCAACCCCCCCCCCCGCCTTGCGCATTCTCG
>Ga0307512_10008224_pt1 | contig 10204 bp, 14 predicted proteins | sample 14_EM_MG_FD_200267 | JGI IMG/M metagenome (GOLD analysis project Ga0307512, IMG submission 200267) | Populus trichocarpa ectomycorrhiza microbial communities from riparian zone in the Pacific Northwest, United States - 14_EM | ecosystem: Host-associated > Plants > Roots > Unclassified | place... | reverse complement strand
CCCGCTCGATTGGTAACATTGGGATGCCTGCGATGGCGACGCGGTTCATCGTCGTCATGAGGCTGGTATTGGTGAAGAACGGGTGCACAACGGCCACCCTAATGCCCCTCGCGGACAGTGGCGCGTACATAGCACGAGCGAGTCCGAGCACTGCGTGTTTACTCGCGGAATAGACAACACCTTGGGCAGAGGCTTGCCAAGAAGCTAACGATAAACGTTGAGAAGGACCCAGCGCGCGCGCAATGATGGACAGCTGAGAGACCTACCCATTGAACCTAAAAAAACGATCGATTTGAGCGTGCATTCGGGGGTCCTGTTCAGATCCAAATAGTGGAGTGCCAGGTGGGCGGCTGATTGATACACGAATTCACAAAAGTTTCATGTGAGTCACTTCCCGGAATCGCTCCAGAATTTTTCCACGTACTGTATATCGTTCCCACAAGGTTAATATCAACGGTGGCTGTGGATGGCTTTACTGGCTTGCCATTCTCAAGTTTTGGTTTCCAAAATGAACCGAGCTCGTTCACGCCAGCGTTTGCAACCTAAGGAACAGAATGAATCGAGGGCATCAAGAGTACGAAGGAGATCCGGGGCTTACGACGATATCCACTGAGCGGTAGGCCTCGACTGCGGCCTCAAACAGCTGCACTTGGTCATCCCATACGGTCACGTCGCACCGCAGTCCGATGGCGTCCCTGACGGATTTGGAAGCGTCACAGGCCGCCCCAATGGCGAGTAGTACAGCTAGACATACCCTCCCGCCCTTCTGATCTCTGATACAACCTTCTCCAGTCCAGGCTCGTTGAGGTCGCCCAGCACGAGTTTTGCTCTGTGAAATTAATTAACATCGAACGTGATTAGCCACTGCGGACGATTCAGAACCAGAAGCAAAGACCCACTTCGACCTTGCATATTGCAGAGCAGTTTCTCTCCCAATACCGGCCGCACCGCCTGCATAATGACGGGACATAAGAAGGCGGAAAGGGTGCGCCGCGGCACATCTCCCTCACCAGTTATCAAAACGACTTTGCCTCGGAGCCTCTCGGTGTGCGTATACAACTGAACGTCGGTAATGGTGGTCATTGCGTACCCCTGTCTGGGAGGTACGACTGCGCTGGGGGACCGCTCTTAAATCTGTGGAGACGAGCGCTTCCGGCAACCCCCTTGGGCCTCAGCCGGGCGTGAAGCCAGGCAAGGACGTGTGCAACCCGAATACGTCGAGCTCGTGTGGTCTGCGAGGTACGAACAGAGATCCGATTTGATTCCATACAACGAATAGCGATGCGAAATACACAGAGAAGGACTGTCGAGAGCTAAGCTAGGGAGAACAACCGAGCCGGCCCCACCGGGTAACCCGGGACCGGCACATTCAATTACCATTTCCCACGCAATCGCACGCCGAAACTCCGCCCGGGCTGGAAGGCTTCGGCTGGGAAGCGACCCCAACGTCGACATGAGAGTTGAGATCATTCGCGAGGTTGGTGTCCAAGTTGAGGGATGAAGAGGTAGGGGTGAGTAGGTCAGATGAGCTATCCGCCTCGATGCTGGTCTCATTTCCGCAGTCGTCCTCCGGCGTCGGGGGATCGGCCTGAGATCCAATTTGAGTTGAATCGTCCAGATGGGTGTTTCCAATGGGCGGCGTGGTGGGATCCAAAGTGTCGCCGAGACCGAGATCCGAAGAAACTCCCATGATATCAGTGTAGAGGAAAGAATCGAGAGCGTGGTCCAAGGGCAGAGTGCTCAAGGTGGAATCATGGTCTTCGAGAGAAACATAGACGACGGCATCCGAGGACCCATCTGGTTGAGTGACGAGGATCGACTGAAGGGGGACCAAGGCGTCTGCGCTCAGGTCGGAGACAAGATCACTGAGCATAACCCAACACGACTCCGGATCAGCTACGGCTTGGGAGTTAGCTTTGATCTCGGGGATGGAAACCCAGGCTTCAGCGTCTTCGCCGGCTCGGACGACGAGGTCGGTTGCTGGAACGCCCAGATTCAGAACGCCCGTGCCAAGGTAGTTTACAAGATCATCGGAAGAAACCCAAGTGCAAGAGTCCAAATTGAGGGTCGAGTCGGCTGGTGCCAAACCATAGAGGGTCGACGATAGTCCAGTATCAAGGCGAGTTTCACCGAGGGAAAGGGAGTCGGCTACGGGGGTGCCCGAAACTGATGAAGTTACTGGAACAAGCCTTGCAGTTAAGCCGAGGGCCGGGATTCCGGCATCAAGAGCCGAGTGGGGCGCCTAAGTCGATAAGATTAGCCTTGTACGTGATGCGAAACGGAATCTGAACTACACACCCAGGCGGGGAGAGGTACCGCGGCAACGGAAAGGGAGAGTGCTATGAGGGGCAAAATGAAGGACATCGCGTGTTTTCTGAGAGAGAAGAGAGTGGAGATGGTGGGAGAGGGAAAAGAACGACTGTCGAAATCCAAACCGAAAGTTCAACTTAAATATGAGGATGCACGTGACTGTGGGATGCGGAAGCAAAGGACTCGTCACGCAGTTGTCACTCCGACATGATCGTGGCTCATACTCTTTCTTTCAACTATCATGTCCTCTGGTGCGACACCGCTGAGCAGGAAGAGAACGCACTCTCTCGAGCGAGGCGTTGAACGCTCTATTGCTGATATCAACGCGAAGAAACCTCGAATCTCGTCTGAGGCACCTTCCAGCCGCGCCGGAAAGAAAAGACGGACGAAGAAGAGGAGGGCCGTACCTGCGGTTGAAGACATCTCTGAGTCGAGCTCAGCTAGGGGTCACCACAACGGAGCCGAACTGATGAGTCCTCAAGTTCAATACCGTGGTGGCCATCGCGGGAAGCAAAGGAGAGTGGTAGAGAGTGACGATGAGGAGGATACCAATATCGCACCTTGGCCGACGCCATATTCTCAAGTGATCCAAAAGGTGCGTTGCAGTAGGCTTGCGGTATATCTGCCTATTGATATCTGGTAGTCACAAACGAATGGCGGTTCTACTTCGTCTTCTCCTTCTCTCAAGGGTAAAGAGAGGGAGGTAGAGCCCGCACCCTTTGTATCAGCGTTGGACGCCGAAGACCTCTCGAGGAAGACAGAAGACTTGAACCAAAAACTCGATGTTCAAACCACGAAATTGGCGATCCACTCCGCATTGATTTCTTCTTTCAAAGACTCTCTCACCTGCCAAATATGCGTTGATCTGATGTACAAACCCTTCACCCTCGCACCCTGTGGTCATATCGCCTGTTACTCGTGTCTCGTGGGCTGGTTCAAGTCCAACGCAGCCGAAGATGAATTCGGTCCCCAGTCGGTTCATCGAAAGAAAACCTGTCCACACTGTCGATCTGCCGTCCATGACCGCCCCATCGAAAATTTCACCATAAAGGAGATGGTAAACTCTCTCGTCAACTCTGGCGCTCTTGAGGACGTCTCAGGAGAGCCTGCCGCCACCAGCGCTGCTCTCGCCACTCCGGCAGATCCTTGGGCTGGCATCTTCCCGAAACAACCAGTTAGGGAAAACAACTACGACGGCCTCCCCTTCGCTATGTTCGACGAAGAAGATGGGGACCACGATTACGAGGAGGGAGATTTGGGTATATACGACGAAGAGGATGATGTTTACCGGTGCCGGGGTTGTATGAACGAAGTAGTGGACGGGTTCTGCACCCAGTGCGATAGGGAATATCAGCCGGCATGGACTGCGGGGCCGCTGCTCGGTGCCTTTTTGGGGGGACACGGAGAGTAAGTCTTACACGTTTGCGTTGGATACTCCAACACTGATTTACCTCATTTCCAGCGGGTTGTGGGGCGACGACACCGATTCCGATAGTGATGGAGGGTCGGGGTATTCCCAAGAGAACTACGATAATAGTTTCATCGATGACGACATGGGGCTTCACGTCGATCCAGGGTCGGACATCGATCCCATACCACTACCCCCATTCCGCGAGGACGACGATGACGACGATGACGACGACGAGGTTATCGTAGTTGGCACACTGGCCGCGCCGCGCCAAAGAATCCGCCAAGCAACTATCGTCATTTCCTCCGACGAGGAAGATGATGGTAATTACACTGACGCCGATACCAATGGGGACCGCAGCCAATCCTGGAACGAGGAAGAGGACGAAGGCGTTGACTACCACGACGCTCGATCCGACTCTGACGATCGTGACGGCTACAATTATTATGGGACCGACGGAGAACCTTACGGCGGTAGCGATAATGGTGTCTATGGGTATCTGTGAATATTTTTCTCTATCTTCGGATCTTCTCTGTAACATGGTTCTGCACTACTCAATTCAAGTAGCTTGGCACGCGACAGGCTACACTGTAATGTCCCCCGTGTATAAAACTTTCTGACATTGAGAGCTCGTACAAAGTTGGGTTCCTACTTGAGATCCCTCGATGGGGGTGGTTTTATGACAACGTACAGCAACGCTAAAGAGCACAATGCAACGAGGATAATTTGCAAGAAGAATCCAACCACGTCTGCAAAACAACAGAAATCAGCATCCGCATCGACACGAGGAAAATGACTGCGGGGGCAAATACCTAGCAGGATACCAAACGGTGGTTCCCCAACATACAGTGCCCGAATAGTTGGCACAGTCAAAATCACAGTAATCGGGAGAGCAAGCACCACATCCGTCACCTTCTGGGCGTTGACGACAATCGCGAGGGTGATGTACATAGTCCCAGCGGACAAGGCCCAATTCACGATCCACAAGCACATAGTGAACGCCCTGGAAAGCACAGAACGTCTTATATCGAGCTCTAAAGCGCGAGACTCCACGTCGACCGTGACGGGCCCTTCTCCACCGTGATAAGTAAACTTACTGGTCGTAGGCGAATCGGTAAAGAAGGTGACGAAGTTGTTCAACGGGTCCGCGGCGCCGAATCTGATAATGGGCACCGATCGGTTCGTGGCGGGGTCGATGACGAAGACGAAGGCGTTCAAGATGTATGTGTCGAACGGGGCGGCTAGCTGTTGGTCGAATAGGTGTCGGTTTTTTGTGGCTGGGAAGTAGATGCTCGCGGCGTAGACTCCCATCTGGTGCACCATTTCGAAGTTCATGATGGTTTGCATACTGTGTGATGGACCGTGGATGAAGATGGGACGGGGAGAGCGTGGGTCAGTTATGGTAGGAAGTGAATTCGTTGAGTCGGGTTTGACCCACTATAACGATCCCCGGGTTGAGCTCACCGGAAGGTGATCTGGATCAAACGAAAACACAGGTTTGGTCACGCTACGCACACACCCCGAAGAGAAAAATCCGGTTAGCACCTAACCTGGCATACAAGCAGTACAGCTTGAACCCGAAACTCACTCGTTCAAATACACATCGACCCTCCTATCAAACGGTCCACACGTCTCAGAACCTCCAATATGCGATGTCGGCTGATACGTCGACAGCTTATGCGCCCCACATCCGATAACGTTCCACCGGATCGAAAGCGTTCGTTTATCCAGATCCAACAGATAATTATGCCCCATTATCGCGACCTGCGTAACCGGGGACATATCGCGCCGGAACCTCCATTCAGCGAACGTTGAAACGTCGAAATCCCAAAACCCTGAAACCCGAAAAACTCACCCCGGTAACATTATGCGGCATTTGGTTGTACAGTTGCTGCACGCCCTCGTTCAGCGTCAACAACATGATCATGATAATCAACAGGACGAAGAAGACGATGATTGAGAAGGTGATTAGGACCGGGTACCTCCGTATCCGCCCCCATCGATCCCCCTGAGTAGCACCCGGGGACACGGCCTCGCTCGAGCTGGACACCCCCGGGATGAGTCCCGGCGTGGGTTGGGACGGAAGCGGAGGGGTAGAAGTCGGGACGATTGCGTATCTAGCCGTAGATTGCTGTGACATCGAGCCCGGAGGGAGGAAGGGAAGGACTCGGAGAGAGCGCAGGTGAGACTCGAAAACGGCCAAGCGAATTACGAGAGGCACCCGACTGTCAACGCCCGCGCCTGAGCGGTCTTTGCCAAGTCGATAAGCCCGGTTGTACGTACAAACCATGGGAAGTTTTCCCATGCTCTCGGTCAATCCAAGGAGATCTAACACAGACTGATACGAGGAGGTCAACCGAGCCCGGAAGGCGAAAGAGCGTCGGGTAGATCGGGTTACATGACAGGGACATGTAGACTGTATGCGTGCTGTCCGTGCGTCAGGAACGTCAACGGGCCGGTAACTCAGGGTTAAAAATGATTGACTCCCGCTGATCGAGACCAAACTTCCGAAGAGCCCGGCCTCGGGATCGACCCTGCCCGCAACGAAGCGCGAAACGGCCTCGAGGGGGTCCTAGTTTTAAAATCCTGTCCTCCGGCGCATTAACCAGAACGAAAACATGGACAATCTCGTATCTGTGTTATTGCAAATCCGGAGTCTAGACTAACCGCGCCAATTATCTACTTGTGTCGTTGTGTAAGAAATCTCCTGGGAGCTCGAGGGAAACGATGTAGGTATAAGGGACAACCGGAGGGAAAGCGAGTGAGGGAGGAGGCGTGATAGCGATGAATAGACGAGAGGCGTGACAGACGGATATCCAGGAGCAACGAGATACTAAAACACAACGGGGTCAGAATACGCATACGCACTTAGAGGATAAAAACAGATGGAGGGTATGAAGACATTCGAGGGGTGAGGGCGAGAGAAACGAGAGAGGAAAGGCGAAGCTGAGACAAATATTAATGCAAGAGGAGTGGAAGACTAGGAGGAGGGGTTGTTGGGGGTGCGGAAGTGGTTGCAGAAGAAATGGCTCGGCAACAGATAGAAGCCGCAGGTGAGCAAAACGAAACAGCTCAAGTCCGCCGCCTCTTCTCTTGGTAATCCACATACCCGTACCACGCTCCTCCGATGAGCGTGAACAGGATTCCAGCGGCGTTCATGGTCGTGATATGCAGGTTGAACATGAACACGGCGAACAAGATGGTCAACACCTGTTTGATGTTTGCTGCGCGGGGGCCCTCGTATCAGTTTCTCGGGAAACACGGTGATGGGGGCGTGAAACATACCAGCCACAGTCATGCTCAAAGCTCCTGCTTTCTTATTCGCCGTGAAACTGACGATGTTCAGTCCAAAAGCGATGCACCCGTTCATGATCAATCCGGCCGCGCTGAACCAATTCATCTCATGCGCGCTCCAATCTCTAACACTCTTCAGCTCGCCGCTGATCCACGCATAAAACACGCATTGAATGAACGCCAACGGGCACATCCGAGTCAACAGGTCTAAAGGGTGCATCGCCAGTCGTGGTGGGGCGATGTGTAATGTGGCAAAGATCGATTTTGGTTTCGAATTGCTCAGCGTTGTTGAGGACGAAGGGGTTGATTGAAGAACGTTCGTGAAGATTGTCTTGAGAGCAGCCAGGAAGGTTCCGAGGAGGGTGAGGACGAGACCCCAAAGTGTGAAATAATAGTCTCCGTACGTCCTGTGAATAACGAGGGGATCAGATTGGAAGTGATCAAATAATTGGGTCGAGACTAACGCGAGGGCCACGCCAAGTATTACAGGTATCAGGCTGAGCATCTTGCGAGTACTAAATTTGCTTCCAAACATCACTGCGGAGAGTACAATGGTGAAAATTGGGGTTGCAGCCCGTACCACTTGATGGAACTGATTACAGGGTCGGCATCTGTTAGTTGTTGGATGGACCGAGAGGATCGGATACTAACCGGAACTGTAACGAGGTTCAAGGAAACGTTGCTGATTGCGATATTCATAGCGTACAAGACGCTGAACATGACCAAGGCGATATTATCGGATGTTGAGAGCCTCTTCTGAACAAAGAAGCCTCGAGCCAACAAACTCCACCCTCCAATGGTCCCACACAACGCATGGAGGGCAGTGACAGTGTACGGGTAAGGGAAATGCACCAACACCACTTTGTTGTACAGGGTGAGGGAGAGATTGAAGAAGAAGTACAAGGCGAGCCAGAACTCTTGAGTGTTGAGATACTTGTTTTCCGCAAACTCAGCCCAGAAGCCTGTCAAGGTCGATTCATATTGGGGGAGTTTGCGCGATGCGGGAGCGCCCGGAGCCACTGTGGGAAGCGAGGGTGATTGGGGTGGGGACTGAGGGCGCTTAGGTGACGTATGGCGTAGTCGGGGCGAAAGTTGGGGACTCGGCACGGGAGAGGCACTCGCGGAATCCGATACTCCAGACGCGTTCTGACTAGTGGCTCCGAGGGGGGATTTGAGGGTGCCCGGCGAGGTGGAGATATCCCGGAAGTTGTTGTAATAGGGAGAGAGAGTGGAATGAACTTGATCTTTCTCGAGCCTGCCTGGTCGGTTGCTTGACGTGTGCTTCCTCCCTACGTCACCTCGCAACAAGGTTGGAGACTGGTCACGATCAGTTTCTGCGCGTACAGGAATCTTACTGGCGCCTTGTTGATTTGAACTTGACCATACGGAAGGGTAGGATAATTGGGTACCCTTGTCGACACCCAGCGCTTTCATTAACGGCATTAAAGACTGTGGGCCTTGAGGAAACGGACGGTCAGAGCAGGGGTCAAGAGAGGCGATGACTCGCAGGACATACCCAGCATCGGTGAGAGCCGGGGAAAGGGATATTGGTTACTGCGGTTGTCCCGTTGCGATCGGGAGGGTTAAGCGACTGGCGGTGCCAAAACAAAAAGGGCGCCGAGAGTGCTGGCGAGAATATTCGTGTGCTCGAGAGGGAAAGAGAGGTGTCAGTTGGACGGAGGGAGCGAATTCATGTGGATCGAACAGTGGTGCAAAGCTGCCATCGTGTGAGAGTCTCGGAGTGGCGGCGTGAGGTCAGGATCGAGACGCTGAGCTGGGCACCGGGGAATTGGACGGTCGCAAGTCAAACCATGTTACATACGGGCGACTGGATCTACTGTACAGTCGGCTATAGCTACAGGAATACGGGGGATGGTGCGGGTAAAATTAGAGGTCGTACAATAGTCTACCGCCGTAAGAAATTAGGGGAACACAAAGTCCAAGGTGAAACGCACACCGTGTATTCTAAGAACGAATGCACCCGATGAAAGGCCGATGGATGGAACTCGACATACTGATACGTCCATCTAACCCAATTTTAAGCGAGAATCCTCGTCAGCCATGAACCGAATCGGCGGCAGCCTCTGCGGATCTTTTGGCCAGGACAATATAAGAATGCCATCTGACATGGAGGCGGACATTTGGTGTTGCTGAGCAGTCCAAAGTTAGTCAGCAGTTCGGGATGAGTCAAGGCGAGACGCGGTAACCGACCTGGATGCCCATCGGAAGATTGATACTCCGCTGAAAAGCACCATATTTCAATTCCTGGACAGGGTATTTGGCGCCTGGAGCGGTCAACGGAGGCGCGGAGCGGTTTCCGGAGACGGTCAGCTTGTCGTCATGCAATTGGATCTCGACATCTGTGGGTTTGATCCCAGGAAGCTCGAGGCAGGCTGTGACGGTCTGCGAGTCTGAATCCTCGCAAAGATCCATCCTACACGGGGTTCGCGAGGCTATGTGAGAACTACGGAGAGATAGGAGAGAAAAGCACAGTTCAGGCACACAGACCTTGGCTTGAACACCTGGTTCGGGGGCTTGTTGGGGTTATGCCTGGAAAGATACTCTCGAGCATACTGTTGGGCGAGAGCACGTTCGAAGTGTTTGAAAGAATCCGGGTTGAGAAGGTTGTTTGGGTATTGTGGTTTGTGTGGTGGGTTGCGTGGCATTTGCTTGTGCGAAGATGAGGATGGAGGTGAGGAGGTAGCCTTCATGTGGGAGAGAAAACTGGCGGATCATAGGCAAGGGGATGGGGTTCTTATATACTTATAGCAGCTGGAGCTTACATACTCATTTGGATGAGGCGCGTGGAGCTTGACTCGTTTCGAGCGGAGTCACCAGTGCTCGTTCACTTTTAGGATCTTGTTCCTTGGCGTGGATCTCCGGATGCAGGCCTTGTCCGGCTCGACGCGGCAGCGGCTGCGCACGATGCTGTGTCTGTCGTCACGCGTCACGCCGATCGACTCTCTCACCTCCGTCGCATATTCTCGAAAACCCGACGACGATGAGTAAAGTTGTTTTTGGTTAGTGCCCCGTCCCCCCTCCCCCCGAGAGTCTCGCCCCGGCTCACCCCCTCTCGTCAGTCGGAAATGTTTTCTAGGGTATGAGCAAGGCACGTTTCATCACAAATCAAAAGACCACACCTTCTCACTGCGGCTGCACAGGATCAGCTCATCGACGTTTTCAAATCAGTCG
>Ga0307512_10008223_pt1 | contig 10204 bp, 6 predicted proteins | sample 14_EM_MG_FD_200267 | JGI IMG/M metagenome (GOLD analysis project Ga0307512, IMG submission 200267) | Populus trichocarpa ectomycorrhiza microbial communities from riparian zone in the Pacific Northwest, United States - 14_EM | ecosystem: Host-associated > Plants > Roots > Unclassified | place... | reverse complement strand
CCACTTGTTCTCGAAGACGTGCCAGCTGTTTATGTGCATCAACCCTAACAAACGGGCGGTCACGAGCCACGTGGAATACGAAACCGACGCGTGGATATCTGTCTTTAACGTCACGCTCTCACTCTCACGGGTTATCAAAGTGTACGGAGACGCATTTTCTCGTGCATCTCCTGCGGAACTCGTAGCGGCGATCAGCACGGTCATGCACGACATTCTTCTTGTTTGCACACTCGCCTCCGACCGATTGGACAGAGAGAAGTTTCAACCTATCCAATTCCATGACGTTATTTTCGGGGAGCAGACCTTTTCGATCGTAAACTTTGACGTGTTAGACGGGTGGGTGAGCTTCCACCACTCATTGCAGTGGTTGTTGGCGGAGTTGTTCAAGCACGTGGACATTTTGACCGAAGAAAACCTACAAACGGTCGGATTAGGAAGCGTGAGGGATATTTGTTTGAGGAACGCGAGCGAGCAGGCAATTTTGACGATTATCGACTTCCCGCTCCGAGGTGTGTCCGGTCCATCGATATTTGGAGAACAGTTTTAACGTATTCACTCCACAGTGCTGGCAATGATTGCCCAGATCCGAACAGGTCTATGGGTACGAAACGGTTTTGCGATTCGTGGACAACTTCTCCACTACAGGGACTTCATGCTCCGCGAGCTATGCTACGATCAAGATCTCTTCATCCTCCAAATGGCTCTCGTCATCCTGGATCCCAACCTCGTCTTCGTCTCTATACTAGATCGGTTCCAGCTGTTGCAGTACTTCTCCGGAGCAATCCTCCACGAAGCGTACGAAGGGCCTCATCTGTCGAGTATGGTCGAGGAGTTGTTCTACGTGCTGATAACTGTGGTCAGCGAGGAAGCAAACGCCACGAAGATGCCGCTCCCCGCTCAAGTCCGCCGAGAGATCGTCCACGCTCTCGCCATGGGTCCCTGTTCATATACAGACCTAACGAAACGGGTTGCAGAACGTATGGCAGAGGATGTTTGTTTCGAACGCGTGTTGAGCGAAACGGCGAACTTCAAGTCCCCGGAATCTACAGCTGATTTTGGGATGTATGAGCTCAAGGACGAAGCATACGACGAAGTGAACCCATTCTACTTCCACTACGCTAGGAACAGAAGGGAGGAGGTGGAGAACGTTCTGAAAGCAAGGTTGAAGAAGAGGAACCCATCTCCAGGCAACCCAAACCTCGATCCTGTCATTGTTCCGAAACCATGGAAATGCGAATTGGGACCTTTCAAGAACTTGCACACCGTTTTCGAGAGCGACGTCCTACTTCAAATCATCTTCTATGGCCTCCACAACATCCTCGTCCTCACGAACTCGTCAGGGGAGTCGCCACCCTCGGCCGAAGCCATCCTGGACCAGATACTACATTTGGTCATGTTGGCTCTAGTCAACAACGGAGCGGCGTTCAGCATCCTATCTTCTTCCAAGATCTTCGACCAAATAACTCTCCTGGACGTTATCTGCGCGCTGGAACACCACGACAAGTTCAAACCATACAAAGCCCGAGCGGAGTGGATCATCTCTCAATATTGCTTGTACGTCCCTGAGGAAGTCCAACGTCGCCGGAAGGTCGAAGATGCGGGAAATGCCGCCCCCGATCCCGAGGAAGTCAAGCGTCGTGCGGCTCGGGCGAGGAAAGAGGCGTTGATGAAGCAGTTCAAGGCCCAACAAGCGAGCTTCGCGATCAACTTCAATGAGGAGGACGACGAAGACGAGGAGATGCTGGACGATGCGGATGCCCCAGTGTCATATGGGACGTGTATAGTTTGTCAGGAGGAGCTCAATGACGCTAAGGTCTTCGGGGCCTTGGGACTTCTCCAACCAAGTAGACTGATCAGGAAACACCCGGATGGTCATAACCTCTATCTCAACGAGACTCTTTCTTCTCCCTTCTCCCTGGATCGTTCACCTTCCAACGTGGATACTTCATTCCCTCCCAAAGACGCAGAAGTTCGGGATTCATCTTTCCGACTCTCACTAAACTTCCAAGGTTTTCCAAATCACCACACTCGCTTCGGTCTCTATGCCAGTGTATGCACTCACATGATGCACCTCGAATGTTTCCAAGTCTACCACTCTTCTATCCGCCAACGTCATCGTGCACAAGCGACACGGAACCCACCAGAGAATATCGCTCGAAAGGAATTCATTTGTCCGCTATGCAAGAGTCTGGGTAACGTGATGCTCCCCGTACAGCTCCCATCCCAAACCTCCCTCAATGCCGTGCCTTTCCCTGATTGGATCCGAGCGGCTGGGATCAGCATCCTGAAATCTCGTCCCGACTCACTCCTGGATGCTCTCCACCCGAGGACGGGGACAGGAGAGTTTGTGTTTTGGAGTGCACAGGATAGCGGGTACCCAGCTTTGGTAAGGGTACCAGACCGGTCGGACCAGAGCGGAGATATAGTCAAGTTGATCGAGATGGTCATGTCGATATCCAAAACGTTCTCTCAACAGACGCGACACCTGAGGGACCGACCGGAGCCAGACCAAGGAGAACGCGGAGCTGGGCTGTACCTCCCAGAAGAACTCGTTGGTTATACGGTATCCGCATTGGAGATCGCCCAAAGGGGATCCGGAAGGGAGGGTACGATTGTCGCTGATAACCTTCCCGACGCGCAGATGGGTATGATCCGTGGCTTGATCGCGTTTTTGACGAAGATGGTCGGATTGCAGTTCCGTGGGAAGTTGGAAGAAGGAAAGGATGCGGCGAGACAGGCGATCATCAAGAGGCTTTTACCCGAGTGGAGCAGGACGTCGCTGATGACTTCGTCCTTCTCCCATCCTCTACTTCTAAGGGAACCCTTCACGATCTTGGTCGAGACTGCAGCAGTTGTTCCGGAGATCCTACGACACGTCCTCATCCTCGCGTATTACGCATGTCTGGCGAGGACGGCGATTGGGATCATCTTCATCCTGACGAAGACGAGGAGTTACCAAACCGTGGCCATAGGAGGGAGAACGCAGGAGAATTTGTTCGGAGATGTTCGGGTGTTCTTCATGTCTGTTGTTCGGCACTCTCCAGTGTTTGAGCACGCTGCAGAGTTGGCGTTCCAGGCGTTTGGGGAAGCCAGGATCGAGAAACTTCTCTACTCCTTCACGCTTCCTTTCCTCCGACGAGCCGCTATCCTTTGCCGAGCTATTCTCCCCAATTCGTTCCCTACGGTGCTTCACCCAGAGACATCAAACGAGTATCAAAATCTCCTGACAACGCTTGGTATCCCTCCCCTCTCCGACCTCCCCAACCAAGATACCCTTCAAAATGCGCTCTCTGGTTGGTGCGCTCACTACGGCCAATCCCGGGCTGCTGCCCAGATGAACTGTGGGGTCAGCCTCGATTTTCCCGCGATCTACCGTACAGCAAAGCTACCGCTCGTCTTGGATAACTTGTTCGTCGATCAGGAGAAGGCGTTGATCTGCCAGCGATGTAACACTGCCCCGTTGGATGCGGCGATTTGCATGATTTGTGGGACGGTGTGTTGTATGCAGAGTCATTGTTGCGTGGATAAGGATAACGGAGATCGAGGGGAGTGTAATGCTCATACACGAGAGTGAGTAACCGTTTACCGACATCTGTTTCTAGGGCTAATTCGAGCATGGCAGGTGCGGTGGGGCGATTGGGATCTATTTCCTGGTCAAGAGATGCTCGTTGTTGTATTTGTACACCGACAAGGGTACTTTTGCATCGTCCCCGTATCTCGATGACCATGGGGAAGTAGACATGTCGATGAGGTACGCCCAACGTTCGACCGACACACCTCGCGCGGACTAACCATCTAATAAATCAGGCGCGGGAGGAGACAGTATTTGCACGCAGCCCGGTTTGAGGAGATGCGAAAGATCTGGCTCGGTCATGGAATCCCCACCCTCACTGCGAGGAAGCTGGAAACGACAGTAGACAACGGTGGTTGGGAGACGTTGTAAGGTTGATTTCTCGGACCATCATTCTGTGATTTTTTTAGATGTAGTTACCCTGTCTTGGTGAATTTTCATGCTAAATGATACGCGTTTACTGGAGAGCTGTGTCAGAGCGTGCGTGTTCAGAGTCTCCAGTGAAAAAGCGGGCGAGCACGAGCGAGTCCGCCCGATCACGGGCGACGTGTTTCCGATGCTCGTGGCAAGGATCTAGGCCGCGCGGGCCAAGTCGCGCGATTTTAATTAGTATGCATCGTTCGCGTCAAGTTCAACTTAGTTTCAATAGACTCGAGCACACATTGTAGCATCCCACGTGAATTGAGTTAGTTTTTTTGTTTTTCCAAGCCCCCCTCCTTTTCTGAGTCCCACCTCCACTCCGGACAGTGTTGATCCACCTTTCCAACCGCCTGCCCCCAAGATCTCCTCGAAGTATGGCCAATCCTAAACCGCGGCGCGAGTGTCATTGCAACGTTTGCCATGGAAAACTCGTCTCCACCAGCACATGGTATAATCACAACCCAGGAGGAAGGAGAAGGCGGTATTTGCAACTCCCGCAAGAAACCATGGACGCGATCCCCAGACAGCCCGAAACTGGCTTCTTCCCTTGGGCAAGGAAGCGACGCTTTAATGAAGATGATGATAATGACGGACCCACGGATACATCTGAGCAAGTAGCTGGATCGAGCTCGGTACTTATGACGCCATATTGCCCACACATATGCGCTTCGATTGAACACACTCCTCAGGATTTTGCTCCTTCGAAAGGTTCTCACAAGGTGACCACGAAAAAGGCTCCAAAACCAGAAAAGGTGCCCGCACCAAAGTAAGTCTCATCGCTCCAGTCCTACTCGTGCTACTTTGGATGACTACGTGCACTCTAGGCGACTGCGCCGCGAGGAACGGAAGAAGGAAAACCAAGAGATTTCAGATGAGGACTTTGAAAAACATCGGAGAAACATTTCTCGTTCTGCGAAGGCAGTGAGCGACATCCTCTACTTTCACCATTACCACCGCCCCTGTTACCGCCTATATTAACATCGCACTCACTTCCACAGGAGCCGGATTCCGGGAAGGGCGCGTCCCCCTAAGGCTTCCGCTCTGTCTTTGAGCGTAGTATTGAAGGGGAAAACGACCCCAGTGTACGATGGACCCGGGTAGATGCACCTTTGCGAGAGTAGGCCGGATTATTTTCATTCTTTCTCGATTCCAGTGGATCCCAGTCGTATGTACTAGATCTCGGTCAATGAATTTCCGGCTAGGGTGATTGCCAACGACCTCGCCGGTATGTCCCGCAAGCTAAATTCTGCACTTTGGTTTCCATTTTTGGGCATGTGGGAATTGATTCGAGGGTGATGATCAATTTTGTTCCCGCTGATAAGGTCAGGTATTCTGTCACCACACTCGTCCATCGTGTCGGCCACTTGCTTTTTGACTGGTGCCTCCCCACTCCTCAGCTCATGGACCCCTCAACATCCCCGCCATCTCCACCACCCTCAGAACCCGATCTCATCGATCTCATCCACAAGTTCATATGGCACTCAAAGGATGTGGCCGACGTCGAAGCCAAGGTCTTCGAATTGTGCAAGGACGATTTCGGCATCCCAAAACATCACTACTCTGCCCCTCTAAGAAACTCGAACGGCGTTCCGCTTTCTAACGCACGGTTTTTGCCTCCTCCTGGCGCGCGGCTCGAGGAATGCCACTGGAACATCACTGGAGAATCTGGTCCTCCTCCCCTCCCTGACTACCGTGAGCTCTGGGTTCATGTGACGAAGTCCGGTGCAGATGGGCTCTCCAGTGCTCATACACCTTTGGAACTGTGCGTGGCTGTCGCACATAGCATGTTGGGTACGCGTCAGTTTATATGTTAAACCCCCCTCTCCTCAGTGAACGAATGTCCACAGGATGGTTATCGATGCTACACCAGGGCTTCCTCCACAGGGATATTGGAATGGCTGGAGTGTTCCGCCTTACCCACCCAATCGAGATGACGCCATTTGCTCCAGGAAGCTTCTCACAAGTCCTGGGACAACCCGAGGCCGGGAAGGACGATCAGATATTGCAAGATCAAGTTGAGCGATTACGAAAGGCGATCGCAGACCTGGAGATCACAGGTTCCTGTTGCGGTGTCGTCCAACCTAGTGACATGACGGTCAAGATGAAGGATTACTACGCGTCGGGTGAGAGTGCGCATCAACCGGTAAGTGGTGTTCATCAGCTGCCAACTTGACGGCTAAAACAATCCTGTAGGACTATTACGAGTTCATGTCTTCTGGACTGCTGAGGTCTGTCCGGCTTTCGGAGCCATACCTCCATTCTCCGGTAGACGACCTCGAATCCTTCTACTACACTACTCAATGGGCTGCAGTGCACAAGGAGCGTTCCAGTGCCGGAAGGAACGAAACCGACGACCTAAAGGTTTTACGAGCCGGACTCTCCGGCTCTGCGGACAACAGGTTTCAGGCTTCACTTTGGATTCATAGGATCCGTCCAAACAATCAGGAGGATGTTCGGAAATTCGGTGCATTCCTGCCCAGGCTCCAGCCCGTTCTCAAGGAATGGTATCCATCGATTTTGATGCTCCTAAGATCCTGGAGAAATGTCAAAGATGGATTTGATGGGACCAACGTTTCTCGATACTATACCAGACACGCACTCGTTTTTGCATATCGAGGGGTCGCGGACTACTTGAACATCGTTCACAAGCACCGCGAATCACTGAGATAGGCCCGTTTGTCTTCGTTCTTGTTCCCTTCCCGGTCTGTTTGTACAGTACGTAATTATATCCGGTTGTAAAAAAGTGTTTCTTCCACACAAATCTCAAGTTTCAAGTCCAAAGGTCATTCCGGCCCACAAGGCTGGAGACCGGGCCGCATCTTCCCAAGAGCGGAGTCCGGCCCGGTGATCGGTGGCGGGGTGCGGCTCAACTTCGGCTGAACTCCCGACGCCGACATTGAACGAGGTTGAACGACACTCATGGAAAACCCTCGCAAGCAGAAATCGGCCAACTCGTGGGTAGACGAGACGGGAGTGAATTCGCCGTCGCTAACATCCTATGGTCGCACCACGAAGGTTCTAGTACTCAGCCTATCCCTCGTGACGTTGTCGATACGGTCCCTCTCCTCGCGACTACCCCCACTCCAACTCCGGGATGACTCTCTTACTACGCCCTCCTGGCTCACACCCTCGGACTCATGCCCTCAGGACACAGTTATCACGCCTCAAAAGCACGTCCTGATCTGGGAGAGTCTGTTGAAGGAAGCTACGACAGAAGAATACAAGGGAAAGGCAGTTGAATGGCTCAGTGGTGCAATCCGGATTGCGTGCGTTAACTCTTGGTGGTAGCGTGGGCTAGGAGTTCTGACCGCGTACTGTCACTTTAGAACGGAATCCTATGACAACATGGGGCTGGTTGGAGAGGACCCTCGGTGGGAAGCTTTTGGGCCGTTTCATGACTATTTATCGGGAGCGTTCCCCCTCGTGTACGTGGCCTGAAAAACCCAATTGACTGCTCGGGCTCAATCCTGGTAGGTACTCAACGTTGTCTATCACCAAGATCAACACCTGGGGATTGGTGTACGTTTGGAAAGGCCAGAATGACTCGTTGAAACCACTCTTCCTCACCGCTCACCAAGGTTTGCGCCTTGTCCCTCGTCACACTATAGATCTTGACTCACGTTCTGCGCGTTAGATGTTGTGCCTGTGAACCCAGAAACTATCGACAAGTGGATACATCCTCCGTACTCTGGCCACTTCGACGGGGAGAGGATTTGGGGTCGTGGAACCGCTGATGACAAAAACGGCCTGATTTCCATTCTGTCTGTTTCTTCGCCCATTCTCAGTATACGCATTTCCTAACGTTTCCAACAGAACAGCCGTTGAATACTTGGTATCTGCGGGTTTTGAGCCAACACGATCGTTGGTTTTGGCGTTTGGGTTTGATGAAGAGTCAAGTGGTACACAGGTGTGAATAATTATCCTGGCATCACTCCGATTGCGCTCTAAGCCTGAGGTTCCACAGGGCGCTGGGGCGCTGTCTGAGTATCTACTGGACATTTTTGGCAGGAACGCATTTGCGTTAATCGTTGATGAAGGAGGTATGCTGGCGCTTTTAACTTGTACTTAACAAATTTCTAACGTTTATCCTAAATCAGATGGGTTTCTGGAAACCTACGGCTCTGTGACCGCCTCACCCTCTGTCACAGAGAAAGGGTATATCGATATCCGCCTCACTGTATCGTCTCCTGGGGGCCACTCCAGCATACCGCCAAAACATACGGTTGAGTTCTTCACACGGAATTCTTTGGCAGTTATCTTGACTCGGACACGATACGACATTTCATCTAGACCATTGGTCTCTTGGCAACGATGGTTGCGGAACTGGAGGCAAACCCGATCCCAGTCAAGTTATCGAGAAGTCTGGGTCATTAATTCTCGTATCTCTCTCACGCTAACACAACGTGGGCAGGTGACGTGTACTATGATACCCTGGTTTGCATGGCCACCCACTCGGCGAACGTCAAGGAACAACTCCGCCAGGCTATCTTGGACTCGGCAACCTCGGATGAAGCTCTAAAATCGGTCGAGTCCATGATTTTCCAAGATCCAGAAACTAGGTCACTTGTGGGTACTACCAGAGCAGTCGATATCATTGGGGGTGGAGTCAAAGCGTGAGTGATTCATCTGCTTCCTTGTTTCAATCAGTAACAACTTTGCTCCAGAAACGCTCTCCCCGAAGAAGCTTGGGTGGTGATCAACCATAGAATCGCCACGGATAGGTAATGTCTTTGGCCATTAACCTAAGTCTGTTCTATACTAACATTTCTGGCTCAGTTCCGTCTCGCAAACGATACAGTTCGCTTCTGATCTCCTCAAGCCACTTGCGAGGAGCCTCAACCTATCCCTCACATCGTTCGGAGAACCGATCACTGATCCAACTCTCCCGACTTACGGTTCGATCGTGCTCTCAGATCCTTGGAACACAAAGTTAGAGCCCGCGCCGATCTCTCCGTACAAAAACTCGCCCGCGTCTCGCGTTTTGTCGGGAACGATCAAGGGTGTGTATAATGCGCACAGAGGTCTGGAAGGGGACAGAAATATCATGGTTTATCCTTCGTACCTTTTTGGAAACACCGGTAAGGGCTTTGATTTCGTTCTATCTTCCGGGGAGGGTGGTAACGAACTCGTGATGCAGATACTCGGTTCTACTGGGAGCTATCGGAGAATATTTATCGGTACAATCACGATGATTTCGATAAGAGAGATGAACTTGGTGGGATCCACACCATCAACGAAAGTTTGTTGTGTTCCTTATCTGTTACTACCGTTCATTGTTCTCACCAACGTTCTCGTAGATATCCGTGCGGATAGTTTGCTAGAGATGATAAAGTTTTTTGCTGCTTTGATCCTTAATACCGACGAGGCGACAGACCTTTGATGTGGAATCTATATCTGCCCAGTCTGGTGTTGTTCCTTGCGATGAGACCCCCAGCCGAAGTGTTTCGAGACGAAGAACGTTCAGCATGAACGAGCGCAGCGTTAGCCACGAAACTATACAAACGTCTCCTACATGCGCTGATAACACTGGTGCGGTGAAAAAAATTATGATATACTCGGTACTAGAGAGAACATAGGAAAACGCGCGGCGGGCGGGGTACACGGTGATTTGTTTCTTGTGATCAGCCTCTTCCTCCTGCTGGAAGCGAAAAATCTGTCAGTAATTGTGACTAGGGGGGATTGCTACAGGGAATTACCTCTGCGGCAGCAAACCGAACGTTCGGAAATCACTGATGCATCTACGGTGCACATAAAAAGGTGTAACTGAGATCATATGAGGGATCTGGGGGAACCAAAAGCAGAACGATGCACAGGTACAGGAGGAGGGAGGGGGTGTATTGATTCGGTTGGGAGATAATAGAGACTAGCAGGATGAACCCTGCGACGAGGTAGGCACCTATCCCGAGTCCGCTGAGGGTGCATTGAACCTTAAGGTACAAGAAGGTAGCTGTCATGGAGGGAGTGTATTGACTCGATGGGAGGATAATAGAGGCTAGCAGGATGGACCCTGCGACGAGGTAGAAACCCATCCCGAGTCCACTGAAGCCATATCGAACCTGAAGGAAACGCCTGAAAATAGGGATACGTGTAGATAAACGTGCGAGACGGTGCCACCCGATGCCTTCCGTACCCCAAGAGGCCATGGAGAGTTAATGAACGTAGAAAGCGGCACAGTTTCTAGGAACTTACCATCGAAATACGAGACAACTGGGT
>Ga0307512_10008222_pt1 | contig 10205 bp, 16 predicted proteins | sample 14_EM_MG_FD_200267 | JGI IMG/M metagenome (GOLD analysis project Ga0307512, IMG submission 200267) | Populus trichocarpa ectomycorrhiza microbial communities from riparian zone in the Pacific Northwest, United States - 14_EM | ecosystem: Host-associated > Plants > Roots > Unclassified | place... | reverse complement strand
GGAGGCCGGCCGAAGTGGGGCGACGCGACGATAACAGATCTCGGCGGGGAGATGGCGGGAAGCCAATGAGTGGGCGGATTCTCGGGTCTCTCGGAAGAAATACCAGCACTGCCGGCAGGGAAAGGCGTACCGGAGACCGGATCCATCTCTGGCGAATATCAGCAAACGGCTGGCGGCGAGATTCTACCAGTCAAAGACAGGCCATCGCCTCACCTCAAGCGGGCGACGAACATGCCCACAGCCAAGTGCTGGTGGTGACCGTACCGGAACCAGACCCGGGAGCACCTCTTCAAGCGCTGCCCCCACTGGAAGGAGGAAGAATCGGTTCAGAACCCGAGACCTCTTCGCAGATGAGCGGCGCAGCCAGGCGATCCTAGACTCCTCCTATCTACCACAGACGTGGGACGAAGGGTGGGGCTGGAGAGGGCTGCGGAAGAGGTCCAGAGCGAGGAGCCCGCGTCGGAGCTCTGGGAGCGGGAGGCGAGAAAAGAGGAGAAGAGGTTGGACGTGGACGAGCAGGGAGAAGTAAGCAGGACGGAGGGCAGGGGAGCTACAGCGAGCCACCTGCAGGCTGATCGAGGTCGGGGTGGACAGTGGCCAGGTCGGGTGGTTGGTACACCGCCATAGTCTACAGGCTGAGTGCGGGTAGGGTTAAACAGAACCAAACCCAAAAAAGAAATCAGCACAGCCCAAGGCCCTATGGGATGTAAGCGGGCGCCACATGCCGTTGGCTTGAAACCCGCAGGCGCCTGGGATGTGGCGGAAATCTATTCGTCGTGTTTCCGACACTCCGGGAGCCGCGCTAGGGGCGGATGGGCGAGGACGGATCGTGTAGCAGTGCAAGAGTGCAGTCGGCGACGGAACAAACAACGGGATGCGGTGGGGAGCCTTTTTTGTCATTATTATTACCCATTTATTCATAAGCCGCGCGATAAATGTGGAGGGGGAGACGTACGCGGATGCGACAGTGTCGACGTGGGGGCGACGGTGAAGCCCCCTCGCCGCTCCACACAACACAACAAAAACAGCCGGGTCCTTTCAACTTCTCCACGGACGGACAAGAGTTTCGCGGTTGCGGAAGACAATCAGCAGTGCATCTCCGTCCGTGTACAGGCCCATGCACCGCGGCCCAGTCACTTCTCGGACAACCGACCAACCGCTGTGCAATTGGTGCGGCCCAGCTGGACAGCTAGCGTTTGAACGCGAATTCTGCAGCGGGGTGCCGGTTTCCGAGGGGGATCGTCGACGCAGCAGCGGGAGGCTGCCGTGCTCCTGTCCCCGGTTCCAGGGAGCAGCTGTACTGTTTCGTCGCGATCGCAGGAGCCCGAGCGGGTAAATCTATATATGCATGCACTATACGAGGCTCAGTTAGTACTTTCCGCGTTCTTCTCGAGCGAGCGAGGGCTTGCCATGCACGCATCCATCCTTGCTCTCCCTCGGCGAAGGCCCTCAGCCGCGCCCAGCCGGACCGACAAGCGACAACCCCCTCCTCCCCTCTCCCCGCTCCCTCGAACAGAACTGGTCCGCGCGGCAGGAGCACCAGCACTCCCGCAAGACTGCGGCCCGTACGTGACTCGGCCCGAAGACCGATCGGCCGTTTGGCGCTTCCGTCCGCAGAGCGCCGCTCGGCTCCAGCGCAGGACGGCGGCGACGGGGTGGTTGGCCGCCGTTGCTGGAGGGTGGAGAAGTGAGACGGCACGCATGCAGTGGCGGTCGGTACGCGGCCGCGCTCTTGACGGAGGGAGTGACGTGCCGTGACTCGGTACGGCAAGGCGTCGCCTGGGCACTACGGGATTGATGGGCACGAGCGCACGGCGCCTCGACCGGATGGCACGGAGGAGACGAAACGGAAGACATGCGTCCTGTTTTCGGCACTATGTAGGTACGTACATGCGCAACGCTCCGCCCCCTCCCGTCCAAAGAAACCCCCCCAAGCGCTCCCCGTCACGCGTAGTGCGGACACGTCGTGGCGTGGGCCGTGTTGCCGATGGCGCGGATCTCGGCGTACGCGGCGAGACACAGGAAGCAGAACTCGTGCGAGCACTTGGAGCAGGTCATGTGCTCGCAGCCGCTGATCTTGTGGATGTCGAAGCGGCATTTGGGACACGGCTTGGACGTTGAGCGGACGAGGGCCTCGCTCAGGGGCGCGTCCTGCAGCAGGCCGAGGCGCACGCGCGCGGCGTCGACGTCGGCACACGAGCGGCCGGCGTGGTAGGGCTCGTCGCGGTGGTTGAAGCAGACGAACCTGGCGCATTCGGTGCAGCGCATCCACGGGCGCTCGGCGCCGCCGTCGTGGAGCTGCAGGGCGCCGCAGCTCGGCGTCGGGCAAATGATCCAGTCCGGGTGGTCGCGTAGGAAGCGGCGCTTGCGACGCAGCGTGTATCGGCGCAGCTGGTGGGTGGTGGCGAAGCGCTGCACGTCGGCGGCGGACAGAGGCTTGCGGCAGTCCGGGCAGCACGGGTCGATCCACGCAGTGCCGTCGAGCGCGTGCGCGAGCATCGCGCGCAGGCACGCGTGGCACAGCGTCGGCGCGTGGCGGCAGTCGTCCGTCAGCCGTGGCGCGAAGCCGCTCTCGGGGGCCGTCTCGAGACACGTGCAGCACTTGGTCGCGGCTGGCGCGGCCGGAAACAGCGAGCCCAGCGCCGGCAGCGGGATGTCGCGCGCGACGCCGTGCTCGTTCGCGCGGAAGAGCACGCGGATGTCGGCGTAGCCCAGCTCGCGCCCGCACAGCTCGCCGGGACACCGCACCCACGTACCCGACACCGTGCCCGCGATGCGCGCCTGGATGCACGACAGACACACGAAGCACTTCTCGTGCACGCGGCGCGACAGCCGCGACAGGCCCGGCGTCTCGTGGAAGTAGATGGGCGCGAAGTCGCCGCAGCCGCCGCAGAGCTTGGGCGAGGCCGCGGGCGCCGGACCCGCCGCTTTGGCCGGCGCTGGTGCGCGGTCCCGCAGGTGTCCGCTCGGAAAGAACATGGTCCGGAGTTGTCGGAGGGGATGAGGGTTGGGAGAGGCTGCGAGCCAGCAGGCGGAAGAAACCGACAGCACTCGCGCCGCGAGCTGGCTGCGAGCGCAGATAATAAGCAGCCGGCCCACCGCGCGGGGTGGGATGCGGAGCGGGGCACCACACACACCACCTGTCCGCAGCCGGCCGCTGCGTCGAATCGAATCGCCGTTTCGTTTCTTTTTCTTCCCTCGCACGAATGCCGGCTGCATCAAGGCTGTGCTGCGTTGGCTGTTTCTTGACCAACGGCTAGCCGTGCGCAGACAGACAGGGTGTGCAGTTGCATCGGGCACCGCATCCACTCGGCTCGCTCCGGACTGCACTGGCCAGTGTGCATGTACCCCGCATCACTTCCGCAAGCAGGAGGAATCTGCACAACGCTGCAGTGGCCACGACCGCCCTCCTCTCTCCGCAGCGGACAGGCCGCGGAGTGGCTGTCCGCTGGGCGACGGCGAGTTCCGTCCCGGGTTCTGATTGGAATGGCCGCTATCGCGATGATCGTCGGTGCATCGCTCGTCCGAAAAACAAAACCGATCAAGCTCGATGCGGATGCAGGCGGAACAGAGCTGCGGAGAAGCCTGTCCGAGTCGCGACTCGTGGGGGCGAGTGGTGGATCCAGCGCGAGGCGTCGTTAGTGTGGGCGCGTGAGATATGTATGTAGTTACCACACAATTACCTAGTTACTTAGTTAATAGATACTCGGCGGTATTGGAAAATGTTGTCCGGCAGGAGGAGATAAGTATGTAGTTACCACATAACTACCTACCTAGTTACTTAGTACTCGGCGGTATTGGAAAATGTTGTCCGGCAGGAGATAGCAGTACGTAGCAGCGTCGGAAGCGCGAGGAAAGCAGACAGAAAGGGAGAAAAAAAACTGCCACAGTCTTTGGAGTAACTACATAGCTAATACGTCCACTTTGCGAGTTCAAGGACCCATGAGGCACGGCGCTGCCTACGCATCGCCATCACAAGCGTGGGGACCGGTAGTGCCGACACGCCCGCTTGTGGGCGTGATTCCCGACATCGTAGATGCCCCTGGCGCCGTGGTAGGGCACCGCGCAACAGTAGCAAAACGAAGTTTTGCAGCGGCAGCAAACTATGTGGTCACACCCTTCACTCTTGAAGACGGCGGCGGTGCAGCCGGGACAGTGCTTGGCCATAGCGCCGATGTGGGCTTCGGAGGCCTTGTCGTCTTGCTGGTGCTGGTGCTGCAGGACGTCGTACTGGGTGCAGGTGACGTCTGCGTGCCAGAGCCGCGAATGCGTGTAGCACTGCTTCGTGCCGCACTGCACACAGGTGATGATGGGGGCGTCGTCGCCACTGGCGTGCAGCTGGCCCGCGCCGCACTTCGCGTTGATGCAGTCGCGGTACTCCTGCGTCGACCGCAGGTACCGCAGCGCCATCCGTTGCTCGAGCAGCTGCGCCTGCTCCTGCCAGCCCAGCAGTTGCACATCGGTCGAGCGGAGCTCGCTGCCGCAGTCCGGACACGTCGGGAACACCCACTCCTTGGCCGCGAACGCCGCTTTCAGCAACCTCCTTGCGCACAGCAGGCAGCACGAGCACGGGTGCTCGCAATCCGGCGTCAGCGGTTGCTCCGGGAAGAGGGATCGGCGCATAAGCCCCAGACAGACAACGCATGTGTAGTCTGCGTGGACTGGCGCGGCTGGCTTCTCGGGCTGGCTGGTGCTAGCAGCGGCTGCGGTGGGGACGGCGGCTGCGGCGGCACTGGTGGCGGTGGTGGTGGCGGCACGTCGCCACATTTTGACCAATATATCGAATATTAGTCTGTCAATATCAGCTTGGTACTCGGATCGGATCGGAGAAGGCGGTAAAAGATCACCAGCGCTTGATGTGGGCGTCGTGTCGGCAGGTGGATGCGTCAAACGTGGGTGAAGGTGCACAGGAGGAACGTCGAAAGCAAGCACTTTATATGTATGTACGCAGCTGGCGGTAGAGCTCAGCCAGCCAACGGGAAGGAGAACAGTGTGCACTCGAAGCGCATGGCGCCGGAGGGTATGTGCCAGCTGGTTGTGGAGTCGTGTCGTGCTGTGTCGCTTGCAGTAGGTTTTGGCGCGGGCACTGTTTCTCCAAGTCGAACCTGTCCGACCCATGGAAGCAGCAGAGTCTGTGGGCGGCTGCTGGAACGTGCTCTCCCAAAAGGCGGTTTTGTGTATGTCTGCGGCTGCGTTGAAATGCGTGCGGGGACAGCGCTGCCGACAGAGCGAGATGGCGTCGTCGTCACCGCCCACTACCAGCGCACACACCACGGGGGGGGGGCTCCGCAACGGCGACATACCGCGACGACATCCACGGTTCTGCAGTGTTCGAGTTGCGGATGGTCCAAATCCAGCAGCGGCAGCCACAAACCCGGTGAAGTGAGCAGTCGGACCTCCAAATACCTGGAAGCTTCTCACCAGGTGCGAACGGACCTTCAGCGGATGGTCGAAGAAGCGGCCGGACCGGGAACGCCTCGACCTCCGTGGACGCGTCCAGTGGGGTAGAGGAGGGTAAACGGCTGGTTGCGGAGCTTTCACCGCCGACCTGCGGAATATATAGTCGACTCCAGCATGCGCAGACACCAACAACGGTCCGGCTTCTCAACCCCAAGCCCGGCGGAAGAGCGCGCTTCCACCAATGCACGGTCGATCTCCAACCCGCGGGCCGCGCACGCGACTGCTCTTGCGCCTCGTCACAGGCACACACTGACTCGCACGGCACGGGGTTAGCCACATCTCTCATTCGGGATTACGGACGCGGGGAATGCGAAGCCCTGGGTCTGTCGCTGCTGAGGATGGGCGAGGCGATGTGTATACATACATACAAGTGCGTTGCTGCCGTGACCGTGATGCCAGAACAGGTACTTCATAACTAGAAGCGAGAAACAGGTAACTAGAAGCGAGACGCGCTGCAAAATTCTAATACCCCGTGCCGAATCTCCCTCTAAAACGTCACAACGGAGGGAAAAGAGAAATACCAAGAAGGATAGAGAAATAGAGAAGTAGATGGAGAAATAAAAGATAGAGATACAATTGTGACGGCAATTTTTTTCTGCCGCGCATATCTGATGTCCAGTGCGTCTAGGCGCGCACACGTCCACCAGATAATATCTACTTCTCCCTTTGTTCATTGCACCAACTCATCCCTAGGGTCTGTTCGGGGGCCCTCGGTTTGGTGCCAGAGGTTCAATGAGAACCGGCCCCGACCCGAACCGGTTGCAGGGGCGGGCATGTGGCCACGGCAGCAGAACCACCGATGACCTTGGTCCTCAGGATGTCAAAGGGGTTGCTGTTCGATGTGCGGGGGGTCAGCAGGACCAGTCTTCCGGAAAGCACACTCTCAATGTTGGCTTCTGCACACGCTCGTGCCCAGGCCTTCTTACAGAAGGTGAGAAACTGTCGATGACTGTTACCGACATCGGCCGCCAGAAAGTAGTCTTCAACCACTTTGCTGTGCTCCTTCTGCACGCGCGAAAAGACCGACATCCTGCGACTGAACAAGGTGTGCGGAGTGCGTATTTGTAGGGAGACTGGAGACGCAGAACTGGCAGAACTTTACGTGGGCGTGAGATATCCAAGGGGTATCAGAGTTGCTTTTTGCCTGGTTGTATGAACTGCCTGCTCATTGGATCGTAGCGGAAGAGGACTGTGTATCGCGCGATCGATGACAAAGCAAAAAAAAAAAAGTGCCCGGACGAGTATTCCTTCAAGCGGAGACGTCCCGAATGGAAGAGAGCGGACCAGGGAAGGATACCATGTAGAAGTGCCGACCAACTACTGCCAGCGAATCTTCACACCGATAACTGCATGCAAGAAAGCGTAACATGTAGATGATCAGGTAAACATACATAGAGCCTCATCGGACTTCCTCCACAGAGGCCGGCTCCCGCCCACCTGATACATTTCGGACATCCCGCAAGAGAAAACTCTGCCCCGTAGTCTCGCCCCCGGGCATCGCCCGCCGGACGCGGGCATAGCCGGGTGCAGGTTTTGCGCCTCCACGCAACAGCGCTCGCAGCACGGGTGGATAGCCCTGCTGTAATAGTGAGTGCGGAATGCAATACATATGAAGTGGTGCCTGCATACGAATGGAGCGAAAAGACGCGTCATAACCCCCATAGCTCGCGCCAAGCGTTCTGCCCGTCATGAACACAGAAAAAGCAGTAAACCTTGGTAGAAACGAAAGAGAGAAATGCACCCTTTCCATGCACAATACCTGTGATGGGCCCAGATACGTAAAACCAAGCCCAAGTTCGATGGGATCGCCCACAAAACAATTGATGAGTGACGACCACTGACGTCAAAAGCCATGGCTAGGGTTCTCTAGCCGACTTCTAGATATGTACATACATAGGCGGAAAATATTGCAGCCATGCGGCGGTTCCCTGTGGCGATCTGCCAAGATATCTTGTTTTCGATCCACACTTGTGACATCACCGCTATTGCCCATTGCCATAAAAACCACGCATCTCCGTTGGACCGCTCCGCGCCGAACGTTCGATTCGAACACCCACATCATACCGACGATTCCAACAACCCACAACCCACATATCAAAACCCAAACGCAATGGACTACGTCACGAACCTCACTGGCGGCGGCAACGCCGAGAAGAAGCCAGAGACCACGCAGGCGAAGAGCGGAGGCTTCATGGACAGCATCAACGGAGCTCTCGGCGGCGGCAAGAAGAGCGAACAGAAGGAGGATGTCCTCGACAAAGGTCCGTCCTGAACCGCAGTTTTCCATTTGCAACATGCAGGAACGGCTCCAACTGACGAGAACCGAATGCGCAGGTATCGACTTCGTCCAGGAGAAGTTTCTCGGTGCTGGCCCACAGGACAACGAGAGTGCGATCGAACAGGCCAAGGACGAACACATCAGCGATTGTGAGTTGCTTCCTTTTCGATATTGCCTCCGCCGAGGGTGTGGCGCCGCGTCCTTAGAACTAATGCGAGCTACGCAGTCATCCGCGGTCAATACAAGTCGGCCACCGGCAGCGAGATTCCAATCAAGGATAAATAGGTAGCGGAGCTGGGCTTTGGCAAGAATATAGCAGTCTCGGAATAAATATCGACGTGATTTCCGCTGGGCTTTGGCAAGAACAGCAGTCTCAGAATAAATATCGACGTGACTTCCGCCTGGCTTTGGCGCAGTGCATCGATTGGAAACATGCGAACCTATCATGATGTTTGCGCTTCGCTGAACTCCCCTCTCGGACTGCATCATAGGTCCACAGCTGTAGGACCTTTTCGGTGGCGAATAAAAGGAGGGAAGAGACAGCATTTCATACCCGTAGCCGCGCTTAGCCGATGCCTCAGTAGGCTACGGCGTACAGACGGCAGTCAAACGAGTTTCCGATATCTTAAAAGCATATAGCGGACGCAAAGCCTTTCTTTCCCGTGTTGGCACAACAAACTGGCCAGCTGGGTCACGTCGTTGCCATCTCCATGCAAAACGTGTCTCACTTCAGCCCGGTCTTGGTTCCAACCCCCAGCTACAACCCCTGTGACACTACACCTTTGGGTGGATTTCGCCACTCTCCCCTCTTTAATCTCCCACCGCTGTCTCCACGAATATTAGCCTTCACCCTGTTCTCACAATCCCTATCAACTTAAACCCGCTTCCGTTATCGTCGCTGAAGACTCGTCCTCGCTCCGCAGGAACTCCTTTCAACGGTTCCGTCACACTACGGCAAAGAATCTCTCGAAATGCCCACCCGGTACCCAATGGAGGTGTGGATAGGAAACGAGTGCTACCAGATCCGCACAAAAGCAGAGCTGGAAGTGGCGCTATGTGAGATCGACACGGTAGGGGGAGAGCGGGTGCCGCTTCGCATATTCCATCGCTGACGAGCAGGCAGAGAGATGGAGCGGTGGTCTTCAAGTTCGTATCTTCCCGACAGGTGCTGGTTCTGTGTCCATATTTACTCGATATAGCTTCACACAGGACCTAGAGGCAGATATACTACTTCCCCTCTTCTCCCGATTCGGGGTGTCCCTAGGGCTGGTCAGGCTACCTTTGATTCCAGGCTCTTTGAATGCGCCAGAAACAGGCGATCTTGCAAATTTTTCGGCTATGTACGAGAGCCCCAGCTGCTGCAAACCGTGCTCTGGGTGTCTTAGGTGTCCCTCATATAACTGTGATGATTGCCCGCCCGGGGGCTGCAGCTGCAACAATGCCCGGGCGATCTCGCGCCCCGTTGCGGTACGCGCCCTGAACTGTTTGCTGTCGACATTACTGATCGAAAAGATCGCGTTTCTTGGGTACAAATTCCTGCGTACGAGGAGGTGCCTTCCCAGGCGGGACAACAGGCACCTCCAGGCGTCACATTGGCGCATATCACCTCCACAGATAATCTGATATCGTTGTATACCGATAATTCAACGTGAGTTTGTGGACCAGTGTAGCAAGCACAAAATCCTGACATGAAGCCGCAATTTTATCCGCCGCAAGCGCCTTGCCTTCTGGTTCCTGACCGACAAAGCCGGCCGCAAGTATTTCTTGGAAGGCTAGCGAAAACTAAGCCATACACGCAACCACGCATGCATCGATTCTAGCTTCCTGTCTCAATGGTGTGTGCGATGACTGGGACAAATTGATCGATTGCTACAAGCAATTGCTGACCGAAGCAGTACGTCTTTGATGCCTGGAATGACTACATAGTGTACGAAACTCAAGTTGGTGATAGAGCAAAAAAATTATGAGCGATCGCGAGTTGAACTATCAACATTTCATTCGGTTGTTGGTCAGCATCGCCGACGTATACGTAGCCTCTAGACTGGAAACTGCGCAGCGCGAACAAATTCAAAGCACCAGGCAGCTCGCTAAGGACTTTGATATGAAGCGGGATCAACGCCTGGGAATCGAGGACGAGGCCTTAGAGCGGGGAGAAGAAGAAATTTCTGACGTGGAGAGCCAGCGCAAGCCTTATCGTCCAAACTGATCCCGCCTCGCCGAATACCCCTACGGAAACTATCATAGGCTGCCGCACGCCAACCCGCTTTTGGGGTGGCTACCAGCGAGAGTTCCACGGAACCACCGCCGACGTGAGCGCAAGGCGCCACAAGCACAACGAGAAGGAGGCGGCGGTGATCTGATGAGAGCGATGGAACGGCTTGTGGGTGTCAGCAACACCTTCATCAGCAAAAAATCGAAAACTGCTCCCGTAGCTCCCGTAGCTCCCGTAAGCATCGCTAACTCCCGT
>Ga0307512_10008219_pt1 | contig 10207 bp, 5 predicted proteins | sample 14_EM_MG_FD_200267 | JGI IMG/M metagenome (GOLD analysis project Ga0307512, IMG submission 200267) | Populus trichocarpa ectomycorrhiza microbial communities from riparian zone in the Pacific Northwest, United States - 14_EM | ecosystem: Host-associated > Plants > Roots > Unclassified | place... | reverse complement strand
GCCCTCGGCGACAATCGCTTGACCTCGCGGAGTCGGGTCCAGCCTCGCGTTGAGAACCGCCGCCGTTGCGGCACCCCATTCGATGAAGTCCTTGTGTACGCCCTCTTCGACGCCCAATATCTGGGCGGTAAAAATGGTGGGGATAAGCCGTGTCATCTCCGCGATGGCGTCGAGCGATTCGCCGGATCGAAGGCGTTCAACAAATTGATCGACACGGGCGTCCACAATCCGCTGTATCTGCGGCGCCAGGTTGTCCTCGACGGCCTTGCGCTCAAGTCCTGGCGCCCAGATTTCGCGGACCGTCTGATGCCGGGGACCGTCGATACCAAGAAAGGTCGGTCCACCGAACGCTTTCTCCATCTCGGCGAGCACGTTCGCGGAGTTGAAATGGCGGGTGTCGCTGAGCACCTGCACGCAGGCCTGATGGGTCGTAATCAAATACTGATCGTGCCGAGAGTTGTATACAACCGGCCCCAAGGCTCGCCATTTAGCCATGGTCTCATAGGGGTCCTGTGCGAAGTCGGGATCAAGCATGTTGAAGTCCACGACGGGACATTCCGCCTTTGCAAGGTTCATTGCACGTCCTCTCCCTGGTCGGGATCGATACCGCCGGGCAGCATGGTGCCCAACCCGTTTTCAGCGGGAACTTTGTAGCGGTGGGAATCAAGCGTTTGTAGCTGGGAAAAGCGGATGAGCTAAGTGTGGCCCAACGGTAGACCACTTTCGACTCGGTAGGCCAGCCCCCTAATCTTTGCCAGGCATTTCTGGGGTCTTGATACGCGTAAAACGGGGTCGAGGAGTGAAATATGAAGCAGTGGTGTCGTAGAGCTGTCCGGAAACGTGGTCAGGGACGGGTGACTACGCAGGCGGACGGGTTCTCGAGGGCCAGCGCCGCGACGTCCTCGTGGCGCCGCGTGCGCACGGCACGCTGGTTGACGTACCCCTTGTCGGTGATCTCGCCGGCGTCCAGCGCGGCGGGCTCGGTGAGCACGAGCAGCCGCTCGACCCGCTGCGAGGTGCCGCCGCCCTCCGCGGCCAGCCGACCCAGGATCGCCGCGAGCTCCGCGCGCAACCCGTCGTCGGGAATTCCGCCGGGGCAGCGCGCCGACTCCTCGGGGCGCAGCCAGACGAGGGCGGTGGCGTAGGGAGCGCCCTCGCCGCAGATCACGGCGTCGGTGAGGAGCCCGTCGGAGGCGGAGAGTAGACGGGTACGCAGCGTGCCGACGCTGACGAAGGTCCCCGAGGTGAGCTTGAAGTCCTCGGCGATGCGGCCCCGGAACAGCAGGCCGGCGCCGGGGTCTTCCGGGTCGGCGAGCGCGACGGCGTCCCCGGTGCGCAGGAAGCCGTCCTCGTCGAAGACGGCCGCTGTGAGGTCGGGGCGGTGGTGGTAGCCGGGGGTGACGTTCGGCCCGCGCACCCGCAACTCGTGCTTGGCGCCGACGGGCACGAGGGCGAGCTCGACCCCGGGCAGCGGGACGCCGAGGCAGTCGGAGCGGGTGATGGGGAAGTGGGCGCTGGTCGTCGCCGGGGCGGTCTCGGTCATGCCCCAGGACGTCGTCATGGTCATGCCGGACCCGTGTCGACGGGCGAGGGCAACGAGCCGGTTCCAGAGCCCCTGCGGGAGGGCGGCCCCGGCGAAGAAGCCGAGCCGGAGGCGATCGAGGAAGGCGCGGGCGACGTCGTCGTCGCGCTCGAGGTGCGGCACGAGGCTGGCCCAGCCGGCCGGCACGGTCAGGTGGATCGTCGGGCGGATCTCGGCGAGGTGGGCGACCGTGCGCCCGATCAGCGCGGGCGCGGGTCGGCCGTCGTCGATGTACAGGCTGCCGCCGTGGGCCAGCACCAGGTTCGTGTCGTGGTTGCCGCCGAAGGTGTGGCTCCAGGGCAGCCAGTCGAGCAGGACGGGCGGCTCGTCGGCGAGGAACGGCCACACCTGGCGCATCTGCTGCTGGTTGGCGGCCAGCATGCCGTGGGTGTTGATCACGCCCTTCGGCGTGCCCGTCGACCCCGACGTGAAGAGGATCTTGGCGACGGTGCCGGGCGTGAGCGCGGCGCAGCGCTTGTCGACCTCGGGGGTCGGGTCGGCCGCGAGGTCGTCGAGTGAGTAGCCGCCGGGGACGTCACCGAGCACGGGCCGACGGCCGGCGACCGCGGCGACCGCCGGGGCGAACCCGGGCTGCTCGGCGACGATCAGGCCGGGGTCGACGAGGTCGACCATCGCCTGCAGCCGTGAGTGGTCACTGCTTTGGAGGGAGTAGGAGACGCTGGTGGGGACGACCGGCGTGCCGAGCGTCATCGCGGCCAGCGCGACCGTCAGGTGCAGGGTGCTGTTCCCGGAGAGGACCATCACCGGCCGGTCGGCGAGGCCGTGGTCGAGCAGGCCCTGGGCAAGCCGATCGACCCGCGCGCGGGCCTCGCCCCAGGTGGTCCGGCGCCATCCCGCCGCGTCGTCGGGTTCGGCCACGAGCAGCCGCTTCGGGTGGGCGTCGGCGTGGGCGCGGAACTCGTGCACGACCGACACGGCGTGGCGCGCGAGCGCGTCGGCGGAGCGCAGCAGGATCCGTCCGTCCGCGGTCTCCTCGCGCAGGACGTGCGGCGCGGCGAACGTCGGGCGAGACGAGGTCTCGGTCATGAGTCGGCCCGGTGAAGGGCGACGATGGGCGTAGAGCTCGCGTTGATCGTCAACAGCGCTCCCTGAGTCAGGTGGCGGACTCGGCAGATCCGCCTACTCGGCAATGGCGACGGGAATGTCCGGCCAGGTGAGGGTAGTCGCACCCCAAGACAACCCTCCTCCGAACGCCGCGAGCAATACGCGATGCCCAGCCTTCAGCTTCCCCGAGGCCACAGCGTCGCTCAATAGCAAAGGAATGGACGCCGTAAGGCAGTTCCCGGTTCGGTCGATGTTCACCGGCACCCGATCTGCTGGGATATTCATTTCCTGAGCGACGGCCTGCCCTATCCTGATGTTCGCTTGATGAATTATGAAGCAGTCGACGTCATCGATGCTCCACGAAGCGCGGGCGAGCGCCGATAAAGTAGTCGCAGACATACGCTCGACCGCTTGGACAAAGACTGCTTTGCCTTCCATCCTGAGAAACCAGTCCGCACTGGGCGCCGAATCGAAGCCAAGCCCCCCGCACATCGAGCGCTGACGGCTTCCGCCGGCCGGGATGGTTGCAAGATCTGCACGCGAGCCATCACTGCCCAAGTCGAACTGACCTATCGCACCGCGATCATTCTCGTTACCTCGTCGAAGTACCACGGCGCCGGCACCGTCGCCGAAAAGCGGCGCCGTGTTGCGGTCGGCGCCGTTGACCATCGTGGTGAACGCTTCCGCCCCGATGAGCAACACTGTGTCGGCAACTCCCGCGTCGATCAGGCCGACCGAGGTCGCCAGTCCATACACAAATCCAGTACAGGCCGAGGTTACGTCGAAGGCCGCCACGGAGCCGAGGCCGAGTCGGGCGGCGACCTCGGGCGCGCCTCCCTGCCCGAGTCGGTCGGGAGATGACGTCGCGAGAACGACAGCCCCGATATTCCGCTCAGCCGCGGATTCGATAGCGCGCGATCCTGCCTCGGCGGCCAGGTCGATTACCGACATGCCCGGTGAAATCTTGCGCCGTTCGTGAATGCCGGTTCGGGTAGTGATCCACTCCTCGGTCGTGTTCAGTTTCTGGCAAAGGTCCGCGTTGGTTACGCGCTCTGGCGGCAACCAGGCGCCGAGGCCGGAAATTACTGCTGTCATGACGCTCCACCGGCGTCCCGGAAAATATTCATCCGATCTTCCCCGATCTCGTCGCGCTTCGTCTGATTGGTGACTCCCAAGCCGGATTCTGGGGCGAGTACCAGAACGCCCACCTTGCCGACATGTCCATTCTTTTGCACCAGCCGGGCGGCGTCACCTACCTGGGCGAGAGGGAAGAGCCGGGACACGACCGGCACGAGCTGACCCAGGTCGAACAGTCGGATGCATTCCCATTGCTCCTGTGCGTTCGCGCCGTGGCTGCCGATAATGCGCTTCAAGTTCATCCAAAGGTAGCGATTGTCGTATTGGTGTTCGGGGCCGGAGGACGATCCACAAGTGACAACCACGCCTCCTCGGCGGACGACAAATACGGAAACCGCGAACGTCTCCCGGCCGACATAGTCGAACACCACGTTGGGATCCTCGCCGAACCTCGAACGAATGATGCGGCTAAGATTTTTGCCCAGCATGGCGGATCGATCGAGAAAGTCGAGATCGTCGATGTCCGCGTCCAGGTCATGTCTATCGATCACTAGGTCGCATCCCAGCGCTCGGGCGAGATCGGCCTTCTGCGGGGACCCGACGACACCGATAGCTATTCCTCCCCCGTTTTTGACCATTTGCACGGCGAACGAGCCCAGCCCACCCGTGGCACCCCAGATGAGTACGATATCTCCCTGCTTGATTTGGGCGCCTCGAGAACCGACCAGCATTCGGTATGCAGTACTGGCGCACAGCGGTACGCAGGCGGCCTCCTCCCACGTGAGATGCGCCGGTTTCGGAATAAGTTGAGACGCGCGAACAATGGTATAGGTGGCAAGCCCACCGAAGTTCGTCTCATATCCCCAGGCGCGTTGCCCGGCCCCGAGCATGCCATCCGCATGGGTCATCGGCTCTTGATCGTCGACCTGAGCCGAACTAACTAGAACGCGATCACCGACGGCCCAGCGTCGAACACCATCGCCAACTCGCACGATCACGCCGGCACAGTCGGATCCGACCACCTGGTAATCACGATCATGCCGCGCGCCGTAGTGGCCGTATTCTCTGAGCCGCGACAGCGATCGGAACGTGGACACCGGTTCAAATGTCGCAGCCCAGATCAGATTGTAGTTAATTGAGCTCGCCATCACCGCCACGACAACCTCGTCGGGAGCAAGGGCCGGCATGGGAACAAGGCCAACGTAGATGGACTTGCGAACGTCACAATCCGCGGATCCGGCGAACATGTTCTGATCCTGCCGCCGTATGTACGCCGCCAGGTATTCGCTCGGCAGTTCCTCCTTACGCAACTGGTCGGCCGTCGCGCCCATTCTGACCGCTTCCGCGAGTGGGTCCAGCCCGGCCATCTCAGTCATCGCGATTCCTCATCTCCTCTCAGTCGTGTGGTGTACTACTGCATGACGGCGCGCTTCTTCGCGACGAGACCTACGACTTCTGAGATGGTGTCGAGATCGGCTAGCTCGGCCGTGCCTATCTCGATCTCGAATGTTTTCTCCAAGGCTCGCAGAAGTTGAACTTCGTCGAGGGAATCGAATTCGAGGTCCAAAACCAGTGAAACGTCGGGTGCGATCTTGTCGGGGTCGACGAGAAATTTTTCGACCAAGAGGCCGGTAACGGTCTTGTACAACGACTCATCCATGATTCCCCACCTTTCTTCGGCGATTCTGTCGCAGGACTAGAAGTAATCCGGTCATGATGTTTTCTGCCTGATCAAGTCGGCCTGGTGGGGATCGGCGGACCGACGGGCCAGCCAGCCGATGATTGCCGAGGCCGTGCTCGCGGCGTGTTCGTCGACCATGCTCAGGTGCGTGCCGGGCACGTCGATGGCGTCGTGGTCGGGACCCCAGTGGGCCTGCCAGTGGTCGCCGGTGCTTCGCTGGCCGCCCATCCGTTCGGTGGCGCGCAGCAAAAGCGTCGGCATGCCGCTGATGTCGGTGGGTGCCCAGTCGTGGAACAGCCGCAGGTGGTGTGCCATCGCGGTCAATTCGGCGCTGCGCAGCGGCTGCGTCGCGGTCCACTCGGCGTACGCGTCGCCGAGGAGGTCGAACTGGATCTCGGCCAAACCTGTGCTGCCGGGCACGTGGCTGTCCAGCAGTACGAGCGACTCCGGTGCGGTGTTCAGATCCTTGAGCCGGGCGGCTGCCGCGTGCGCGATCCAGCCGCCGGAGGAGTATCCGACGAGGACGTATGGTCCGGTCACATTGCCGCGGATCGTTTCGGCGACCGCGGCCACCAGGTCGCTTCGGGTCGGGGAAAGGGGCTCGTGGTCGGCGTAGCCGGTCAACGGCAGCACGGCCATGTTGTGCGTCGTGCGCAGCGCGCCGGCCACCCGCGCGTATTGGTAGACATTGGAGGGTGCGACCACGGACGGGATGCAGACCAGAGTGGGGCCCGCAAACCCCTGGGAGAAACGGACCGGTGCCCGCATCGGCGGCGAGCCGGTACCCACCCGCAGCCGGGCGGCGACGGCCAGAAGGTCTAGCCCGTCCTGCACCTGGCCCTGCGCGCAGGCCTGGGCGAAGAGCGCCGGCAGCGGGTCGGTCGCGGGTGGCGGGCCCGCCGGTGTGGCGGCGGGGGTGGCCGGGGGCGGTTCGAGCGCGGCGAAGCGGTCGGCCAGGTGGGTGGCGACCGCGTACGGCGTCGGCCAGTCGATCACCAGGGTGCGGGACAGTTCCAGACCGGTGACGGCCCCCAGTCGCTCGGTCATCCAGGCCGAGGTCAGCGAGTCGAACCCCAGCTCGGCAAAGCCCCGCTGGGCGTCCACGTCCTCGAGCGCGTCGTAGCCCATCAGTTGTGCCACCTGGCCGCGCACCTCGGCGAGCAGGATCTCCGCCCACTCCTGGCGCGGGCGATCGGCCAATCTGCCCCGTACGGAAGGCATCTCCGGGATTGTCTCGGCCGTGGCCGCGTCCGGAAGCGGGACGCCCTTCCCGCTGGCGCCGCCCTGGTCGGCCAGCAAGCTTGCGCCTGGCGGCAGGTGATCGACCAGCCAGTAACGGCGGCGTTGGAAGGCGTATGTGGGCAGGTCGAGCTGGGCGGCGCCGGTGCCCGCGTACACCGCGCGCCAGTCCACCGGCACACCGCGGACGAAAAGAGCGGCCACGGCGTCCATCAGCGCGGCCGGCTCGGCCCGGCCCCGACGCAGCGTCGGCACGAAGACCCGCTCTGGTACGTCGGGACCGGCCGGCGGCAGGCAGTCCCGGCCCATGGCGGCGAGGACCCCGGCCGGCCCGAGCTCCAGGAAAGTGGTGACACCGGCCTCGCTCAGGCGCCCGACACCGTCGAGGAACCGCACCTCGGCACGGGCCTGGGCGACCCAGTAGTCCGGCGAACGCATCCGCTCGCCCCGGTCGCCCGCGCCCGGTGCGAGCGGCACGATCGGGATGCGCGGCGCGGCGTACGATATGCGCTCTATCGCCGCCCGGAAGTCGGCCATGATCGGGTCGATCCGTGGTGAATGAAAAGCGTGGCTCACCCGCAGCGCGCGCGAGCGCAAACCCTTGTCGGTCAACCTCTCCACCACGGTGGCGAGCGTCTCCTCGTCGCCGGAGAGCACCACCGAGGTGGGACCGTTCACCGCGGCGATCGACACGAGGCCGGCCAGTTCGTCCAGCATCGGCCGGATGTCTTCTTCGGCCGCCCGGACCGCGACCATCGCGCCGCCGGGCGGCAGGCCCTGCATGAGCCGTGCCCGGGCGGCGACCAGCGCGCAAGCGTCCGCAAGCGACAGGATCCCGGCGACGTGCGCGGCCGTGACCTCGCCGATGGAATGCCCCGCGACGAAGTCCGGGCGGACACCCCATGACTCGACGAGCCGCAAGAGGGCGGTCTCGACGGCGAAGAGGGCCGGCTGGGCGAATCCGGTGCGGTCGAGCAGGCCCTGCGGGTCGTCCTCGGCGAAGGTCAGGTCACGCAGCGAACGACCGATCGGACCGTCCAGATGCGCGCAGACGGCATCGAACGCCTCGGCGAAGACGGGTTGCTGCGCATACAACTCACGGCCCATGCTCGGCTTCTGCGCGCCCTGGCCGGTGAACAGGAAGGCCAGCCGTCCGTGTGCGGTGACGCCGGTCGTGACCGCGACCTGCGATGTGCCTGCGGCGAGTGCGCCGAGCCCGGCGAGCAGGTCGTCGCGATCGGTGGCCACGACCACGCCGCGATGCTCCAGGGCGGCGCGAGTGGTGGCCAGTGAGTATCCGACGTCGGTGGGGTCGGCCGGCTCGGCCTGCTTCGTCAGGAAGGCGGCCAGCCGCGCGGCCTGGGCGCGCATCGCGGTCGCGGTGCGGCCGGAGACCAACCAGGGTACGGCCGCGAGCGTGCGGTGCGCGACGCCGTCGCCTTCGCGCACATCATCCTCGTCGGGCACCGCTTCGAGGATGACGTGCGCGTTGGTGCCGCCGATGCCGAAGGCGGAGACCGCCGCACGCCGGGGCCGGTCCTCCGTATCCGGCCACGACCTCGCCTGGTGCAGGAGCTCGATGTCGCCGGCCGTCCAATCGACCTCTGTGGACGGTGGGTTGGCGTGCAGCGTCGGTGCCAGCAGGCCGGCCCGAAGCGACATGACTGTCTTGATCAGACCGCCCACTCCGGCGGCGGAATGCGAGTGGCCCAGGTTGGATTTGAGCGCACCCAGCAACAGTGGCCGCCCGGGCCGCCTGCCCCGCCCGTACGTGGCCAGCAGCGCCTGGGCCTCGATCGGGTCGCCCAGCGTGGTGCCGGTGCCGTGCGCCTCGACGGCGTCGACATCGGCGGACTTGAGCGCGGCCGCGTCGAGCGCACGGCGGATCACCCGCTGCTGGGACGGGCCACTCGGTGCGGTCAGCCCGTTCGAGGCCCCGTCCTGGTTGATCGCCGAGCCGCGCAGCACCGCCAGGACCGGGTGCCGGTGGCGGCGGGCGTCGGAAAGCCGCTCGACCACGACCATGCCGACACCCTCGGCCCAGGACGTACCGTCCGCGGCATCGCCGAAGGGCTTGCACCGGCCGTCCGGGGCGAGCCCGCGCTGGATGCTGAACTCGACGAACGAGCCCGGCGTGATCAGCACGGAAACGCCACCGACCAGGGCGAGGGAGCAGTCTCCGGCACGCAGCGCTCCCGCCGCGAGATGCAGGGCCACGAGCGAGGAGGAACAACCGGTGTCGACGGTGACCGCCGGCCCCTCCAGCCCCAGCAGGTAGGAGATCCGGCCGGAGATGATGGCCCCGGACACGCTGCCGAGCAGGAGCCCCTCGAACCCGGTCGGGTAGCGCGCCAACAGGGCGGCATAGTCGGTCACGCTCGGGCCTACGAACACCCCGGTATCGCTGCCGTGCAGCGAGTGCGGATCGATCCGAGCCCGCTCGAGGGCTTGCCACGACGTCTCCAGCAGCAGTCGCTGCTGGGGGTCCATGGCGATCGCCTCGCGGGGCGAGATGCCCCAGAATCCGGCGTCGAAGTCAGCGACGTCGGCGAGGAAGCCGCCCCGCTGGGTGCAACTGGTGCCCGGGTGATCCGGGTCGGGGTTGGCGAGCGAGTCCAGGTCCCAACCCCGATCGTTCGGGAACGGGGTGATCGCGTCCCGCCCGGCGACCGCCAGCTCCCAGAGATCTTCTGGCGAGCGTACGCCGCCCGGATAGCGGCAGGCCATGCCGACGATGGCGATCGGCTCGCCGGCCCGCCGCTCCAATTCCTCCGACCGCTTGCGGGCCTGCACGAGGTCTGCGGTGACCAAATTCAGGTAGCTCCGCAATTTGTGCTCGTTGTCCATCTGCTCCTCGACCTCTCACCGATTCCGCGACAGTTCGCCCTGGGTACGCGGATCACTCGTCCAGGCGGCCGAGCTGGGTGTTGATGAAGCTGAACAGTTCGTCATCGGAGGCCGCCGTCAGTGTTGCCACATCGCCCTCGGCACTCGCGGCCTGCGCCGTGCCCGAGAGTCGGCTCAGCAGTTCTCGTGCCCGCCCGGCGAGTGCGTCGCGTACCTCCGTGTCCTCGGAAGATATTGCGGACAGGGACGCCTCCAGCCGGTCGAACTCGGCCAGGGCCGTGTCCGTCGGTGACGGCACACTGGTGGCCACCTCGGAGCGCAGAAACGAGGCGAGGCTCGTCGGGTTCGGGTAGTCGAAGACGAGCGTCGCCGGTAGGCGCAGCCCGGTTGCCGTATTGAGCCGGTTGCGCAGCTGGACGGCGATCAGCGAGTCGAAGCCGACGTCCTTGAAGGCCCGCTTGCGATCGACCTGCTCCGGAGAGTCGTAGCCGAGCACTGCCGCGACGTGCGCGCAGACCAGGTCGAGCACCGCCGGTTCCCGATCCTCCTCGGGCAGCGCGGCGAGCTTCTCGATCAGGGCTGCGCCGCGGGTGGCCGAGGCCGCCGACTCCGCCGTCGACAGCGCGCGCACCTCCGGCAGGTCGGCCAGCAGTGGGCTGGGCCGCAGCGAGGTGAACCGGGGATAGAACCGGGGCCATTCGACTCGGGCCAGGACC
>Ga0307512_10008216_pt1 | contig 10209 bp, 7 predicted proteins | sample 14_EM_MG_FD_200267 | JGI IMG/M metagenome (GOLD analysis project Ga0307512, IMG submission 200267) | Populus trichocarpa ectomycorrhiza microbial communities from riparian zone in the Pacific Northwest, United States - 14_EM | ecosystem: Host-associated > Plants > Roots > Unclassified | place... | reverse complement strand
CGGGTCGAAGCGTAACCAGGATCGGCCTTGCTCGTGCCGGGTGGCGAGCACGCCGGCCACCTCGGCCGGCCGGTCCGCATGCACGACCAGTTCCCGGTACGGCGCGTAGCGGGCCTTCAACGACTCGACGTCGCCGTCGTAGAGCACCGTGCCGTGGTCGATCAGGACGATCCGCCGGCACAGCCGCTCGACGTCGTCAAGGTCGTGGGTGGTCAGGATCACCGTGGTGCCGGAGGCGGCGTTCAGCTCCGCCACGAACTCGCGGATCCGTTCCTTGGCCACCACATCCAGGCCCACGGTGGGCTCGTCCAGATACAGAATGCGGGGCTCGTAGAGCATCGCCGCCGCCAGATCGCCCCGCATCCGCTGCCCCAACGACAACTGCCGAACCGGAGTGTCCAAGAACTCGGCCAACCCGAGTAGCTCGGTGAACTGCTCCTCGTTGCGCCGGAACACCGGCGCCGGAACCCGGTAGAGCTTGCCGATCAGCCGCAGCGAGTCCCGCAGCGGCAGATCCCACCACAGCTGGCTGCGCTGGCCGAACACCACCCCGATCTGCTGGGCGTTGCGCTCCCGGTCCCGCCACGGGGTCACCCCGGCCACCTCCACCAGGCCGGCGGTGGGCACCAGAATCCCGGTCAGCATTTTGATCGTCGTGGACTTGCCCGCCCCGTTGGGCCCCAGATAGCCGACCAGTTCGCCCGGCTCTATCGAGAAGCTGACGCCGTCCACCGCGCGGTTGACCGTGTACTGGCGGGAGAACAACGTCCGCACTCCGCCGAGCGGGCCCGCGAAGCGCCGCGGCCGGCGGAACTCCTTGACCAGCCCCTCCACCCGGATGATCGACACGAATCGAACCCTGCCAGGCCGGCCGGGTTTCGGCAACCGACATCCATCCCGGGCGACCCGCGAATTCCGTTTGCCGAGCGCCGTCTCGTCGAGTACACATTCAACGTTCTTTGCCCATGAAGAGTTTCGCCAGCAGCGGTCCCGGTGCCCGTCCATCAGCGCAGTCCACGAAGGATCCGAGAGTGGTTTTGTCTGTCGTCGCGCCGGCCCGCCTGTGGACCCGGAACTTCATCCTGTACTTCACCGCACGCATCATGTCGGTGCTGGGCGACACGATGGTCCCCGTCGCGATGGCGGTTGCGATGCTCGCGCTCGGCTACGGGGTGACCGGGATCGGGTTCGCGCTCGGCGCCTGGATGGGCGCGTTCGCCTTCTTCGTCGTCTTCGGTGGGGTGTTCGCGGATCGCTTCCATCCCCGGCCGCAGATGGTGGGCGCGGACGCGGCCCGGGCGGCGATCCAACTTTCACTCGCGGGCTACCTCGCGCTGGGCCATCCGCCGCTGTGGTTCATCATCGGCGGATCAGCGCTCGCCGGGATCGCGACCGCGATGTTCCAGCCGGGCGTTTCCAGCCTGGTGCCGCAGGTGTCGACCGACGTGCAGAAGGCCAACGGGCTGCTGCGGGTGAGCCAGGGCCTCGCCACGATGGCCGGGCCGGCCCTCGCCGGTCTGCTGGTCGCCAGCAGCTCGGCCGCGACGGTGTTCGTGGTCGACGCCGCCACGTTCGTGGTCAGCGGGGCATGCCTGGTGGCCCTTCGGCTGCCCCGATTCGAGCCGGACCGGACGGCCTCCACGCTGCAGAACCTGCGCACCGGCTGGGACGACTTCCGGTCCCGCAGCTGGCTGTGGGCCGTGATTCTGATCTGGTGGGTGCTCGGCGTGTTCGTCTGGGGCCCGATCACCCCGGTCGGCGCGGTCTCGATCATCGCCGCGCACGGCAAGGCCGCATTCGGGTACGCCGAGAGCGCTTTCGGCCTGGGCTCGGTCCTCGGCGCGCTGATCGCGATCCGGGTCCGGACCAGCCGCCCGCTTCTCGCCGGTGGGCTCGCGATGTTCCTGTTCCCGCTGATGCCGCTGGCCGCGGCGCTCGTGCCGGCCCTGCCGCTGCTGACGCTCGGCTATGCCGTCAGCGGAATCGGCTGGGCGTTCTGGGGCGTGCACTGGGCTACCACGGTGCAGACCCAGATCCCCGCGGATCGGCTCAACCGGGTCACCGCCTACGAGGTCGCCGGTTCGGTCCTGGCTGTTCCGCTCGGCCAGGCGGTCTCCGGGCCCGCGAGCAACCTCGTCGGAGTCAAGCAACTGCTGCTGCTGGCGACCGTGATGAGCGTCGGCTGCGCGGTCGCCCTCGTCGTGGTCTCCCCCATCCGCCGCCTTCGCTCCGGCAGATAGCGGTTCCTCGATGGCAGCGAGACCGGCCGGGTTCAGCTCGGAGGCCGGCCGGGTTCAGCTCGCTCGGACGTCGAGATCGGCGAAGCGAACGTCGGCGGCACGCGCGGAACCGTCGCGGGTGACGCCGAGCATGACCCGGCCGGCCGCGAGGGTTCCGTCCGCGACAGCGCCCCGGAGAATCGCCGTACCGTCGATCGAGATCAGCGCGCGGTCACTGGCGATCACGATGGACAGTTCGTGCCGGGTCCCCGGCCGCAACGCGGTCGTCGACGCCAGGCCGATGGAGGTCAGGACCGCGCCGCCGAGCTGTTCGAGCTGCACCAGATCCGCGCAGGCCGTCAATTGGTAGCCCTGGTTTCCGCGATACCGGAACCACACCATGGCGCACGAGCCGGCCGACGCGATGCTGACGTCCACGGTGATCGACTGGTCGCCGGAGAAGGTGTCTTGCGGCGCCGGGCATTGGTAGGTCGACGCCGCTTTGGTACGCACGCGCAGCTGGCCGTCGAAGGTGCAGCTGCCGGAGTCGTCGTTGACTGCGGTGAAGCGTCCGGGTCCAGTGAGCGGATCGAAGAACGACGGCCCGCGCGCCCGCAGCGACGTGGTCGGCAGGCTCGTCGTCGACCCCGCGTCCGCCGTCGGTTTCTCGTCCTCGGTCCAGGCATAGGGGATCGTCGCGGCGACCACGATCGCCAACAGGAACGCGACCAACACGTAGAGCAGCCGCCGGGTCGCCACGCTGGCGGGCGAGGTCACGAGCGAGCGCACGAAGCCGCGCCGGTTGCGTCGTGGCGGCACCCGTACGGGTAAGGCCGGTCCGGATTCCGGCTTCGGGCCCGCCGCGACGAATTGCTCAAGCAGGCTGCGTGCGTCGAACCGCAAGTTTGCCGGGGGCGCGCTGGATCCGCCCGGCAGCGACGCCGCTCCGGGTCCGTTCACCACGAGCAGTTCCTGGAGCAACTCGTTCGCGGTGGGTCGGCTTTGCGGTTTCTTCCGCAGGGCCCGGCGGACCAGTTCGCTTAGCGGCTCCGGCAGGCCGTTCAGGTCGGGCGGCATGGTGAGGATGCGGGCGCCCATCGCCATCGGGGTGCTTCCGCCGAACGGGATCCGGCCTGTTCCGGCGTAGGTGACGACGGCGCCCCAAGCGAAGATGTCCGCCGCCGGGGTGATCGGGCCTACCGCGGGGTCGAGGCCCTCGGGAGAGATGTAGGCCATGGTGCCCACGACCTGATCCGTTCGGGTGTGCCGGCTGGTTCCCTCGAGGGCTCGGGCGATGCCGAAATCGATGACCTTCGGCAGCCCCAGCGCCAGCAGGACGTTCGTCGGTTTCAGGTCGCGGTGGATGACGCCGGCGCCGTGGATCGCGGTCAGGGCCGCCGCCACGCCGACCGCCACGCTGTGCAGATCCCCCGCCGACATCGGGCCCCGCTCGACCACCACCTCGTCCAGGCTGGGCCCGTCGACGTACTCCACCACGAGATAGGGCGTCTGGTGATCGGGATCCGCGTCCAGGACCGCCGCGGTGCAGAACGACGGCACCTGCAGTACCCGCTTGACCTCGCTGCGGAAGCGGGCTCGAAACTCCTCGCGATCGGCGTACTCGGGGCGGATGGCCTTGACCGCCACGTGCAGGCCGGTGGGGTCACGAGCGAGGAAAACGGTTCCCATGCCGCCCTCGCCGAGCCGCGCGAGTAACTCATAGTCGCCGAGGCGTCGCGGATCGCACGGCTTGAGGGGCCTACTGGCCATTTGGAGCGCTCCCACTTACTCGCAAGACGAGACCACCTGCACAGACGGCCGCTGCCACTACGACATCTTGTCTTCCGCCGTCCCTGATGATCAAGGTCCGCGGCCGCACCGCCCCACCAGGCGAGCGGACGTAGTATGGCGTGCCCGGCACCCGGCACGGCAGTCGGCGGTACGACATTTGGGGTTTACATCTGTTACGGAGGGGGCGGCGGTCGCCCGTTCGCGTTCGCCCACAGTCCCGCGGTGGGGCCGCCACCCAAGGCCAAGAAACTCGACTTCATCCATGTGTACGGGGGCACCGCCCGGCCCGCACCCGAGGCGCTACCAGCAAGCACAGTGGACGTGCCGCCGTCCGGGGCGGGCACCCGGCGCAGTCCGGGAGCGGTCGGCGGTCAAACCCAAGCCCCTCGCGGCCGACGGTGGCACACCCGGGAGGTCATCGCCGCCCGTCGATAACTACGACCGCGAACCCTTGCCCGCCCGAACACAAAACTTTGCCCTTCCTCAACGCCACAATTCACGCGCGCCTCGGCGACCGAGCCGCAGACGACCTGCCCGGCATGCGTGTCCACTCCCCCGCCCGGCCGCGTCGGCGAGATTCACGCTTAGCCCAGGAACGCTTGGTAGACCAGCGTGCGCAGTTGGTCACGGACCTCGAGGGGGCCGACCACCTGGGTGCAGAACACCGCCGTCACCGAGGTGACCGGGTCGACGAAAAAGTGCGTGTTGGCCGCCCCCGACCAGCCGTACTCGCCGACGCTGCCGGTCGAATGCGCGGCCACCGGGTCGAGCACCATGGCGACGCCCAGCCCAAAGCCGTGGCCCCGGTGCGTCGGCTCCGGGTAGCGCCCCGCGTGCGCCAGATCCGCGCCGCCCGGCAGATGGTTACGGGCCATGAGGTCCACGGTGCGCGGGGCTAGCACCCGCGCGGCACCGAGCACGCCCCGGGCGGCGAGCATCGTCGCGAACCGGTGATAGTCGCCGAGCGTCGAAACAAGGCCCGGTCCGCCGCCGCCGGACGGGAAAGCCGCCGGCACCAGGATCGCCTCCCGGAGCTGTTCGTCGACGGTCAGCTCGCCGGAACCGGGGTCGACGCGGTAAATCTCGGCCAGTTGCGGCCGGAGCTCGCCCGCCAGCTGGAATCCGGTGCCGGACATGGCGAGCGGCTCCAGGATCGCTGCGGTGACCAGTTCGTCGAACGGGCGGCCGGTGACCACTTCCAGCACCCGGCCGAGGACGTCGACGGACGCCGAGTAGTTCCACGCCGTACCCGGATCGAACAGCAGTGGCACGCCGGCGAGGTCGGCGCAGGCCTGCCGGAGGGTGGCGCCGGGCCCCGGCAGGAGGGCCTGGCCGATCTCGCGGTAGCGCGCGTCGACCGGGTCCCGGAAGGCGAAGCCCAGGGTCAGGCCGGCCGTGTGGGTCAGCAGATGCCAGATCCGGATCGGCTCGGTCGCGCTCCGGTGCCGCATCCCGCCCGCCGGTCCGCCCGTGTAGACGCGGGCGGCGGCGAACTCCGGCACGAACCGCTCGACCGGGTCGTCCAGCGCGAGCAGGCCGCGTTCGACAAGCGTCATGGCGGCCACCGAGGTGACCGGCTTGGTCATGGAGAACATCCGCCACCGGGTTTCGGGCTCCACCGGCAGACCGTTGCGCAGGTCGCGCAGGCCACCGCCGCCGGCATACACGGCCGTGCCGTGCCGGGCGACCACGGCCGACCACCCCGGCAGGCGCCCGGCCGTCACCTCCCGATCGAAATGCTCGGTGATCCGGTGCAGACGCCGGGGATCGAAACCGTGGTCCCCGGGGTCCGGCGTCACCCCAAACCAATCCTCGAAGGCCGTCCGACTCATGCCGTGCCTACCTTTGGCACACGCTCGTGGCCCACGCCCGCGAGGCCCGGCATCGGCGCGACCACCTGCCGCTCGGTGCGCTCGCTCATGCTGCGCCGCCTTGACATGTGCTCGTGGTTCGCGCCAGCTCGGCCGTGTGTCGCTCGGTGTGCTCGCTCATGCTGCGCCGCCTTGACATGCGGGCTCGGCCGTGTGCTGCTCGGTGCGCTCCCTCATACGGCGCCGCCTTGACATGCGGGCTCGGCCGTGTGCCGGTCGGTGTGCTCGCTCATGTGTCGGCCAGGTGCACCGCGGACAGCAGGCGGCGGGTGTAGTCGTGGCTGGGCTGGCTGTAGAGGTGTGCGGTGTCGCCGCGCTCCACCACGTCGCCGCGGAACAACACGACCAGCCGGTCGGCGAGGTGCCGGACCACCGCCAGGTCGTGCGAGATGAACAGGTAGCTCACCCCGGTTTCCCGCTGCAGCCGCAGGAACAGGTTCAGGATCTGGGCTTGTACCGATAGGTCCAGCGCGCTGACCGGCTCGTCGCACACGATCAGGCGGGGCCGCATCACCAGGGCCCGGGCGATCGCGATGCGCTGGCGCTGGCCGCCGGAGAACTGCCGCGGGTACTTGCGGGCGGCCTCGGCCGGCAGGCCCACCTGGTCGAGTACCTCCTCGATCCGGGCCGCCGCGGCGGCGCGGCTCGGCCGTTCGTGCACGAGCAGCGGTTCGGCGAGGGTTTGGCCAACCGTTCGCGCGGGGTTCAGCGAACCGTTGGGGTCTTGGAAGACGGCCTGGATGCTTCGGCTCAGCTCGATCCGGCGGCGCACCGGGGCGCGGGTGATGTCCTCACCGGCGAAGGTGATCGTGCCGCCGCTCGCGGGCGTGAGGCCCAGCACCGCTCGCCCCAGCGTCGACTTTCCGGAGCCGGACTCGCCGACCAGCGCGACGGTCTCGCCCGGCCGGATGTCGAGGGAGACCGCGCGCAGAGCCGGGGCGCCCTTGCCGCGGCGGTGATAGTTGACCGTGAGGTCGCCGACTTCGAGCAGCTTTTCGTTCTCTGTCATCGGGCCCTACCTTCCCGGGACGAGTTCGGCGGCGCGCAGGCACCGGGCCACATCGTCGACGTCGTACGCCGTCAACGGCACCGGCGCCGCGCTGCAGCCGGCGTTGGCGAAGCCGCAGCGGTCCGCGAAGTGGCAGCCGAGCGGCCAATGCCCGGGCGCCGGCACCGAACCGGGGATGGTCGGGATCGGCTGGCCGACCGCGGCCAGGCGCGGGTTCGCCGCGAGCAGACTGCGCGTGTACGGGTGGATCGGCTCGGCGATCACCCGCGCGGCCGGGCCGCCCTCGACGACCTCGCCGGCGTACATCACCAGGGCCGTGTCGCAGGCGTCGGCGATGACGTCCCAGTCATGGCTGATGATCAGCAGGGCCATCCCGGTCTCCTGCTGGATCGTCCGCAGCAACTGGACGATTTCGCGTTGTACCGTCACGTCGAGCGCGGTGGTGGGCTCGTCGGCGACCAGGATCCGGGGCTTGCCGGCGAGCGCGACGGCGATCGAGACGCGCTGGGCCATGCCGCCGGATATCTGCGGGGGTCGCAGCCGCAGCACCCGGTCGGGGTCGGGAATCCGGGCCTGAACCAGGAGTTGCCGGGCGCGCGCCCGGGCCTCGCGGCGGCTCACGGGCTCGTGGGTGCGCACCGCCTCGCTCAGCAGCTGGCCGATGGTAAACAACGGGTCGAGGGCGACCATCGGCTCCTGGGAGACGAAGGCGATCGTGCCGCCGCGCAGCGCCCGGCGTTGTTTCGGGCTGAGGGCGCCGACGTCGACGCCGTCGATCTCGACGGTGCCCCGGCGCAGCCCGACACCCGCCGGCAGCATGCCCAGCAGGGCCAGGCCGGTCATCGACTTGCCGCAACCGGATTCGCCCACCAGGCCGACGCTGCGCCCGCGGCCCACCGTCAGGCTCACGTCCCGGATGAGTTCCGTCTCGCCGCCGCTGCCGCGGACGGACACCGTCACACCGGCCAGCCGTACCACCGGGTCGGGTTCCTCGATCACGGCGGCGCTCGGCGCATCGCTGGGCGCCGGCTGGGCGGCGATCGTCGGCGTCCGCTCGCCGGCGCCCATCCATCGCTCGGCCAGGGCGTCGCGCACCCCGTCGCCGAGGATCACCAGGCACGCGGCGGTCAGCGCCACCACGCCCCCGGTCGGTACCACGAGCCAGAGCGACTGGTTGAGCACCTGGGAGGCGTCGGCGATCAGGCCGCCCCAGGACGGGGCGGGCGGGCGGACCCCGAGCCCGATGAAGGTCAGGCCCGCCGCGAGCAGGATCGCGTTCGCCGACAGCAACGCCATGTTCACCGCGATCAGCCCGGTGACCCGCGGCAGGATGTGCCGGCGGGCGATCTGCCGGGTGCGCAGGCCGGAAACGCGGGCCGCCGCCACGTACGTCTCCTTGGCGACCGACAGCGACGCGGAGCGGATCACGCGCATCGCGCCCGGCGCCGACAGCAGCCCGACCACGACCATCACCGCGGTCATGCTCTGGCCGAACAGGGCCAGCACGATCAGCAGCAGGATGATGCCGGGGATCGACATCACGACGTCGGCAGTGCGCATCAGGACCGCGTCGAGCCGGCCGCGGACCAGCGCCGCGATCAGGCCGAGCGGGACCGCCAATACGGTGGTCACGGCCACCGCGACGGCGATCTGCTGGAACATGTCCGCGCCGCCGAACATCAGGCGCGACAACACATCCCGCCCCAACTGGTCGGTGCCGAGCAGGTGGTGTGCGGTGGGACCGGACAGGGGCGCCGCGAAGTCCGCCTGCTGCGCGGGGTACGGCGCGAGCCAGCGGGCGCCGAAACTGGCGACCAACTCGAGTGCCAGGAACGCGCCGGGCAGGACGATCCGTGGCTGCCGAAGAAGTCTCATGTGGACACCTGTGGGTTGATCCAGCCGACGATCAGATCGAGCAGCAGGTTGATCGAGATGACGATGAGGGTGAAGTACACCGCGACTCCTTGGATGACCGGGATGTCGCTGCTGGCGGTGGCCGTGACCGCGAGGCTGCCGAGGCCGGGCAGGCCGAAGAGCTCCTCGATGACCACGGCCGCGCCGAGCATGCCGATCAGGTTGTTGCCGCAGACGGTGAGCACCGGGATCAGCACGTGCCGCAGGGCGTGCCGGAACAGGATCCGGCGCTCGCTCACCCCGTTGGCCCGCAGGTTGCGGACGAATTCCCGGTTCAGGACGTCCACCAGTTGTTCCCGGGACACCTTGGCGACCACCGTGATGCCGTTGAAGGCGAGCGCGCTCACGGGCAGGACCAGCGACAGCGCCCACCGCGACGGCGAATCGCGGAAGAACGTGTAGCCGTTCGCGGGGAACCAGCCGAGCCGGGTGTTGAACACCCAGATGCCGATCAGGCCGAGCCAGAACGCCGGAATCGCCATGCCCGCCAGCGCCGCCAGGTCGGCGGCGCCGGCGAGGGTGCGCCGCCCGCGCGCGCTGGTCACGCCGAGCACCAGGCCGATGACCAGCGACAGCAGGGTCGCCGACACGACCACCGACAGGGTGACGGCGATGCGCGTGTTCAACGAGGCGGTGACCGATTCCCCGTTGGTGATGGCGCTGCCCAGATTCCCGTGCACGGCGTCGGTGAGCCAGTGCCAGTACTGCACCCAGACCGGATCGTCGAGGTGCAGCCGCAGCCGCAACGCCTCGACCTGATCGGGCGGCGCGCTGATCCCGCCGATGCTGCGGGCCGCGTCCCCCGGGATGAACAACTGCAGTACGAAGGTCACCACGGTGACGATGAACAGCAACGGAATGGCCTGCAGCAGCCGGGTTCCGGTCACCCGCCACATCGGCGGCTCCTCTCGGCCGGCGGGCTCGATCGCCCGCGGGGCTGCCGCGTCACGGGTGCAGATCCGTCAGCAGCGGGTTGACGTTCGTGCCGGAGAGGTCGACGCCGGCCAGCCCGGGACGGGCGTAGAAGATCCGGTTCTTGGTGAACAGCGGGAGCACGTACAGCTGCTGTTCCAGGGCCGTCTCGAAGCTCTGCCACTGCGCCGGCTGCTCGGCCTCGGGTGCGGCCGCCGCCTTGGTGTACAACGCGTCCAGCTCCGGGTTGGCCTCCTTCAACGGGTTGCCCCAGCTGTAGAGCAGGTCGTTACCCCGGGCGTAGGCGGTCTGCACCGGCGAACCGTAGTCGAACATCATGGCCGGATACTTCATGTACGTGGAGAACAGCTCGTTGGTGTTAGCCGGGACCTTGATCTGGACGTTGATGCCGATGCCGGCCACCGACGCCGCGAACGCCTCGGCCGCCTTGGTCTCGCCGACCCCGGTCAGGTTGACGATGATCGGCAGGTCG
>Ga0307512_10008215_pt1 | contig 10209 bp, 6 predicted proteins | sample 14_EM_MG_FD_200267 | JGI IMG/M metagenome (GOLD analysis project Ga0307512, IMG submission 200267) | Populus trichocarpa ectomycorrhiza microbial communities from riparian zone in the Pacific Northwest, United States - 14_EM | ecosystem: Host-associated > Plants > Roots > Unclassified | place... | reverse complement strand
CTGCTGTCATCCCGCAGTGGTATGAAGAGATCGGACTCGATCATGCACCATTTCGTTCGCAACGCGATACAAATAGGACTCTTTGCAACGCTTTGGTCACTGGCAGCGTTGGGAACATACTTTTTATCGCCAAAATGGACGATTTACTCGGTCTTTGATATGACATCTGGATTGATATACACTCACGTTGGTAGTCGTTCCTTCCAAGGAGTGTCGCGTGTTCACAAGAACTACCCGTCCAGATGATCTTTGACGGGTTATTATCGCGCACCCGACTGCGTAGCCAGTTGGCTGAACGAAGTGAGCTTGAGCTAGGGTTTCCTTCGCAGGTACGGTGTTCGACTTCGCTACGAGTGGGCCTCTGTATTGATTCAAATGGACCTGGGCTCCCGTCCACAGCCTAACTCTCACAGTTTGCCATCACAAACCTATGAAAGAAAGCGAACATCAGCGGCGGCACATGGGGCTGTTTCTCTTGTCACGATGGCGGATTTCAGGACGGGCACGCAGATTACGGAACTATCTGGGAACGAGAAAGACGCCAACTCGGAATTCGAAGGCGAAACCTCCAAGAAGCCAGGCGCTGGCGATGACCTTTCCGTGTGACTGAGCGAATGTGAATGAGCTGGGTGGGGATGGCGATATGGGGATATAATCGCCTTGTATACTCGCATTGTGCATACCCATAGGATTTTGATACACTACGGGGATTTTTATTAGCTTTCATACATACAGATCATGATTCCTCATGTTCTGTCGGATTTTTCGTAGTCGATGCAAGGAATTCTCATGTTCTTACACCGTGGTAGACAAAGGACTTTAAGAACACTGGGCCGTATACATCGACGCTACTACTGATGTCGTCGGACTTCCGATTGCCGCTGTGTGATCGAGGGTCGGTCGCATTCACGAGGTTCCAGCGATGCCTAGGAACGCAGTAATCAAAACGATCAGGCCGTAGTCCTCTATTACTGATGCTGACTTTTCCTTTTTCCACCTACACCGATTTATACTGTCTCTCAGAACACATGGGTGATTCCGCACAATGAGGTGGAAGATGAAACAACGTAACACTGCATAAACCATGCGCTCCCCGCCGTTTTGGAAAGAAGTCGGTATAGCTACTCTTATTACTTAAAACAATTACGTGCTACTGCACGTAGGAAGATCACTGACAATATCTGAGGTTGAGTTCGCTGGTACAGTACGACTTATTTTCAGGCTTCAAATTGTGATGGCTGCCTGGGCCATGGCTAACTCGTGGTCAGCCATGACATTCCCACCAGCAGACGATCTTTAGTCTGAGGTGAGATAAGCCGTGTAAACTGTCCAGAATTTTTCGGAGCTCACACAGTTAGTTACTCTTGTCGTGCAATGACCACATAGACACGATTATTTAGCATGGAAGAATGGAAATGCCCAGTTGGGAGACACTAACTGTGTCAGCCATGTGTTTCATGATCGCCTTAACCGAGTCGTGACAAACGTTTTACGATAGATGACTGGCCACTTAGGGATCTCCTGACATGTCGTGAAATAGAAGGACTTGAACACCGTCATTGTGACCGTTGCGAATGCAAACTGTTGATATAGTCTATTGTCTGACTTGATGGAGGCGTCCCTTGAGGTATCGGTAAACTCAGCACCCCCAATTTATGTCACGCGCATGAGGATCACCCAGAGGGCCACTCTCGGTTCATGGAACCGAGGATAGTAATGTGTTGCCGACGCAAAGGCTTCGAACAGAGGGAGCCCGAGAGTTCTTCGAACGCGTGTTCCGAGCGGTATGAGCAACTCTTAACGTAACGCCACGGAGCTACTTGAACAACGACCTAAGGACATGGTCAGGGACTGTATCGTCATGAATGATGACGTTGAGTTGAATCTCGGCGGTGTTGCCCGCAGTAATTGCGACGCGGTGGGGTCAACGCGTCGACCAGACGCGACCGAAGGCCAGAAGCGAAGGTTTCGCTAAATGCCACCGCGCAGCTGGCAAGCCCACACTCAGTTGAAGCAGCAGACCAACATACCGCGACCATTGTTCAGAACGTTCAGACCCCATCCTATGCCAATGTTGTGAAGCCTGGACTTCGAATACCGATGGTATTATTACCTTCTTATTCCAGTCCAGTAGGGTTGGTACCTTGAAGCACAAGAGTGGTTTGAACATTGCTTCTGCTATTGTGTCGGGTCCGTGGTGATTGGCCTCCCTAAACACAGATCTCTGGGGATTTGTGTCCTTGGTGCTGACAAATATAGCTTATCATCTTGGTTTAGCCACTGTTTGGCCGTCATCAGTGGTCTCCGTGTGAATGTGTGGTCGCACAGTCAAACTCACTGTGCATCTATTTCGAAATTTTCTGAACTTTTGTGATTGTTACGTCTTTCCTAAATATAATGATTACGAGTGACACACCTTGCTCTTTTCGAATATATCCAGGCACCTGCACTCTTTATCCACCACGAGTGGCACGAGACCTTCGAGGGTGGTGGTGGGAGCAACATGTAGGACAGCATTGACACAACGAACTGAATTACCACTTACGAACTCTACGTAGCTTTCAGATTGCACAAGCTGTCGGACCCATCCCTTGCCTTGCCGAAGTGTGGACGATAAATTTGTCCATGGTCAGAATCCGGAAAGTCAGCTGCCACAAGAGAGGTCCTGACTAGGTCCTGACACTGTCCTGACGGACAGGGCAATTCAGATGAGAATATCGACAGTATGGATTGGGTCGTCCTTCATGTTGGCTGATAATGGGGCTTACGGATAGGACAGCATCACAGACTAGGACTTCCTTGAATTTGATCGACGCAAATCTTCCTGGCCTTTGGAAGTTCGAAGAGCACACGCACAAGAAGGACTGGATGTACTCGATTCCAATTCTGTTGCAAATGAGTAAAGGGGTAGATTGACCGCCGATTCTCGGTGAATCGCTCTCAAGACTTATGTCTCACAAAGAGAGCGCTACTGCAATCCTCAACCAGGAAACTCGAAGCGAGCATCGGGCGCGAGTCGCGGGTCGCGGAATCCCCCGAAACATTCGTCCCATAGCGATGAGAACTCAATGGACACGATGACAAAGGGCGCTTGGAAAATAAAATTAGTTTCTACGCTGCTGATGGCAAAGGGGAAGGTGACAACCTGTGGCGTAACTGGCATACACAGCTTTATGTAGACGATGCAACAGACGCAAGTATCACTCTTGCTCTAGGAGCGGTACGACGTCAGACCAGGGTATCAAGAAGAAAAGTGGATGTCAAGGCCAAGAACTGAGATGGCGGGGCCCCAGGCTGGCCAGTCACAGTGAAGCGAAGAGCAGCGACGCCTGGACCGTTGCGTATTCTCAATAACGCGACCGATCATCTCCATCACGGCGATCGACGGCCGAATGGGGCAAGGTCGGGGATCTTTCGTTTTGGTATTGGCGAGCGCCCTATGCGGTTACAGTAACAGACAAACCACAGACACGTCAAAGCAGCACGACACCTTCGACGAGTGGTGTCTACCATGCATCATCCGGTATGATACCCACAAACCTAGGGAGGCATAGCTTGCTTCGGTCGGGTCCAGAGAAAGGGAAGCGTGGGCCAGATACGTGCCACGGACCACGGCAGCCGGGTGACACTGGCAGGGTCAAGTAGTATGTGCTACGAGAGGGTCCACTTAAAGTTTACGGAGCCGAGACTCAGACCGCTCATGGCTAGCGCGCTTAGCGGAGACCACTCAGTTGCCCGAGCAGTACGAAACAGGGATTGGACTGGACCGATAAGGTTGAGGTGCACATGGCTGAGATAAAGACGTTGGTACAAGTTGGCTGTCTCGCTCTTATCGATTATATCCGGAGACGAAGGTGTCGGTGGAAACGGTCATTTCCGCCCGACTCTCAATTATTTCGCGAACATCGGGCGTAGCTATCACTAAAAAATTCCATCGAATTTTCGCGGGTGCGGTTGTTGCCGTTTCCATCCCGCGTCGTATTCTTCTTCTGAGACTTCTGTACTGTATTCCTTTGGGCGCCGTGATGTCACTGGCGACCCACTGGTGGCTTTGTTGCTTCATACAACTTCCGTCAAGGAGACTATAAGCATCTGAACGAAAGGGCAGTCCTTCTGCAACCTGAAACATCCCTCTGAACATGACGCAACGCACTACTAGGATGCCAGGGATCGATCAGGGCCTGACGCTTGATGCTTGAGGCCCTGCGGTTTCCCGGTCAAACTTTGTCATGGGTTCTGATGTCCCTTTACAAATTGTTGTTTTTCGTTCCCAACAAGTGACAGGCCCCAGGGTGCCGAGAAACAACGAGGGTGATCAGCCTACTGTTGTGGCCGTGACCGTGATAGGATGTACAGTCGAAGCACTCTTAACCCATACCCCTCCATGCCGGCTCTGAGCTATGGACTTTCAGGAAGTGACTAAAAATAGACCAAAAAAAATCAACTACAAATTTGAAAAAACTGATACTCTATCTGTGTAAAATTCGACGTGTTTTGTAGTTTTTGTGTGAAGTACTAATTATACATGGTGAAAGTAATCTGTGATATGGGTAGCGGTCAGTCCCTGAGACCTCTCCAATCGCATCTGACGTCCCATTGAGGCCAAGATTACCTCAAGCTGGTATGCGACTGGATCGTCAACATGTGCAACATGCCTGCTCATGATGGATGCTGCCTGGACTTCCTTTCTGCTGGTCGAGTTTGAAGTGCCTCCTTCCTTGTCTTGACACGACTTTCAAGGACTTTCAGCCCTTTTCGGAGCACCTCAAGCAGATTCAAAGCCATGAAAAGAGGTTGAAATTTATGTTATTTGGTATGTTTGACATTTCAATGCCACGGCTATACTGATTTGTACTAGTGACATGTACGGAGTTTGAGCCACAAAGGGTATGGGTTATGGGGTATGGCAGATGTATGGGTTATTGCCCGGTTTTCCCTGCCTACCAAGTTGGTGGATCAAAAGACCTATGGGGTATCATGTAGTATGGGTTATCTGGGCGATGGATTAAGAGGGCTTCGACTGTATAAGAATAGTGCACGAGTCGTGACGTCGAACATTCTTTGTGGCACATAGACATGCTTTGGGCTTGGGCTTGAGCAAGAGATACTGTACTCGCCGTGGCTGCATCGTATTTCTTGGGTCAAGCAACAATGCAGAGGTCGAGCAAACTGCACGATCATCTGATGAGGTGTGAATGAAGGGTCAATTTCTTTTAAAGTTTTTCCGAACTGCGCAACATGAAAAAGTCAATTTGACAAGGCCGTGATATCGCCCTCAGTCCGAAACGCGTCAAATCAACATGACATGACAAAGGCGCTCATGACAAAGGCGCTCAAAGAGGTATCCTTGGGTGTTCGACCCGGGTCTCCTTCTTCCTTGACGCCTACGATGTCAATCATTTTTAAGCCATTTCAAATGAAAACCATGAATCGTGAATTGATGTTTCCGTCTCCCAAACTCAAGGTGGCGTCACGGAACTATTCGCCAGAAGGCACATCGACGGCTTGACCCCGTGGTTCTGCCTCCCCACATATATTCTGCGAGCCTGCCCTGACCGGTTGCCGAGCTACCATTCCTCCCTCCCCCTTTCCCTCCCATGGCAAGCGCCCCTCTCCCCGATGACATGGCCCAAGTTTTGGGCAAGCGCTTTCAACTTTTCTTTCGTTCGTTGGTTTCAATGACACCCATTTGATCAACAGGCGTGCTTTTAATAGCAATCCTTCGTAGGTTTCGGATGTTCTCTGAGAGGGAGCACGGCTGAATGCCTGAGCAGTGAATGCGTATTTCTTCGGGTTTGTGTCCCAACAGCTGTATTCTTATTGGATTCGTCGTGAGTATCTTCGTTTGGCTGCAGGCATTTCTTGGGTAACCTTTGGCAGGTTTCGGCGATCCTTTACATGTGAAGTGAGCACAAGCGTTTTCCACCTCAATCATTTACTGTCGCAACTCAACAATTTTACAGGGCCTTTGTTGTCGCACAATTTTGCATTGTCGTCCTGCAAGGTGCCATGTACGCATCCGCCATCGATTCACCCGATAATCCTTGTCTGACCAGCAAGCGAACTAAACTAGGCTTTGGAATTTAGCTTGGAATGTCTAGTATGTTCCTACTCGCCCACCAAAAACCCAAGGCTCATCGATCCTGTTTGCAGTATTGTCAGTTATGCTCTAATAACCAACCCGAAATGTTTGTTCTTTGTTTCAAGCATTCACAACTTCTCATCCCTTTGGCAGCGGTAACATGGCAGGCTTTCGCCAACTCTTTATGTCAATTGGTCCTCGTTATGATGGCAAACGTCTTCCTGGTCGCCCGGTTAGTGCTTACCTGATCTCACCGTGGATGTAACATTGATTATCTTTACCTCATTAGCATTTATAGTTTGACACGTAGTCGCCTGCAGAGTGGGCTAGTATTGGCGTTCTCTTCGATGGCATTTATTTTTGGCGTCATCAACCTTTCGACGACCTGGGAACAGGTGTACGATCACCGTTTCATGAAATGCCAACCCTTATTGATGTGTTACAGCAACGTGCTGCAGAAATTTGGTCACACACAACTTGCTACATCTAGTATCTGGCACGGATTACAAGCTATAGCCGAGTGCCTCATCACGTGTATGTCATTTTCGAATCGGTGTGGGGTGAGACTAACGTTCCCTTTATGACAGTTTTCCTCAGGCGAGCGCTGCTGTCATCCCGCAGTGGTATGAAGAGATCGGACTCGATCATGCACCATTTCGTTCGCAACGCGATACAAATAGGACTCTTTGCAACGCTTTGGTCACTGGCAGCGTTGGGAACATACTTTTTATGGCCAAAATGGACGATTTACTCGGTCTTTGATATGACATCTGGATTGATATACACTCACGTTGGTAGTCGTTCCTTCCGATGAGTGTCACGTGCTCACAAGAACTACCCGTCCAGATGATCTTTGACGGGCTATTATCGCGCACACGATTGCGTAGCCAGTTGGCTGAACGAAGTGAGCTTGAGCTAGGGTTTCCTTCGCAGGTGCAGTATTCGACTTCGCTACGAGTGGGCCTCTGTATTGATTCAAATGGACCTTGACTCCCGTCCACAGTTTAACTCTCACAGTTTGCCATCACAAATCTATGAAAGAAAGCGAACGTCAGCGGCGGCACATGGGGCTGTTTCTCTTGTCACGATGGCAGATTTCAGGACGGGCACGCAGATCACGGAGGAACTATCTGGCAACGAGAAAGACGCCAACTCGGAATTTGAAGGTGAACCCTCCAAGAAGCCAGGCGCTCGCGATGACCTCTCCGTGTGACTCGGCGAATGTGAATGAGCCGGGTGGGGATGGCGATATGGTATAATCGCCTTGTATACTCGCATTCTACATACCCATAGGATTTTGATACACACGACGGGAGTTTTATTAGCTTTGGTACATATAGAGGTCATGATTCCTCATATTCTGTCGTATTTTTCGTAGTCGATGCAAGGAACTCTCATGCTCTTACACCGTGGTAGAATATTAGTACCCCCCGACGGTGGACGTATATAACAGAGTCATCCACTTGAATGTGAGGGAGACTTTAAGAGCACTGAGCCGTATGCATCGACTCTACTGATGTCGTCGGACCTCCGATTGCCGCTGTGTGATCCAGGGTCGGTCGCATTCACGAGGTTTCCAGCGATGCCTAGGAACGCACTAATCAAAACGATCAGGCCGTAGTCCTCTATTACTGATTCTGACTTTTCCTTCTTCCACCTACACCGATTTATACTGTCTCTCAGAACACATGGGCAATTCCGCACAATGAGGTGGAAGATGAAACAATGAAACACTGCATAAACCATGCGCTCCCCGCCGTTTTGGCAAGAAGTCGGTATAGCTACTGTTATTACTCAAGACAATTACGTGCTACTGCACGTAGGGAGATCATTGACCATATGTGAGGTTGAACTCGCTCGTACAGTACGACTTATGTTCAGGCTTCAAATTGTGATGGCTGCCCGGGCCTTGGCCGCTAACTCGTGGTCAACCATGACATTCCCACTGGCAGACGATCTTCAGCCTCAGGCCGCCTGAGGTGCGATAACCCATGTCAACTGTCCAGAATTGTTGACAGTTTCTCTTGTCGTGCAATGACCACATGGACACGATTATTGAGCATAGAAGAATGGAAATGCCCGACTGGGATACACTAATTGTGTGAACCATGTGTTTCATGATCGCCTTAACCGAGTCGTGACAAACGTTTTACGATAGATGACTGGCCACTTAGGGATCTCCTGACATGTCGTGAAATAGAAGGACTTGAACACCGTTATTGTGACCGTTGTGAATGCAAACTGTTGATATAGACTATTGTCTGACTTGATGGAGGCGTTCCTTGACTCCTTGAGGTATCGGTAAACTCAGCACCCCCACTTTATGTCACGCGCATGTTGCCCGCAGTAATTGCGATGCGGTGAGGTCAGCGCGTCGACCAGACGCGGCCGAAGGCCAGAAGCGAAGGTTTCGCAAAAAGGGACCGCGCAACTGGCAAGTCTACACTCAGTTGAAACAGCAGACCAACATACCGCAGCCATTGTTCAGAACGTTCAGAGCCCATCCTATGCCAGTGGTGTAAAGCCTGGACTTCGAATACTGATGGCATTATTACCTTCTTATTCCAGTCCAGTAGGGTTGGTACCTTGAAGCACAAGAGTGGTTTGAACATTGCTTCTGCTATTGTGTCGGGTCCGTGGCGATTGTCCTCCCTAGACAAAGATCTCTGGGGATTTGTGTCCTTGGTGCTGACAAACCTAGCTTATCATTTTGGTTTGGCCACTGTTTGGCCATTATCAGTGTGAATGTGTGGTCGCACCGTCAAACTCACTATGCCTCTATTTCGAAATTATCTGAATTTTTGTGATTGTTACGTCTTTCCTAAATATAATGATTACGAGTGACACACGTTGCTCTTTTCGAATATATCTAGGCACCTACACTCTTCATCCACCACGAGTGGCATGAGACCTTCGAGGGTGGTGGTGGGAGCAACATGTAGGACAGCATTGACACAGCGAACTCAATTATCACTTACGAAATCTACGTAGCTTTCGGATCGCACAAGCTGTCGGACCCATCCCTCGCCTTGCCGAAGTGTGGACGATAAATTTGTCCATGGTCGGAATCCGGAAAGTCAGCTGCCACCAGAGAGGTCCTGACTAGGTCCTGACGGACAGGGCAATTCAGATGAGAATACCGACAGTATGGATTGGGTCGTCCTTCATGTTGGCTGATAATGCGGCTTACAGATGGGACAGCATCACAGACAAGGACTTTCCTCGAATTTGATCAACGCAAATCTTCCTGGCCTTTGGAAGTTCGGAGATCACAGCGCGCAAGAAGGGCTGGATGACCTTGATTACAATTCCGTGGCAAATGAGTAAAGGGGTAGATTGACCGCCGATCTCGAAGAATTGCTCTAAGGATCGCTAAGTAATATCGTAGTCAAGGCTTATGCCTCGCAAAGAGAGCGCTACTGCAATCCTCAACCAGGAAACTCGAAACGAGCATCGGGCGCGAGTCGCTGGTCACGGAATCCCCCGGAATATTCGCCCCATAGCGATGAGAACTCAATGGACACGATGACAAAGGGCGCTTGGGAAATAAAATTAGTTTCTACGTTGCTGATGGCAAAGGGGAAGGCGACAACCTGTGGCGTAACTGGCATACACTTTTTATCCCGATAATGCAGCAGATGCAAGTATCACTCCTGCTCCAGAACAGTACGACGCCAGACCAGGGGTTTCAAGAACAAAAGTGGATGTCAAGGCCAAGAACTGAGATGGCGGGGCCCCAGACTGGCCACACCCACAGTGAAGCGAAGAGCAGCGACGCCTGGACCGTTGCGTATCCTCAATAACGCGACCGATCATCTCCATCACGGCGATCGACGGCCAAATGGGGCAAAGTCAGGGATCTTTCGTTTTGGTATTGGCGAGCGCCCTATGCGGTTACAGTAACAGACAAACCACAGACACGTCAAAGCAGCACGACACCTTCGACGAGTGGTGTCTACCATGTATCATCCAGTATGATACCCACAAACGTAGGGAGGCAGAGGTTGCTTCAGTCGGGTCCACAGAAAGCGAGGAAGCGTGGGCCAGATACGTGCCACGGGAGCCGGGTGACAGGGACAAGTAAGTATATGTTACTAGGGGTCCACTTAAAGTTTACAGAGCCGAGA
>Ga0307512_10008213_pt1 | contig 10210 bp, 8 predicted proteins | sample 14_EM_MG_FD_200267 | JGI IMG/M metagenome (GOLD analysis project Ga0307512, IMG submission 200267) | Populus trichocarpa ectomycorrhiza microbial communities from riparian zone in the Pacific Northwest, United States - 14_EM | ecosystem: Host-associated > Plants > Roots > Unclassified | place... | reverse complement strand
CAGCCAGGCTTTTGCATAGTAGTCTAGACGCCCTAGGAACTCTTCCCCTGCTAACGTGGATGCTTTCACAAACCGCGCCTAGAAGGGTTTCAAATACATGTCAAGGGTGAGGATCATTAAGTTGGGGATGCTTTGAGGAACATATCTCACATCCACAGTCTTGGAATCGAAGGGTTCATTCCAGGCAGGATTCAACCAACCCACTCTGGCGGAAAGATCTGTTCGATTGCGGTACTTGGGGGTGATATCTCGAGGGTATTGGGAAACACCATTATCCACTCCGTCAATCGCTTCAACAAATTCCTGCGTTTGCTCTTGTCAGCAGAGATTTTCGAACTCAACAACCGAAAGGATACACCTTGTACAGTTTAAGCCAGAGCGTCTTGACCGTAGGATCTTCAGGGTTTAGCTGTAACCTGCTCGCGATGATTTCTTGGCCGAAGTGCCTGCACCATAATCAGTTTTCGTCCGAAAACTAAACGGCAATAACGCACTTGTAGATCAGCCCGGCAGATGAGAGCTTCGTTTGGAACCCATGACCGAAAATCCCTTCGAACCCGCGTTGGTGGTGGTCAAACCTCTTCAAGTTTTCATCGTACACGGCCCCGACATCCACCACTATATCGCAGGTACCCAACGTTGCCGGGTCCCTCGTTCGGATCAAGTCTACCCAATGGGGGTTTTAGCGGCGGAAAGCGCAGCAACGAGTCGACGTAGCAGACCTGCGTCGGCGTAGGTCGATGTTTGCCTGAGCATGTAAACGGCCAGGGCTTCATCGCAATGAAATGTGCCGTTGTGTGTACCGATGACCTGAAGGATGCGCAAGAATTGGTCAACTCTGTAACCATGGAATGGGGTGAAGGTCTTGCACCTTTTTGGCCTCGGTCGTTTTGAGCTTTTTGGCCGGATGCGTATCTTGCGAGGCCGACATGGAGAATCTGTGGAACTGTCGAGATTGCAAAGACCTCCAGCCACACCTTCCCAATTGCGCAAACACGGCTCGCCCGGTCGGTCCAAGACTCATCTCGGGTCAGTTGATGGAAACTCAGCAAGCTGGACGGCGAGAGTTTCAACGGTTGTGAAGAGAAACATTCATACGTGTTGTCCGTAGCAGTGTAAGTAAGTTATGCGAGAAAACGGTGAAAAACGTCCGTGGTGTGCAAAAAGAGAAAAATGCAAAAAAGTAGTCCACATAAAAATCCGTCTAACGAGCGTTACGGTATTAACGTATAACAAGGAGACCACCACCAACGAGTGCTACCAGGGAGCCCAAAAACATATTTGCAGTGAGTCCCACCACCGACGAGGTGTAGCTGTCGTCTGGACCATAGATACCTCCGCTGCCAGTCTGGCCGGGCATCGGTGCACCATTCGTACCACCTCCTCCAACAGTAACATCATCGGGAGCGGTTGAAAGCGGACGGGTTGAAGAGGATGTGGAGGTTATAGAGGTGTTGTTGGTTGGGTTGGTGTTGTTGCCAGAACCGCTCGGCTGGGGGTTTTGGGTGATGGTGGTAAGTATGGATGAGACGATTGTCGTTGGTTGGCGGTTTGGACCGAGGCTAACCACCGTGGACAAGATGGTGGAGGTGATGACCACTGGGGATGAGTTTCCGCCACCACTTGCGGAAGGGGCTGGAGTCCCGTTACTGGAAGCACTACTCGATGCCTGAGTCAGACATAGTCAGCTTGAAGTTGTTGAATATGATGAAGAGAACATGCCTGGGCCCATGTTGAGACTGGGAGGAGTGCTAAAACAAATAGCCTCGCCGCTGTCGAGGCGTCTGATGATGAGAGTCTCATGGCAGGTGTTGGTGAAGTGGCGATGTCACGTGCATCCCAGGATGGGAGACAAGCGACAAAGTGGGTCCGTAGTTCTCCCCTCCTTCCTTCCCAACAATCCGCATTTACGGCGACGATATCGCGGCTCTAACTTGTCTCGCTCCTCATAAACTCTCTCTCGCAAGAATGGAGCTCAACCAGGTCGACCCTTCATCGAAAATGAATCCCCCCAACGTCGAGCAGCACACCGTCGATTATATCCTCCAATTCATCTCCCCTCCTTCCAATCTCCAGGCCGTCCCCATCCATGCCCTCTCTAGAGCTATGATACAGAGGCACCACTTCCTCGGAATCTCTCCAGATACCCCTCACGAATATCTCTCTTGGCCATCCAACGACGACGAGGAAGCTGGAAAAGAGGCGATCGATCTCCTCGAACAATACTACACCTCCATGGAGCATAACCCTTACAAGACCGTCTATACTTCCGATGGCGACTACACCTATGGTCACGTCGCCCTCTCTTGTTCTGGGCTTAGCAAAGGCATCCGACTCGCCTTCCAATGGGACTTTTCCTCCGAGTTATGGAAATTCCACGATCTCAAAACCATGCCTTTTCCCGAAGGAGCTAAATTGACTCCCCAGGCGGTATCGCCTTTTTTGACTCAAGTGATGTCGACGCCGGTGTTGGTTACAGGGGGAGCCTCCCCCGCATCTGAGGAAGCTGACGACGCGTATTGGAACGCATACGGAACTGACGACCGGTCGTATTGCGGACCCGCTTCGGCATCCATTAACGAGCTTGGTAGTGAGGACGCTTATTGGGCTCAATATTCAACAATTCAAGGTTCGGACTTCCCCGCGCTTCTTTGATATCGAAGCCTGATCACATGTCTGATCTAACAGGAACGGCAGACTCCACCGTCCCGTCCCCTCTTCCTCAAGACGGTGTCAGGAAACGTCCACAACTATCCTTGGAAGATGATCCGAATCCAAACGACCCCTCCTATCAAGGCATCGATCTCTTGAACATCCCTCAGGCTGTGATCTATCCAGGCCGAGAAGCCTCTCCCGATCAACTCGCTCATCTCTTGTCTGGTCTCATTGAGCGGGAAAGAAGCTTCCCCACACCCCCAACCCTTGACACCCCTTTTACTGCTGATCATGAACTCGAGGAATCCACCGTTTCCGCCGTTAGCAATCTCATCAGTATCTCCCCTCGGTTGGACGCTAGCCCCACCTCAAGGTCCTCTCGAAAGTCCCTCAAAGCCAACATATCCACCTCCGAACGCCCCAGCGAAGACTTGTGGGTCCAGAAAGTCGAGGTCGACCAGAAGCCCGATCACGCTTTGACAGAGACCATTAAAGGGATCTACAAGTTGTGGAAGGCCGAACGGGGAGACGAGATTGACAAACATCAGTTCCTGGACGTTGTCCAAAAGGCCATCGAAGAGTTTTGATCATTTTCTTTCTCCCATCGAGTCGTATATACCAACCCGCTGCATTTACGCATCCCCGCTCATCTCGGTTTGTGGTTAATATCATTGGTCCTTTTCGGTGCATTGGGTTTGTCCTTTTCTACACATGTATTATAGCCGCTGCAGTCATACAATTCTCATGGTTTATGCTCGTTGTCCTGCATGTTCCTATGACCTTCACCGTATGAGTGACTGTACCTTACAACCTGCATCTCCTACCATGACGTCGTACGCAGACATAGCTGTCGCTTCATCTTGGCATCTAGACCTTTGATCAAATGTACTATATATATACATAATGCAATAGGGATGGATACAACGCGTTTCCTAAAGGCGCTACAGAGTCGTGTACACGAAAGACGCGAGTATCAATTCACCTCTTGAATAGGGTAGCGATAGGGTCAACCACATGAATCGGTCTACACAGGATTAAAGGGAAGATACGAAGAAAATGGAATAAATACACGTTCGGCCTTGAATTTCTAATCTGCCCAGATCGTCTAATACGCGCATCACTGGTCTTCTTCCGGCTCAACTTGATCAAGGGGTTCGTATGTCGCGTCCGCCTCCCTGTTCCACAACCATCGCACGCCCCAGAAGAACGCGCCGATAAACACCATACCAAGAATGCCACCGCCGATCGGTTGTCCGTACCCCACGAACCACGAAGGGTGATACGGAGTCAAGAGCCTGTCGATCGCGATCACGCCTCCAACGCCATCTCCCGTCGTAGCCCGACCCCAGGAAATAACATTAGCCCAATCTTCCTGAGCCGAAGTCCCTCGTGCACCTTTGATGCCCAAGACGAGAGGTCCCCCGGGGGTCGCCGATGATCGGATGAGGATGTCTCCATAGGCACTGTTCGGGGAGAGGAGGGTGGAATACGTAGCGTCATTGCGTAGAGAGATCGGCCGATTCATATCATCGTCCTTTGCCCGCTCCGCGCTCGTAAATATTGAAGATGGGGACGAAGGGGTTGGGATGAGATGTTGGCCGACGATGTCCCTCAACTTCTCCGTGTCCTTCAACAACTCCGTCATGTTCATGTGTTTGAACGCGTCGTCGGATGGGCACAACAACGTCCATCCTTTCCCGTCTAGTCCCATCTCTGCCCAGGGTGATCCTTCAGGTGGGGCGGTCGCGTTCAATACCCAGTCGAAACCGGCTTTAACCAACATAGAGGTCATCAGAGTTCCTTTGGCAGCTCGAGCAAGTTTCCCGACATTCAGTTCGACAGTTCGAGGGATCAGGATATCGGAGAGTTCGTGTACGACTCCGGTTTCTGTGATAACATTCCTGAGGTGCAGGTCCGAGGTCATACCCGGCCAACCACCACTCGCCGTCAAACTGTCATTGACTAGTCGGATGTCGGAACCATCGTCTGTCGGAATGGACATTTCGGAGACGTTGGTCAGGGACTTAGAGTAGTAAACGCCATCGATTACGTGGTGCATAATGACGTGGGCCAAATCTGATTTCCCCGCAGATGAGAGAAGATGATCGCTGACGAGCATTCCAAGGCGTTCAAAACCCTTGTTGTGTGGTATGAGGATCGTCGAGCGGGGTGTAGTCTTTAGAACATCGGCGAGGGAGGTAGAGAATATGGCGGCGAGGAATGCGGACAGCTTGAGGTTTGGGAGAACAGAGGTCAACGCATCGGCGGGTGGGGTTATTGGACGTGTAATGAGGTATATGACGGTGTTATTGACCTCAACTAGAAGTGTCACACACTGGGTTAGGTCCCAGTTGTAGAGGGTCAGAAAATTTGACTAACCGTGATCCTGAACAGTCCCAACGCCACCAAACCGGACCTTTGCTTCTCTGGACGGCGTGTGGTCATGCGTAATCTCAATGTCGATCACCTGACGTCCGCCGTCTAAGCCGGGCTCCTTTAACTCCGTCTCGAGCAACATCGTACGTTTCATCTTGCTTGGTGTCCACTTTCCTGGAATGAAGTGGTACTGTAATGCACGCCTCAGTTCGTCGGATCCTTCTTCGGGTAAGTCTGAGTCGCCGAAAAGTGCTATGACGTCATCTGCTGGTGCAAGGACGGTGTAATGCTCGTGTGGGTCATTGATCAAGGAAGTTAGGTTTACGGAGTGGAGGAGGGAGACGAAGCGTGTGCAGTTGAGGGCAAGGAGGAACTTCTCCGGGGTGAGTTTGAGTGAAGATTCTGGAATGAGCAGGGAGGAAACCGTATGCAGGACACCATTCGAGGCGTAAATGTCTGGTTGTACCAACTCCGCATCGTTGACGACGACTTTCTCAGGAGCCGCGATGATCTCGAGGTTGCTTCCCTTGATTGTTGTGACTATATGCGCGGTGAACACCGGACCATCATCAGGAGAGCGGAGGAGACCTACGATTCACACCAGGGTCAAATGACTCGGACCAAATGACGTCTCTTTGTTCGACCGCATGCCAGGTGAGAATCTTGAGTAGGTCGTCCGTGGCGAATTCACTTTCGAGGTAGAGTCGTTCGATCGGGTGTAGTGAATCCCATGCTGAATCGACTGGGAGAAACATTGTGAGCCCGGAACGAGCATCCAATTCCAGGTCAATTTCGATATTCTTGATGCGGTTGAAGTAGGATAGGGAAGAGTACTTTGAAATGATCGTCGCTGAACAACCACTTAATCTCGACATGGGGTTAACGATAGTGTAGAACGCACCCAGGGATGGCGGAGGCTCCAAGACACCGTCTATACCGACGAGTACACCATTAGCTACGTCAAGCCTCCCCTTAGTCACTTTAACTCCTCCCTTTCCGAACGCATCTACCCCGGCCCACACGTTGTTGCCCCTACTCGAGAGCCGTAATCGCTGTGGTCGACCACCTAACGTTCCGCCAGGTTCCGGAATCCACGGTGATGAAGGAGGGGGATCTCCTGTTGGCGGGTCTATAGGTTTCCGGGGGTAGTGGAGGGTCTCGTGCACTTGTACGGTTAAACCCTCCGGCTGGGGGAAGGTCGGCAGCCTGCCGTTAAGCATGTGGTAAAGAAGCTCCTGTCGCAACTTCTCTTGGATATTATCGCGTGGTTCCAGATAGTCGTCGTCCTCGTACAGTCCGGCACCCCAAAGAGAGTTGTATGCGACATGGCGTTCAATGGCGTCGTTGGTTGGAGCGAAAAGCGTCGTTCCATTGAGTCTCGCGAGAGTCGGTATCAATCGCGACCGTTGTAGCAGACGGATGAGATGGGTGTAGTCCGGATCTGCAGAGAGAGCGTCGAGGAGAGTCGTAGAAGATGTGGATGGTGTGCTTGGGTGTATGGCTATTTGTGCCGATGCGACGAGTGGCGCGAGAACTGAGAGCAGACCGAGCAGCCGCATTGGCTGTGACTAGCAAAATCTACGAATATTTAGGTCGATGGCAGAAGGAGGTGAGGGGTGGTTTGAAAGCGTGTTAATCCAACCGAGGGTGGCTGCTGCGCCGCACTTTTTGATATTTTCAGAATGACACTCGTGGATCGTTTCTCCTCCGAATCACGTGCATGTCACGTGTTACTCCGAATGTCCTTCCGTGCCTCACCCAGACTTTATCGGAAGTAGTCCGCTCCTAAGGATGACCACCTCTTCCTAGAATCTTCTCCCCAGGAAACACCAGGTTTGTGCGAAACACGTTCCCGGAGAATGTTGGATCTCCTCAGGACATACACCGGACTTCCTCAAAAGGGGCTGCACCATCTCGTGCTTCCCCAGCAGACACTGCTCGTAAGCCTCGCAATTTTCGCCCCGCTCGGGCCTGAAGCCTGGATGTTTGTAGATCTACGCCTCCGGAGATTCCGTTGTTATTTTGGATGCTCGCACGTTGGCACTAATGCGCGTTCTCGCGTTTTGGGAGGCCTTTCCGGGCCTCAGGCATGGGGGAGACGAGATCAACTCGTTGGCGGTTGACTCTGGTATGAAAATAGTAAGGACAAAATCCCTGATCCGAGGGTCCAAATCGATTTATACTCTGAAGGTGGTCGCCGCTATGGAATCTCGGATCGCTTGTTGGTCACTCTCCGGAGGAAAGGCGGCAGTTTGGAGGATCCATTCCACCCTCGTACTCCCCAAGGATACAACCGCAACGGCGCTAGATTGCAAGTCCGGTAACTCGATTCTATTCACGGTGAAGTAGTTCCCTTATCTGGAGATCTGAATACCAGGATTGCTCGCCATCGGAACCAGAGACGCCCTATCGGTCCATACTCTCAATCTTCAGGATGATATTCTCTCGTGGACCCAGAAATGGAGGAGTCGGTATGCTATTTCTATGTAATTCTCCTTGAGCGTTTGGCGATACTCGTATCAGCGTAGTCCCCCTGTCTCGTGTGCGATTTGCGCCATCACTGATGTTCATTGCTACAACGGCATCGGTACGATCCTATCCTCTCCCCGAGTGACATACTCTTAATCGCTTTTCCTAGCGTGACAACTCTGTGCGCATGTACAACACTACCTCCGGTCGATTAATTCAATCGATACCTCACCCACGACCGGTGGAAGATATGTTGTGGCGTTCGCCCCGAACGTCTAGTCGGTAAATCATCTTTCCACCATGTCCCATCCAACACCCATCTTTATTGCAGGGATGATCTCATGCTCTACACCATAACAACCGATGGTACCGTCCGAGTTTTCCTTCCAGTTCTGGATCAACCAAATTATCTTCAACTTCACGGCGCACTGGATGCATATTCTTCACTGCCCCTCTCATTCCATCCTTCCTCGTCGGAAAGCTCAAAACCATCGACGGGTTTCATACTTGACCGCGAAGTTATCTGTGCAGCTTTTACCAGAATTCTCAAGGACTGCGACGAGAACAACGATAACTCATGTCTGCATCGATTGCGAGAGATTCTGGATGAGGGTTGGGATTTATTCTTACATGTTCATGAGGACAGGTCGTTGGTTGTCGGAGCTGTTGCAGTACGTACGTCTTTTCTTTTGATACATCTTCTCAGACTGAATCAATAACCTTATAGAATATTGACCGAAGACCTCCGACTCTGCTGAGGAACTTCACGCTTTTACAGACCCCCCCTGGTGTCCTCGACTCCTACCCCGCCCACTTATGCATCCTCCCGCATGCCAATTCAAACAAACTGACGCTGATCACGAGTTTCCAACCAGTTGAGAGCTACGAAATCTCTCTTGTGCCGTTCTTTGATGGCCGACCGGAAGGGATCAAGTTAATCTCACGCATCGGTGGGACTTTGACGGACACTGAGTCATGGGAATCAACACCGCCGACGCCTTCATCCTCCCCAATATCGAGATTTGTTCGAACACCGGAGGGCCAATGTATCGGGCTTGTACGGGAAAAGGGAATTGAGCTCCAGCTCGTCAGTGAGCATGGGACTCGACTCGTTTGGAAGGAGAGGTCTGCGGCCGCTGATAGTTTGGTCGTTCTCGATAAGGGTGTGTCCCTACCGGTGAAACGTGCTCTGACTGACCCATGATTACTGACAGGTAGGTCCTTTGCGACATATGACAAGATCTCGAGCCTTTTGACATTGCATTCGGATCCTCCTTGGACGTTGAAAATCCCGGCCGTTGAATCACTGTTCACGGCTGCGATACACGGGCAGACTTACATCTTGGGGATCACATCGGACTACTTGATCGTTCAAGTCCTCGTCAATGTTACAGACACCTCCTTGACCTCTCCGTTATCTCCTACAACGCAAGCCAGCTTGGAATTAACCTCGGTCACGAGGCTTCCCCTCGGCGATCATGAACACCAGAACTTGAAATCTATTGTACCTGTAGATCCTATGGGGTGGACCGACTTGTACCATCCTGGAACCAGGCCATCGAACCAAGCTCAGGCAGACGCACTGCTAAGCGTGAACCAGGATGGGGGGCTGGTTTTTTGGGCTCCCGAAGACCAGTCCTCGCCTTCAAGTTCCAGACCGGATTCCCGTTCGAAAGCCGGGGAGGAGATTGATCTCATACCAAAGCCGAACCAGCCCTTTTGGAAACGTACAGGTACCGTTCGGACCGGTCGTAAGGGTTTACGAATCGCAGCATGCAGTTCAACAAAGAAATCTGTCCTTGGTACTTACAGGCATTGGCTGCTTGCGCTGCAGAGACTAACGCATATGGATAGTGGTACCCCTCGAAGAGGGTGAGGAGTTGACAATTTGGGACTCGAAGGAGAGTGAATTTGCGAGTGGACTAGAGTTTAGGAGAGTGTTCGAGTAAGCCATACCTTCGTAAATCATCCCCAGATCTCCTCTCACTGCGAGGGGATGACAGCATATCTGAGCCCATCAATGACCTCGATTGGTCTGCGACACCGGGTAACCAATCTATCCTTGCTGTCGGATTTAGTCATCACGTAGAGGTGATATGTCAGAAGAGAAAGACATATTTCGACGAAGATCAAGGGTGGGATACGTGTTGGAAACTCGAGATAGGAAGGTAAGAGCAATCTAGAAAAGATTCAGTTCAATGTAAACTATTCATTACAGTTTTATTCCCCACCGTATATCCGATTCGATCTGGACTGCGTATGGTTCCCTCCTGGTCGGAGCGGGCCCTCACATGTTCCTCTACGGTCAGCCCAAACCCCAGCCCAAGGTTTCCTCGACCGAGAACGTCGATCCAGAGCCGGCAGAACAAGACTTATTCGAATACGTCGCCAGGGAGAACGGGCCACTGGAACAATTCCATCCACAGATGCTCTTGCAGTGCCTGCTTTGGGGTACGGACACGCGTTCTTCACCAACTTTTCAGTTCCACGCTAATCCTCTACCTTGTATGATACTTTAGACAAACTCGAGTTGGTGAAGGATATTATCGTCGCGCTTGCCAAGCACCTCGAGTCTGGCGCTAAGACAGAAGAATGGGTTGGTCTCGATACAGATCGGTTCCTGAGCCACGGAAGGGTCATTTTTAATCATCAACGCGGGGGTATGAAACAGAGGAGAGCTCATTATGATTCTCTCTTTGCTCAGCGAGAA
>Ga0307512_10008208_pt1 | contig 10212 bp, 8 predicted proteins | sample 14_EM_MG_FD_200267 | JGI IMG/M metagenome (GOLD analysis project Ga0307512, IMG submission 200267) | Populus trichocarpa ectomycorrhiza microbial communities from riparian zone in the Pacific Northwest, United States - 14_EM | ecosystem: Host-associated > Plants > Roots > Unclassified | place... | reverse complement strand
CCGAATGTATTTTGCATCGTTGAGACGACTGAAATACTGATCGTGATCGACGTAGTCTGTGAAGTCGGCAAATCTCTTGAAACACCAAGCAATGTGATTCTGTAGCTCCCCTTTTGGCATTGCACACCACTCGGCCAAGTCATCAAGGGTCTTGATTTCTGGTTCCAGGTTTTTCATCATTCGCTTCATAGGCGCTTTGGTTAGAGGCATATCATTGTCGCTAAGTTGTTTTGCAGCGTGTGCATTCAGCTCTTGATACTGGAACACCTCCTTTCGGGCTCTCGTTCGCAAAATCTGGAATGCAGCCTCATGACAATTCGATTGTCGGTACGCTTGTTTAAGATCCATCATCGCTTTTTCTGGGAGTTCAGAGCTTACATTTAAGAGGTTGCCAAGCTGGCGGATATGGTCAGAGAAGTGGTTCAGGAGATGAATCTTGACAAAGTTGAAATCCAATTTGTCGACAAGATGCTGTGCAATTTCTGCCTCAATCCGGGTTTTATCTTCATCAACGCGACGACGCTTGGCAGCCGCAGAAAGATTGTTCCAAGCAGGGTCACTCTCCCGTTCCTCCTGTTTGTGCAAAGTAAGCTGCTTCTTCCAGGCTTCCGAGACCATCTTTGTAGATTTATTGGCACGGAATTGACTGAAAATATCCTTGTGACGATGAAACTCCTCTAGATAATTCTCCATGTACTGGATTGTGGCCTCAGTATGGTACCGGTACTGTGCCATAAGGTGAAAATACACTAAGTTCTTGACGCACAACAGGGCTTCTGTGAAGGGAATCCTTTGGCTCGCCGAAGGGTTTAAAAGAGGCGCTGCGAAAACTGGAACAATCACACGCCAGAGTGCTTTCATCTCAGTACCACTTCATTGCGTCACCCGGCTATATGGCTTGTTGAATCGAGCGAAGCCAGGATATGGAGGCATCATCGCCCAGAGATGGTTGAATTTGTCGATCCTGGAATGATGTTCGAGGAAGGACGTTACCCAGTGCATCAAATGCTTAAGCATACCGAGATAGACGGTATGAAGAATTTCGGGTACGATAATACTCGTCGGAGAGATGCGTTTCATATTCCAGAAGACACCTTCTGAGGTTCCAACCGCTCGATCTTCCAGATATTGTCTTGCTTCCCGTCTCTCCATCTCATCTCCCTGTGTCGCGAGTATCATTTTTTGGAAGTATAGCTGATAGGCTCTCAATTGCCACGACGATGAATTCCCTTCTCCAAATGACGATTTTGGTGCTTCGCATACAGGACAATGGGGCTGCTTGATTGAATGCAAGTGAATGTTTTCGAAGTAGTCAGCCATCCATGCACAGATGACAGGATAACATTGCTGCATCCGACCGTCCGCACAAGGCATCAGCTATCCAGTGTTGAAAAGCGCGTCAAGAGGACGAAAAATAAGCTCGAAGACCTTCCTTAAAACCTCTCAATTGTGGGTTTGTTGTTCCTGCACGGCAGATGTTTTTCCATGTCCTTTAAAGTGATATTTCGGAGGAACTGGAAGAAGGGCAACAAGGATGCTTGCAAAATTTGAAGGCTTTGATCTAATCGTCGAGTCAATGTTTCTGAGACCCAAATATATTGTCCATTCCTTCTTGTCTCCCGAATAGTTTGTAAAATGTAACTGGTCTGAACTGACAAATAAAGGGACAATCGTAGCTCCAAGTGGCTGCCGTAGCTAAAGAAGCAGTCAAAATCATCGTAGCTATGACGAAATTCAACTAACGTACCTGTCCATTCCACCACCAGTCACTTGATTTCACCTCTGAGTAGATAGGTTCCTCACCATCATTGAATTCCTTTGCTGGAGCATACGACATATGTTCCCTGAATGCAGGCTGTTGCAGGAGGAACTCAATACATTCAACAGGATTGCGGTAAAAGAAACGTGTGAAGTCATCTTCGCGAAAGTTGTTTGGATTGGCCAAACAATTGTAACTCACTTTGCCGGATTTCCAAGAGTCGATGCCCATTGCGTAGGACATCTCGTTCAAACTTTTGAATAATGTGTGGGATGAAGTGAAGTTGATGACAGTTGCCATCGTAGGGTTCCTGAAAAGCTTGTTGATAACAGCTCTGCTCAAGGTGTGCTTGATGCACCAGTGCGCTAATCGATACTCCTCCTCGCAAGAGAATGGTGACCATAGATCAATTTCATCATCGAAGATATCGAAATACTCGTTAATTATAGGCTTGCTGGCTAGACGGATGTCCAAGTGTGGAGTACCACGAATACAAGTCCGAACTGGAGGTTGCTCTGGATCAATACACTCATTCTCGCTGTCGGCATCTGTATCGGTGTAATCATCGTCGGAAGGGTGAAGAAAAGGGTCGTGATGCAGTTCATGAACGAATGGAAGTAGAACTCTATCGTGCTCGATCGCAAAATCATCATCGGGAGGTTGTTGGGCTGATACGTATACTATGCTTTCTGTGCGGTCGTGACGGAGGTGAGTGATGTAAGCGCCGATGTAGGAGTACGTCTTCGAGCAGTAAAGATACTGTTGATGAAGATCCATGTTTTGTTAGCAAAATGAACTGTCGCAACAACGTTAAGAAGTCTCTCGACAGTCTTTTACCTACTCACACCATTACAAGCTGGCTGTCATTGGAAAAAGCCACACTGTGATTTAATTTTTCCAAAAAGGGGTCCTACCACTCTCATGGGATTGTTCTCATCCACCTTCACACGTTTGCAAAGTGTTTACTCGCTCTCTCAATTGCAACATCCCTTGGATCTCGAAACGCATACTGCATCTGCATTCAGCTCGTCACGGCGATTGTTTTGCACCCTCACAAGACCCTCCTATGCCCATTGCCTGATTTATGGTTGTGACTTTATGTCAAGTTTATACCTTACATGAAACATGCATTCTCCTTAGATATCGACTCAGCGACATCATTGTGGGGTACAAGAACTAGAGCAAGGACAAATGAGTGAGATATGACTGCAGAGCATGCTTTTAGTTGTCTTTGTGATGAACTTAAGCGTTCAGTCGACGAATCAGGGCGCTTAGATGATGCTAAGCAAATTTCCTCCTAGCTGAATTGCAGCCAAGATGATGTTGCCGGATCAAGAAAACCCTCCAAGCCCATATATATATTCGCCTTACCTGCCCACCTTACTTACAATCTCCAGAACCTTCGACACACCCTCCTCATCTCTGCTGCCGCATCGCATCACCCTTGACGATATATTCAACACTCCCGACGCTTGTTTAGAGTAACATGTATTCGATATCCACCACTCAATCATTGACCACCATTGAGAACCTAAAATGTAATGTGATGCCTTCTGGTTGCTGAAATCAGTCGTCGAAGATGCTAATACAATCCAGATGCCAACTCTTCAAGTCGGCGTCTGGGCCGAGAATGCCAGTGTTGGAGTATGCCAATGAGAAGCAGAAACCATGGGGATTTGGCAGGATGAGGGTGGCTTGACAACACAATGGATAGATAATAAAGTGAGGGAGCGCGTCTGGGAGATTGCGCAGTTCATGAGCATCATCAAGAAGCAAGGCACTGGCCCCGAGCAATGGGATCGCATAATCGATCGTTGTGTCACTCGAATCAGTGAACTGCAGTCTAAAAGGCTGCTTTGGAAATGGTACATGGCAGACAAGACTAACCTCGATGGTCAGAAACTCAAGGCAGCACTGGACGAGTTCGCGGGGGTTGCCCTTCTCCAAAGGAAGAATAGACTTGCAGAAACCCCAACTAGGAAGAGCAAACTCATGCACGTTGGTATGTATTTCATCGCCCCGATGCGTCTTTGCTTTTCCTGATGATGTGTAGATTCAGAGGACAACGAGGAAGGAACCTCAGGTCACAGGTCTTCGCCAATAAAGGTGCATAGCGACGCCTCGAACAATTTCCTTGTTGAGCCATGTAGCTTTACCATCACCTATGTGGATCCGGACATTGCCGGGAAGAGGGCGGGTGAATACAATACTCAGCTACTCTCATGGCACAGGCCTGGGGATGATGAATCGACACTGCCGATAGTTACATCAATCGTCAATACGACCATTTACTCAATCGTGAATGCTGCAATTGCCGGTCTGCCAGACCCCAGCCAGACAATCCGAGAGCTTTGGGGCCACCTGGAGAAGCATAATGGAGATGGTGGTCCGTACGCCCGTAATGTTACCCCAATCTTCGATAACAATACTGCTGCTGGATGGGTAAAGGCGGTGATGATGGTGAGACGTAGTGCCCAAATCCAAGACGCTTCCTGACAATGAAAACATGCTTCCAAAACTTTGAACGGAAGCTTCACAAGGGGATTATCTGACAGCGGCGATACCTTGAAGTCATCCGAAACGGTGCTCTTGGTCTCTTTGGCGATTACGAGCAAATCGTTGTTGCTGATGAGGATGTTGCTTGGCAACACGAGCACCATCACATTGTGAATTCTCCCGCTGCAGGCTCGTTGGCTAATACGAAGCGTACATGCAGCTACCCAGCTGCAAATTAGTCGTTGTGAGGATAGAATGCACTGGCTGGACGGTTGTTTAAGGATTTGCGTTGTGGGTGGGTATTTCTCTGGCACTTTGGAGGGTGGATGGATGAGTGATAATTTGGAGTTTTTTGGTAAGGTTTTGGGTCTCTTTTTGGTGTTTTGTTTATTTTATTATTACATTATTCATATTCATGCATGAAGGGCTGTGTTGAGAGTTCACGATGTTGGGATTAATCGTTGAGACGTTTATTTTTGGGAATGGCATAGTGGCAGCGATAGGACTCCGTGTATGGCTATTATGTAATTGGTAGTTCGTTATCTTGACCCAGCAGAAGTTAGCCCGAATGATTAGTGAAACGCGAATGCTTTTTTGCTTGCTGCGATGATGATTTTCGCCAAAGGAAGCCAATCAACAACCCTGCAGCATGCTTGTCACCTGCCATTCTTAGTTCCGAGTTCCCATCCATCGAAGGAGTTGGAAGTGTGGGTGGTGGGACAAGCCATGATCCTTGAACCGTCGACAGGATAAAAAGACGCATCATGACGATGCTTTTAATCATATCAACGCTTTCATTCCTTTACACAACGCTTTAATTCATTTACTCTACATCCATTCACATTTCCTTTAGTCACTCCTTTAATTTTTCGTACTTATCACTCGCCGCCTTTTTCAATCACGACAAGAAGGCGCCGCACTTCTCCTCCTCCTATTCCTTCCAGCACCAGGAGAAGAAGACAATCTATCCACAACGAGGATCTCGATGACGATCTCAGCACGATACCCGACAATTACAATGATCGTAGAGATGACATTTCAGAATCCGACGACGAGCCTGTTTGGCTACCATCCAGGAAAGCAATGTGCAAGTGGCCATCAAAAGATTCCTTCATGTAAACACTTGAAAAACGAGTGGCAGCAACTCAATTAACTCCTACGTCGGCGCAACCCCTACATCCTGAGTGTCGGGAGGTATATATTGTCTCAGAGGAGGAGGATGAACGTGAGCCTGCACCGCTGGCATCCAAGAAGGTATCGAATTAAGTGTTTCAATGATTGAATCCGCCCGCTAAAGTATATATTCACTAGAGGAAGAATTCAAACAAAGCCGGTGAGCAATTGGTTGCATGGAAAGCTGGAAATCTGTGGCAATATGAGCCCTTTGTTGATGACGTGACAGGCGGCCTAGTGTTAGCAACGGTTCCAGTTTTGGACCCGGCGGGTATTATAGGTCTGCGTGGCAACGGCCTTACCCCATCAAAAATCGACGATTTTTTAACCAAACCATCACTTTAAGGCCACAAATATTGATTAGAGAGTATAGTGTTTGGTATGTGAAATATGCAGCTTTGCACGGCGCATCTTTTGGCCATCTCCGATTTTCGATATCTTTGAATCTCAGCAAGCGGCAGCCCAAAAACCTCGATTTTACGCCAAAAATGACAATAATCTCAAAGCCGCGTGCTGAGTTTTAAAGCTATCACAAATCGGAGACCACCAAAAGATGCGCCGTCTGGAGCTGCATATTTCATGTACCAAACACTAAATTATCGTATGAATATTCGTGGACTTAGTTGAGGGAACCGTTTTGTACAAACCCGGACCGAACCGGCCAGGTCCGGGTTTTCATGGAACCGCTATAATAGAAACGGTCCGAAAACGGAACCGTTGCTAACACTAGACAGGCCTCATCATGGCACGTGTGAAGCCTATAGCTATTAATTATGCGATGTTAGTGAATCCCTTTGCCACGAATGGGGTAAAAACTGGCCAGATTCATAGTTGGTGGTATGAGGAAATCGCCAGGATTGATCCAGCCCAGAGAAACTCAGACCCTCCACGTACCTACATTTCAGTGGTAAATGAATTATCTCAACTATTGTTTTCATCGCTGACTTTGTGCATCAGGCTCTCACACAGATTTCTTGCTCCCGTGCAGCAATGGTATACTGCTGCAAGACCTCAATCGACTCTATTTACCGATTTCAAACACAGTCGCCTACAGAGATCCGGAAAATGGTAGCCTGGCTATTGGCCAAGGACAGGTTTACATGCCCCACAAATGTTTGTGAGGTAAGTTCAAAGTTCCCTTCTTGTTTAATCGTTGTCATAACGATCAATTTAGGAGTGCCAGTTTCGATTTGCAGCAAGTGAAATTGTGGATCTTATTCACCGGACATAATTCTATGGCATACAACAAATGCGAATGAAAGATATACCATTGATTGATAAATTCAACCCAACATTCATTGCCCTCACCGCAATAGCCATCCACCATTGTCTGTCAGCCTGGAAAACAGGCGAGTTTAGGGTCCTGCCAGAGTTTGGTCCAGGAGGTGGAGCACAACCTAATTGCGATACAATAAACATTGATCAGGCGGTTAATAATGCATGCAGAGATGTATTTCGTCGTCTCGACGCGGATTTTCATTCTTCCTCGCCAGAGGTCCAAGTCAAAAGGAGAGACAATATCCGCAGCATGATCCGCCGAAGGATCCACTCGACTGGTACAGACCCAGCGATGGCACAACCTCACAACCATCAGGGCAGCTTTGATGAGGACTTCCTTGACTACGTCCCGGAGGACCTGATAGAGCTGCCTGACAATTCTTTCAATCGTCTCAGCAGCTTTGTTGCTGCTACTGAAGCTAGTATGCGATTCTCAGCTGTTCTGCCTGCCATCGCCAGCAGCAGCCAGCCAGTCCCCTGCAGCAACAGCAACAGCAACAGCAACGACATCACCAACATGACCAGTGTTGAGAATACAGGATTAGTCGATGGAAGTACGATTGTAGAGGGTGCGATGTCGCTGGGAGGTTAGGAATAGTGTCAGTGATCGGATTTAGGATTACCTTTGTGTGCTATTTTATTCTAGCTTTTGTCGATATATCATAATAGTAGTAAATGTAATAGAACTGAAGGTTTACTGAAGTCTGATCCCAAACGCATGAAATCATAATCGTGACGATGCATAACCCTCCCGCGACAAACTGCAAGCCACTGACGATCTCGTATCAACAAATCAAATATCGTGAACCACATCTGCATGGTAACTATCAGTGGTCAATTTAAACCATGAGGGTCTTTAAAAACAAGAACTACATGCTTTATTGAACGTAAGGAGTGAGTACTATCATCATCGCGAGGACTAATCAAATTGGGCGACATAGGAGTATGGCGAGAGATGATTTGTGATATTGCCAAACAAAGTGTGAACCGTTCGTCAAGTGCTCGTTGTCACATTCGCAAACGTGGGTACCCTGGTCCTGACGCTTGAAAACAGCATCACGACGACTCAAAGAACACTCTGGTACAGTAAAGCAATGCCATATTTCAGGGAAACCTCAATTTCATTGTTTTGAGTTTGTGGGTACAATAAACTAAATAAATTAAATGAAGGAGATTGAGTTTTTGCTGATGAAGTATCTCAGCGCCAGGTAGTCGATATTCTCGAGTTCGCAAATATGTAAAACCACTTGGTCGGCGTGGGTTGAACGGTGCTCTACCAAACTGAAGAGCAGGTTGCCGAAACGTTCGACAATCTGTTACAGTCCATACTCAGATTGTGTATACCTGTGTCCAGGCATAAACTGCGTAATGACAAATATGAATAAGAGTGGTGGAAGTAATTGTGAAAGTTTTTAATAGATAGAATTCTTAATAATATTTTAAGATCGTCTTTGGTGTTCTGAATGTTAACTGTGGATTGCTACCTGAGCTTGTTCTCTCATTGCCGGAACAATGTCATCTCTTTATAGTTGGCTTCGAGGGTTTGTACGCCCGTACTTCGACACTATGACTATGCAGCTTATGATAGCGTTATCGCAGCCACGTCATGAAACTAATCATGCACCCGGTGATAACATGCCACGCATACCACTTGGTTATCGTGTTCATGCAATGTGGTTTCAAAGCATTATGCTCCTGATCAGAATCAGGCCATCCATCACATGATATCATGTCAGACCGTGTGTTAGACGAAACTTGAACTTAGACATCTCACTACCTGTTTGCAACAGCAGTTGGAATGTCCGCCAACATATTAGTTGGCAGCGCTTATCGCCAATTAATGCCTCACCTTAAAGGCTATTTGGCTTGCATCATAGATTTAATCGGCGACCAACTGATACTATGCCAACATAGAACTTGACCCGTCAGCTTGTATCGACTACGAGTCTGACATTGCAATGCATACTAACTCAAACCAATGAGCAGGATTGCTTCAGGCCTCTTATCTTCAGCCAATATCATAATTCCCTCAGTTACATCATGCTTAGGTCGAGACTATTCTCTTTGACCGGGGAGTACCCTGGTGACTCTTATCGCCTGCGATGATAAGCCAGAGGTCCCACATACTTGCATAATGACTATCAACTACTGTGTTTGTGTGTCGGAGTAATCTCCAGTCCAATCAAACTATCCCGCTGGTATCTAGGTTATGAGCATGGTTGAACACAATGTGCTCGGCAGACATAGGTTTTCCAATCTGGCAGCATTGTTGTGTCTTCAAATAAGAATTACCATAGTATGTATTCTTTCAACGAATTTGCTAAACAAGATTACTTGTTCATCCAATCGACGCGCGATTATTAAGTATCTTCACTAAAGGATTTAGTATTGGTAACTTAGATGTCATGAATAGGTGTTATGCATGTCACGTGACTACACCGGGAGAAACTCCATGACATGTATTCATTTGACTATCGTAAGTACCATCATTGCTGTTAAGAGAAAACCCCTAACAATTACGTTGACACCGGATGGTCAAAACGAGTTTATTGACAGTCAAAAAGGCAATGTACAAATTGCAGTCCTACCTATTATAGATGTGAAAACATGGTGTAGTTTGACATTGGAGTTGTTTGAGCCAGCCTACCGATTGTGCGAATTCACCTGCAAGTGGCTGAAGAATCCAAAATATAGTGATTACCGGTCACTCTACACAACAGAGGATGAATGGACAATCGTCAAGTACGTCATGGAAGTTTTAAGGCCATTCCGATATTGGACCCTGTGGATGTCGAAAAGGCATACAGTCACACTGCATCATGTCATCACCATCTATAATGACATGTTCGATCATAAGAATGGCGTTTTGTGAGCTTGAGCTAAGGAGAAAACCCAGTGGAAGGAAGATTTATACTTCGCTGTGAAGTTTGCGCAACAAAAGCTGTCCAAATACTACGCTGAGGTCACTCCAACAATGGGTATGCTTCTTATTTCAGCACGAATCCTTGATCCTTTTCGGAAGTTGTGATCATTTAGGAAATGGGACAAAGGAATCGATATTAATCCTGAGGACAAGACTTCATATACTACCCAATACCATGAGGCATTTTTGAATTATGTGGAGAACCAATACTGCGCAAAACACAGACGATCATCAGCAACTACTCTAGTTTCCGTCAGAAACACCCAGGTGTTCCGGACGGCTCTGACGGCTCTGACGGAACCTCGTACCCTCTGACGGAGAATTACACGCTACCCGTCGCCCAGGCGACGGGTCGTGTTGCATACGTACTCCTTTACTTTGTGGTGACGTTTACGCACCATCAGAGGGACACGTGTATTACACTCTTCGCAGGGGCTGCAGTTATGCTCAAGCCGTTGTAAGGCCGTATATCCGTATATGGCCGCGTATGAGAGTATATGAGAAGATACGGTTGCACACGTGGATGTGGTAATATATTAGAGTAGTTGATAGGTAAGATTATCGCTAGCGATCCCAGAGAGAT
>Ga0307512_10008207_pt1 | contig 10212 bp, 14 predicted proteins | sample 14_EM_MG_FD_200267 | JGI IMG/M metagenome (GOLD analysis project Ga0307512, IMG submission 200267) | Populus trichocarpa ectomycorrhiza microbial communities from riparian zone in the Pacific Northwest, United States - 14_EM | ecosystem: Host-associated > Plants > Roots > Unclassified | place... | reverse complement strand
GAGATACAGCAAAGATAGAACCAATTCAACTAAAGTGCACAGAGTGGGAAGGTCACGAGCTTGAACACACCAACCAGTATAATGACCAATTCAGCAATTCCAGGTGCATATAAGACATTTCGCAGTTCACTGACAGATGGGCCCATTGCAAGGCACGGGAACTGCTGCGGTGATATTCACATTCCCAGAATTACTTACCGTATACAGACTTAGTGCTCATGCATTCGCTACATGCCAGTGGACATAAACCTGAATTTCAGGAATGAGTCCGAATGACACAGCAATGAATAGCGCCAAGGTGAAGACTTTAGGAAAGCCAGGTGTTTGAGCACCATAGCCAGCAATTCCCAGCATAGATCCCATTTCTCATGGGTATAATGATGTTTAAGCTTTAAGTGCCGAACACGATTGTCCCTTTTGCGATCAACATGAGATGTCCAGGCAAATCTCATTGATAATTCATTCATAGCTGGATTTTTTGTTCGTTTGACTTCCTACCTAGCAGAGACAAAGTAGACATATATCTGAATCAATTTTTTTTTTTAAATGAGAAGATCTGTTTTTCTTGGAGACATCCAGATGATTCACTCTTGTCCAACCCCTGTCATATTCAAGATCCTCTACTATTACAGCATAGCACCAATGGTGCAGTGGACATCCTACTTGCCTTAAAAGCAGTAGCCACAGGTTCGGTCATGTTTGCCTCGAAAGCAAGCAAGCACACTTGCCTTGAAAGTGAGTGGCATGGGATCGACTACCGTTTTGGGTAATGATTTTTTCTCACTCATGCTGCACCTTTCTGTCGTGGGGCCACCAAGTGATTGTTCCTCTCCATTGGTGCATGTGCCTTTCTCTCAGTGCCGACATTTCATCTTTGTGGTCTGCATGGTGATAGCGGTAATGATACTGCTACTTGCCAGTGTGGGAAGTGGTTGGGGTATTCCATGCGAGAGGATTCTCCCCAGTGCAATGATAGATTGTGTCAGACGTGCTCATATGGCCCTCAGTGCCATCTGACCGACAGACTGCTATGAGAAAGTTACAGCGACACTTCTGGATGCTATGAGGATGTAGAGCAGAATGAGAAAGGTGAGTTTGAACCAATCGGTCGTCACACAAGTGCGGCAATGAATAACCAAAAACAATTACCCAAAACAGGAATCGATCCCATGCTACTTGCTTTTGAGGCAAGTGTGCTTCCTCGCTTTTCAGACGAGTGGGATAGACCCCATTCCACTTGCTTTCAAGGCAAGTTTCATGTCCACTGCACCATTAGTGCTATGCCTCAGTAGTACGAGGTCCCAAATATGGACTGGAAGTTTGATGAGAATAAACTCTCCGAATCTCTCCAAGCACAGCATATGCACTCATGAAAGAAACACCAATGAATTTTACATATAATCTTGCTGTCCCCATGCATTATGAAGTGAAGCGCTGCGTAGCTAACAAGTGCGACGACAATAATCAGCCCACGTGCCTTGTGACTATCCGCGAACTAGGCAAGTACAAAGGTAAATGCTCTGGGGGGGCACAGATGAACGTATCAAAGTCATAGGTGAAGCCGGGAACACCCAATTGCATACTGATATAAACCATCCGTGGAGGGGTGTATGCAACGAGGACACACCAAACATGACGACATGTTAACAGAGCACTGTACCCCAGAAGGCGGCTTCGCGTAGGACTAGGTCATTCTCGTCCAGTACTGAAATGGGTTGGATGTATGAAATTTCTCAAGAGGCCGATATGAAATCCTGGGACGGGGGCACGGGCTGTACGGGAGGGGGAGCGATGCGATGTGATGATGCGATTCCAAGTCGTTTGGAAACCACCGAATATCGAAGGTTACGGCACAACCCGATCCCCAAACTTTGTCCGAATCTCTGTACGATCCGTGTTTACCCGCGATCTGCTTAACTTCTCTTCATCAGGTGCCACAGGTTTGCCATCACGTGTGCACCCACTTCTATCGCATTGTAATCTCTGCTTCCTTCTGTGTGTCACGCGGTTCCTCTCCCAACCCACGACGAAGACGAAATTACTACTGAAGGCAATTTAACAATTGTGATCGGTCCTTTCCTTGTATCCCACACTGTACCTCAATATCGTGACGATACTTGGCCACCAACGCGACGTCCCTCGACTCCAAGTCCGTAGTTAGTACGTCCTGTGGTCCTATTCCCCGTGTTCCAACAGTTGTGTCACGACGTCGATTGGCCGATGCTACTTCGACAGGTGTCACACCCCAGCAGTCCCGTGCGTGGACATCCGCGTGTATTTGAGGAGACTCAGCGTGAGCACGGTTGCGGCTCATCCAGCGGCGAGAAATCAGGTTTTATGTCGGAAGGAAACGAGCGCGGTGCATGGTACAGATCATCGGGGACGTCGTGGAGTCGTGGGGATGTACTTTTGGATGCCTTCTCATGCTGTGGTCATCTGTAATTGGACGACTGGGGAGGAACTCGGATCTACACCTTCGGGGACACCTCGTCTCCAAAGCGACCGACCCACGTCGCGACGCTGCACTTCCTTAACCCCACGACCACCGCGTGCTTCTCGAGTTGACCATGACGATGGGCCCATTCCTCGCCTGTCCGCCCACGGACGTGCCTTTGCTGCTGCTCGCAACGCCCGGGCGCACGTGTTTACGTTGTTGCGTCATGACCCCGCGGCGCACCGGGGACGATGGTAGCCGGCGTGTTTCGCGGTGCACAACTGAACGCTGATTCAGTATGGCGATTGGTATCGAGAGGAAGTGGGTGCTGCGGACGTGCCTTGGGAGAAGTGGGGCCCGCAGGGACACGGTCCTTCATGCTCGCGATGGGATTCCAGTGGCTCCGGTAAGTAGTAGTCATCATATGGCCATTTTATGCGCATGCTGATGACACAAACACACTTTTCGTTTCTGCGGCATCCTGGCGGGTATGAACATGGAACGCGTGTGGTGTGTCCCGTCCTGCAGCCGTATGGGGAAAGCCAAGTCGAGGTGCTGGACCTTAACGGGCACGCATCGCGCGCCGACGATGGCGGAGAAGCTCGCTGCGACGCATTTTGGCATCGACCCTGAGTAGCAGCCAGAGGGTGCACACTTCGTTTGCGAACCATTGGCGTTCCCCGCGGGCTTGGTACTTGCAAGGAAGTCGTCACGTCGCTGGCGTATTACTCTGTGTCAGCTCCGAGATAGCGCGAGCCATACGCCGGATACATTGTTGGGTGGTCAGAACCTACGCGGTGGTCCGTGGTGGTCAACGCCAACGAAGTGGCCAATAAGGAAACCCCATGCATGGGCGTGGCTTGAATTTGTCAAGAGGGTGGAGAACTTGTCAATGGCGCCTTCACCAACGGTATGTGAGTCCTCGACATTGAAAGAATCAAAGTTGTGCGACATTTTTGGGTGGAAAGCTGTCGGAAGGACGGTAAGCCAAGTGTCATATCCCATGAAGGCGATCTGCAACGAGGGTCTTGTATGAAGCAAGTTCAGGAGAGACGCACAGCTTTGTTGCTTTGTTAGCCTGATGCAACTGCTATATGACGGAATCCTCTTCCCCCCAAAGTTATAACCGATATCAATGAATGTTGGTAAAGAGCCGGTGACGAGAACCTTGATGCGCTGTAGTGTTGCTGTCGGAGGATCGGCGTGAGGGTTGAAAAGGAAGGAGTTGGTGCAGCTGCTTGGTGGCGAGCTCTCGCGGAACTCTCAGGACGCTGTGGTGATAGGGAGAATGCAGTTGTAGTGGATGCAGGGAAATAAAGTCGAAACGGAGAGAATCGATGATGAGGAGGACAGCGCGTTCGTTGGTCGGCGGTAAGGAGCATGGAGATGTGGAGCCTGTGCAAGACGCGACGGTAGAACTTTGAAAGGGACAGCCCGGTTGTTAGTAAGAAACCCTGCATAAAGAGATATATCCCAACGATGTGAAGGGAAAAAAAGAAAAAGGACCCAGGATGTCCGAAACACCATCATGATGAAGGCAGGTTCACTTTTTTCGAATGGGGTTAGCTATAAGCAGCTGGTAGATCGTCAACACACCAAGGTCAGCCTCTCAAGACATGGTCTCCCTGCCAATATCCTACGCGTCAATGTCTTCGCAATCGGTGTTGGGTGTTGGCTCAGTGCATGTCGGTCGGTCTCTCGGCCCGTGTCACCGGGCGTCTTGAAACCTTCGGGAGTTACCGAAGCACTGTTCATCGTGGATCGCAGCTGTGTTGAGTCGCGATCACTTCATCGTGGTCTTGGTTGACAAGAGCGTGTGAAGGTGCCAAAGTCAAGTTTTTGAAGGTTTATCGATATGGCTCCTGTGCATTTGGGCGTCGTGTGTGCAGTTCTTTCAGCTTCAAGCCTGGAAACGGAAGCCACTTAACTCTGTCGATTCCTCTGTCGCGATCCTAGACAAAGAATGAATCTGGATACTTTTCTGATCCCACTAGGAAATCCCTTTTGATCCTCGCTCTCACCCAAACTTGTGAGTTCTCGTGCTTCCGGCCAGACTCCTCTTTTCTCCTCAGAGGCAGACACCGCTCTCCGTCTGTTCTTTTTCCCAATTTCACCCTCTCTTCTTTCCTTCATCAGACACAGCCGTCTCCTCCAGAAATCCCTCAGCGGACCGCCCAAGCATCTCCTTGTTGAACACTTCCACACCATCCGGTCACTCTCGAAACACTTCTTAGTCCTTCCCATCCCAGCTCTCACCATCGTCTCATCCCTCTCCTCTCTACCATCTCCCGGGTCTTTCAGGTCATCCCAGTCCATCTGGTTCCGCTCACTCCCAGCCCGGCGTAATCGGTGCTCCTCCTGCCTTTACGATCTGGATCATGGGGTCCAGTCCTCGATGCAGAACTATCATGAGTATACCGCTTTGTACGAACAACAAGATCAGCTTCCTCTTGCCATGTCATCATCTTATGCTCATTAGACTTCAACAACAGACCAGTGCCCTGAGCGTCAAGCGCAACCAACGACAACGCGGGATCCCAATCAATACCCATTTGTTCCCCAACATCCGCTCTCCACCACCCCCGATGCTACATGATACAACCACCCGACCCATCAGAATCAGTTCGATGATCTACTCCCACAAACCCTGCCATCTCGGCGCATGCCACACTACCCAACCGCATACCCAGGACCGGCCCTCGCCGTCAGACACTGGTTGCACACACACCACCACCTCCGCCTAAGCTTGTATCCATGACCTGATCAACCAGTATCCCAGAACAGAGGCGCATGCCAAGCGCCAATCCGAAACAATTGATTAGCTTACACCCAGATTAAGTGTCGATACGACTCGCCGCATATCTCATCTGGTTCGGCGACCATCCACTGCCGTCACCCAGCACTAACACGTCAAAACATCCCCACCAGTACATTCATCGTACCTCCGCGACGAAAAGACACCGAGGCTAAATCAAAGCGCACGCATCAAGGTACATCAGGGAAAACCTCAGTACTTAAGCGAGGTTTAGCGATTTTAAGCGAAGATAATCTGAGTTAAGAGCCAAAAAATGACGATAATTTGCTCTAAACGCCCACCCATGGACGCCACCGTGTGCCACCATGTCTGTATTGCAAATAGCAGCCTCAGAAATGAGTCCGACGAGCTGTACCGCATACATGTAACGCACCTGAGCCCGCCTTCCTCAAATCATGCGTATCTATGTACACTTTGTTCAAGTATGTGTCATCCCTCCTTGTGCCCGACCAGCCAACGCATTGAGCCTCTCACCCTTTTTTTTTGTCCTACATGCTTCACCTCCAACCCATCGCTGCCCACCCTCGTTGCCATGCAACCAACCAATTTGACACTCCCCTCCTTGTCGCACCACACGGATCGCCCACTCCATACAGCACATCTCGTGTGCGGCCCTTCACAAGTCTCAGTTTGCAAGCCCGCTGAGCCACAGCCATCTTTCTGATATTCTTCTTCCGTGTTTCGCTCTCTTTTTTGCCTTTCGACTTCACCTCACCATTGCTCACCATCGTCCGTCCTTGTCATCACTGCTGTCTTTCCGCCATCACTGTTGTCTTTCCGCCATCGCCATCTTCCACCACTGCTGCCATCTCCTTGTCTCGTCGAACCCTCAAGCCGTCGTTAACGTCGACAATGCACCGGCGTCCTCGCTTCTCCCGGTCTTTGTTTTCTTGCGCATTCTTGCTACTCGGGAGCGTGGCCTCCCTCTTTTCCTTATTCTCTCATCTTCTTGCACCTCAACTCCGCCTTCGATATGGTTCAAGCCATAACGCATACTCTTGATTTCCTCTATGACAATTTGGGACTACCTTTACAAGAATCATAGGAACATGTCTCTACTACTGAATGGGTTAATATAAAATGAATCACAATGTTCTAAAACTGAGAAACTGTTCAAGCCATCAGATGGTGGAGATCTTGGGGTGAATCTTGGAAAAAGATGAATGCTAGAAACTATATTGTCCACTGAGATAATACCTGCTTGCCTGCGCTCCCCACTCAGCGACCTTGAAACCCTATACATTCCATGGTTTCTATCTGGCATGGGAGGAATGGGGTTGAACCATTCAATATACACAAGGTGTGTTGGAACTTGTGCAGCATGCAAGGCCTCGGGCAATGAGAAAATTTTCAAGAGTGCTGAGGGTGGGATTTGAAAAACAATGCGAGCCTGTGCTATCCTAAGACCTGGAGGGAACTGAAGTCAGCTAGATTTGATGATAATGACCATACCAAACCTACCTTGATTTCGATGCACATTGTCTGGCTGTTGGCCAATCCAGACCAGGACTGTGTCGAAGCATGCGGGTATGATCTGCCCATGGGTGTCAACTTGTTCCGGCTGAATATGAACGCTGTCAACAATGGCACCATCTCCGTTCATGAATTTGATTTTGTGGAAGACCGGGGCATAGTTGAATGGGATCAAGGTGTTCTCTCCATGGTTGAGTAGAGCACGACCTGAGAGATAGGGCTGCTTAAGATGTGCAATAAAGTCACCAAGTACATCCTGGATGTTAAGGTCCAAAGGCCTTAAGGTGCAACGTGCACATAATATCATTTTGGCGGGACTTGTATGTGAATACTGGGGATTCCTTGTATCGCCTAAGGGGCTGGCACCCTATAAGAGTTTGAAGTGAAGTACGGCCGCAGCCAAGTGTACTGTTATGCAGTGAAAGGGGGAAGAGCTTCAAAGGGGGCTTTGAAGCAACTCAAGGATAAGGGATGAACTCTCAGGAGAGAGATGGTTGAAGCTACAAGTCTTGGATTGAAAACCAAGTTAGGCTTAAGGCCCAACTCTAGAGATATGGCTGGTCTTATATACAAGTGAGAGGTCCCTACTCCTAATTGGGAGAACAATAGAATGATGGGCCTTCCACAGTAATGACGTGCTTCCGCAGTAATGATGTCAGAGCTAAAAATAGAGAACAATAGGGAGAGAACAATAGAGTTCCCTATTGAGGTGAATGATGGGTCAATGGTACCTTCTCAAAAGGGATCGGTGACATAGAACAATAAGGAGTGAGGTAGCCAATGGGCTTCGAGGGTGACATGGCAATCTAGGAGGATATGTGGTACTCCTTGGGATGGCGTGACTTGATGGCAGGTGATCAATAAGGGGTTAAATGGCAGGGAATGTCTTGGAAATGGAATAAGTGGGCCAGAAAATGAAAATTGGGGGCCCAGGATCGTAACACTGGAAGTCAATAGCATGATAATTGGATGTAATGCTATTGAATAAGACCCTCCAGAGAGTCGGATTTTGAGTCATCTTGAGATAATGTGTACCAGGCTGTGGCACACTGATTGGTCTTCAAGGCAGAACACTTGTGGTCAAGTGGTGCTGCTGCTGCCACTTAATGCAAGTCACATGTTGTTGTAGCTTCTCACAGCGTTCTAACCAGGTGGTCATCTGGTAGTATTCGTCCTTATGGTTCGTCGTGCAATAAGCATCCTTTGTGAAGTCGATATGAAGGCACTCTGTCTGCTCAGTGTTGTAGTTATCAGTTGAGCCAAATAAATGGATTGATGAGCTGTAATGAATGAGGCTGTGGATCTTCGGGATGTTGAATTGCCCTTGCACCCCAAGATCCACAAAGATGTCTTTATTTTCATGAAATGTGACAAGGGAATGCTCAAGACAAGAGATTGTATTGGTTGTTTGAGAGGGCAATTGGGCCAGATATAAGAAGTTGAGAAGGCCACACATGGCCTTGAACAAACACACTAAACTAGAGCCATTGCTAAGTTGGAGGTTGACGATTAGTCCTAAGAGAATTCGGCAGATATTTTTATGCTCCTTGCCTGAAACTTGAGCAAGGATTGAGATGCCCTTTGGAAAGAGTGCGATCTGGTGATTTGGGGGCATCAAACAACATTGCACGTCAATACGCTGTGGCCCAAAGACCAAGGGATCTGATAGCCAAGCAATCAGGTGCTTCATGACCCCCTGAAGCAACTGATGGAGGATGTCCGGTGTGATGGAAACATACATATTTGCTAGCAGCAACAACTCCAAGAAAGGGTGGAAGACAGGCTTGATCCCATTATCTTTACAGGCAGCACAAAACATGCATACATTGCCATCAGCCAGAGCATAGATTTCGAGTGCTTTTCTGTAGTCATGGGCCAAGAACCTATTACTATCCCCAAGTTGATCATGTGGGACTTTGCATTTGGGACATTCACCATAGTATGTACAAGTCACCAGGACTTGTTCAGGGTAGTCGCCAATGAAATTTGCCAAAATGGGATGGCACTGGCACCAGATCCCATCCCCGCTCATCATTGGTAGTCCTGTTTTGCCAGGCAAGACAATAGGAGCCAAGATAGTTTGGAGGCAAAAATGGAATAAGTTAGTGAGCGCATGACGGTGGGCAGCCTTGTTTCGAATACTCTCTAGCTTGCTTGTAGGAATGTAGCCAATGAGCATCTGAGCATGGCACGACAGCTTCCAATGGATCTCCTTTGGGATATTTCTGATGGTCATGTAGACTGGGTAAGCCATCTTTCCACCAAAGATGGTTAGCTGCATTTTGTCCGTAGATACAACGAGTGGTACAACAGTTGCACCAGGTTGTAGCGATTCAAGATCTTCCTGGTTCCATTTGTCAGTACAGGGATCAAAATGATGTTGTATTGTGCACCTGTACAGACCACCACCAATCGCTGGTATACATCTCACTGTATACCCGTTGTGTTTGTTCTTGATCCACATAGTGCTGCTCAGGGGTGAAGACCAAGTCCTGTACGAACTCAGGGTCTCTGTAGATTGCATGGATACTGTTGAGACCTACTACTGTTTATGGCAAGCAGTGGGCGACAACTTGGTATTTGAGGTGGAGGTAATTGATCCAAAGGATGAGCAAGGAAATATTCAAGAGGAGGATGGTGAGGTAAAGGCTTAGGTGCTCAATTGTAAGGAGTAGACAAGAGAACAGTCTGAGGACTGTTTGCTCAATTTCGCAGGTCTTATATACTAATACAGGGTGGTCTGTGCATACATGTTTAGGGCAGGCATACATACTCAAACGGGCGGCCCATACTTTAGGGCAGGTACAAATACAGGTAACAGGTGAGCGACCTTACTGTGCTCTACAGTCTTGTGACTTGTTCATTGATTCGTTGATTCATTGATCATTCCCATGGTCTTCCATGTGCCGATCAACAGACTAGATGCGTGTCTGAAGCACGCTCAATCAGGTGATTGTGTAGCGACTTGTGATCGCGTTGATAACCAATCCCTTGGTAGGTCATGTGATACTTTCCCAGGGTCATGTGCTTGTATATCACGTGATCCCAAAGTTGTCAAGATGTCACATGATTGAACATGTGACAGGTCAGGTGATAGTTTCCCAGGGTCACGTGGTCAAGGAGTGGATCCTACCACGTGACTATACTTTAGCTTAGGGGTGGCTTTGGAAGAACTTGGACTTGGGATTCTTTGAATGCGTGATGTTGCGGACTCCGTCCTTGACAGTATCCCCTCTTTAGGTTTCTGTTGTGCCTGCAACACTTGTATCCCCTCTTTAGGCTTCTGCCTAGAGAGGAATCCTTGGACTAGTTCTTTCGCATGGGTTAATTCTTTGGCTGGCACCCAAGTATGGTCTGTGTCAGAGTAGCCTTTCCAATGAACCAGGTATTCAGTGCTTTTCTTATTTCTTGTGGGTCATGACTGAAGGATTTTCTCAATTTTGTAATGTCCTTCTTCTCCTCCTACGATTTCTGGAGGAGGTTGTGCAAA
>Ga0307512_10008206_pt1 | contig 10213 bp, 11 predicted proteins | sample 14_EM_MG_FD_200267 | JGI IMG/M metagenome (GOLD analysis project Ga0307512, IMG submission 200267) | Populus trichocarpa ectomycorrhiza microbial communities from riparian zone in the Pacific Northwest, United States - 14_EM | ecosystem: Host-associated > Plants > Roots > Unclassified | place... | reverse complement strand
CGGGGGCAGAACGAAGTCGCTTCAAGGTGACCTTTCGCTCGGCAATCTGATCAAGCAAACCACCCTCGCCGGGGATTTTCGGCGACTTGGAATCCCTGACATCCTGAGCCACTCGGGCAGCAATAACGCCACAAAGCTCGTCGTTATCGATCTCTTCCTTGTTGACCTTCTTCATGGCTCTCTCCTTCGCCGTCAGGTTATACTTGTGCTGGGGGTATAGCTGAGCGTGCTCGTCTTTGAGCTTCCTCGCCTGATCCTGATACGGGACGCGTCTAGGCGCTTCAAGAGCGTTCCAGCAATGCGCGGCGATACGGCTGATCTGACGGTGATCACGCTCTGGTATCGTTGCCTTGTTGAACCTCCAGAAGTCCGACCGGAAGAGCATAAAAGCGTTGGGAGGGCGAGGCGCGTTTCCATTCTTACCCTTGCGCCTGCGGCATTGGGTATCGAGATCGGGCGGGGGAAGCTCGCGCCGATTGGCAAACGCGCACAGACGCTCGAAGGCTTGCGGCGAGAGAGGTCCGTCGTAGTTTCCGGTTGTGGGGACGGGATGTTCGACGAGTGGCTCAGTGGCGGCGGGGTAGGGTATATCAAGGTAATCGAAGCCGCCAGGAACATACTGATCCAAAGCTATGATCGCCAGATCGAACGGTGGTCAGCTTCAACGCTCTCTCTCGTCAGGGCTAAGATGGAACGTACGATCAGGCAGGGTTTGGTTGGAGAGTCTCCTCGATCTTCGTACGATTGGCATCGGTGTGGCGTAAAGTGGTCCTGCCTTGTAGATTGACTCAAAGGGGTTAGAGGAAGAGGGCGGGGTGGAGAGACGGAGGGGTGGGTGAGAGAGAGTCAAGACAAGCGGATACCGACCATTGTACCACCTGTGGGCTTTTATACGACACACAGGATTCCAGATCCGCAGAGTGTACAGTTCGCTCGATAGTCACATTCGTAGGCGCCCTCGCCGCATTCTTTGCATCAGCTCGTGCATCAACTTCCTTCCCTCGAAGATTCACACACGCGTCCCAAAAAATTTCCAATTTCGTCCCAGTCATATCTCCACTGAAACTCGTTTGCTTCCGTGGGACGAGAGATCGAGAGATATGGGCTCAGTGAAAGGTCCCCCCCTTTGTGTGTCTGGCGGTGCGCGCCTTTCAATGTGTGCACTTTGTTCCGTTCGCGGGTGGTCAGACGCTGTCGGACACCTAGTGGTGCCTGTCGCGATGTCTCGGACGACGGGATGCTGTAACCCCGCCGCAAAGGCTGACATCTGTGGCTCAGACAGCCTTCCCAACCTCGACCTCGCGTCTCGATCCAGATCGCCGGGGACCGAGGCTTTAATTTCCTGCAAGTATGAGGGTCCCCCCGTACATCGAGTGGCTCAATGGTTGCAGATAGGACTCAAGATAATGGCCATCTGTTTCGAGATTCGAGGTGACGACCGCGTCGGGCCAGATTGCCGTTTCCCTTGTCAATCAGCGTCTCTGTTTTACGCCACACCCTTCGTGTGCGCCACTCCCCAATCGATTACGCACTCAGGTCACCCATACCTGACGATCCACCCAGAAGAGGAACAAAGGAAGGTATGTGCTCAGCTCTCTGTCTCTACCGTCGCTTTTCTCTCCTCCTTCGTCTTCCTGCGTTTGGAACCCGCAATCATCTCCCTGGCCATCGGCGGACACACCCAGTGGCTCAGTTAATTTCGGTTCCCGGCACGTTCGAGACCACTCACCGCTTCTTTAAAGCCAGATTACGTCCGATGGATCTGGCCTTGTTAACCGCATCCGGTCGTTTGACTCGACCCATTTGCCTTCGTTTCATCTTCGATGGCTTGGGAAGCTTAATCACCCATTCCGGTACGGGTGATCCCGATTGCAGCAGCACGTTCGCAATACTGGGGTGGTGGTCAGAGCGTGGCCATTTTCTTAACCAAACACTCACGGCTTCAGGAATGGCGCGTCGTCATTCGTAAAGTACGTAACAGCTTTTCCCTCCCTGCCCGCGCGTCCAGTCCGACCTAGGGGCGAGCTAAGCTTTAACACACAAATAATCAGCCATCTCATACCTATCCGATGAATATAACTCTGCACGCTCTGTGGAAAGTCGTAGTTGATGACCTCCATGACTCCCTTGAAATCCATACCCCGAGCCATCACTTCTGTGCTTATCATAACCCAACTTTCACCCCGCCGCATCCTTCCGATCGCATCTTCCCGTTCCTTTTTCGTCATACCCGCATGAAGACAATCTACGTTCGGAACGCCACCGATCACCAACTCCTCTGCCAGAGACGAAGCCCTGGGTTGGGTTGATGTGAAGACTAACACAGGTGGCTTGTACGGTCGGGATAGGTGGGTGAGGAGTGTAGGTAGTTTTGAAGAGTCATCAGCCACGTATGTCAGCGATTGAGCAATCGACGGCAGAGGCGTATCCCTATCGAGGATAGTGAGTAACCGCGCGCCTGGACGATGGAGGATCAGAGATCGTACTTCAATCCGACGACAACCCGAATCGGGTCGCGGAGGACGTCAAAAGCCACCTTCTCCGCATTCGCCGGTAGCGTAGCGCTGAAGACAGCCTTTTGAACATCTGGGTGCGAGCACCCCGCGAAGATCTCTTCAATCTGATCCAGGAACTCGGAGTCTAGCATTCGATCCGCCTCATCAAGGATCAGATGCCGCACGCTGTTAAACCAAATCAGAGTCCTATCCCCGGAGCGCGCGGGCAGTGAACACTTACTTGCTCAAGTCCAGATGACCCTCCTGGAGTGAGGTAACGAGCCGTAGCGGAGTACTGATAATGATGTCTACAATACCGTAAGCATCAGAAAGTGAAAGCGCGGAGAGACGTCGGGACAAACTCACCCACTTTATCTCTCACATTCTTGTCAGCCAGAGTAGACGCAGTAGCCTTGCTAAACAAGGTTATCCTCCATTTTCGTCCCTCGGCCAACTTCAAGCATTCGTTGTGAATCTGATGCGCCAATTCGCGAGTAGGTGCGAGTATGACAGCACGGGCCCCGGAGCCGAAATCCTTCTTCCCTTTTGAGTTTGGGGAGTCGAGGGCGATCATTGTGGGGAGGAGGTACGAGAGGGTCTTCCCTGTACCCGTTGGCGAAATGACAGCTAAATCTCGGTTCTGCAAAGATAAGAACCTCCGAGTAGCGGCCCGAGAAGTTGCACCAACTCACCTCGAGAAGGATAGGAATCGCATACGACTGAATACTCGTCGGTCTCGAGTACCCGTACTTCTCCAAGTTGGAAGAGATGTGAGGAGGGAGCGAATACCGCGTTCGGAGTTCTTCGAATGTTTCGAAGTGAGGGGGCACGTTTGAGCCCTTCGTCTTGACTTGATGTCGCTGTGTAACCGGCTGTTCTTCCGCTCCTACGATAGAACCGGCGTCGCTCTGAAATGACTCGTCCTCCTCATCCTCAGAACCGCTAACCTGTTTCCTTCGTTTCTTTCGATCACCAGGCTCGTCCGACTGTGATTTCCTCTTCCTTCCCGCGTCCTGGGTATACTTGAAGAAATCCAACTCAGCCGGTAGGTGATCGTTCTTCATTTTCTCCGCAGAAGGTGCGTTTTTTTTCGAAGTGCTTGACTTCTACTTAGGAGCGTGAACAATTAGGCTGCTGGGAGATTAAGATGGGCATACTCACGTTGAACGGCCTAACATCGTCCCGGTACTTCTGCTTATCGAACTTTACACCTCCACGAGAAAGCAGGTGGAAAGCTTCCATATCCAATAACCCCGGCGAGATCGGCAGACAGCGTTCGTGAGCAAGATTTTTGCGAATGATCGAGATTCACACGATAGCTCGTTCTTGCAACTAATGCACAGACGACCTGGCCAAAGCTGATCTCCCAAAGAAGAGGGATCACAATAACAGCAGCACACAGTAGATTAACGGCTACAAGACTATTATGCTAAAATATTCCTCACGAACGCCCTCCCTTCCTCTTCTTGTTTACGACTTTGAATCCCCATTCGTTCTGCGCAGGCTTTGGTTGGGTCTTCACAACATCGGCGATAGATTGGGTCTTCCCCGGGAAGTTGGAGGATGCATTCCCTTTCGGCCTGGCGATCGCATCTGCCTTTCGCTTGTTCACGAATTCAGCAGCGAACCTACGGCCATCTAGCGTCGTGCTGTTGGCGTAGATCAGGTCTGAGATGATCTCCACAGTGGTCGGATCCGGGTCCAACGGGAAGGACAGAAGCATAGACGTGATATCCTCGACTGAAGAGAAGAGGGAAATCAACATAACTTTCAGGACACCAGATACTGGTTACGTACGATTCACAGTCTGGTTCAGCCCCTTGAGCGAGTCAGTAAGCCATTTGAGAAAATCAAGTGAAGGGTTCGCTGTGGTATCCTCATGTTTGGTGGCGGGGGTAACAACCTTTGCGGGAGCAGGCGAGCGAGGGGAAGGACTGACACCATTCGTTGGGGGTCTGGTAGCCAAGGATGGAGTAGAAGGGGAGGAAACCACAGCGGCTGGTCGAACATGTTGAGTGACGACAGAAGTTTTTCCATTGGCGCCGACTGTCGTCCAGGCAGGACCTGGAGTAATTGTGGGCGTCTTAAGGTCTGTGAGTGTCGGGGCCAGATGATCAGGCACGGGGACAGATACCTTGGACACGGTTTCTGCGTGGGATCGCCGCACGGGAACATTGATAACCTCCTTCTCCTGGACTTGTTGCTCGACTTTCTTACGTCGTTCCTCTTCTTGGATCTCTTTCATGGTCTTCTTCGTGGCCGGGGGTTTTACGACATTGGTCCACACCGGGACTGCAGGAGTTGGAGACCCAGTCGTGGTGGGTTCCTTGCGACCGGTCTGGACTTGAGAAGTTGGAAGACCCCAGGAGGTGGTTGTCGGGACTGGCGAATCATCGGTTGATGTGCTGATATTTCGGGCTGCGACAGCTGCACGCTCGCGTTCAAGAGCAACCTTCCTCGCTTCAGACTGTTTAGCTTCAGCTTCCTGAATTTCACGGAACCCGATCGAAACGCCTGAAGCCTTCTTCCCGTCGTCTTCCTTGGACCAGACAGTCTTGACAGGCGGAGAATGAACAGAGACCGAGAGAGTCGCCTGGGGCTTGATAGGCAGTGAAGGCTGCGGCTGAACCTGTGGCTGTGGTTGAAGTTGGGAAACTATGCCCTTGGTAGGAGACGCTGATTTCTTGCGGGGTTTGGTGGCCGGAGGCTCAAGAGCTTCATCCTGTGTGATCGGTTGGACATCAGTCGGTGGTTGTACTGCAGGCACCTCTTGTTGCGGAACTCCCGGTGTTTTCAAGTTCGATTCCGTTGCGACAGAAACTACCTCCGGTAACACAGGGTGTGTTGGTCCCGGGCGAAGTTGTTGCTGGTTGTGTTGTTCGAGGTTGCTGACAGTTAAGCTGCTAGTGCCATCCCCAGTTGACCAGCTGTCTGGAGAGTGTTCTGAAGGAAGCGTAGACCATGGGGTTCTGGCACCTCGTTCCCACGGAGAGGGCTGTTGAGGTTGCGCAAGAGCGTTGATATGCCGGGGTGACTGATATGCGGGATCAAACATCCCAACGCGTTTCAAAGATAGATCGGGTGTCCCCCAGGGTGAGGCGGAAGGAGTGTAATTGTGTGCGGGCAAGTGGGGCACCGACGGAGATGCAGGTTGCACGATGTTCGTGAGGTGATTTTGATGGAGTTGTACCGGAGGGGTTGTAGGTAGAAAGGAATTGTGACCAATGACAGTGCTGGAGGAAAAGCTGAGTTCGGGTTGGTATGGACCAGGGCCACTGCTAGATCGATCAGGTGAAGAGCGGGCGCAAGGTAACTGATTTGTGACTGACGATTGCAGATGATGCCCAGGAAGACCCTCGCGATGAATATCTTGGAGGAGTGATCAGGATCAATTACTCCACCGACGGAAAGCAAAAATTTACCACTAAAGCCGTAAGTAACTGCGGTATTGGAGTAGGAAGAACGACCGAGGCCGTCGATGGAAGGGCTGATGTAGGGGCGTCTGTTCGTGCCAATAGTATTAATAGGGGGTTCGGGGTTTCCAAAGACATGGCTGGCTGGATCGGCAGAGGATGAAGGGGATGCCGACTGGCTGTTGCCGTTGATGTAGGAATCAAGTGTTGAAGTACGTAGAGAGCGTATGGGCACTGGCTGGTGAGGGGCGGCGAAAGGGTTCACGTCGCGTTGGTGTAATAGTTGTTCGCTTGGGCTCTCAAGGCGTCTTGTCAGTCCAGGCGGGCCAGGCGGGACGGGTCCAATTACAGGTGAAAGGAATATCTTGGGCCCAGCCGCTCGGCGAGTGAGTTCCCCCACGGAAATCCATTCGGTGTCGACTTGGGTCCTCTTCATTAGGAGATCCGGGGTAAAGTACCCTTGGTCGTGCCAAGATTGCATAACATCCGCACGGAAAGGACCTACACCAATTCAGAAGTCAAGCCCTCCGGGGAGCCGCAAGCACTCACCTTGTACGGTTCCCTGAGTGTCCAAGTAGGACCATTCGATGGCTGCAAGGTCTGTCGTTCCTGTGACGCTAGGAACCTGGCTCTGCGCAGTGGTGGTAGGTTCGGTGGAGGTCATGGCTGCCGGTGGAACGTTCGAAAGATGTTCTTGGCCATTATCATCGATTAACTGATTTCGACTGAGCGCGTGACCTGCCACGGTTTGCTGAAAGGCTTCGTCATCCTGCTGATCCTGCTGTGGTGGGGACTGGGATATGGGTGCCTTGTCCAAGATTACGGGCTTATCTGCCCGATCAAACCCTTGCACCCCGTCCGTCTCATCTTCCAACTTCATCTCCGATATCTCATCTACCTGCCCATCAACCCCACCGGAGTCGCGCGTAGCTGATCCAATACGGGGTCTCGTTTCAGAACCCCTCCGTCGCATGTTCCACGGCTCCCCACTACCCAGGACGCCATCGAAACCTGACCCGTTCCTCGCTCTCGGAGGTGGTGGAACAGCATCTCTGGGCGATACAAGAGGCTGTTGAAGGCCAGTGATCGAAAGCTTTCGTGGTGTTCCGAGTGTGGGTTGGTCTAAGGAAAGCCATTGTAAGACGGGTATCGGTCAGGTGTAGACGGAGTCGCTCTTGCCTCCGCTATCCCTCCTCCTAGCTCCGAGGTATGACCCGAACCTCTCCCGCATAGGGCTCGTCCCGTTGGACGCATCGCGACCCAACTTCGGTCGATCGAGGCCGGTGGTTGAGAGGGGAGTCAGATAATCGCTGGTCGACTGTCGCCTCCGGATCTCGGAATTCAGTGGCCCAGAGAACAGCTGGTGTTTCATAGGGGACAAGACATTAAAGGATCGCCATGAGTTGTGGGCTCCGTGCCATGAAGACGGACAGCGAAGCGTACTGACCCTCTTCTCCACGTCACTCATCTCCTTCGTCCCAACAGGATCTGCACCGATTCCCCTGACAATTCCGTCCCAGCGTTCCACCTCCGGTCCCAGAGTCGTCTTCACCCCCTCCCGGTAAATTCTGATCATCTCCTCCTTGGAATATCGGAGCGTGTGACTGCCGTCCCGTTTCTCAGAATGAACGACACCCGAAGTGACCGAGGCGGAATAGGTGGGAGGTGTTGGGGCCGTAGGATTCAGGCCCGAGATCGCGGTCGTGCTTCCGGGGTGGAAATCCGTCTGTGAAGAGCGCGAAGTCGGTGTGGGTTGTTTGCGCATCCATTCCGGACCAAAGTGCATGGTTGTAGTCGCCATTTTATCGAGAAATGTGTTCGAGCAGGAGAGTAATTCGCGAAAGTCGTTGTCGTAGTATCGGAAAAGGTTACACAACTTTCAGGTTTTCTATGAACGCTCTCCTACTCCCAGCCGGGTCCCACCCTAAAGTAATCACGTGACCCGGATTTCCTAAAAAGGAATAAAAGCGTTCTAAGTGCCGGGGCGTTCGGGCTTTCCAAATAACCAGAGTAAATTGTAGGATAGTTGTTGTACCACATAGGTTACGATCCGGAGGCCACCCGCCATTTGGTTACAGGTAATGCTGCAAGGGTGCGTCAGTAGTAACCCATCAAAACAGGAAGCCGGTGAACGGGGCGCTCACCCTCAAGGCGTTTGGCTGTGGGAATGATGTAAACGACCAAGGCCAAGAGGCCGAGGGTTAGACAAATCCCAGAGACATAGTAGTAGCCGTCTTGTGTGGTCACGCATTGGCCGTTCATGCTTTCGCACAGAGATTTCCCCTGTTCCGAAACACACTCCTGGGCTGGAGCGCAAGTCAGTGGGGTCTTTGTGCGAAGGATTTGCCCCGTACCCCTGAAGGTGATGTCTTTACCGGCATCGTTTAGCTTGCAAGTTGCGACAGTGAAATAATCGACGCCCTTCAGGACAAAATACTTGGGCCACGTTCCACCGAGGTTGCTGAAAGTGTTCAACAGCTGTTCAGCTCGATGAGTTTACGTTATTCGCCTGATCGAGAGAGGGCGCCGACCGTCATGTAGGTTCCTCCAATCAACGGATCTGATATTATGGTGTGGAATGCGGATGTGCCGACGAACTGGATCGTTCTGCAAGCAACGGCATCAGTTTCGAGAAAACCCGGCGGGGTGGAAAAGGTTACCCTACGAAACTCTGGAGAACGCTGTGGGCGACGAGAAACGCGAGGAACCACTTCGTCATTGGGGGTACCGGGAACCAATAAACAATCAAGGCCGACGACAAGGAAAAACCAAGCCGGGGCCAAAATGCAAATAACCAAGGCCGCAGGGCTCTGTCACCAGTGGAAAACTTGCCGGCAACCCATCCTCCCACCATCTGGAAGGGAAAATCCAAGAGGACGATAATGGCGAGGTCCTCCTTCCTGAGGCCCTTTTCGACCATCTTGAGTTGAGTCACAGCTTCGTTCGCCTGGAATCCGATTTTGGCAACAAAATGCAACGCAAGAAGGGATTGCACATCTGGAAAATCGGATTGTGGATCAAGGTTCTAGGTGACTGCCAGATAGTGACTCACGTTTTAACTTGCAGATGTCCCAAATCGTGAGGTAGACTCGTTTAACGTCCATTTCATTCACGTCAAGGTCCTCTTTGTCCTGTGGGAGGAAGCTCGGCAGTCAAGTCTACATCGCATCTACTAAACGCACCTCTTTCACAAAGAACAGCCATGCAGTCACAGAATAACAAGCCAGCCCCCAGAAGCGAAGGTATGCGTCCATCGTTAAACGTGGGATACCCCACCTATTACTGAAAACACCTCAGAATATGGGGGATACCGATTCCGGTTCACGTACGCAAACGCCTCGCTGTTCAGAGCCAGGAAGACGGTGAATGAAGCAAAGTAGCCGGTAGTCAAGCCAATAGTTTGACAGGTGGATGCATATGAGAGATTTTCCTCTGAGAGCAACGTGAGTGCCCAGCCTACGGAGCGCATTAGTTACAGCTTACGATGCCGTGGGAGCTCATACCGTCTACTGCTATATCTAAAGCCACAGTTAATGACTATCTTCATACATAAGAAACCCTACGAACCTTGTGTGGCTGAGAAAAAAACCAACCCGGTAAATGCGGCCGACAGGAAGTATATATCATTCACAGGCTGCAATAGGCGGTCAGAATTCTGTTCTCTGTAAACGGGCTTGGCTTCTCACGTTTTGGAGGAGTCTTTCGGCGTGAAACGACATGGCAAACATGATTGTTCCAATAATTAATTGCATGGGTATAATCCAAGACTTGCGTCGCCCAAGAGATGGGAGGAATTTTGAATCGACAATAGGTGACCAGAAGAGCTTGAGGGAATAGGGGTAGCTTGCGAGAGAGAAGATAGCCAGTTGTGAATACGATAAATGTTCCCTGAGCAGGAAGGGTACAGAGCCTGTGGGAAACGTGAGCATCAGATGCGGATGATATCAAACACCTGCGGACCTAATGCAAGACCAAGCTACGACCACAGAGTCAACGCTACTCCTCACGTTACAAACACGGTGGATTGAAACTTACAGGAACACCTTGGATCAAATCTAACGGGAGTTAGTGAAATTCCCGCGATAACAGCACGGAAACTCACAGAGTGTACACAGAAGACCCATAGACCGTTTATCCTTGGTAGACATCGGGAGTTTCTGCCGACCCATCCTAACAGAATCACCATTCGAGACACCAACAGCAGCCTGGCGTTGTTCATCCTCCTCGAGAAGAGTGAGCTCTACATCGTCGGTGTCATGCACGCTGTGTCTGTGTGTGCGCGGCTGTACTCTAACGGTATCCATA
>Ga0307512_10008204_pt1 | contig 10213 bp, 6 predicted proteins | sample 14_EM_MG_FD_200267 | JGI IMG/M metagenome (GOLD analysis project Ga0307512, IMG submission 200267) | Populus trichocarpa ectomycorrhiza microbial communities from riparian zone in the Pacific Northwest, United States - 14_EM | ecosystem: Host-associated > Plants > Roots > Unclassified | place... | reverse complement strand
TTTAAGAATTATATTAAAAAAAGCCTAAGCATGAAAATGAATATTGCAATTTTGGATTGCTACAAGCCACATATAATATATGGTGATTGAAGGTTGTTTATATATATATATATATATATATATATATAAAACAAAGTTATTATTAAACCAATTCCAATTTAAAAATTAAATCACAAGCTCGAGAGATTGATGTGTGATGGTTATTTTTTTCCTTGTTGGAAGATTGAAGTAGTGGTTACTCTTGGACTTCTAGAAGTCTAGTCATTCCTTCATACACGTTTGGATGGTATTGATGTAGAAAAGTGAAACTTGAGGGGCATTCGTTGTCTAGTTCGGACCATAAAAGGACCAATGGATGTCCTCATATTTGACACGATGGTTGCTGCTCTATGTTAGCTGTACAAGAAAGAACATCCACAAACTGAAAACCTGAGAAAGCTTTGGAGAGTTTAAGGTATGCAAAGTAACTCATCAACTCTTCGTTAAATTTAACAATTAAGTATGATTTTCTAGATGGGTTTTGTCTGAAATTGAGCCTTGCTTTTTTTTCTCTGGGTGGTCTGAGTGTTTGATTGACTAAGGTTTTGGCCTGAGTTTGAGGTCCAAGTTCATGTCTCTTGGAGATTTTATGAGTTTAAGGATATGATTTGGTGTTAGAATTCATGGAACTGAGTTTTCTTTTCTTGTTTGAATTGAAATTTAGCATCTTTACGGGGGGAATTGAAAATTTAGTTCTTGTAGTATAGCTATTTATAGGTATGAATTAATTTAGTTCTTGTACACATCCCTTTAAAGTTTTAGCTATTTATAGGTATGAATTAATTATCATGGATTTTAGCTGTTTAAGGAGTGGAAAAGGCATGTTTTTGGATGTTGATTGCTTAATTGTGCCTGCAAATTAGTGTTAGCATCGTTGAAAGATTAATCAGATTTGTTCCAGGCAGGATTTAGGCTGTTTTCTGTCACAGGAAATTTAATGGCTAATGAATTTTGCAAGTTTGATTTTTTATTTTATTTTTGGTTTGTGTAACATAGATTTTATGCTTTAGCATCTGGGAATGAATTTCTTTTATTCCCTTTATTCCATTTTCTTTCTTGTTTGCATGTCGGTTTGTCCACTACAAGCACTCTTTGGCCTTTAAGTGCCTTTTCTTCCTCTTATACCTGGTTGCTTTTGTTGCTTCCGTTGAGTGAGTTGAATTAGTACCAAAAGTAATAGTGTAAATTCTAGGTAAGATAATGGAATATGTTTTTCTGGTTGGTGATATAGCTTCTGATTCTAGGGGTGGTCACTTTTAATGGTTGATGATGATCAATCATCATTATGGAATATAATTTTTCCTCTTCATTTATTTATTTTTCCGACCCAGAGAAGTATGTTCTTATAGACCAGTTTGCATTTTCTTCTGGATCTAAATGAAGTTGCTCTATGCTTCTGCAAAACTCAATGTATTCTTGCAAGTTTACCTTGTTTCTTCGTTGCTGCTTTTAAATTAGTCTGCAATAGTGGGTTTCAAGAGCATAGTTTGATTGATATCGGAAACTGGGTTGGGGAGAACGGATTCACAAGTCCTACCTCTAAATGGTAGACCTTGTATTTGTTCTCAAATCTTGTTCCATTTTTCTTCTTCTATGGAGTTTGAACAAAAAGCTTTTTTAAAATTGATTGCTGAATTCTCCTTTTTTTTTCTTGGGGACGAAACCAAAAGCTGAAGTTTATTTTGAAACAAAAATGTAATGTTTTCCACAGAGATGCTTCTTGAAATCTTTTCCCTTTGCTGTTTCCACCAATGAAATTACAGTCAAGATCTATCCCTTGTTAAATCTGGTTCTTGCTCATTCATCTCCTAGCGGATTGACTGACTTTATGGTCAATTATTTTTGTATCTTTTAGAAATTTCTTAGTGACTTTGTTTCCAACTACTTGAGTAGTCTAAAGGAAGAAAAAAAGGTACAGGGAATTAATTTTCCCCTTACTGATGATCTAATTCAATTATTTTTATTAAAAGTAGATGATCAGGCCATCAGGGTATGAGAGCAAAGCCTTGGCCTGGCTCTTTACATCCTAGAGATGCAATGACCCTTGACTACCAGCCCCGATCCAAGTCAAGACGTTTTCACTTCTTTCATTTACCTGCTTATACAGGCTGCCTTGTTGCCAAGTCTATGATTTTTCTAGTGGAACATTCTACTGTTAAATTAGCCAATAAATTGTTACCATAATACTAGGTTAATTTGGTCCCTTCATTATTTTCTTGGATGGTCTTTATACCTATTGTGATCATCAATTGCTCTCCCTTGTCTGTTTCTTTTTCAAATAGCTTTTCCAACGCCAATTTTCATTGATTATGTATAATCTTACTGTCTGTCCTTCCTTTTAACAGATTTCGGTGATCCTTTAATGCATTGCTGAGGATAACAGAACTATTGTTCACAACTTAAATTTTGTGGTGACGAGTGAATTGAATCAGAGACTTGTCGGCTGCCTCACTATTTATAATTTTTCAGTGATTATAGCATGTAGCATTCTAAAAGTCGTTGCTTTGGCCAGTGAAGGTGATAATTCTAATAGAAAAGGCTAGTTATCACTTATACATTCTCTTGTCTGAGCTATAAGCCAATCAGCGAGCCAGTTCTTGATGCAAACCTCTCAGAAACACCGATCAGCTGGTATCCACAGGTTTTACCACCAGCCAGTGCAAGAGATCGATCCATATGGTTTATCTCATATCCAAATTTTAGACAGCAATATGTATTCAGATGGTGGCAGCCAAGGAGCTGCAATTTCCTTTCAGACAGATCAAGGAGAATTCTTTACCTTGGAATCATCTTCAGCAACTGCTGGTTTCGTTAACTATGATTCTCCTGCTGCCAGCGTCTCATCCAACAGAAGCCCCTTTTCACCCCAGGGTTCTCATTCATGCATTTCTGATCCTCATCATTCCCCTGACACTGTATATGGATCTCCATTGAGTGGATCATCCTCTGCTGATGAGGACATTATACTGAGGCAGAAATTAAGGGAGTTGGAAATTTCATTGCTCGGGCCTGAATCTGATATTACCGACAGTGGGAGTTTTTGCTTTGTGAGTGGAGGATACCAAGCAGAATCATCTGCAAGTTGGGACTGGAATCAAATGATGGAAGTGATCCCTAGGTTAGATCTTAAGCATGTGCTTCTTGCCTGTGCTGATGCAGTATCAAATGCTGATATACAAAGAGCAGCAGGTCTAATGCATGTCTTGGACCAAATGGTGTCAGTCTCTGGAGAGCCGATCCAGCGGTTGGGTGCTTATATGTTGGAAGGCCTTAGGGCAAGGTTGGAACTCTCAGGAAGTAAAATCTACAGAGCCTTGAAGTGTGAAGCACCAATTAGCTCAGATCTGATGACTTACATGGGTATTCTCTATCAGATCTGCCCATACTGGAAGTTTGCATACACTTCAGCTAATGTTGTCATTCAAGAAGCCGTGGAATACGAACCCAGAATTCATATCATCGACTTCCAGATTGCACAGGGAAGTCAGTGGAGTGTTCTAATGCAGATGCTTGCTTATCGGCCAGGTGGGCCCCCAGTAATCCGCATAACTGGTGTTGATGATTCTCAATCTGCTCATGCTCGTGGTGGAGGACTTGATATTGTGGGTCAAAGGCTGTCAAAAGTCGCAGAGGAATGCAATGTGCCATTTGAGTTCCATGATGTTGCCATGGATGGTTGTGAGGTTCAACTGGAACATCTCAGGGTCCAACCTGGGGAAGCTGTGGTTGTGAATTTTCCTTATGTGTTGCACCACATGCCAGATGAGAGTGTGACCACTTGGAATCACAGAGATAGATTGATAAGGATGGTGAAGAGTTTGTCACCAAGGATTGTGACCCTCATCGAGCAAGAATCCAACACCAACACCAAACCATTCTTTCCAAGGTTCATTGAGACTCTAGATTATTATACAGCTATGTTTGAATCAATTGATGTTGGTCGCCCCAAGGATGACAAGCAGAGGATTAATGCAGAGCAGCACTGTGTGGCTCGTGACATTGTCAATATGATCGCTTGCGAGGAAGCTGAGAGGGTTGAACGGCATGAACTTCTTGCAAAGTGGAGGTCTCGATTTACAATGGCAGGATTCAATCAGTACCCATTGAGTTCTTCAGTGACTACTGCCGTTAGAGATATGCTAAAGGAATATGACAGGAACTATAGTGTTCAGGAGAGGGACTGGGCTCTTTACCTTCGGTGGCGACATAGAGACATGGCAACTTCTTCTGCCTGGAGTTGAAAACTTCGATAGCTTTAGCTCTTTAACACCTGTAAATGTATAAATGTAATCTTACCGTTTTTATCGCATTTAGAGAATGATCAGTAGTGATGTTACTGTTTTCACAGAAATTGGATTACCTCTTTTTTTTTTTTTTTTGGGATTCAGTTAGTGTTGAGACAAAAACACGAAACCTCAAACCATTGTACATGTCCACCATGAATGAAACAAAAGTAGGTTTGTGTTATTTGCAGTCTCCGAGATCAAACCATGCACTTTCTGAACATTGTTAAGAACAAAAATGGTGAATGTGCAAGCTTTCCATTTTGAGGTGCGTTTTGTTTTTAGTGAGAGTGGAACAATGTCCAAACATGAATGGCGTTTCTTTCGATGGACGTTTGGTGAAGATGGAAATTCCATTTCATGATTGTGGTTACTGTAGACTCCGTCATATTCCAAGGGGTCTACTCCGATAACACCAGTCAATCCATCCATGAAAGAATACTGTCAGGCAATGTTTGTTTTTTGAAAAAAAAAGAAAGTAATTTGATGTATTTTTAGTTTTTTATTTATAATTTTGATGCATTATTGTAAAAAAATATAAAAAAATTATTTTAATATATTTTAATTAAAAAGTATTTTTACAACGTATTACCAAATCGTTTGATACTACAGAATTTCAAATATATCTTAAATATCAGGAATGTAGATGTTCAAGGAAAGTAATCCCCTCCCATAAAAAAACTACCTTTCCTCCGAAAGATCAATTTTTTTAAAAAAAATATTGATTACTTTTGTAACAGCACTCTCTTACTCACATAAAAATAAGATTTAATATTTTTTGAAGCAATAAGCTCAGCCCAATTGGCCCATTGTAGGTGTGGATTTCAGTTTCACATAACAATTCTTTTGATCCCAGCACGGAAGGGCCCCTTAATGCTCCATCCTAATTAGATGCAAAAGAACCGAGTGATTAGGCCTAAATTATGCATCATATTATGCTGATTTGGCAAAATTTGGTGTCAACCATTTAGAACTCAACCCGTCCGAAACAAAACAAGAGCAACCCCAGACCTTGTTTCTTACTGTGTCTCTCTAATAAACCAAGAAAACAAGCAAATCTTAGTTCCAACATTAAAAAGATCATATTTTTTAAGGTTAGTTTGACAATTTCTTGCATTATACTTTTGTTTTCTTCTAATGTTTATCTTGTCTTAACAATGTTAGTCATGAGATTCATGTGGTCTCGTGGTTTCTGAATTAGATGAGAAATGGATGATGGGTTCTGTTTATTTTCATAAATTGTAGATGATAGTGTTGTTTCTGTTTTTCATCTGCGGAAAGAATATGTGAAAGCTAGTCTTTAATACATTTTTGTTGGTTTTGTTTTGGTTGTGGAGGTTGTTGATTTTGGATTTATTGCTTGGATTTTGATGCGTGGGTTGGTGGTGGTTTTGTTTATGGGCTCATAAAGTTTGTTACTTTATGTATTTTGGTTGGTAAAGAATATCTTTTTTTGTTGTTTTTGTGTTTTGAATGCAGAAAGATTGGTCTAGATTGTGGGTTTGTTGAGTTTTTAGGAAATAATTGAAGAATTCTGGAGGAATTAACAGAAAGAGCAGTGTTGATGGATTTGCAAAAGGAGCAAGAAAGAGAAAGGCGTCGATTACGGGACAGGCAAAGAAGGCAAGCAATGAGTGTTGAAGAGAGGGAAAAACATCTTGCGAGACGACGTAGAAACTATCAGTTGCGGAGACAAAGAGCGCGAAATGTGAGAGACCCTCAGGCCAGTCTTGTGGATAGTGACGAAATGCTTATGCTCCCTAGTAACGGGAATAATCAAGCAGTAATCTCTGTTCCTGTCCAATCTAATGGAATTTCTGATGTCGATTTGGATCAAAGACAAGGAAGTGTAAATGCAGGCAATGCAAATTCTGTGGGTGAGTTTTGTGATTTTTGTAATGCATTTGATATGAAGGCAGCCTGATACTCACTAATAGTTTATTCAGCAGGTTTGGAAATTCCAGCACATAAGTTAGCTAAATTACCTATAAGGTCACGTCTAAACCATATAAAGCACCTTGCTCGGTCACTGGCTGATACTCTGGATATTGGTGATAGTCACAAAATTACAGGAGATTTGACAATGACTGGATACGCAACTTCCAACTGTAAGCTTTAGTATTGTTATTTTCATTTGATCCGGCATCATAAATATTTGTTCGAAATTATTTGTCAATTGAGTATCCCATGTTAAATGATTCACATGGTTATAGAGACATTTGTGTATGTTCCACCTTATAAGTTCACGCATTGAAACTGTGGTCCAGGCACACCACCAAAACCATTACGATTGAATCGTGTCAAGCATCTTGCACGGGTTTTAAGCTCTGATGTAACACCGACAACAGTCCCAGGTCGCATCGGTGAAACAAAGGGTAAGAAATACATATTTAAGTTTGCATAGCTATCTTTTGCTTAGTCTGAATCAAGGAATTCTTTAATCCAGTGGAACAGAATCTGTCAAGTGGACAACATCTGATGAGTATCAATCTGCCTAAAGTTGTTCAGACTATCAACGCTAGTGGTGGAGATGAATGACTCTGCTCCACTGGTAACGATCATGAATAATTTTACATGGTACTTGCTGGTTAGGGCACACTTTTCATATACAAGAGAACCATGGCTGGAGATTTAATGAGTTTTTTCCTGTTTATTTCACTGTACTTCTCCCCTGGGGAACTGAAGAAGGAAGCTTTTTCTCAGACACATACAAGGGATGGAATTTTCCAAGCTCCTTAAAGTTTTTCAAATCGAATTTAATGTGAGGTAGATATGTTACTAATCTTTCATAGTACTTGTCTTGTTGTTTTCTTGATGTAACTAACAGAATCTCATAGAACAAATAGTTTGCTTTTATTATGCATTTATACTTCGTAATACAATCCATTTGCTATCATGTATCTGCTGTCTCTTATTTATAATCATTTGGATCTGAGAAACTTTCTGTGGATAATTGCTACAATTTCTTCTGGAAAGTTTGCTTGCAGCGTGTTCCCTAATTTAACTGGTTTAGTAATTTATGTTATATATTTTTTACAAGTTCTGGAGAATGCTGAATAAACAGGATGGTGAAGAGTTTGTAGTAGTTTTCCATGTAACAAACAAGATCTCATACTTTTACTTCACGCACGCGCACATGTAAACTGCCCTTTATGAAAATGTTTCGAGCATATATTACGAGTGCCTTAACCGACATATGATGCTGTCATTTTATACATGTCAGCACAAAGAACAAGGGTTGAGCTTATGTGAGGGATGAGAAGGATTAATTAGCCGGTTCAAATATTAAAGGTCAAGGGATGGCTGGTATTTTTTACATTCTCTGCGTGTGATTGATCATATGGCCTAAAGAACAACTGCACCTTTCTAAATATAATTATTCCAGAAACAAGTTATAAATGACTGCTTATCTGCAAAACGTGAAGCATGCATTGAATATATTGGTGATTTTTGAATTTTCAAATTGCAACATAGATTAATTGCTTTACAAGTTAATGATAGTCCCAATTCATTTTGAGGGGTAATGGAAGAAAAAACAAAAAAGATGCACCTTGCAATTGATTGTTGATGCCAACATGCTTAATTTTGAACTTCTCATTGAAAACTGATGGTGGGTTGGGCAACTCTTGTTAGAGGCTTGTACTACACAGCACACAGAGTTCATCAATAATTCTCAATCTAGACTAACCACACTGCTGTTTTTCTTGTTATCCTGCAGATCGAGGACAGAACAAGCAGAGGATGCTACAGAAAGAACATTGTAGATATCGAATTGGACAAAGTTGGTGAATTTTAGATTAGAGGATAGTTTGGAAGGCCTCCAACTGGAGCTGGAGTGTATTTTTCTTTTTCATTTTTTCGTCTAGGATGTTTAAAAAGAAAGGAGTTTTAGAAGCCTTAAACACCATCTTCATCCATTTTTGATGTAATGAGGTTTGCTTTGCAAATCCATTATTCGGGTTGCATTGATTCTTTTAAGAAAGCTTTGTTGTTTTGTAGTTTTTCCTTTACTTTTGTCGTGTTGCTTGGCTCCATAGTTGTTAGACCCGGTTCCCGAACCAGCCAGGAAAAGTCTTGATTACTCGATCATCAATGGATTTTTAGTTTTTTTAATTAGTTTTTTTTTTAATTATCAACTATGACCAAGGAGAATTTAGTATTTTAGCATAAATAAAATATTATTCAATTAGAACCTGACACGGATGCACATGGGTGATCTCGTGCACTATTTGGACAGCATGTCTGACGGTCACACTCCAGCTTCCATGATGAAGTTTTAGAGTGAAAAATTTTAATTTTTTTTGTTTAAAATAAATTTTTTTTATGTTTTTAGATCATTTTGATGTGCTGATGTCAAAAATAAAATTTTTTTATTTAATGTATTTCTAAGCTAAAAATATTTTGAACCGCAACCGCTACTACAATCCCAAACAAGCTCTTAATCCTTATAGAGTTGTCTCCATTAATGGGTGGCGTATGATTTAATCCTTATTTTTATATTGTTATTTTTTAAATCATTTTTTTAATTGAATTTTCTTTTTAATTGCATTATTCAATATTTTAGTTTATTTTATTTTATATTAAATTTAGTTTTTATTCTTTTGATTGCTATTTGTTTTATTTTTTAATTTTTTTTAAACTTTATCCCTCAATTGGGGTTTTGTAAATCTTTCGGCTCACTTGAAAGATTTCACCGGATTGATTTATGTATTTTTAATGGTTTTTTTTTATAATTTTATTTTTTTACAAGTTATCTTAATTTCATGTGCTAGCTAATAGGTTGTGATAACTCATCTTGACCCAGACCAATATTTTTTTTAATTGCATCATTCAATATTTTAGTTTATTTTAATTGCATCATTCAATATTTAATTGCATCATTCAATATCCCTCAATTTTCTTTTTAATTGCATCATTCAATATTTTAGTTTATTTTATTTTATATTAAATTTAGTTTTTATTCTTTTGATTGCTATTTGTTTTATTTTTTATTTTTTTTTTAACTTCATCCCTCAATTGGGGTTTTGTAAATCTTTCGGCTCACTTGAAAGATTTCACCGGATTGATTTATGTATTTTTAATGGGTTTTTTTTTATAATTGATTTTTTATAATTTTATTTTTTTACAAGTTATCTTAATTTCATGTGCTAGCTAATAGGTTGTGTTAACTCATCTTGACCCAGACCAATATTTTTTTAATTTGTTATTATTATTATATATTTTTTTTATCCTATCATCAAATTAATTGAGATTTAATTTAACTCTTGGATTTTTCTTATTTAAAAGTGCTATCATTGTCTAAATATTTTTTTCCATGCTTAAATAAAATTTGGTCTAGCATGTGGCGTGGCCCCGGACACCAAACTAGTTTTGTTATATCATTAAAATAGAACTTCTAATTAAATAATGTTTTTTAAAAAACTATATTTTCCGGTTCAAGACCTGTTTATAAATATAGGTAATACGTTGGGCCCTAGAAGAATGGGCTACAAATTGGTCTAGCCCGTAATAGGTAGGCCTCTTGTTAGCTAGTGCAGGTTATAAAAACCCTAATGACACTGTCGGCTATCCTCAAACCCTCACTTCATCATCAGCCACAACATATTCATCCAACGGTCCAAAATCAACCCACGAAACTCTATAAATAATTATAGTTGCTTCTTTCATTTTGACCTACATCTCCACAGCTTTTGCCTTCGCCAACAACACAGTCTCTTTCCAAGTTTTGCTTCATATTCTTCAAGGATTTGATCTTTTTTCATGTTGTTCTTAATTAGCCCTTTAAGAGTAGAAAGATTTGATCTTTATTGCTTAATAGTCTTCAAAAATATTTCATCTTTTTCCCTGATTTTTAAAACCCAGTTTTTTTTTTTTTTTTTTTTTTTTATAAG
>Ga0307512_10008202_pt1 | contig 10213 bp, 9 predicted proteins | sample 14_EM_MG_FD_200267 | JGI IMG/M metagenome (GOLD analysis project Ga0307512, IMG submission 200267) | Populus trichocarpa ectomycorrhiza microbial communities from riparian zone in the Pacific Northwest, United States - 14_EM | ecosystem: Host-associated > Plants > Roots > Unclassified | place... | reverse complement strand
AAAACCCCCGTTGTGATGTTCCCAACGCATGCTTTACGTGCTTTACGTGTTGAAACGTGCTAAACGTGCTAATTTCAGCACGATCGGCATATTTGTAAATTTACTGATGTGGTTGGCGTTCTGGTACATACAAATTTTCCAGCGTTAGGAACTGGCCAGGTTCGTCAAATTCTGAGGTGCTAGTCATCGAGCAAGTTCGGCGCAGGACGAGCCGTCCCTCGTTTCAATACACCCGATTCAAGAATGGGGTGTTTGTGAAGCATGAGCAATTGTGGGAAGAGCGGCATCGGCAGGTGCCGTCTGTCGAGGCTCATACTCTCCGGCTAGTTGACGACAGTGGGAGTCCGCTTTCCATCAACGGTTCACATGCAGAAATTTAAGACGTTCCTCTCAAGACTTCTCGCTTTTCGCAGCTGGCTGTTGACCGATGGTATAGACAAATGTACATCTTTACGACGGAGGTGAGGCGTAACCCAAGACAACCATGTGGCGATACCCCTAGACGCTCTACAAGTCATCGTAAACAACCACAGCATCGCTCCTAAAAGTTGGATTTAGGCTAGGAAGGAGAAACTCGGAAACCATTACTACAAACCTTCTCTCTGTCCTCTAGATTCACGCATATGAAAATCGGATCAGGTAAATGGGTCGTGCGGAACGAGATAGGCACGTACAGTTGTGGAGTCGATCCAGCTGACCTGTGCTTTAAGTTCTGTGAGGCCTACGAGTAGAATTATATCGTATTCCCGCCTATAGCCCATTCTTCCCGTTGCTGCGTAGTTTGATGTATACGGAGCGCTGGAGATGTCGGCCCTGACATAACACAACGTTTCGAACTTGTCTTTTGGACTCTAAGCGTCCTTTCCGGGATACCAGGAGGAGATGAACACTCTACCTGGTTCTACATCCTTCCACTCGGGGTTGGCCAAAGTCCCTATGTATTTGGTGACTCCCGGGGAGGCTTGTTGTGGTGGGGTGCCCTCGGCAACACAACCGAGGCTAAGTCGGATCTCTCGATCCTCTAGAACCCTGGTGCCCTGCAGAACGATGTAATTCAATCCGAAGCATAAAATAGAGATTGTGTATGACGAACCCGAGTCAGCGTAATATAAAACCTATCAGGAACACGTCTAACCCCCATGGCGTCAATGTACGACTTATTTGCGCGCCGGATATGCTCTGCATTGGAAAACTCGTATGGGGCATCAGCAAAGACACCGTACGTGAATTTCGAAATCCTGGCTGTCACGAAATGGTCAATGTAATACGAAACTGCCCCGATGGCAACAGCTTTGTTTCTATGCGATAACAACCGTTACAGCCTCCCTTAAGCCCAGGGACAGATCGCTCACGTATGCGTGTCCGGTTTGCAAAACCGGAATCCAAGATCCAAAAGCCGCTGTTGGAGTTGGTCGGAGAACCATGGACTTGTGGCAAAGCCGCCAACGAGAAATGCGAACTACTCATAATTAATCAAGAGCAATGTTCAAGGATACCAGAGTATACGGACCGAGTTAGCGGGAAGGCGCTGCCTGAAGTTATCCCTGATAGAGTCCACAGTAGACTGGATTGAGGGTTCGAAGAAGACAGAAACCTGTTCCCTGTTATGCGAGAATGTCTCGGCGCCAATTCATTCATAGAGCGAGTGTGAGCTCACCCAGTCAATGTCAACCTCCCGGCCCTGATTCCACAGTAAGGATCATTGTCTCTCGGGGAACCAAATCTGACGTATTGATCCGTACGACTATTCGGAATCGAAAAGACCTTCTTCACCCCTTCGTCAAACCTCAGGGAAAACAATGCCAGGTCCTCAGGGGTGTTGAATTTGGAATACTTCAACTTCTCTGGTTGCGGGTTGAGCGATTGGTCTGTGGGTAGAATGTTACAGCGCACCTTGTACCATCACCGTTGCCCTCGCTGTCACAAGCTCACCGCCCTGGATCAAACCTAAAATGGACGTCATCGAGCGGAAAAACCTTCCACTATGACGGATCCGACTTACACTTGGGTTCATACAATTCCTCGACTCGTAGCGGTCCATTGCTGAGAACCGTGTAGGTACTGACGTCGATGGTCCCACCGCCGGCATCGATGATCAAAGCTTGTTCGCCGGGCTGCAAGCGTGTCAAAAACCAGCTCTGGGCGGGGACAATGTGACAGACCTTTAAGTTTCCACCCACGTGGGTATGGGTAGCGCAAAAACTGAAGCTTGCTTCACCCTCGGTAACAAAGTGGACGCGAGCATGCCCAGCGGGGGTGTCTTGGATAATGCCCGCCGTAACCGCGGCGGTTCGCAGCTGACTTTGTTGTGGCCCCCTCCATCCGTTGGGATGGGTTAACACCAGCTCGATGATTGAGATGGAGTCCCATCTAACATTTGGCTCCGAAGTCTTGAATAGCGCCTCTGTTGAGTCGAAGAGATAGCGCATAAAATCTGCGAAGACATCGATGATGGTTTTCCCCTTTGGGAGTTCCGTGCTCATCTGATCCTTCATCGCGGCAGGCAGGTCCAAAGGTGAGAGCATCAGTTTCCACCTACTTCACTGTTAGTGTTTTGCACAGGTAAACATCGCACGATCTCCCACCATTTCATCCTGAGCAATCCATCGTTATCCTGGAAATCAACCCCGTTCTCAACGCCACGGAAATTGCCGCTGTAATCGTAATATAATATAGAGGGGACTTTTGCGGACCCAGGATTCGGATTGTTGAGGTACCTGTGTCTTATTCGTTACCCGTTGTTACTAGATCATGGATTGAGGGAAGCACTTGCCTTGTAACAGATCGGATTTGAGGGACTTGGCCAGGGTCTAAGAACGCATATGCGGCACCGCTGAAGGTAGTCCCGATATCAATAGCGACAACGAGTTTTCGCGAGGGACCAGAATAATGGGCGCGGGGTGTATCCATGATGGGAGCCGGAGCAAGGCGAGGGACAGGGTTTGTGATCGTTCGACAGCCGGAGACTTGTATTTCTTTGGGCCCGCCACACTTTCCTTTACAGGACGGGGATGAAAGGCCATCACATAGAAGCCAAATACCCACTATGCGTACGCATAAGCCAGCCACACATCGAGGTTGATCCCATCAACGGGGAAAACGCACCTAATCCCCATATCTAATACCTATCATTCACGGGTTTGTCTTCCAACCGCGACTCGCCAGCCACACTATGAGTGAAAAGCGAGCAATCCCAGCCAGATGGAGGCCATTAATACACAATCACCTCTCCCTCATTCGACATCGCCGACGGAGCAATTGGCGGGGATCCTTGACGAGACAGGCTCGTTCCGGTTCCCTCAACAGTTACAACCGTGGCGCTCGACAGAATTGAAACACCCAACGACATGGCCCTACTAAACGAAGAGCCAAAAACCGTGTTCGATGGTGAGAGGATGGTCAACGCGTTTGAATTAATAGCGGTTCTAAACCCGGGAGGCGGGATAGGATTGCGGGGATGACGGAAATGGGAGTTGTTAAGAAAAGCATATGAGGATAGGCAAAATATTCTGTTGAAGGCCAAGGTGATGGGATGTGCAACGCGGTAGCATTGTTTGTACTTGTTTGTCTCTCCTAAATGGAACAGGGTTGATGGACACGGTGAGAGCGATCTGCACGCCTATACGGAATAGACGGGGTAGATGCCTGAGATACTAGAGTACATGGCACAACTGTAAAAACGACGAGCATCGTCCGATATCTCAATGAAAATATCTACCAAGCCGCAGTTGGTTTGGCCGAGGAAGGAATGGGGGAAATTGGAGTCATCACAGGCTACTGGTCGAATTGAAGTTGATCCCACTTCTCAACTTCGTCCAGGTGGCCCGCGGCCGGGACCTCACATGTTTGACCTCCCTACTTCCTACCGGGCGGTGAAAATGACTTCGAGGCCGGGAGTCTGTTGTGCTCAAGTACGTTCACTATACACTGCAAAAAAATCCGCGCCTTAAATTCGTACGACATAATTGATGACCCACAACTCAGCGGATTGTTTGCGGCTGCTCCTCTCACGACCACTTGTACTCGCTTCCGCTAGTGTTGTAATTCTCTGGTGTTGTCATATACTCTCCGGTTTTGACGCCGGTGGGAGTCAACCTTTTGTCGATGGTTTATCCACACCGGTTTAAGACGTTTCTCTGAAGTTATTTTGCTTCTCGCAGCTGGCCGTTGACACGTTGACCGATTGTATGGATAAAGGTGCATCTTTGTGATGGAAGTGAGACGTAACCAGTCAAATCATCCTAAGATAATCGTGTGGTGACATCCCTAGACGTCCTCCGAAGGGTTGTCGTAGTCAACAACTCACGCGTCACGTGCGGTGTCCCCTATAGCATCCTATTCCTATTACGACTCCTCTAATCCAGTCCATGTACGGCGCGCACATGAGACACTGCCGGCTATTCTATCTTACTATTGCATAGCGGAGATGGGTGGCTTGTGGGAGTAGTTCCCGGGTGGCCACGGAGCAGTGTAGAATTTTCACTCATAGTCTGGGTGGCGGGTCGTTGTTGGAACGCAAATTCGTGAAGGATAGGTGGATTATGTGCGTTTTCCTCATGATGGGAGATTAGGTGCGTGGTCCTCGTTCTTGATGGGAGGTTGCGTGCGTTTTCCTCATCCTTTATGGGATCTAGCTTATACGTGACTGGCTTCCGTGTCACGGCCTTTCGCCTCCGGCTTGTAAAAGAAAAGTGGGATGAGACCCGAAGAAATACTTAAAGTCTCTACTTATCAAACGATCACAAACCCTGTCCATCGCCTTGCTTTATCTCCCATCATGGATCCAGCACGTGCCCGACCCTCGCGAAAACTCATCGTCGCTTTCGACATCGGGACTACCTTCAGCAGTGCCGCATATAAGATTTCAGATCCTGGTCATGCCTCTAAAATCCGATATGTTACATGGCAAGCGCTTCTCCCGATCCCTGATCCAGTAACAAAGGGTAACAAATAAGACATAGGCACCTTAACGATTCGAATCCTGAGTCTGCAAGAGTTCCCTCTACACTGTATTACGATCACAATGGCGAATTCCGTGGCATCCTCAAAGGGGTTGATTTCCAGGATAGTGATGCGTTGGTCAAGGTGAAATGGTGGGAGATTGTGTTTCGTTCACCCGTGCAAAGCGCTGACAGCGAAGTAGGTGGAAACTGCTGCTCTCACCTTCAGACCTGCCTGCCGTGATGAAGGATCAGATGAGCATGGAACTCCCAAAGGGGAAAACAATCATCGACGTATTCGCAGACTTTATGCAATACCTCCTACGTTCAACCAAGACGACATTCGAGTCGGAGAAACATGAAAAACTCAGATGGAACTCGATCTCGGAATCGATCGAGTTGGTGTTGATCCATCCAAACGGATGGGGAGGCCCACAACAAGCTCAGCTACGAAACGCTGCAGTCAAAGCGGGCATTGTCCAAGACACTCCCGCTGGACGCTCCCGTGTCCACTTTGTTACCGAAGGTGAAGCAAGCTTCAGCTTTTATGCTGCCCATACCAAGGCGGGTAGAAGCCTAAGGGTCCGTTACACTGTCCCTGCCTAGTGCAGGTTTTTGACACACTCGCAGCCCAAGGAGCGAGTTTTGATGATCAATGCGGGTGGTGGGACGATCGACATCAGCACCTACAAGGTTCTCAGTACAGGGCCGCTACTGGTCGAGGAGTTGTATGAACCCAAGTGTGAGTCGGATCCATCATGATTGCAGGTTTCCCCGTTCGATAACATTCATTTTAGGTTTGATCCTAGGCGGAGAGCTTGTGACAGCGAGGGCGGAAACGATGGTCCGAGGTGCGTTCTGACATCGCACCCACAGGCCGATTGCTCAACCACAACCAGAGAAGTGGAGAGATTCCAGATTCGACAACCCCGGGGACCTGGAAAGGTTTTCCCAGAAGTTCGACGAAGATGTAAAAAAGGCCTTTTCGGTTTCGAATAGTCGTGCGAATCGACACGTCAAAATTGGCTCCTCGAAAGACAATGATCCCAGCTGTGGAATCAGTCGCGGGAGGTTAACGTTTACTGGGTAAACTCGCACTCACTCTATGAACTAATTAATTGGGGCTGAGACATTCTCGCATACAGCGCACAGGTTTCTGGGTTCTTCGAACCCTCAATTCAGTCGACCGTGGACGCTATCAGGGGTAACTTCAAGCGGCGTCTTCCCCCAAACTCGGTCCGCATGTTCCGGTATCCTTGAACACAGATCCTGATTCATCACACTCAGTTCGCATTTCTCGCTGGCGGCTTTGTCACAAGTCCGTGGGTATCCGAACAACTCCAACGGCGGCTTTCGGATCTTAGATTTCAGTTTTACAAGCTGGACCCGCCGCATACGTGAGCGATCTGTCCCTGGGTTTAAGGCAGGCTGTAACACTGGTTATCGCATAGACACGGCGCCGTTGCCGCCGGGGCAGTTTTCCATTACATTTACCATTTCGTGAAAGTCAGGAAAGATACCGAGGGAGCTGGAAAAACCGAGATAGGGGACCTGAAAGGACTGGTTGCCAGGCAGAAGGCCGACATACAAAGATTGGAACAGAAACTGATAGGGGAGTGCGGGAACAGGGACGATCGGATTGCGAAACTGGAGCAAGGGGGTGCGAGACTGGAGCAAGATAATGTGAAACTGGAGCAAGAGAATGCCAAGTTGCATGGTTCTTTGAAGGAGGCTGTGGAAGCGCAGGCCCGACAAGCTCAATCGATGCAAGAATGGCCCAAGCAAACGCAGGAACTGTTGGATGCGAGGACTCGATCGATGCAAGAACGGTTGAAGAAAACCGAGGAATTGTTGCAAGCGAGGACCGCAGAACTTTCCCAGGCACAGAATTTCTTATCCAAGGTGGACCACTTATCCGAGATGGAGGTGTTGGGCATCGTCCAAAGTCTCAACGAAAATATCTTCCAACTCACGGCTAGCTTGACCGATGCATGGGAGAGATTGAGACCATCACAGGCCACTGGTCGAATTGAAGTCGATCTGACTTCTCAACCCCACCACTCCGTCCTTGTCAAGCTAGCCCGCAAACGGGACCTCACGGGTTTGACTTACCTACTTCAGTCATATCTCTGTTACCAGGCAGTGGAGATGACTTCGAGTTGGGTTCGTAACCGGAAGCCAGGTGAGCTCGGGTCCGTCTACCAGCACCTATCTGCATCAGGTGAGCATCGTATTATCAACACCAAGTTGTGTATAACTTACATATCATAGAGGTGCAAGCAATTTCAGCCAGATGGAGGTCGTTGACCCATAGTCACCTCTTGCCGCCACCCCCTCAATCTGCATCAGTGGAGGATATGGTAAAGAAGAAGGTGGAGGAATTGGTGAGGGAATTGGCGGGTATCCTTAACCAGACAGGATCTTTCCCGTCCCTTCAACAGTCATCCAAATTCGTTCGAGACACGGCGTTCGGAGGAATCAAATCAATGATCGAAACTTCTCAGCGCTTGGAGACCGCGTTCATGGTAGACGTCGCATCTAGCGACTTGTCCCTGCTATATGGATACCCGGGCGCCATGTTCGACAAGACGAAGATGACCAACGAGTTCGGATCTGATAGTGCTTGTAAACCTGGGAAGGAGGGTAAGATTGCGGGGACGACGGAAGTGGGGGTTGAGAAAAGTATATGCGGACAAGGCGAAACCCGGCGCGCAGAGACTCTGTTGAAGGTCAAGGTTGTTTTGAAGAAGGACCTAGGAGATGGAAAGTAGCGGTGGTGGGAAAGATTGGAACGGAACGAAACGGACTAGGTATCTCTTGGTGTCAACGATGTTTATGAGAAGTTGAAGTCTACTTACATCAAGTAACCTGGCAATGTCCAGTCGGGGCCGGTTCGACAAGGGAAATAACTGACAGCCTCTTTAGATGATCCACTGTGAGGGGTTGTCGTACGCGACCACGGCACCGCTCCTGAAAAATAAATTCAGCTTCGGTAACGAGAAATCTTCTCTTGAGAACTCGCCGCCACGGAGTCGATCCAACCCACCTGATATAGCACGCTATGTGAGGCCAACCAGTGGTATCGCCTCGGGTTCCCATATGTAGCACGTCTGGCCTGTTTTTCCAAGCTTAGTCTGAGGCGAAGCAGTAGAGAGATCCGCCTGTACATAGCAACGTCTCGAATTTTCCTGCTTGACTTCAATATCATCGCAAATGGGTGTATCATACACAGAGGTTTTCGACGTTACCGCTGAGATGGACATCATCACCCGTATCTTATGCAATGTAACCTATCTCCGTTCCCGAGGCCCGTTTCGTCGTCTGACCATTGCGTAGTAGATATGGTGCCAACATCGGGGCAACAATCTTCGCCGCTCGAATTCTCGAAGTTCGGATCGTTCGGATGGGAAATTCCCTCGACCAAAAACGAGACGCTACCATTTATTCGCTCACAATCACCTAGAATTATCTGCCGACGTCTCGGACATGAGGAGCAGGGAGCCAGGTCTGATTACGGGCCGCGCTCTACGCCTGACTGTCCCCTTGGGTTGGCATTCTGGTGCACACAAATTGTCCGGCCGGGTTGGTCAGGCTCTCGGGTGCTGGGCGTCGGGCGAGTTTGGCGCGGGGGAATGGCGTGTTGGTGAAGCGTAAGCAGTCGCGGGAAGAGCCGGTATCGGCAGGTACCGTCTGTCGAGGCTCCCTCTGTTATGGTGCGCTGGTATTGCTTGTGAAACATACTCTCTGGTTTTGATGACGGTGGGAGTCAACTTTCTGTCCACGGTTCATACTTATGCACTGACTTAAGACGTTCCTCTCAAATTATCTCGCTTCTCGTAGATGGCCGTTGACTGATGGCACAGATAAAGGTATATATTCGTGATGGAAGCGAGACGTAAGCAGTTTAATAACCCAAAGGATTTTGAGATAACCATGTGGCAACATCCCTAGACGTTCTACAAATAGTCGTCGTAGACAACCACAGCATCGCTCCTAAAAGTTGGATTCAGCATAGGGAGGAGAAATTCGGGAAACATTACTACAGGCCTTTTCTCTTTCTTCTAGATTCACGCATATGGAAATCGGATAAGGTAAATGGGTAGGTGTAGAATGAGATGCGCACGTACGGTTCTAGAGTCGATCCAACCGGCCCGTGCTTTAAGCCCCGTGAGGCCCACGAGTGAAACTACCTCGGAATCCCGTTCGTAGCCCATTTTTCCTGCTATCATGTATTTCGGTTTATACGAAGCGCTAGAGACGTCGGCCCGGACATAGCACATCGTTTCGAACTCGTCTTGTGGGCCCTAAGCACCTTTTAACTGTCTAGATAAAAGATGTTTGGGAGTAAGATCTCTGCCGTCCTCCCTGCTCACTGTGGGTGCGGAAGTGGCCGGTCGGAGTTATCCCCACGACCGTAAGGGAGGGGGTTTTGTTATCTGTTCGATCAACTTTTGGCTGAACGACTAATTTTGTGTCCTTTTGAAATTGTTTTTACCCACGGCCCTTTCTCAGTTTGGATTGACTTTGCTACACGTGGCTTGCACCTTGATTCAACGCGCGTGCAGTCGGTTGGAAGAGGTTGGAAGACGTATCTCTTACCTTTAAGGTTGGATCGTCGGCGATATCAGCACGCTTCGATAATACCCAGGCCACCCAGAGAACCGGAAAAGAAGAAGAGGAGATACTGCGATGACCGAAGAGGTGGAGAGATTGCGAAGAGAGGCTGACGAGTACAGGGGCGAAATACGAAGGTTGAGAGCGGAAGAAGAGAAACTGATAGGGAAGTGCAAGCGCAGGGACGATTGGATCGCACAACTGGAGAACGAGAATGCGGAGTTGAGTAGCTCTTTTCGGGAGGCTACGGAAGCGCAGGCCCGACAAGCTCGATTGATGCAAGAACGGTTGAAGCAAACCGAGGAACTGTTGGAAGTGAGGACCGCACGACTTTCCGAGGCACAGACTTTCTTATCCACGGAGGACCACTTATCCGAGATGGAGGTGTTGAGCATCGTCCGCGATCTCAACGAAAACATCCTCCAACTCGCGGCTAGCTTGACCGCTGCGTGGGAGAGATTGAGACCATCGCAGGCCACTGGTCCAATTAAAGTCGATCTGACTTCTCAACCCCACCACTCCGTCCTTGTCCAGCTAGCCCGCAAACAGGACCTCACGGGTCTGACTTTCCTACTTCAGTCGCGTCTCTGCTGCCAGGCAGTGATCATGACTTCGAGCTGGGTTCATAACCAGGAGCCCGGTAGGCTCGGGTCCGTTTA
>Ga0307512_10008201_pt1 | contig 10213 bp, 8 predicted proteins | sample 14_EM_MG_FD_200267 | JGI IMG/M metagenome (GOLD analysis project Ga0307512, IMG submission 200267) | Populus trichocarpa ectomycorrhiza microbial communities from riparian zone in the Pacific Northwest, United States - 14_EM | ecosystem: Host-associated > Plants > Roots > Unclassified | place... | reverse complement strand
CATAACAATTTTTATATTTGTTTTTAGGTGGTGGAGTTGTGTTACTTCAATCATGTTATGTGACAATTCATGTGGTAGTAACACATTTCAATTGACATCAACATAAATGATGAGCTACATGTAATTAGTCATCATGGTAAAAATAATAATAATTAAGAGGTAATACATCAACATTATATCTCAAAGTGGCATGCATGGTAGGGAGAATTTTATAAAGGTACATCTTGTGATTTTAGTTGATGCTTTGGAGTAGGTTGAAGTACGAGCCCCAGACACCGTAAATTAATAGAATTGTATGCATTTATTATTTTTTCATTAACATATTATAAACAATGAGTTTTATATTTTATGTATGGATTGATACATGTCATGTTAATATTAAGCTGAGATAAACTTACACGAGGATCAACAAGCTACTACTATGGTTCATAAGGCCACTGATAATGTACAACATGCCCTAGCATCCAATTGATTTCGTGCTTGCTATTCTACTCTTGATTCAATCAGAGAGACATCACATCTAAATGATATTATAATTGAATATGTACTCAGACATACACATGACGTGTTGTAGATGAAGCCATTCCATAAAAAAGCAACAGGCTTAGATATAGTTCGTTATATATTATAGCATTAGTTGTATATATTTGTTATTTTTTAATAACGAGTTCATATTTTATTTTACTTGTATTTGATTCTACTTTTATAATTGTTTTAGGCTTGCCAATTTTAGGCATTATTATTGTTGAACAAATTATGAGTTTTCATATTTATGTTGGAGTAGTAGAATTTCAAACTATGCATTTTCATGTGAAAGAGTAAACAAAGAAAAAATGGTTAAGTGAATCAATGAGTTAATTATTGTTTTAGGCTTGCTGATTTTGAAATTTTATTATTGTTGAGCATAATTTGAATTTCTATAATTAGGTTGCTTAGAATTTCAAACCATGTTTTTCTAGGTAAATGAAGGCAATATAATTATGTAAAGTAATGAGATTAAGAAAGATAATTAAATCAATAACCCTTTTATAGACCACATTGTGATGTCACAATAACTAAATGAAGATTTTAACAATGGTAATAAAACTTGAATAATGGAACATTTTAAATTGTTTACAATAGGTTAGGAAAAGAAAAGAAAAGAGATAATGTTATAAGAGATTATTGGGTTGGATTTAATACAAGTAAAATAATTTAAAAACAATAATTATGTGATAGAAACAATAATAATAAAAAAAAAGGGTGACAAGATGGATTGTTTAGGATTTGGATCTGGGATTTAGGGTTTAAGATTTGAGTTTGTGATTTAGATTTTGGGTTTGGATTTAGGTTTCGAGTTTGGATTTTAATTAGAGTTAGGGCTTGGTTTTGGAATTTTGAATTTTATTAGGGTTGATTCAATTAAATATGGTTGAAATTTCAGGGTTTCGTGGTTGTAACCATAATATATTAAATATATTATTTTAAAAAACTTTTCTGGTATGTGCATCTTTCCTACAATTTTCTTTTGGGCAAGTGTCATTCTTAAAAAAAACATTCGATAAACTGTTAATTTTCAATGTTGATAGCCGACAAAACATCTCATGTACGTGTATTCTTCAACTTCTTCCTCTTCCATGATATCATCCTTGACAATATAAACATAAGAGTGAAAGTATTTAACATCAAAATGGTACGTACTGAAGCAATTAGAGAAGCAAGAAAAGAGGCTTCACTAATACATTATTATTCTTTTTTTTTTAGTTTAACGTGGGTGTCTGGGCCAGCTTGCGCGCACCTCGACTAATCCCACGGGCCCTGAAGTTAACGACCATGTAAGCCTCCAGTGGCCATCATATGAGCAACCACAGGGCTCGAACCTAAGACCACAGAGGGAGCAAATCTCTTGATCCCAAACTCTTACTACTGGGCCACCACCTAGATGGTTAATACATTACCATTCTTTAGCATACATGTCGTCGTATTGTGATAACACAATCTGTAATTTTCAAGACACATAATTAATTAAGAAGCAAGACAAATTGAAATTAATGTTAAAGATGTGGACAAGAAAACAAGCTTTGATTTTCATTAACCACCCAACACAAACTATATAAATTCAATGAAAAGTCAACAAAAACTAGGCCTGGGTTTCTTGCAGACGGATATGCAGCCTCTTTGATGATCCCTGGAAATTCTATTCTTAGAATAATCCCTCAGATCCTCAAGGCTAATATATTGCTGCTTGACCATCCTAGAGAAATCAGCTCCAGTGTCGTGCACCCAAATGTAAAGGTGACGTGCTTCATCATAGTAATATTGCTCTTCATACCTCCACTACTAGTACTGCCACTCCTATTAGGCATGTAGGCTTTGTATATGCTCTTGCATTTTAGTCTCTTAGAAGAACAAGGCTTCAACGTATGCACCTTTTTCAGTATTGATCCAACCCTTATCTGCAGTTCAATTGGCCTGTCACTCAAGTTCAAGTCTCTGCTTTCAAATCCTGATGTCTGTGTATGATCATGACAACCATTGATGAAGCCCCTAAGAGGAAAGATGCTGAAACCTGCTAGTTTTCCTCTCAGGGTCTCGAAATGTTTGGTCACCATGAAATCTGACAAAAAGATATTTAGACCCGTTCGCTTAGCTAGGTTTGTGCTTCATATATAAGGATATATAGAGTACCAGAACTTTTTTTTGTTTGTTTTTTTAGGTTTTGGCATAGAATGGATGGATGTGATGCTTAGATTGTAGGGTCCTAGCCTTTCACAGTGGAAATGGTAGGACCTAACCACCACCAAAGTTGAACACAAGAAGACAATGGGAAAGCTGAAATATGGCAACAAAAACTTGTAAAATTACCATATCTGGCTTTCCTTTCGTTTGTTAGAGAAAGTAAGAAAAATAAAGAGAGCCAATGGAACCCACAATGCATTTAAATATTTTCATGATGAGGCTGCATATGATCTTGCTTCACCTTTCATCATTGGAATTGCTTTTGGATTTCCTCCTGTTCAAGTCTCGAACAAACTTTTCTAACCCCCTAAAGCATTTTAATATGTGAAAGTGTTACCTTTGATTTTGGATCTCAACATACAATATGGGGACCATGGCTTCTCAGTAGTAAGTTGTTCAATAACATGCTGGTCGGGACCGTACAAATTGCTGCCTAAACAGATAAACCACCTCCAACTATGCTATCAAACAGTACTTCCTATCATCTGTCAACAATGGTGTTTACTGTTCACCAAATGCCACAACTTCCAGGGAGTACTTGATTTTACCTTGACCCACAATACGGAACGTATCCAACAACCGCATCATTTAAGCACCAGGAATCTTCTATCCTTTATCAATCAATTGTTTTGTTAGTGCTTGGTCACATCAGAGGCTGTCTTCTTTGCAGTGCTAGTTCTTTGGCAATCTTCGTCTCCTGCTAATTTGGAATTATGGGTTCTATTCTCCTCTGTTGCTTATCGGCTGTTGGTCTTTTGGTGGCTCATTTGGCTTGCAGTGTCGTCTGTTTTGCTCTTGTTGATCAGCTGCGTTCTTGTGCGTTTCTGCATGGTAGCGGCTTCAGTTTTCTTGTTCATGGCCCTCTTTTGGCTCTTTGGTTAGGCTTGGCACCTTCTCTCTGACTAGGTTTCTAGGCTAACCAAATCAGCTTGTTCCCCTGTGGCTTGTGACACAGGTCGATTTTTCATCTCAAAAACAAACCTCGCACGGCAGCCTAGCCCCGCTAGACTCAGCCTTTTCCCTCACCTCACTCGTGTTTGCCTAGCAACTAAATGTTTTTCTCACCAAGAGGTTTCTCACACTCACTCCCGTTACATAGACAAGCGGAATACACAAACAAAGGTGTACAGAACCAAGCACACAAGATATTACAAGAAAACATTCCCAACCTTCATTAGTCTCGTCAACAAAGGATACACAAGTCCATTAGTGTATGTGCCATGCACAAGTGTTCTGCTGCCTACCAGAACATTGCATGTTACACCCTATCTACAGCCTATTACATGGAATAATACAACATAACTGCCTCCCAAGACATGGGTCACGTTCTGGTCAGTTTGGCCTCTTGAAAAACTGCCGATAACTGCCTGCAATTGCTGCTTCTTCCATAGCCTGCCACCCAACAAGCCAGTTGTCCCTTCTGCCAACTTCCACGCTGCCAGAATAGGTGTATGCATGCCTTGGACTGTCCATCGTCCAAGTTAGGATTCCTGCAGAACATCAACCCATGTCCTGCCGAATCGTTGATGCACACTGCTGCCGAATCTGCCTATGCACACTGCTGCCGAATCTGCCAGTAGTGTATTACGTCCAGTCATTGACTATCCATCGCCCAGACCTATCGTCAGCCCCTGCTGCTGATTTGGTCGACGCTGCCAATCTCATCAGTGCTGCCGAATTCAACACTGTCCCATCACGTCATTCCAGCACTGTTTCATCGAGCCTTGAACAATCCATCATCCAAGTCTCCAGCTCTCGTCAGCACACTGTTGCGCTAGCTGTTGCGTGCTGCCGCACACGCATGCTACTAATTTTCGCTACTGTTATGCGGGCTGTCACCCCGTAGCTACTGTCCAGCAATACTTTCATCAACCTACACCCTAATGAATTTAACCTTGTAACAGCTTGCATGCCTTTTTCTTGGGAGTTTGTTCCCCTTTTTTAAGTTTCAAAGGGAGCCTGCTCCCTCGTGTATTTGCTTGTATATTTTGTTCATGCTGGTTCTCCAGCATTGTCACTTTTGATCTAATTTATATACTTACATTTGAAAAAAAAAAAAAAAATCCTTCCTCTAAATGGTGATGCTGGTAACCTTTTCCATCCAAAAAGACCCTTGAATTTAATATCAGTTGGCATGGTAGTTCGGATTCTTTTTAAAGTGTATTTGGATTGAAAAAACATCATGAAGATATCAAAACCATATAAATAAGAACACCTGATAGGAGACTAGATACTGAAAAAACCGCCACTTAAGCAAGCGGAAGGGAAAATACAGATACTTCAAAGACAACACAAAGATGCAGCAAAACGCATTAGAAACAATGATTTCTTTCATTCTTCAGTGATTTTTTAATCCCAATAGAGAAGACAAAGCTCATTCAACACTATTTTAAATGCCGATCAGTCACTTCAATCCATACCTACAAATTTGTTTATTTTTAACCTTCTTTTCTTTTTCATTTTGTAAAAGATAGGACTGTACAGATATGCGAATAACAAATGACAGGCACTTAATGGTGAGCTATTAAATAAGAGCATTGCCCATCAAAAAGGTAGGAAAAGAATTTACACGAATTATGAATTTCATTTTTCATGCTTGTCTTCAGATGGGTCTATCTTGATAATAAGAGGCTGGTTCAGATTAACAGGAATATCCGCCACAATAGTTAATTGTGACGAGGCCAATATGAAATCTAGATCTTCATTTTCGGCCAGAGCTTTATCCAAAGCAGACTTGGCGACTTTAGTAACACAAAAGATTAGAACCACTGCAATAAACAAATAAATAAAAATGTAAATACAGTCAGAGTTCAGACAAGATAACAGGACAAACGAAGGTTGTCATTAGATTTCAAATTGAAGTAATCCATGATATACAGCCACAATGCCTATTCAATTTCTCTCAATCTAGTTTGGGATTAAGACTTTGTTGTTGCTGCTGCATTCAAATTCTCTCAACGCAACTATCTAACATTCATAAATTCAAGGACCACTTTTCGAAGGTTGAAAGAAAATCACTGGTCAGTTCAAGTTTTACTCGCATGCGTCAAAAAGATAGTTTTGAAGTAGAGTTTCATATATAAAAATTCTTGAGCACTTTTTTTTTTGGCATTGGTTACTTTTTTTCTCCTTTTGTTTCACAACATTTTCTTTATCAGGTCATCAAATCACTACGTTATTCCCACTCAATTATCACTTAATCGGTGATTAGATGCAGACAAGGAGACAGCCACACAACACAAAGTTAAGTTCATTTGACTTCTTGATATGCATTGACAATTGCTAACTACTTTATACTACCATAAGTTTCCTCATTGTCCTCAAAGGTCAAAGTCTCAAGCCACATGGCTGTAGGATCCAACTTGTTAAACAAATCCCATGTAGTTATTATAACCGGCACTTCACAAAGTTGACATTTTCAGTAAACAAGCCCCAACAAACACAGGAACAACTTTCACTGTGTCCACTTCTATTTAGCTCCTTCCATTTATATTGAAAATCACCAACTCCTTTTAGTACCATTATCTCCCCATTGTTCTCAAATCTTGAACAAAATGGCTACATAATCAAAATTGATAACTGAATCCTGAGTAATTATAATTGGCACTTAACAATTAATGGTGATGTTTTCACTAGACTGGGCATTAATTTTTTTTAAGACCATTAAAACCTCTCCCCATGGGAACTCGGAAGAAGAAGAAAACGTTTTCAATAGACAAGGCATTAATTTTTTTTATGACCATTCAAACCTCGAAGAAGAAGGAGGAGGAGGAGGAAAGACGCATGTTGGCATGTCATTGCAACTTACCAGATACAAGAAGGCCCAATATGATAAACACCTACATCCACAGTAAAAGAGCCACAAATATATCAGACTACAGATGAAAAAGATGACTCAGAAAATGACTCAAAAGTTAAGAGCATATATAAAACTCCAGCATATATGAAAAAAATAGGGTCCTTACCCAACGAGTAGTTGAAAACTCACTCCACCCATGCGTCACATCAGAAAGATCCTTGAGAGTTGTTCCAATGTATACGAAAGCAAGTGTTATTGGCTGTAAGAAATACCACGTTAGATACAGTGGCATGACTCTAACCAGTACTACCTTCTCAATTAAATTCTTTCATGAACATCTCGTGAGCTAACATAATAAGTAATTAATGACATTTCCAAGAAGAATTGACAACAAAAGAAAAACCTTAGATTTCCACATTTTTTTAAACCAATTTTTCTTTGTTTTCTGGATTTACACGGAGACAAACCAGCCAGTAATTGAAATGTTTGGTCCATAAACTTCACATCGCTCTAGCTTAATAAAAGCACTAAGCATAACAATTGTTAAAACAAGTCATCAAGTACCGCCCACAGTAATAAGCCAGTTCTTCTATGGGCTGGGACTCCCTCCCTTTGGTCAGTAATCTTCACACCAAACAATCTTTCAGTGCACATGTCAGGAAAAAACGTTGCAAAACATGCTTCAGAATTTATACCAAATGGGGGGCAATCAAAGTGGAGACCACATCACTTCAACATGGCTCAACAGGCCCATCAAGCACCCACGCCATCTTTCAATTTATTCACAAGAAAATAAACATCTTTTTTTAAATACATATTTGGCATTTCATAGCAAAACTTTTGTATCACTGCAGAATTTTAAATACACAAAACTTTTGTATCACACTGCAGCATTTTAAATACATGTCATTTCATAAGCAAAACTTTTGTATCGCACTATGGCATTAAGATAAATTCAGAGAGTACTGCTGGATGAGTGAACATACCATCATTCCTATCCAGGAAGCCAGCATGTATTCCCCTATCGGAACAGGAGTGACAGAAAGCAGGTAATTCAGCATGTTAAAGGGCAGTAAAGGAACAAGTCGTAGCAGCAGAACAATCTGTGCAACAAAATAAGAAAGTTCAGAGATTTCATAGAAGAGATACAGCAAAATTAGAATTAAATGGACAGGAAAGAAAAGGAAAAACATGGAACCTGCAAATATATGTTGAAACAAAATCACTGGAGTTTTGAGGATCAATTAAGAAGTACACAAACCTTGAAGCCAGACTTCTGAATTGCAATTGCAACTGACCTAAACTTCGGATAATCCTTCAACTTAGAGACAACGAAAGATCTCCCAATCTGAAGGCATCAGAATAAGATATAAATTAAACACTCACTTGCAGTATCAAACATAGAAAAGCTAATAAGAATTAAACACCAAAAAGAAATGAAAGTACATAACAAGAAATACATTGTTTCCTTTTTTTCTCAAGTCATTAATGGTATTCTATAAACAACAAAAGTAAGCTTAGATGAGCGAGTTAGCATAAGATTCAATAGCAAAAAGGCACTCATCTTCTCCTTCTATGAATATTATACTGCTGAAACTAGGAAGCATATACCATTGTAAGAGTCTAATAGCTTACCGTTCTTCCTAGAAGAAAAGCTGCCCCGGCACCAATGGTGGCACCAATAGAATCAGCAACAAAGCCCAGTGGCAACCCAAAAAGATATCCACCACCAAGCTGAAATATGGAGACCAAGTTACAAGAGAGCTATAGCTTATACATGCAAAATTTTCTTCCATGACTGCTTGAAGATATGCAGGGGGAGAAAGATCAAAGTCAAAGAATTGGGAGTTCGGAAGTTAGAGAACAAACAAAGGGCAGACAAGACAAAATAGAAAACAATAGAATGAAATAATTGATTATTTAAAATATTAAGAAAAGATAACTAAGCAGGCAAAAACACCAGAGAGATTATCAATACTTACAGTAAGCACTGCTGCTGGAACAGCCAGGACTGTTAGAGGAATATATGCAACGGCCCTGTAAATTACTAAATAAAAGTGAGATGGAAGGTCAATTGTTTTCGATGTACTTTGTGACAGTGCGGAGGGGGGTGGGTGGGTTATAAACATAAAGGTTCAAGTGATTGATTACAAGCTGAGAAATCGAGAGGCAAAGGGTTTCCCAATGAATAAGTATAGGAACTATTTATGGCCATGCACAGTCAGCTAAGGAAATCGAGGTAAGCAATTTAATATCCAGTAAATTAAAAAGTGCAAGGAACATTGGGTATATAAAATTGACTTACAGTACGAGAGGACCCCAAGGTCCAAGATCCTGCTCAACCCATAACAAGAAATCCTTCAAAATCTGCAAGGAAACCTCTTTAGTCAATACAAATACACAATTTCAAGCATAAACGATGCACACTCATTCATTATCAGCGCAATGTAATACTATAGGCCCATCATCCATAGTTCTTCAGCCAAAAGTGCTAGCCGGGGTCACTTTGACGATCACAGGACATAGACACCCAATGCAAGAGACTTGGGGCATGACACATTGTAAAAAACATACAAAACATCCACTTAAGTAAGGCAACAACGAATCTAGTAATTCAGAACAAAGTCCTGTCACTGCAACAGATCTTTACCACATTCCCCACATGAAAATTAACAACCACACAGAGATGATAGCAGAGAGAATAGAGATTGCATTACAGTTACATACTTAAGTAAGAATAACCTGAATCAATATGCAACCTTAACCATAATAACAAAACACACATTTTCATTTGTCTCTTATCAGCCCACAACAAATCCGGGGAGTGTCCCAGTAGTTTAAACACTGAATAAAGAATCAATTTAGTTCAAAATTATATATCGCTACATGGAAATGAAACTGGGGTACGATCACATTGCACAGAAACACACTCCAATAAGTTCAATTTCAAAGACAGACAAGCAAAACCATAACTGTACCTAAAAACCCACAAATGCATCCACACCAGAAACACCAAACAACCCTAAAACAGAAAACCACAATACGCTATGAATCAACCAAAAACTCCAAATCAAAATCAAACACAAAGGAGGAAAAAAAACCCCATCATAAAAAAAAAGTAAAAGTGAGAGAAACCCGGATGGAAAAATGGAACCTTTTCAACAGGGAGAGTGAAGAAGCCGAAAACAACAGCGGCAATAAGGAGAAGAAAGAAAGTGATCCTAAGAAGAGAACCCCATGTAAAAGCAGCCATCGAAGAGGAAAGCCTGAAACGCCAACGTCGACACTCTTCGTCGTCGTTTTGGCAATCTGATATTGCTTGCTTCAACGACAAGCGAGCTCTCAATCCTCCAAGATTTGCCAGATTTCTTGTCGTTTCCTGGAAACTAAAAGAAAATGGACGTGAAGGGGGTTTTTGTTTGTTTTTTCTGATAAAGTTTTGATTTCTGTAATTATTATTATTATTGCTGCTGCTATTATTATAAACATAAAAAAAAATGAAAAAACTCTTACTAACCTCACCTCACCTCACCGTCAAATATCTGAGTAGATTCTGTGATTGTTTTGTGTTTGATGACAATAATTACAAGCGAAGTGTGTGTGTGTGTATACACACACTAGATGATCCGTATCATGCTATAGATTTATTTTTTATTTTCATTAAAAAAATATATTATTAAAATCTAAGATGTAATA
>Ga0307512_10008200_pt1 | contig 10214 bp, 3 predicted proteins | sample 14_EM_MG_FD_200267 | JGI IMG/M metagenome (GOLD analysis project Ga0307512, IMG submission 200267) | Populus trichocarpa ectomycorrhiza microbial communities from riparian zone in the Pacific Northwest, United States - 14_EM | ecosystem: Host-associated > Plants > Roots > Unclassified | place... | reverse complement strand
TTGATTCATTGATATTGCTTCTACATATAAAGTATTGACTTCAATTATCCCACTTGCATCCTTTTCTAGTTTTCTATAATTATTAGAGTTGCGTGAGCAAGGCTTACAAGTTTATCTCCCACGGTTTCTCATCAATCAATTGAGACAGGAACTTAGCTGAAAATTCTATGAAGAGAAGCAATTCATAGCCAAGTTCTTGACCTTTATCTTAAAGAATGGTTGAACAAGGTCAGAGTCATAATGGGAAATCATTATTAATTATACTTCCGCGCGCAAAGAATACTCTGCGGCTAATTCGAGAGTGCTCTTGACCATCGAATTAAAAAAACGCTGAGAAATTTCCCAGCATTAATTATGAGTGGTATCCACAACAAGCTCAGTATCTCCTGCATGACTTGTGAGAAAGATTATTGAAATAATTGTATCGGTTGCTTAGATGCCTTCTCTCTGTATGTAAATAAAATCTTCACCCGAAACATACTACTGAAGCAACCTAAACAGCCTTGATGGTCTCCTCAACTACATAATAGACTTGATCACTAAATCCAAAACAGTACAGAAAGTTTATAAATTTCCCTCCAACTCAGAGCATCCTCTCAGATTCTGGCATCTCGGTGCCAAAATCTTCCAAATTGGCTATCAATAATTTACCAGATGCTGCATCAGCTCCTGAAATCGGCTGCTGGTTTGAAGTAGATATACATTATTGAAACTTAAACACTCATTTGGTAGTTAGAATTGGTGGAATATTTGCCAAAGCCAACTAATACAAGTAGTAGGTGCTGGGCTGCTGCCCATTTTGATTCTGACTAGAAGTTCATGCACACAGCGAAGGTTTATTTCAGATACAAGAAAGTTGACTTTATTCTCTTACAAAAGAGTTGGCAACACAGTTTCCACCTCCAATAATACAGAACTAAACAAGCTTAAATTCCTTGAAATCAGAACATTTGTACGAGGTCTACTTCAACTTACATTTGTCGACTTTCTTCACAGAAAAAAAGAACATCACATGTAATGAAAAATCTGGCACTTACGAGGGATCTTCCCTTCCAGCACTGCAACCTATTCAAATACCCTAAAGATGAAGAAAGGAAATACACATTGATAATGAAAAATAACCTCCACAGGAGACGGTGGGGGTTGCAAATTGTTACCGGCATGACCATCTTAAGATCAGTGGTAAAACATTAAGAGCAACCTAACTGAATGACCATGATTGCTTGACATGGAATCAATCATAACCACCACAATTCCATGCTGAAAAATGAATTATCCCAAGACCAACAAAAAAAATGAAGTGTTCTACTTATAGGAGTAGATTGAAAGTGATCTTTCATATCGAAGATTGTCACCCCTCTTAACAGTATCAACAATATCGTGATCCTCAAAACTCAATGTTTTGGACATACATGGCTCTACTTGCATATAGCATCTTAATTCTTAGGATGGTATGACCTTGCAGTTATGGACAAAGTTCAAACAGATTACTGCAAGATCTTCAGACATGATCCGGGCTTTTTCCTAGGTGACTCCGGATAAGGAAGAATCTAAGAACAGCAATTCAGAAAGCACAGATGTTCCCTTCTCCTTCTATAACTGAAGGAAACCTAAGACAACAGTATTTTGAAGAGTTATAAAACCCGGCCGTGCATGGTAGGTGTCGATCTAGAGCCTAGTCAAGTCGGGTATCATTTCAAACTGTATTTTTGCACCCTCCCCTAACCTATACGATTTGATTGAAAAGTGTTGCTAGTCTGTACGTGGCAATTAAATAGTTTCTAAGAATCAAATCTGTCACTACGGATCCATCTTCAATAACAAAGGAGCGATGATGTATGGACATTTCATCTACAGTGAAACATACATATCATAAAAAAAATAAAATTATATAAAAATTTCATAGTATTTTAATATTTTTCAAAATATTATATTATTCAAAATCAATAAAATTAAATAAAACTTCAAAAATTATCATCATCAGATAAAACAAAATAAATTAAATAACTCATAATATTTATTGCATTGTTAAAATTCAAACTTAATTAAAACAATGTAATAGTAGAGCGTCTAAAATATGGAAACAAAACAAAAACTAAAAGGAAAGTCTCGTGAAACAAGTAAGGCATATCGACCAAAACTGAAAAAGTAAGAACACTCAACAAAGTCTACTTGCTAACAAAAACTAAAAACCTGAAATAATATTAAAAAAAATGGAGGAATGAGTTCAACTAACTCAACAAAGGAATAACATTTAATATAGATCTTAGATATTAATAGCTTGTAATTAAGTCGATATATCTTGATATAAATATAAATACTAAGTATATTAACATAAAAATTATCTATATTACATGCATATTAATAGTTAATTTGCATATTAACATAGATCATAGAGAATAACATTTAACATAAATCTTAGATATTAATAGTTTTCAAGAATTAATCAATTGTACACATCATATAATCAACATACTTATATTATTTATATTACATGCATGTTAAAGATTATCTTACTCACCCGGAAAACAAAAGCAAAAGACAAACATATGCAGAACCTAAGTCTACTGAAGATTATTAGGAGGTACGTCAGCAGAACGTATAACGGATACAGAAAACACTCAAAAACAATTCAAAATAAAGTAACATAAAAGATTAAAAACTTTTAGCTTAGAGACCAAAACATAAATATAAAACCAAACTGATTCACCCGATCGATTTCGAACATAACTCAAACCTAACAAACCTTATAAAACTCTACTCTCGAGTCAACCAATCAACCAAGATGACCAACCGATCGACTGAATGACTAACCGGTCGATCATTATCACAGGTCAACCAGTCGACCGGTATTAACTAGCCAACATGTTGGTCGATTTACAACAAATAGTCGACCGACAGCAACCAATCGGCCGGTTCAGCCAGCTGGTTGATCAGGATTTCCATAATCTTGATCTGTTAGTTATCAAATCTACATAATTCACAATATAGCAATTTATTCTTGTAATACTTTTAAATAGAAAAAAAAAGAAGAAAGGTTTAATATGAAATGACAACAATGCCCTTAAAAGAGTAATATTTAGGTATATATGGATGGATGGCATTTTAGTAATCGAACAAAGAGTTGGTAAATATAAAAGGAAGAAAAAAAAAAGAGGACTTAGATTTGAAGAGAAGAAACTGTAAGAAGAAAAAGAAGAGAAAGAAAAAAATATAAATGAAGGAGAAGAGACTTAGAGAAAATAAATTTAAAATGTAAGTTTTATGTTTTGATGTGTATAATTGTTGGTATTAATTAAGATTATGAATTTTTTGAAGATTAGGTTTTGAAGATTTTGATTTGGGTTTGATTGAACAGTTGATTGAAATATTATGGGTTAATTGTTATGGATAATGGTTTATTTAGTTGATTTTGGGTAAGGATGATAATTCTAAGTTATGGTTTATTTAAATGATGAATTTGAGTTAGAGATTTTGGTAGATCAGTGGGTGATTTATGGAAAAATTTGAGTTTGAGGTTGAAGATGATGAAATTTCATTTTGATCCCTCAATTTGTGAAAATTATTGTTTAGTCCCAAAACTTTGGAAAAATTTACATTTTGGTCCCTAGAGAAAATTTTGAGATTCTAGACAGAATTGAGGATGGATTATGGGTAAAATTTCAGTATAGTTATGAATTTATAACATTTTTAGTTTGGCCCTCTAATTTGATAAAATTACAATTTGACCCCTAAGAATTTGATAAAATTCCATATTGGTCCCAGCTGTAATTTTACTTTTTTAGATTGTTTTGATGAATGATTGAGGTTTATTTGGTGAAATATTATCAAGTTTTATGATTTTTTTCTTTTAAATTAGATTTCAAGAAAACCATTTGATTTTTGGGTTTGTTTTTTTTTTTTTTTTTTTTGAAAAAGGACTAGTTTGGTTCATAAACATATAAAGTTATGATTTAGACCCTTAGTTAAGTTTATTAAATAGATTTTACATTATGTTTTAGTCCTTTTTAATATGTCTCATTTTCTATTCAGATAATCCTGGTATTCTACCTGTAGAATATCAGTAGGATTGCCTTCGATATCTGTTTCCGTGTTATTTCTACTTTTGAGTTAGGTGAGTGAATAATTTTTCATATGCTAGAGGATTAGTATAAATAATTGAATTGTTAATATGGAATTGATTGTGCTTCTTGGTAAATCTTATTTTTTTATTTTTTCCTTGTTTATGATTAAGCATGATCACTTATTGAAATTGAATCTTTGATATGAACCATTATGTACTTCTGAATTGATAGTTTTTTATTTATTTAATTGATGTTATGAGTTGAGCTTTGAGATATGAATTTGTTTGTTTGATTATGATATAAATGGTATGCTAATCAGAATACTCATACTAACAGGGTAGTGTTAGTCTTTGTGCACACTGTATTAAAACCCTAGTTGGTCGAAAGAGTCACCAACCTATAGCGACTGATCATCTCATGGCACGGAGCATCATGCTCATTGCATTTTGATTTTCTGACAAGTCTTACCTTATGATATTCATGTTATGGTCTATTTGAGAAACTTTCCTGTAAGAACTTAAAGTCATATTTGTATATACATTCTTCATTGTTGTATTATCTCGTGTATGTATATTGAACGTTATCTACTCACTGAGTTGTTGAACTCGTCCTTTCATTATTTATCTTTTTCAGGTTTATAGCTTATTAGTAGGTCACTTTTGTTGGACTTTTAGATCCTGTTTTTTTAGTTGTAATTGTTTTTTTTCTTTATGTCTAATTAGTGCTCCACAACTACAATATTTGTATTAACTCTCGTATTAAGATAATCAATTTATATTATAAAATTAGTTATGTTATCTTGTTGCGTAGATCTCTGTTTTGTTTATATATGTGAAAAGGTTTATATATGAGTTTAAGTTCGTATAAGTATCAAAATCTAGAATTGAACATTGTCTATGTGCCAGTAATGGACTTGAAAATCAGGTCATGACAATTCTTCAACAACTCATAATTCCAGACATCAAATAGGTTTGTTTCAAGCCAACTAACATCCTCATACATCAATTTAAAAACCCTTAAATCATTCCATCAACAGGTCTTAATGAAACTCTAACTCTTCCTTAATCCTTCCACAAACAAACTCCTAATCAAAAAATAACAAAAGTGAAAATTACTTGCTTGTTTTTTCAACCATACTTGAACCAAACTAAAACTTAAAACCGAAATACACCAACTTAAAACCGAAATACTTGGTGTTGTTTAAAGAAAAAGTCACGACGAGAAGAGGAAAACGAGGGGAAGAGAGAAAAAAATCAATTCTCTTACAACCCTTTTCTATCTAGATTTGTTGGGTTAGATTTGGACTGTATCTTGAGATTAGGTTGGGCGAAGAATATATATCTACAAAATCACATTTTCAATACTTTCGTTCATAATGGTTGCATCCCACAATTGACAACAAAATGAGCCTTACGTCTTGCTAGCCTGCAGCAATTAAATAGTTTCCAAGGAATCTAACGAAAATGTAAGTGCCTGTGAACAATACTTTCCATCCAAATCCAGAATTGCTAAGTTATGTCCAGAGATTCTCCTGTCATTCGTGGGTGTTACAAGAATACTGGTGATGTTTGCAATTCCTCTCTTCAAGGGGTTGAACGGTGTCAATGCTCCAAACAATACTCCATTTATTGAAGGCATAATGAGCCATGGACACTCAGTCCTTGTATAACTTCTGTCCCTCATAAATAAAAGACCTGCATATTTCTACCGCAAGATCCTCAGCCCGGGGCCATTCTTATTTCACCAAGCTGGACAGTGTATCTGTGTGTGAGTATGTGAGAGGGAGAGAGGGAGAGCAAACTTTTCAACCTGGCAGTAGAAAAGCTTGAATACAGCAATTGAGTAAAAATGACAACAAAGTGAAAAGAAAACACGTTTCTATTGTAAAAGCAAGTAATTTTCCGTGATAAGGAAGAATTCAGAGATCATTTACAGGACACGAAAAGGGATGCTCAGGTTCTAAAATGCTGTAAATCTTACCCAGAACATGTTCGTATACGACTCATTTTTTAGGCAAAACTTGAATATTGACCAAAAGTAATCACAAGATTTCTATTCATAATCGAACTGCACATCTACATGCATGTATTTTCTCATGAGCTGAACTATGGATGATGTAAAATTGGCCAACATTTGGCATTCTTCATGACTTTTGGCCTCTGAAACAACACCATGAATTACCAGCTTCCTGAGATTTGGACAAAGTTTTAGCAGCCCCTCAACCCAATGAGAGAAGAGATCATTAATTATAGTCCATCCGAGCTCCAACACAAAGACATTCTCCAAGTGGGAAGACCCTTGCAGGCCATAGTTAACCACTCCATCTCTCAAGTCATAACTTAATGCAAGATGGATGAGATGCGGGAAACAAACAGCAATAGTTTCTAAATCCACAATCTCATCCTCGTCATCGAAGACCACATCCCAAAGACGAAGTTTTGTCAACTTTGATGATTTGGAGATCATTTGGTAGAACTTTGGCCACATAATAGTGAAGTTGCTGACATCTATGATCTCAAGATTATCAACAGTGTCACCAATATCAAGATGAATAACACTTACGTCATCAATTTTGAAATGCTTCAAAGTACCCTTTCCAATGAGTTCAAATAGCTCAAGAGCGCAATCCTTCAAGTGCAAGCATTCAATGCTATCTGCCTCCAAGATAAACTTGTCCAAACTGATTGCTTCAACATAAACTCTCTTTAATGTTGGACTGCTCAGTTCAACAGTCACCTGTGCATCAGACATTGCAATCTCTGGATTGATAAGTTCCAAGGTCTCAATCTTTGGGCAAGCAGTGAGCAAAAGATTGAGATCCAATGCTGAGATACTGACATAACTCAAAGAAAGGGATTTTAAACAAGGGAATCTCTGAAAGTTGGGTTCAACCCCTGTTATCGAGTTGTGGGACAGTTCCAACATTTCCATCTTCTGCCTGCCACAAATCTCAAGAATATTAACATTCGGATTAGTCCGAACATTATAAATCAATCGGTGCAAGGTTTCCCTGGTGTACATAAGCCAAGCAATAACTGTTGAAGCAGAGAACTCATCAACATCATCCATCAAAATCGACAAGCCTTGTAACCCAGTGGTTTGAAATATTGTCTGAGTTATCAGTATCTGTAGTCGGCTAGTTGTGAGATCTTGATAGACATTGCAATCATTGGAATTAAATGAAAGAGTGTGAAGATGTTTGCGCCAAGCTTCTCGCCACTTCCGACATGTTGCAGAAGCTATCACCACATCTCGAGCACCTCCTAGCCGTGACAGAATGTTCCCAATAACTTCAACTGGAAGATGTTCCATTACCCGAAAAACAAATACCTGAAGTTTCAAAACCACAACTAGGACTTCATACGAGAAATATCAGAAAAATTGATGCAGCTCAATTTATAACACACTAACTAATAAACCATTCAACAATATTTGGATCCTGTGCATAGCTTCTTGTTCAGCAACACCAAAGTTTGATCTAGTACACAAACATAAAAGCTACTCAGCACATCAAAACAACCAATTGGCACTAGCTAAAAACTAGAGGAAAAATTCAAACTTTGAAAAGGTCTCAGTCATTGAATCACAAAGGCAAGCAACAAAAATTATATGCAAACCCAGATAAATCCAAAATCCATGAACAGAAAACGAAAAACTAAAAATCCAACATCAGGGTACCAACTACATTGATTTCAACAAAAAAAAATATTCAACCTTTTGACTTGCTAATAAAAAAATTGCAAGAAATCCAGCAAACCATCAAGTAATCAGGCAATAACCCAAAAATCAATGAGCGAAACCCATCAAAAACACAAAATCTGACATCTGGGTACAAAAAAAACAAATTCAAACATTCACACTGCAACGTTAATTAACCAAATAGAATATTGAAAAGAATGAGATTCGATAAATGATACCCTGAATTCAAAAGCACTAAAAAACGCAAGAGGGTCGTCAAAGATCTTACCACACAATACAATCAACAAGAGATTAGAGATGAACAGGGAGACAATCGAGAGAGAGAAGTAGATTCCAGGCGTGACTTTGATAAAGATCCGCCACCCTGGAGAATAGAGAGAGAGAGAGAGAGAGCCTATTATAAGTTGGACGAATCCATGATGAGCTAGGCTGTTTGGAACTGTAAATTGAATTTAATTCAGAAATTTTAATGAAATCAAATCATTTAAAAATTCTAGAAGAAATTTGATTTTTAAAAATTATATTTAAAATTATATTTTTAAAAGTATTTTTATATTTATTTTTTTAAAAGATCATACATTATTTAGAATTAATTTTTTATTGTAATTAAATTGTAGTATTTAATTTAAATTCAATTGATAAATAAATTAAATTTATATATTTGAAAATGATATAATTTATTTTATTTCCTATGTTATTCAATTATCTATTATAATTAAATTAAATTATAGTATTCATATGTTTGATAAATAAGTTAAATTCTAAAAAATATATAATTTATTTTATTTTATTTTTTATATTATCTTGAATTCAATTACAATGTTAAATTTGAATTTAATTAATAGATAAGTTGAATGCACATGCTTGAAAAAAATAAAATTCAAATTATTTTATTTCCTATATTACTTAATTCTCTACTATAATTGAATTTGATAAGGGTAGTATAAAGAATAAAATAAATTAAACTCTATTTTTTTAACTATGTAAATTCAATTTATTTATCAACTACATAACTTGTTTATTAATTAAATTTAAATTAAATATTATAATTGACAACTGAATTTAATTATAATAGAGAATTTGTTTAAACAACTAGAATAAAAAAGATTGGTTTTTTTTAATTTGTAATTATTTGCTAATGATTTATTTTTTTAAGGGCAAACCTGGAAAAAGTCGTTGATCTATAGAAGATATCTTAATTAGATATCTCAATCCCCGTTCTATTTTTAATGTGGATTAGTTTCTCAATATACCAATCAATTCTCAATTAGATCCTTTAATTGGTTTTGGTTAAAAAAGTTGTCTCTTTTCATGTGAAAAATATAAATTTACTAAGACTTTCCTCATCACCTGATAGGGAGAGTTCTGTGAAGAAACATAAGGGCTGTATATTTTTTATATATAATTTGATCTAACACCTGGTTTCGTGCGATGCAAGAGTGAAGATCTTAAGGAATTGATGATTTTGCATGAGAAAAAGAAAATCGAGCGAGTTTTGTTCGTATTTACAGGAAAGGCCTTGTGGTTTGGGTTAATTTCAAGAATAACCCTAACTATACTGCTACAATTCCTTATCAGTATTTTGACTTGTACCTTGGATTCAGTTCCATATACTAGGGAGAAACCTCTGCTGATAAGGCGTTGCTGCTCTTGTGTTGTTTCATGTTATTGGTCCGTGTCAACCCTAGCAGTAGCATGTTGTTACACTGTCATGCTGTACGAGTGTCTAATACTGGAAAGTAATTTTAAAAAAAATTGAAATTTCTTTTTAAAATTTAAATTAATATATTTTTTATGTTTTCCTACTATTTTGATGTATTAATATTAAAAATAATTTTTAAAAAATAAAAAAAAAATTATTTTAATGTGTTTTTGAAATGAAAAGCACTTTGAAAAACAACCGCTACCACACTCTCAAACAGCTCTATCTTATTTGTGTGGTCTCGCATGTCAAGGTTTTAAAAAAATAAATATTATTTTTTTATAAAAATACTTTTATAATACCTTAAAAAATAATATAAATCTTATGTTACAACTCATTTTATAGCTTAAATTATTAGATTTAATTGATGATTAAATGATCATGAATTTAAATTTTACCATCTCCATTTATTTTATAAAAATTAATTATATGATAATATAATATGAGCCTAAATAAATTTTAAATTTAAAAAAATATATTAAAAAATAATATAAATTATACTTTAAAATTTTATTTAATAAAAATTAAAATCATTGCGTTAGCCACGGAGGCACAAGCACTACTCATAAATGAGTCCATCTAGTCAACGACTCGGCTAGCTCTAGCCTCCATCTCTAGCAGCAACCATGCCACCAAGATTTTAGCCAGGTAGTGACGAGTGCTAACTGCTAAGATTTTTACAAGACTCCGCTTCCTTTTTGGAGCGCGAACTAAACGAAAGACTGTTAATTTTTTATATATATATATAT